>Ga0302322_100004431_pt1 | contig 12196 bp, 8 predicted proteins | sample Fen_T0_2_FD_203757 | JGI IMG/M metagenome (GOLD analysis project Ga0302322, IMG submission 203757) | Peat permafrost microbial communities from Stordalen Mire near Abisko, Sweden - Fen_T0_2 | ecosystem: Environmental > Terrestrial > Soil > Wetlands > Permafrost | place: Sweden: Abisko... | reverse complement strand
CACGGCCACGCGGTCACCACTCTCGGAGCCGCCGAATAGGTACGCCACGCTGCCACCCGCGCACACCAGGGTCGATAGCATGAGCAGCCAGGCGCAGGGCACGTGGAAGTAGAAGATCTTCTGCACCAGGCCCATGGTGATTTCGCGCGGGGCATCTGCAATTGCGTTGCACGCGATCACGAACAGGGCGGCGGTGAGCGCGGCCAGGGCGAGAAACCTCGACGAGGTGGGGCGGGTCTGGTTGGGCATGGCTGGCATGTTGGAAGATGATATCGCAGTTCGGTACCGGGGTCGTTTACTCGCCGATGACCACGGGTTCGAAGACCCACAGGCCCAGCGCTATATAGATGACGTCAGTGGCCAAAAGGAAACGCACCCAGAAGGCCACCGGTTCAAGATCAGGAGAAAGCGGGTCGAATAGGCAAGCCGTGGCGCGGCTGGCGGCCAGCAAAACTGGAATCACGATGGGAAAAAGCAGGGCGCCCAGCAGGGCTTCCCGGCTGCGCGAGCGCAAGAGCGCGGCCGAGAACACAACGCCCGTCGAGGCGAACCCGAGGGTGCCGAGGATCAGCACCAGGGCCAGCCAGCCCAGGTGGGAGAAGACGCCGGCCGAAAACAGCACGCCCACCAGCACGGTGAGCAACATCTCGACGGCCAGCATGAGCACCGTGGTGGCGATCAGCTTGCCCGCGTAGATGGACGCGCGCGGGGCAGGGGAAAGCAGCAGGGAACGGATGGATTCGTTTTCGCGTTCGCGATCGAGCACGCGGGCCAGGGCCACGGTGCCGGTGAACAGCGTGGCGGCCCACAGCACGCCGGCCGCGACGATGGGCCCCTGCGCGGGGTCGGTGGCGCTGGCCAGGGCAAAGGAAAACACCAGCACGACCAGGGACGCCGAGAAGCCCATGGTGTACAGCACCTCGCGGCTTCTGCCTTCGATGCGAAGATCCTTGAGGGCGATGAGCGCGGTGTAGCGCCAGAAGTTACCTGTCACGCAGGGCCTCCTCGTACAGGCTGCGCACCTGCGCGGCGGTGAAGCCCGACGGCTCGACGCGATCAAGCGCCACACGGCCGCGCCGGATGACCACCAAATGGCCCGCGACCTGGGCCGCGGCATCAAGATCGTGGGTCACTAAGATGACCAGCCGGCCGGCATCGCGTTCACGCAAAAGCTCCTCGGAAAGCCAGCGCGCGCCGACCGGATCCAGGGCCGACGACGGTTCGTCGAACAGCAGGATCTCGGGACCGTGCAGGAGCGCGCGGGCCAGGGCCAGGCGCTGAAGCATGCCGCGCGAATAGGCCCGCGCTGGCAGGTCGCCTCGCACGTCCGCCAGATCCACCCGTTCGAGCATGGCTTGGATTCGCGTCTCGGCGTCGGCCAGGGCATACAGCGAGGCGAAGATGCGCAGATTCTGGTGGGCCGAGAGATCGGGATAGACGCCGGGTTCGTGGCCCACATACCCGATAGATTGCCGGGCAGCCGGACTTTGTGTGATGGGCTCGTCGCCAAGGAAGATCTCGCCACTCGTGGGCCTGGCCAGGGTCGATAAAATGCCAAGCAGGGTGGTCTTGCCCGCGCCATTGGGACCGACGATGGCGGTCACTTGCCCGGGCGCGAAGGTTACGGACACATCCACCAGCGCGCGCTGCCGGCCATAGCTCTTGCAAACCTTCGCCACGCGAAGGTGACGCTCGCTCACGCCATCACCCGGCTTTGCCTGCGTTTCCCACAAGGATCTTGCGTGGGCGGCGCGAAGCGACGAAGCCAGCAGCGACCAGCAGCCCGGCCAGCACGGCTGCGATCCATTTGCCGGCGTGCTGGCGCGTGGGCAGTCCCAGCACGGTCAGACGCAGGGCCTGCCCCGGCGCCACGGAATCCATCTCAAACATGCGCAGCTCGTTGCCGTTGTCGTCGCGCTCGGGTGGGCGCGCTCGCAACCCCGGGGCCGACAGGCCGATGGCGAAGTCGCCCGGGATCATGACCAGCCCGCCTTGCAGTCCGATGGGCATGGGCTGCACGATCTCGTAGTCCGGCGTCTCGTGGGTGGTGAGCACGTAACCCAAGCGCACCTGGGCGGCTGCGCCTGGCGATTGGGCGGGCGGAAGCAAGCCGTGAAGAAAGGCGCCCACGCCTTCCTTGATCTCCACGTCGACCCCGCCTGGCAGCTTCTCGGCGCCGGCGAAGCCTTCGGGCAGAGGAATGAACAGCCCGCGCGGTCCGGGATCGAAAACCTTGTCCGACGTGTTTTCCACATGCAGGTTTTGCAGAACCCCGATGGCGTCTTCGCGCAGTTCCACCATCATGCGCGAGGAGGCGGAGATGTGCAGCGCGGACAGGTCGCTGGTTTTGCCCGGCAAGCGGATTTCCCCCGCGGCGCCGCGCTTGTCATCCAACATGAAGGCAGGGGTACCCACCCGCATGCCATCGCGCTCGACCACGGCGGCGTAGGCGCCCTCGCCCGATTTCAGGCCGGCGAAATGGGCGATGCCTGCTTCGTCGCTGACGGTATGAACGAAATCCACGCCGCCTCCGGCCTTCTGAACGCGGCCCATATCGACGCCGATCCCTGGCAAGGTTTTGCCTTCGGCGGTCAGCACGGTGATGTCAATCGTCCCGGCTTTCACGCCGTCGCGTGCTTCGACCTTGCCCGAGCGCACCCCCATGACTTTCGGTTGGGCAGGCATGGCCGGTTGGGCAGGCATGGCCGCCGCTCCCCCGGTCATCTCGTTCATGGCCTCGGCGGCCTGGGCGCCCACCATCACCAGCAGGCGCGTCCCGCCCTGGTCGGGCACGGTGAACTGAGCCGTGGCGAGGTCTTCGCCCTCGACGGTGGTCTTGGCCCCGAAGGTACTGCCAGCCGGGATGTCCTTGAATAGGGCCCGGCCGTCCTCCCCGGTCTTGAGGGTGGCGGATTTCTGTTTGCCGTCCTTGGTGGTCCACGATCCTACCACCTTCGCGCCCGCGACAGGCTCGGTCATGGACGGGTGGCTGATGCGGATCGAGATGGTGCCCACCGGCAGATCCTCGACAAAGAGCGGCGCGCTGGTGGCGGCGTTGTGATCGGGCGGAGGCATCTGCGCGGAAGACGGCGCGGCCGCGAGCGCGAGTCCGATGCCAAGCATGGCTGGGACGAGAAACCCTGGTTTTCGGTGCATGATTTACGCAGGCTACCATAGCACGCCAAGCCCCTGGCGCATCTGCACGGACCCTCTTGCGGAGGAAAACTGTCCGGATTGCGCCCCACGGCTACGGGGCGTAGGTATTGGCGTTCCTGGGGCTAGTACACGCCGACAAGTCGAAGAACCTCGACGACGGCAACCGCGACCTTGGCCAGTAGCCGCATGTCACGGCCCCCTCACCGTGCTCGGACATCACACGCGCCATTTGCCAAGCTTTCCCCCCATCGACTAGAACGGAGTAACACGAACCTATGGAAGAGAGTCTGTCCGATAACACCAAGAACCCGGGTGCCGGGGAGCGGCCTTGGAGGCCGAATCGACTGCGCGCTGCCGCGGTCGCGGTGATCTTGGCCACGGCTCTCGCTGTCTTCGCGTCCGTGGCCGACCAGCACTATCCGTTGCGTGCGTGGCTGTTCTTCATGGTGATGCGCTATTGGCTGTTCTCGCTCTTCTTCGCCGGGGCATGCCTATCGGCGGGTCTGGCGGCGACCAGGTGCCTTTTGCCCACCTGCCTCCGCGTGAGCGACCGTTGGACTTTCGCCTTCGCGCTCGGCGCCGTTATCTTTGCGCTGGGCATCTTCTTTGCTGGCGTGGCTGGCTTGTTGGGGCGAATTTTCTTCTTTGCCTGGCCTTGTTTGCTTTGGCCCCTGGGCATGCGCGAGTTCGTGGCCGATATCCGCTACCTTCGTCGGCAGGCACGCCGGGCCAGGGGGACGCTTTTCCTGCCCCAGAATTACGTCGAGGTGGGCGCGCTGATTCTGCTCGTGCTGTCGCTGGTGGCCATCTACATGCAGGTGATGACGCCAGCCAATCTGGGCGCGGATTCCTATTGGTACCATCTGCCCATCGCCGAGCACTACGTCGCCCGAGGGGCCATCCGCCCGTTTGCGGAGGGCTGGTACTTGGGCGCCTATCCCCAACTGGCGACCTTGCTTTATACCTGGGCGTTCTTGTCCCCGGGCGAGCTGTTCGACCACATCGCTCTTTGCTCCCATATCGAGTGGGTGCTGTTTTTGCCAACCCTGCTTGGTGTCTCGGCGCTGGTTCGACACCTGCTCGGCAGTGCCCGTCTGCCCTACGCCGCCGCGGCGATGTTTCTGTTTCCTGGCATCTTCCTCTACGATTCCAGCCTTATCACCGGCGCCGATCACATTCACGCCTTCTTCGCGCCGGCGCTTGGGCTGGGGATCTTTCGCCTTCTCGATCGCTTCGACCGGCGCAACGCCCTAGCAGTCGGCATCCTGACTGCGGGTCCCTTGCTGACCAAATACCAGGGTGTCTACTTCTTCGTGCCGGTTTCAATCCTGGTACTGTGGCTGGCGGTGAGCAGGAAGAAAATGATGCCGGCCCTGGTCTGGGGCGTGGCGCTAGCGGCCGTCACCAGTGTGCATTGGCTCAAGAATTGGATTTGGTACGGCGACCCGCTGTACCCGTTGCTGCACAAATACCTTGCTGCCCGGCCCTTCTATGAAGGCGCTGGACCTCACTTGGAGCACGAATATTGGGCCGCCAATTTTCTTTTGAGCGGAAGCTTCTGGCATAAGGTCCAGGCGACGCTCTCCTCGCTCGTGACCTTTTCGTTCGTTCCGCACAATTGGGGATTTCATGGTGATCGGCCTGTTTTCGGGTCGCTGTTTACCTTGCTGATCCCCGTGGCACTGCTTCTCGGACGCCGCAAGCGCCTGTGGTTGATGATCCTCGGTGTTCACATTGCGATCGGCGTTTGGTTCGCGACCAGTCACCAGGATCGATTTCTACAGGCCCTGTTGCCCTGGATGGCGGCTTGCACAGCGACCATTCTGGTCATGGCTTGGCAGCTCGGTCTTCTCGTCCGGGCGATGGTGACCCTCTTGGTCGCCTTCCAATTGATCTGGGGTGCGGACGTCTACTTTCTGCGCGCCCACGCCATGGTGGGCGATTCTCCGCTCAAGTCATTGGTCGATTACGCCTCGGCAGGCCACTACCGGCGGTACTCCGACCAGCGCGCGGTCCCTGGCGGCGTCATGAAGTCCATCGGCGAGCGGCTGCCGCCGCACGCGAAGTTGCTCATTCACGATCGGCACGACCGGTTGGGGATTATGGCCGAAACCATCACCGACGGGCTTGGGTGGCAGGGCGCCATCGACTACATGCTGCTGGAAACGCCCGACGAAGCCGCCAAGCTGTGGCGAAAGCTCGGTGCCACGCACGCGATGTGGTGGACCGATCGTGGTGGCATGTCCCCTGAAGCGCTGGCCCGCGAGGCTAGCTTCGTTCGCACGGTGGAGCATGGGTGTGAGTCGCAAGAAAGAGTTGACAACAAGGCCATGTGCAAGCTTACCGGCAATGCCTCCAATCCGGTTCTAGCCAGCCACCCGACGAAGATTGCCTGGCTCGGTTGCGAAGGCGATCCCGAACTCGGGGTGTACTCTCCGTCCCGGTTGGCCAGTCGGTCGCCGGAGCGATCTTTCAGCGAAGCGGATCTTCGAAAGAACCCGGTCGAGGCCTTGCGAGACGCGAACGCCTTGGTAGTGCGGCCGTCGTGCGGCTACTGGGAGGACATCTCAGAAGCCGTCGAGCGGGACTTCAACTCGGCGATCAAGGCTGGCGAAGTCGCTATCTGGGTCCGCCGATAGAGCCGGCCAACGTTGTGCTGCACGGGCCGTCCGCTGTGGGGGGAATGGCGTCGATACCGGCGTCGATACCGGCGCCGATACCGAGGTCAGGCGGTGTTTCCCGCGAAGCCACGGCAGCCCGCAGATGAATTCATCGTCGGTTCGGGATCCATGGTATTGGGCGCTTGTGCTCGATTCTGCTCAGCCGCTCCGACGATCGCCACGCGTGTGGATCTTGGTCCTCACCTCGCTCGCGTGCGTGTGGCTCTGCGGCTTGGTGCTGTTCCTTGCAAGCCCTGGAACCTTCGAGATGACCTTGCCGAGACGAAGGCAGCCTACGCGCGAGCTACAGAATCTCTCGCGCTGGGATCTTGGGCCGACGGTTCGCGCCAGCTCGTACTACGCCGATTGGATCAACCACCATCATCCTGCCTTTATCGTCGATGACAAGGCGTCGCCGGACCTGGTCGAAAAATGGGCGTCGGCCCAGCGTGACGAGCATCCCTGGATCGAGCTTCTCTGGCGCGAGAATCACACCCTCGAGCGCGTCGAGATTCGTCACGCGGGCGTTGCCGAGGGCGCCGACTTGAATGCCCGACGCTATCGCATCGTGTGCTTGCGGTCGAGCGGGCCAGGACCCGCGCTGGACGTGGACTCCAACAGCGAGAGCATCGCAAGGCACGACTTGCACTGCGAGGATGCGCGGGGCGTGAGAATCGAGTTCGAACGTCACGGCAAGGATATCGTGCGCGTTTTCGAAGTGGAGACCTGGGGCCGATGAAGAGGCGAACTGTCTATCTCATCCTTGGCGCGATTTTCGTCGTGGGCAGCATCCTGCGCGCCATCGCCGTCGGCATCGAGCCACCGCACCACCCAGACGAGTACTTCCAGTACCTCGAGCCGGCTTGGCTACGACTGACTGGCTCTGGCGTGGAAACCTGGGAATGGCGGGACGGCGTGCGCTCGTGGTTCCTGCCGGGTTACCACGGTGCCTGGATGGCGATTCTCATGCGACTCGGCGTGCGCAATGGCCGCACCATCATCACGATTCTGCACGCGCATTGGGCACTCGTCAGCCTGGTGCTCGTGTGGGCCGGTTGGCGGGGTGGCGCCTTACTGGCCCGCTGGCACGAGCGCAAGGCAGTCCCGATTCCAGTAGACGAATCATCGCCTCCCGCGGGTTGGCAGGGCGGCCTGGTTGGCGCTGGTTTGTGCGCCTCGTTTCCCTTGCTGGTTCGTTTCTCGGTCCACACCTTCAGCGAGCTTGCGTCCATTCTGTGTCTGGTGTGCGCGCTGGTCCTCGCGGGCGAGCTGGCCGAGCGTGGCGAGGTTCGCCGAGGCAAGCTGGTAGGGCTCGGATTGCTGCTTGGACTAGGCGTCAGCCTGCGCATCCAACACGCAACCGTTCTCCTGTTCGCCGCCCTGTGGTTGCTGTGGACGCGGCGATTTCGCATCTTGCTGTGGACGTGCCTCGTCGCTTTGCTGCCGGTTATGCTCCTCGGTCTGCTCGATCGCCTCACGTGGGGCGAGTTCTTCGTTTCCTACATTCGCTACGTGAAGTTCAATCTCATCGAGGGTGGCGCGGCGGGCTTCGGCACGTCCCCTTCGACCTGGTACTGGGAGCAGTTTCTGCATCGTCTGCCCATCGGGCTCTTCGTGCTCGGGGGCCTTTGCCTTTTCGGCCTGCGCGCCAATTGGCCCTTCGTGGGGGCCGCCGTCGGACTCGCACTTCTACTCAGCACCCAAGGTCACAAAGAGGAACGCTTCGTGATGCTGTTCTGGCCTCTGGTGCTCATCGCTGCTGCCGGCACTGTGGGCAGCTGGCTACGAGCCGCACAGCGGTGGTGGACTTGGTCGCGCCGATCAATCTGGGCAGGCGCCGCCGCCGCCGTCCTCTTGGTGACCATCGACGGGGCTGTTCACTGCGGCGGCAACGACTATGTCGGACTTTCCGCCGGCCGCTCGGAAGCCCACGCCTGGGTTTCTCGCCAACCCGACATCACCGGACTTCTCTACGACCACCCCTTCAACGTTCCAGGCTACATGGGCTTCTCGCATTCCTTTCCACAGGTCGAAGCGCGGCCACCCCTTCTTGCCAACCCGGTTTTCAGCCACATCCTGGTGCCTAGCGATTCGGGCATCATCGACCAGGCCAAGCGCGTGGGCTTCGAGCAGGTCTACAGCGCCGGCGACTTCGTCGTGCTTCGCCGAAGCTGGCCAAAACACGACTGACGTCCCGATGGGGGCCAGCACTGGCCTTGGCCGGTTCAGTTGTTGGTCCCGGTCTTGCGCACGTAAAGACGAAGATTATCGTACGCGTACGGCTGATGGAATGCCGTGGCCACCTCGGGCGGGAGATCCTTCGTGCACTCGGGATCGACGACCAGAAAACCCGCGCTCTGGACGGCTGGCGACAGCTCGCCGAGCGGGCTCAGCGCCGTGGCGCTGGGGCGTCCGGTGTTCGGCGCGACCAGGCTGCCGAGCGCGTAGATGCCGGACGAGAAAGGTCCCCGGCAAGTCATGACCGCCACGTGTTCGTTCCACTCTGGCGCCGGTCGTGTTGCCGGGAAATTCGCCACGGTGTACTCGCCGACGGTGCGCGACAACTCGGCGTGGTTGAGGGCGAAGCCAAGAAAACCCAGGGTGCTGGCGATCGAATTCCAATTCGTGGCGTGGCGGGTGGACCACAGCATATGGGTGACGTGAAGGCTGGCCAGCTCGTCGTAAATGGCGGCGGGGGATTGCAGCGTTTCGTAACTGATGCGCCCCTGCCACTGGTCGTTGACCACAAGGTGTTCGATGCCCAGCTGCAGGTTGACCTCATGAAGCAGCACGCGTGCGTTGGCGGGTAGCTCTCGCCTGATCTCGCTGAGTGCGCCGTAGGGGTAGAGGCGCCGCTCGTTCTTGAGAAAGCCGGAGGCCAGGAAGTTGGAAGCCGCTCGCAACGGCGAATCACCGAGCAGGTTGTGGGTTGGGATGAAGGGCACGTCGCCGCCCCATACGATCTGCGTCGCGACCAGCGTGGCCAGCAGGGCGCGCACCAGTACGTGGTGATGCCGCCACGCGATCCCCAGCGTCGTAACGGTGACGGCGGCCATGAACGGTAGCCACGCCTGGAGCAGGCGATCCTGATGATTGGACAGATACCAAACGAAAAGGGCAACCATGGCGCCCAGGTAGGAAAGCCACAGGCGCCAATGGGCGCGTAGAAAGGGTAGGCAGAGCAAGGTCAAGGTGAAGAGCGAGCCAAACACGGGCACATTGCGGTGGTTCGACCACCAGTCGTTTGGTTTGAACGAGAAGGTCAGGGTGGCAAGCAGGGCGTCCTTGACACCCTCCCAGCCCGGCTTTGGCGGGAAGGTGAACGACATGAAAATGTTGAAGCTACCCGGCGACTCCGCTGTCCAAGGGTGAACGTTCAGGTGGCGATAGAACACCGGGTACATGGGATCGCCGTACCAGATCCAGTTCTTCAGCCAGTAGGGCGCGCTTACCAGAAACACCGAGATGCCGCACAGGACGAGCGACGCGAGCACCGGTTGTCTTCCGTCGCGCAAGCGCCGCACGCCCATCCAGGCCGCTCGCACCAGGAAGGCGCACGAAGGAAAGAGCAACATGCTCCACGCCGAATACTTCGACAGGATCACGGCACCGGTCAATGCGCCGAAGAGAATCGCATCGCGCCTGGCCCATGAGCGCCAAACCCGGATGAACGCCAGCGCCAGCGGTATGCACCAGATAGCGGCCATGTGATCGGCGCCGACGTGCAGGTTGCTGTCATAGAGGAAGATGCCCGGAAACAGGAAAATAGCTACCCATGCACGACGGCCCGAGGCTTCGGGTTCGAGGGTGCGCACCAGGGCCGGGATGCTGGCGATGGTGGCGAGGAAGACCGCGAATTCGAGGTGGGCGCACAGCTCCAGCTTGTCGAAGAGCAGACCGGCGGGCAGCAGGAAGGCCCAGGTGTAGACCAGACTGGCCGAGTGCGGATACGCGGACAGCCACCAGCCCTCGGGATAGGCCTTGACCGCGCCTTGCAAGGCATACTGCTGGGCCAGTGGCAAATGGTACCAACGCGCATCCCAGCTGAAGGGCTCGGGCAACAGCAATTGAAAATAGAGCAATCCGACGCCGAGAAGGCCGAACAGGACGAGGGCTAGGTCAGGCAGCGAGCGAACCTCGGCCGCGCGTTGCACACCTCGCATCGCCTCGCGCAGCCGCTCGGCGCCGAGCACGAGGAAGATCACTGGCAGCAAGATGAAGGTGGCCGTGTTCAGTAGTCCGGCGAGGCCGAGCAAGAAAATGGCCAGTTGGAAGGCCAGCATCCCGACCGGAAAGGCCAGCGCGAATTCGCCAGAGTCACGCTGCAAGGTCAGCCCGAACCGTGCCAGCAGAAAGCACCCCATCGCGGCGCAACTGCCAGCCCAGACCGCAGCCAGGCCGGCCGCTGCGAGATAGCGCCAGAACAGCCAGCGGCCGATGGCGTAGTGGGAGTCGATGACGTTGAGAAAGATGGCGATGCCCGCGAGCAAGGCAAGAGAGAGCAAGATGGTGCGCAGCCGATCGCTCCAGGTTGAGTGCGCGGGTGGAGAGGGCGGGCTGGATGTCGGCTCGATATTGGTCATGGACTGCCTCGGAGACTGCTTCGACGTGCGTCTCCGCCGGCAGTATGCCCGAAATGCGCGGGCCGTCCCATCACGCTAAGGCACCGAGGCGTCCATGTTTTCATCAGGCTAGGGCCTCTCCGGAACAAGCGCCCCACCTACGAGACAAGGGCACCAGCGGGGCGTTGAGCCCGTGATGGCGCTCACGGGGATTATTGGGAAAGCGGCAGGAGTTCGCCCTTGAGATGCTCAGGCGGCTGGCCTGAGGGGCCCGCTGTTCGGGCTGGTTTGTGAGGGCGCGGACTGTCTGTAGGCGCGGGTGTCACGGCGGGCGTTCCGAGCAGCACTGGCTTTTCGGCAGGTGCGGGCATTGCGGGGATGGCCGGCGGGGCCGGCGGGGCAGTGAGCGTGGCGGCCGGTGCAGGCAATACCGGCGGCGCAGGCAAGGGGGACGCCTGGGTTTGATTTTCCACGACTTGGGCGCCCGCTGAAGGCTGTGGGGTCGTATACCGCTGCCGTATCTTCACCAGGGCGACCGTGACCAGAAAAGTGAGCACTGCGATGCCCAGGACCAACAAGACGTTGCGGCCAGTCCTGTGGCGTGGCACTTCCAATGCCCCGTCGTCCGCATCGTCCAGTAAAGTCGGCTGGCCCGCACTGTCGCGCGGACGAAAATTTCCGCCCGTGCTCCATCGCCCGAGGAAGCGGGCAAGGCGGCTCTGCCGCGGGCGGTACTGTCGCCTGACGGGGACCGATTCCGTGATCGCCTCTACCATGGGCGCAACCACCGCGGCGGGGCGCACGGGCGTGTACGGGACGCGTGCGGGCGGAATCGGCGTCGGCGAACCCAGCGGCTGGGATGGCTCGAATCCGGAGGGCAGTTTTTGCAGATGGATGTCGTGCCCAATGATGGTGCGTGCGGCCGCGGATTCTCCCGAATCGGGAGGCTCATCGCCGCCGCCGCGGAAGCCAAATCTGGTCTTGGAACCGGCCATGTCTCGATTCCAGAGTACCAGGCCCAGGATAAAGCGGCTATGCGTTGACGACGATCCGTCGCCTGGGGTGTTGCGCGACGGCAGCGGTCGGGCCAATCTGAAGCGAGTCGCCCCGCCCCATGCGCGCGCGACCCACCGGCCCATGCGCGTACTTTTCGTCGTCAACAATCCAAGAAGCCTTCGTCCAACCTACACGACGGTCTATCTGGCGGTGGCGGCGCAGCGGCGCGGTCACGAGGTGGCGTTCATCTCCGTCGATGATTTCGCGCACGAGCGCGAGGTCACTGGGCGCGTGGTCACGCCCGCCCCCGGGCCCGCGGGGCATTCGTCATCCAATGTTGCCTCCAATGTTGCCTCAATGCTAGCTTCGCTCAGGGCGCCCGCAGCACTTCGCGAGGATGTGAGGCTGGCCGAGTTTGAGGTCGTGCTCCTGCGCAACAACCCGAACCTAGGCGATGGTCACTCGGTGCGGATCAACCCGGCCATCGAGCTGGGCCGTCGGCTCAAGGACGCAGGGGTGATGGTCCTGAACGATCCCGACGGCTTGCGCCGGGCCGGCTCGAAGATGTACTTGGCGGGCTTTCCCGCGGCCATTCGTCCCCGTACGCTGATTACGTGCTCGGCCAACCGCGTGCGCGCCTTTCTGCGCGAGCTGGACGGCGCCGCGGTCATCAAGCCGCTCTTCGGGTTCGGCGGGCGCAATGTGTTCTTCATTGGGCGAGGAGAAACCGCCAACCTGGCGCAAATCATCTCCACCGTGCGCGGCAACGGCTACCTCATCGTGCAGGAGTATGTGGCGGCGGCGGCCCGCGGGGACAAGCGC
>Ga0302322_100004430_pt1 | contig 12196 bp, 11 predicted proteins | sample Fen_T0_2_FD_203757 | JGI IMG/M metagenome (GOLD analysis project Ga0302322, IMG submission 203757) | Peat permafrost microbial communities from Stordalen Mire near Abisko, Sweden - Fen_T0_2 | ecosystem: Environmental > Terrestrial > Soil > Wetlands > Permafrost | place: Sweden: Abisko... | reverse complement strand
CCGAAGGCGCCGCGCGTCCTTCTCTCTCAGTGGTGCGTACGCAGCTTGATCGCGTCCACCGCGTCACTGAGCCGTGAGTCCACTCGCAAGCAGCTGTAACAATCTTCACGCTGGCGGCGTCCGCAACCGGTCGTAGCACGGTACAAATTGAGGTAACCGAGCGCGCGCTCATCGCCGATTTCTTTGGCGCGGGGCAAGAGCGCGTAACGCTGCGGACAAGTGGTGGCAAAGCGAAGCGCCACGGCGATGCTCAGCTCGGGCGTCGTGAGCCGAGCGAAATCGGGCGACCTCAGCCCTTGGTCCGCGCGGGTACGAACCCACAATTTCACGACTTCGGTCGCCGCTAAATCATAGGCGACGTCGGGCCCATGGCTGCCCATTGGACCGAACAGGAGCGCAAAGGTCGCGTCGGAGGCCGCTTTCACCTGAGCGGTCTGAAACAGAATGCTAGCGACTTGTTTGCTGTCGGCGAGCGTCGGGTCGAGGCTGAGCGCGCGGCCCACCGCACCGACTGCCTTCACGTAATCCTTGCCGGCGAGCGCGGCGCGTCCGAGCTCGAGCGCGAGCCGCGCGTCCCTCGGGTATTTCTCGACCAGCGCTTCGAGCCCAGGAACGCCCGTCTTTTGGGCACCTTGTAGGTCGCTCTCCGAAGCCGTTGCGACGGGCGGGACGGCATTCGACGCTGCGGCAGCGGCCGAAGCGCTAGCGACAGTGCTTGCCGCCAATCGCGGCTCGCCGCGAAGCGCACGCACTCCCTTCGTCAGCGCCACGATCAGCAGGGCCACGAGGAGCAGGGATAAGACCAAGCTGAGGAGCAGCAAGGCTGGCGTCGGGATGGGCCGTAATGCGTCGCGCACGGCCGGAGGCAACCGGCGACGCTTACGCTCGAAACCGCGCACGAAGCCGATGAAATTCGTCCTGAGTCCGGGCGCGCCAACGGACGTCGGCGTGGCGGCCATCGGCTCGCCCGCGCTCGGCAATGGAGCGCGTGCCACGCGCGGGATCGTCGGCGCATCCTGACCCGGTTGATTCGTATCGGCATCACTCAGTGATGGACGGGAGCCGTCCGCCAACGTGTAGCGATACACACCATGGCCCGGGATCGGCGAAAGTAGCACGTCGATCGCGCGCGACAGCTCGGAAGCCGACTCGTATCGCTCCGACGCATCGCGCGCCAGGAGCTTGCGCGCGATCTGCTCGACGGCGGGCGGTACGCGCAAATCCGGCGAGCGTTCCGCAAACGTCGGTGTCGGCTTCGAAAGCTGCTGCCCCAAGATCCCGACCGAGCTCTGACTGCTGAAGGGTCGCAGCCCCGACAGCATCTCGAACAAGATCACACCCAGGGCGTACAGATCCGCACGGCCATCGACGCTCTGCCCGAGCGCCTGTTCGGGCGCCATGTACTCGGGCGTGCCGAAGACCATGCCTGCCTTGGTGATCGGATTGCCCTTAGACCCGGGTAGCGCAGCATCCCCGAGGGGCACCTTGGCGATGCCGAAATCCAGAACCTTCACGAAGTCCGGATCGCCGCCCTTTTCGACCAACATCACGTTCTCCGGCTTGAGATCGCGATGCACGATGCCCTGCGCGTGCGCGGCGGACAGCGCACTGGCGATTTGCCGCGCGATGTGCAGCGCGCGGTCTACGGCGAACGGACCGCGCGCGATTTCGTCCCGTAGGCTGTGCCCCGAAACGAACTCCAGCACCAAAAATACCGCGCCGTCTGCGAGCTTGCCGAAGTCAGTCGCGCCCGCCACATTAGGGTGCTCGATGTTGCCCGCGGCCATCGCCTCGCGTTCGAAGCGCGCAACCACCTCGGGCACACTGGTGAGCTCGCGCCGCAAGACCTTCACCGCCAGGCGCTTGCGCATGAGCACGTGCTCGGCGGAGTACACCTTACCCATGCCGCCTTCGCCCACCAGAGCGTCGATGCGATAGCGATCGGCGAGCAGGGTGCCGATGCGCGGATCTACCTCGCCTCCTTTAGGATGGGAGGAGCCGCTCATGAATCGAGCGTGGGCTCAGTACGGGTTGTCACCGGCCGGCTCGGCAGGCTTCGGCTTGGGCGCCGGCTTAGGCACCGGCTTGGGCGCCGGAGCTTCGGGAGCAGCGGGCAGCGGAGCCGCCGCGGGCGGAGGAGATGCAGGCTTTTCCGGGGCGGGTGTGCTGGGGGTAACGGGTTCGCTCGGTGTGCTCGGCTGAGCGACGGTCACTGGCTTGGGCTTGGCTACGGGCCGTGCTTGCAACACAGGCGCCGGCTTCGGCACAGCGACCGAGGGCAGCTGCGGAACCGCGGGAGGCACGACTGCCGCGGGCGCAGCAGACGACGCCGATGCGGCGGGCGCGACCGAGGCGGTAGGCGCGGCGCTTGCCACCGCGACAGCAGTGGGCGATGCGGGCTCCGCAGCCGGCGCTTCAGTGGCCACCGGGGCCGCCGAGGGAGCGGGTTCGGCACTCACCACGGGCGCGGGCACAGGCGGCTGGTTGCCCGTGGAGAACGCGTATACGAGGCCCCCGGTGGCAGCGAGCACAAGTGCGATTACCGCCACTCGACCACCGCCGCCAGCGCTGCTCGAAGCGGGTGCCGCAGCGGGCACCGACACGCGGCGACTTGCCGGCGCAGCAGACACCGCGCCCGCTTTGCGCGCCGAGGGGAGGGTCACGGAAGGCTTGGGCGACGCCGGTTTGGGCGACGCGGGTTTGGCTGACGCCGGTTTGGCCGAAACTGGGGCTGGCTTCTCGGAGATTGGCTTCGTGTCGGCGCTGTCGGTCGCCGTCGCACTGGCGGGCGGCTCCGCGCTGCGCTTGGGCTCGAGCGCTGCAGAGGGCGCCGCTGCCTTCGCGGGCGCCTCGGGCTGCTTAGAGCTGCTGCCGACCTCTGCCATCGAACCGCCAGCCTCGCGCAAAGCATCTTGCAACAGCTCGGCGGCCTGCTTCATCACGGTGCGGTCTTCGGGAGCCGGCATCTCGGCTTCCGACTTCGTTTCCGGAAAGAACGACGCGGCCGGCTTGTCCGGGGTAGTGGCTACGGCTGAGCGAGTCGACGGATTCATCGAGCCCAACCCGATCATCGTCGATTTGCGCAAATGGGGCGGCTTCTGGGCCTCGGATGCCGCCGCCGGCGTCTTCGACGAGGCGGCTGCAGGCGGAGCGACAGGCGCGGGCAGATTGCCGCTATCGCCGCCACCCGCTTCATAAGCACTGGTGGCATCGCCGCGCGACTCAACCAGCGAGTCAATCACCTTGCGCGAGCCGTCGTCGATCTTGATGAACTTCACGCCCATGCCAGCGGGGCGAATGTCCGCTTGAGTTTCATTGTCACGTTTCCAAACGACGCGACCGACGCCCTGGATCACCTTCTGGTCCGCAGCAATCTTCACCTCGAACTTGAGCAGAGTGCCCGGCGGGAACGGTGACGGCGTTTTGATGAACATCCCGCCACGGCTGACATCGTAGGAGTGATGCTCGATGAACTCATCAAGGGTCGCGCTCTTATAGCGGACCGTCATGGTGAGCACCTTTGCGCGGGGGTCTTTTCGCGTATCCTGGCTCATGAAAGCGTTGCTCCAAAGCACCCAAGACTTGGTAAACCCTCGGACTTCGCCGGGGGCTTCACTGAACCGAGTAGGGCACGCTATCGTAGCCTTGCCGCCTCCAGAACCCCAACTAGTTAGACTATGACGGCAAAAAGGCCGGACGAATTTCCACCGATAACGGAATTCATGGAACCTGCTGACTCCTCGACCGCGCCATCCGTCGCGCATTTTCGCGCCTTGTCCAGACAATCGGTCAGCCTGCCCGGCGCTCTGCGAGCGTCCGATGCGCAATTAACTTGGAACCGCGACGTGCGCATCGTCGATCTGGGTCTGGGCGGCGCGTGCGTGGAGGCATCGGACTCGGCGGCGGCGGGCACTCAAGTCGAGCTGGTCATCGACACGCCGCATCTATGGGATCCACTCACCCTGAGTGGGTCAGTCGTCTGGTCCCGTAACTTGCCGGATCCGGAGGGCGGTGGCGCGCTGATCGGCGTGCGTTTCGAGCATGCCACGGGCGGGATCGTGCGCACGTTGACGGAGTTGTTGGAGGCTGAGGCTTTTGGTTGAGGACGCGCGGCGCTACGCGCGCAGCGCCGCGTCTTGAACCGTAGGCTAGAACTCGGCTTGGCCGCGGAGGACGCGATCGTGGAACATCAGCATTTCGTAGCCGCCGGGGCCGCGGTTGAATTCGTAATCGTGGGGACCGGGGATGGCGATAAGCTCAGTATGGATACCGGCAGCGCTGAGCTCGGAGGCCAGCACCTGGTTGGCCTTCAGGAAGTAATCGTCGCTGCTGGTCAGTAAGCGCACGTATAGGTCCGGCTTCTGCACTTTGGCCTCGCGGGCGCGCCGTAAGATATCCGCGGAGTTATCGCTGCGTAGCGCCGCTTGCAACGACGCCACGACCGCGAACGCTTTGGGCCGCAAGAGTCCAATGCCAAGGGCTGCACGACCGCCGAGACTTACGCCGTCGACGCCCGTGCTTTCGGGCGTGCCGATCGCTGGTGTTTCTCGGTACGCGCGCGGCAGCACGGTGTCGACCACGAAGCGAGCCAGGGGCAACGCTCTGTCGATCGGTTCGTCGGCTGGCAGTGTATCCGGGGTGTACGGGCAAACCACGATCAAGCCTTGATAAGGGCGCTGAGCGAGACTCGCGTTGAGGCGCGCCAGCCGCGCGTCGTCCGCAAAGCCGTGCAAATCGTCGAGCGTAATCGGTGGGCGATGTAAGCGTTCGACAGTCACGGGCAAGGTGTAATCGTCGACCCAGCCCCGCGCGCCTAGTTCCGGGCCCTTGAGCGCTTCGCCACGCCCGTGCATTGCGACCAAGACGGGCAAGCGCGCGCCGGCTTCGCGCTCGGGGATCAAGATCACCACGCGCATCGGGCCGAGTTCGGTTTCTGGATAGTCCCAGGTGATTTCTTGGGCGGGCAGCATGGGCTTGTCTGGAACGATGCGCGCGCGACCACCGAGCGATTGCGCGCCGCGCGTTTGCTCGGAGCCGGGTGGAGCGTTGCGCTTGCAAGCCACACAGGCGGATAGTACCAGCGCGGCAAACGCGCGGCTAAAAGCGGTCTTTTGCAGCACGCACGGCACCCAAGATGGCAGCGGGAGAGCGATCCCCCGACAGGCTGCTCGATACGCGCTCGATGATCGCCGGGCTATTTACCCGCATGAACGGATTGGTGGCTTTCTCTTCGGCGAGCGTCGAGGGCACGGTCGCTCGACCGCGCGCGCGCTGCTCGGCGACGCGCTCGGCCTTGGCGGTGACGGCCGCGTTCTCGGGTTCCAGATGCGCTGCGAAGCGCAAGTTGGAAGCCGTGTATTCGTGCCCGCAATAGACCAGGGTAGACTCGGGCAATGCCGCCAACGTGACGTTCAAGGACTCGTACATTTGGGCGGGCGTGCCTTCGAACAAGCGGCCACAGCCGGCAGCGAACAGCGTATCCCCGGTGAACACCGCGCCTTCGCCGAAATATGCGACCGCGCCCAAGGTGTGGCCCGGGATATAGAGCGCGCGAAACGACAAGCCTTCGACGTTGACCGTCGCGCCATGCTCGACGAACTCAGTCTGGGCGGGGATGCGACCGCGATCGGAGACATAGCCGAACACCTTGGTGTCCGGGTAGCGCTGCACGAGTGCGTTATTGCCGCCCACGTGATCGAGGTGATGATGCGTCGCGAGTATCGCGCCCAGGGTAACACCAAGCTCGCCGAGCACGCGCTCGACCGGCTCCGCCTCGCTGGGATCGACCACGACGGCTCGCTTGGAGCCGGGCGCGAGCAGCACATACGCGTAGTTATCGGTGAGGCAAGGGACGATCGTGACCTGCATGCGGGGAACGTAGTGCCGGGTACTGCCGCCTGCAACGTCGGCGCCCCGCCGCAGGTTTTGGGGCGATCGGCGCCCTTCGTGATGCCCGAAGGGTGCGATCCAGCGACGCGCCCCGCGGCGCGCAGTTCCGCCGCGCAGAGCGGTTCGCGGGCGGCGTGGTTTTTAGAAGTTGCGTGTCGCGAAGTGCGCCGTAACCAACCCGCGCCCGGTCAGCATCAGCGACGGGCCATTTTCGTCCGCGCGCAAAGCTTCTGAAGTCGAGGCGCCACGGTATACACCCAGGGGTGTCTGCGCACGTTGGCGACGGAGGGCTCCCCGCTCAGGCAGCTCAGGTCGTGGGCAAACGCGGCGGACCGGCGAAGAGCGGGTGCCGGGAGTGCACCGCAGTGGGCGCCTCGCTGTCCCAGCCGTCGGAGATCGGCAGGCCGGATTCCGTCACGGGCGCGGAGGCAGGCACGGTCGGGACGGCGTCGGGATCGCTACTTGGCTCTGAGGCGGAGTTCATCTCGAAGCGCTGGAACGGACGGTGAGAGCAGGAGTTTAGCGCGCGCGGACAACAAATCTCGAAGTCACACGATCGGCAAAGCCAGGAGCCGCCAGTTGCTATAAGACTGGCGGTTCTCGACGTATTCTCGAAACATCCGAATGCGCGTCGCTGCAGTCGCGTGTGAGCTGCGGCTTCAGAGGAACGCGCCGCATGGAATCGAATCGCGTCGGATGGCGTGCAGGTTCGTGTTGTTGTCGTCGGAATAAAACACTGACTTGAAGCCCCCGACGCAACTGGCCTCGGGCGTGATCGCGAAGCCCTCGTTGTTGATGTTCGGCATCGTGCTCGGGCGTTCGAAGCCACGGCGAATGTAAAACCTCCCCTTCGTCGGGGAGCCAGCTCGCGTGTCGATATCGAGCACGTTCGAGCGGCCTTGGCAGCTGTCGTCGCAGATGGCCCACAGATAGCCCACGTCGCGATCGAAGTTGAGATCCATGATTGCCGAATTGCCGCTGGCGATGGTCGCGACGCGCGTGTAGCCGCCACCGACGTGATCCAGTGCATAGCCGTAAATAGTGCCGTTGCCTTCGACACCTACGAAGAAGATGCCCCCGGCGTGATTGGCATAGCCGGCGGGGTCGTAAGGCAGATTCTTGCTCTCGTCGATGAAGCCCTTCGAGACCAGGTACGAATCGGGGATCCAGGCGATCGCCTCGAGCCCGAGGTTCGCACCCACGATTGGCAGGTTCGCCGTCAAGTCCCAATCGCGCTGCGCGCTGATCGTCGACGCAGCGCTGCTGTCATCGTACATCAACACGACCAGGCGACTGACGCCGTTGTTCTCGTTGTCGCGTTCGGATGCGACGTACAGCGCCGTGGAGCCGGCCGCAGCTTTGGTAACTCCCTCGGAGTCAGGGCTGCCGAGGCTGTTGGCATAGTGCAGCGTTTTGCCGGTGGCCCAACCGTTGTCGGTGTCAGGCAGCCAATTCGTGCCGTTATTGAGCAAGCGGTAGAGTTTCGAAGGACCATTCAGCGCGCCCCAGAGCACGGCCGGAGTCGACCCCTGCGCCGGCTCGTAGAAGAGGCCACTCAGGTTGCTCGGGAAGGTGTTCTCGACATCGACGGTGACCACGGCATTCTGGCCGGGCCAGACGTCGAATGCGGAGACCGAGCCCGCGGACCCGCCGGCTCCTGCTCCTGCGGAACCCCCAGCACCAGCAGAACCCCCAGCGCCAGCAGAACCCCCGCTGCCGCAGTCGTTGGCAGTGCCTTTGGTGCTGCTTGCGGTGGTCGCGAATGCGCCAATACCGTTCGGACAACGGCCATACGTGGTCGCCGCGTGCGTCGTCCAAGTGTAGGAATCAACGAGCACGGTCGCGCCGGGTAAGTACAGGCGCGCGGAGTCCGCGGCACCCAGACCGAAGCTGAAACCGGCGTTCCCCGTGTCCATCACGAAGTAAGCGCCGGGCGCAATCACGGTGCCGGAGGGCAGCGTGTACGAGTGAGTGTCATCGTTGTCTTTGAAGATGTAACCCGACAAGTCGATCGGGGCGCTGCCCGCGTTGTAAAGCTCTACCCAATCGTCGGGTGTGCCCCCGTTGGACTCGACTTCGTTGATCTTGATCAGGCCGCCGCCACTCGTCGCGCCTGCGCTGCCCGCCGCGGCACCGCCAGAACCGGCACTCGCGCCTGCTGAACCGGCACTCGCGCCTGCTGAACCGGCACTCGCGCCTGCTGAACCGGCACTCGCGCCTGCTGAACCGGCACTCGCGCCTGCTGAACCGTCACTCGCGCCTGCTGAACCGGCACTCGCGCCTGCTGAACCGGCACTCGCGCCTGCTGAACCGGCACTCGCGCCTGCTGAACCGGTACTCGCGCCTGCTGAACCGCTGGTGCCTCCACTTCCTCCACTGCCGCTGGTCGCTGGCGAGCAGCTCACCGTTTCGGAGAGCGTGTCTGAGCAATCGCCATCGCTGACCGTCAACGTGACGGTCACGGGACCGACCGCGGTGCAGGTCAATGATGCACTCGCAGAGCCGGCTCCTGCGAGCGTGCCCGAGCTGCTGCTCCAGGAGTAGCTGAGCGCGTTCGGGATTTTGTCAGCGTCGTTGCTGGCCGCCGACAAGCCGACCGCATTACCGACCGTGGTTTCTGCAGGAGCGACCGAAAGCGAATCGATCACCGGGCAGATGTTGAGCGTGCCACTGACCATCACACTGCCGGTCCTGGGCGGGGTCTTGCATTGCAAACGAACTTGGGTGGATGTGACCGCGCCTGCCGTCACGTTGAAGCTGGCCGAGCCGGTGCACGTAGCTCCGGAGTTCGTCGCGTCGCTCGCGTTGAGCGTGATCGAGTAACCATTGCCCGCCGGAATGCCGCCGATCACGGCCGAGACCGACGTGCTGTTGCTGACGCCGATGGTGCCGGATTTCGTGTAACCCGTGCCCAGGATCGTGTAGCTGACGCTGTTCAAGGTGACGCTGCCGGTCTGCAGCGCGAGTCCGATTGACCCGATCTCTTCGCTCGCCATCGGGGCAGGCGCGGTCGAATCAGGCGCGCTACAGCCAAACACCGACAAGCCGATCGACAGCCCCATCGAAGCGAGCAGTGCGGCACAGCGCGAGCCACCGGAAATCCGAATCATCGCTAAATCTCCTAGGAGCGCTCGCGACCGCGAGGCCCAATTTGCCGCGAACGTACGCGAACGGGCTCGTTGGTTCAGCGACATCGCCGTAACGATTCGGCGAAGTTTGCGGCACGGGACGCGCGAGCAGGCGTCGGGCGTCGATCAAAAACGACCCATTCGACGCGGCAAGATGCGCTCCGTAACCGATTTGCCACTGGCATTGGTTCCGGAGATCTCGACGTAGCGGACGCTCGGCAACAGCGCGTGGCGCTCGGCAAAGACGAAGACGCGCTGCAGGGCTGCGGGCTGCTTCGCGATCGCCAGTTCGGCGCGGTAGACTCCATCGACCCCGCGCACGTGAAGCTCGCGCTCCGAACATGCAGCCAGGCGCAAGACGCAGCCGTGGGGAGTCGAATTCGATATAGAAAAACCGTACGCCAACTGGCGTTCGGTCCAGGTCAATTCCTCGCGCCGGCCATTTTCTGCGAGCATTAGCCAGTACGCTTCGATCGGATCGGCCACGTCCAGATGTCCATCCTTGCCGATGCGCACGGCGTACTTGATGACGTTTGCATTGGTGTTACGGCCAAGCGTGAAGAGTTCTCGAGTCGGCAGCGCGTGCGCCACCATCGGCACGCACAGCTGGAGCACGGTAGCCGGTGCGAGCATCTGAAACGCGCGACGACTGAGCATGCCTATCGGATGCCGATTCCCGCTGGCCATGGAAAGCAAAAACGTCGCTGCGGGCGTCGTGCCGCACAGGGTTTGCCCGGGCGTCACCCGGTTGCGTCATTCGTCACACGGCCGACGAAGCGCCTCGTCCGCCGGCGCTAGCGGGTCGAAGGTCCGTACACGTACAGATCCTCGACCTTCTTTCTGGCCCAAGGAGTCCTGCGCAGAAATTTCAAGCTCGATGACACACTCGGGTCGAGCTGAAAGCAGCGAATGTCGATTAGCTGTCCGAGTTCTTGCCAGCCATGGCGTCCGACGAGCGCAGTCACGATCATCTCCAGGGTGATTCCGTGCAGCGGGTCCCCGCCGCCGGGGCCCATGTCGTCTGGCTGACCGCTCATTCGCAACCGGTCCGCGGCTCTAGCATGACGGGCATCCGACCAACCTGTCTCGAAGCTCACACGAACGCAAAAAGCTGTTTGCATCCGCAGTCACGACCTGGTCAGCCCCAGTCGCGCGACGCTCCAAAGACCGAAGCCCTGACCCATTGAATTGGGTCAGGGCTCCAGTTGCAATCTTCTCGAGATTCAGTAGCTCAGGCGCCGCCGGCGTGCCCGGCGCTGCCTGCTGAGCCGCTCGAGCCCGCGGTGCCCGCAGTGCCCGCAGTGCCCGCACCGCCGCCCGTGCCGCCGCCGCTCGTGCCGGCGCCGCCGCCGGTGCCGCCGCCGCTCGTGCCGCCACCACCGCTCGTGCCGCCGCCGCCGGCTTTGCCGCCGCCGCCAGCCGAGCCGCTCGTGCCGGCGGTGCCGCCGCTGGAGCCAGCCGTACCCGCCGAACCGCTCGTGCCGCCGCCGCCGGCCTTACCAGCGCTGCCGGCTGAACCGCTCGTACCGCCGCCGCCGGACTTGCCAGCTGAGCCGCTCGTGCCGCCGGCGCTCAGGCCGCCCGTGCCGCCAGTCGCGGGCTCGCCGGCTTCGCCGCCCGACCCGCCCTCGCCAGCCGTCGCTTCGTCGCCCGCGGCGCCGACTTTGCCCGAAGCGCCAGCGGAGGCCTTACCACCGCTGCCGCCGGACTTACCGCCGCCGCCGCCGGCGGCCTTGCCACCCGCTCCGGCGGTAGGCCCGGGGGAATCCGATGAATCCCCGCAGCCAACGACCAACGTCGATCCCAACGCAACGGCAAATATACTCGCTAAAACCAGATCAGACTTCTTAAGCAACATCAGCGATCTCCCTTTCCCTTAAACCGATAGCGGTCGTTGCCCGCGGCCCTACCACTTTGCCGCACACGACTCCCGGCCAGAGGAATACATTGGCCAGCCGATGATGTCGAGTGCGTTGCCCGATTGATTCCGCGAAAGCTTCATCGCCGAAAAACTGGCAGAGCCAAAAAAACCTGGCCTTTCGCAAATGAGTAATACCGTCGCGGTCGAAGCGCGCGCTTCGCAAGCCAAGCGCTCCGGGGAGATCTCCAGCAAAAATCCGCTGCCCCGGGGGGAATTCCCGGCATTTATGAGTAGAGGACGATGGAAATGCGGAATTGGTTCCAGTGCCAGTGCACGGCCAGAAAATTGCTAATTTTTTCGGTCTCTCCATCGTCACCTGCCTCGCGCGCCCGTGCTAGCCCGTCCTCCTCGATTGGTCCGCCGCCCGACTCGCGGCATACCGAGCGCGGCATCACCGCCATCCAACGGCACGGGCCCTCGGAGGGGGTTGGGCGTCCCGGTCGCCAACTGCGGCGCTGGCAGCCACCCCGCTGCCAGCGCGAGCCATGACCGCACGAGCGGAAGGGACGAGTCGTGATCGGCGTGCTCTGAGGTCGGAGCGGAAAGCCGCTCAGCCCAGTTTCGGCGGCGCTATCGTCTGCGGGAGCGCCTTGCTCCACGGGTCGCTGGCGCGCCACGCGCTGCCCCACGCGGCCGGGCTGACTCCGAGCCAGTCACGAAAAGCGCGGGTGAGGTGCGGGGCGTCCGCAAAGCCCGTCTCGTTGGCCGCCTCGCCGACCGAGATGCCGGCCTCGAGCAGGCGCCGCGCAGACTGCAAGCGCAGCAGCCTCCGATAGCGGTGTGGGGGAACGCCGAGCGAGCGCTCGAAGCAGCGAGCTAGGTGGCATTTCGAGATCTGCAGCTCATTCGCCAAGTCATCGAGCGAAAGCGATTCGGCAAAGCTGGCTCGCACGCGTTTGGCCGCGCGGCGCACTCCCGGATGGCAAGGGCTACGTCTCAACGCGGCCGTGCTCTGGTTGGCGCTGCTCAGGAGGGCCGCGGTGATCTCCTGGTACGCTTGCACGATCGCCTCCGGATCGGCTCTCGAAGCGAGCAGCGCGTGGAGCGCCGCGAAGTCGGCCGAAAGCGGGCCGGCGGCCAGCTGGGTGATCGGCCACTGCGGCGTTCCGCCTAAGCCTATCTCCCGGCCAACCCGCTCGAGAGCGCTGCGCGGCCAGTAAATCGTGAATAGGGCACTCGGCCGGTCGGTAGGCGTGATTCGTTGAACCTCCTCGGCTTCGGCGAGCAAGATGTCACCCGAGCGGAAGGCCCCGTCCTT
>Ga0302322_100004428_pt1 | contig 12200 bp, 10 predicted proteins | sample Fen_T0_2_FD_203757 | JGI IMG/M metagenome (GOLD analysis project Ga0302322, IMG submission 203757) | Peat permafrost microbial communities from Stordalen Mire near Abisko, Sweden - Fen_T0_2 | ecosystem: Environmental > Terrestrial > Soil > Wetlands > Permafrost | place: Sweden: Abisko... | reverse complement strand
TCTTCAGGTGTAACTCCAAGGCCGCTACTTCATAGCGTTGATAGCGGCCTTTTTTTATTCATATTATTTCTAGGTTTCACTTGTTGGAAAGAACACTTTCATATCTCTGTAATAATTCCGTCATAGTTCGGCACTAAAATTCCAGCTTTGGAATTGAATACTTGAACTTAAGCTTCATGCGAATTGCAGTCAGACAATTATTTTTCTTTATCACTGTAGTGCTTAGTTTGCTGTTAGCAGGCTATTTCACTATTAGTTGCCTAGCCGAACCTGCGCAGCCGGAAGCCTTTAAACTGACAAGGATTTTTCCTGCTGATGCCAAGTCATCTGTCGCTTTTGATGAAAGTATTATTGCCAACCCTCTACTTGATTTATCCCAAGGGCGACCACTTGTTATTGTGCCTGATTCCAATGGTGTGATTACCGCATTGGATGCCGAAACCGGAACGCTGGAATGGCAAATCAATGCCCCCGCACCAGAAGGTCAAGAAACACAACTTATTTCTACTCCGGTGATGATAGGCAATAAGCTGGTCATTCTTTATCAATGTCTTGAAAAAGGCGTACGTACCAGCCATCGCATGGCGGTGATAGATTTGGCGCAAAGAAAGCTGGACGAGACTTTTCCGGTCTTGGTGTTGTCGGCTGAAAAACCTGCCGCAGGTGGTGTTGCATCGGTCAAATTCAACCCACCCACCGCTTTTTCTCATTCTGCGCTCAAACATACTTGGAAGGTAGGTTCTGAGTGGGGATTTGTCTACGCTGCTTTTGGCAATGCCGGGGATACCCAGCCCTTTCACGGCTGGCTGTTTGAAATTGATATGGATGCTTGGAAGCTACTAGGCACAGCCCAGGCAATAAGCAATGTGCTGTTGACTACCCCGGAAGCTGAATGCCCTGTCACTATCGAATTCGGCACTCAGGAAATGATTTGTGCCGGTGGTATTTGGACACCGGCAGGGCCGCAACTGTATCCGACTGCCGATAGTTTTGAATTATTTGTACCCGTCGGCAATGGACAAGTCGATCTCGCCCGGCATGATTATGCCAATACCCTCATGCGTGTGCAGCCGGGTCTGCAATTTAATCCTGAGTGTGATGCACAACTGTGTAAAAACTTTAATGCTAGTCAGCCGGACTACGCTTGTATGTCCTCTTGCAAGAATCTGTTCATCCCACGATTGACAGCAAGCAATACGTTTTTTAAACCCGCTAATGGCGAATGCGATGTTAAGACTTTCTGGGAATGTCTGGCCTGGATGGATTATGACCTAGGCGCCAGCGCACCTGTTAAAGTTAACCTAAAAAGCGGTCATTCCGTACTCGTACAACCAGGGAAGGAAGGCGCGGTTTACTTGATTGATGCCAATCATCTGGGTACACAATATGATCGCCTGCAAATTGTCGATATGTGCGGTACGCCATCCGATCCCTGTAAAGCAGGCTGGATGGGGATGATCGTTACCCAACCGGCACTTACCTATATCAACGATGAGCCTGTGGTAGTGATCCCCACGTTTATGCCAGATAACACCCATCCGGCAGGTCTGGTTGCTTTAAAGATCGTGCTGGCAGATGGCAAGCCGAAATTGCAGGGCTTTTGGCACTACCCTGATCCGGCTAGTAGTAAAGCGGTGCTGAAATTTAGAAGCCATCCTTCACTGCCTGTTATTTCTACAGTTGGTAAAAACAATGATGCGATTGTCTGGACTGTTGAAATCGGCAATCCTGGCACATTGTATGGTATCCGGGTAAAAGATGGGGTTGTACTGTTTGAACAATCCCTATTAGGAACGGGACGGCAGCTTTCTGCGCCGTTAATTGATGGCAATACCTTGTACCTTGCGTCCACACTGCCTGGCACTGGCAAAGCGATGATCGAAGCCTATCGAATCGAAGCGCAAGAGTAATAATCCTGTCATAAAAACTTCATACAAGTGTCATCATATCTTAACCTGCTCATATCAGTATATTAGCTTACTGATGATTTAAAAGAGGACACATCATGAGCAAACCAATATTCAACAAACACCTATTCAAACACCACGACCTAATTAGCTTTATATTAGCAATGACGGTTCTGTCCCTGCTGGTATCCTGGTGGGTCGAATTATTGGCGAAGGAATTATTTCGTTTAGGATAAAATCTGATTATTGCATCAGTACGTCATAAGCAGCCAGATCCAAGGCTCAGTTCAAACAGGAGCCCTAGTTTTTTCATGAGGCTGTCACAATTCTTAAGTAAGCTGGCCTCATCAAAATGGAATTGTTTTCGGCAACATGACAGCAACTAATAAAATCACTCACGACCCCTATGAAGATATCCTGAAACAAATTCTTACTGAAGTCGCTGGCTTACGCCAAGAGATTGAAACCCATGCAAACCAGCGTTTGCAAAAATATCAGCAACTTTTCCATTCCGGTTTTTTTTCCAAAAGCGCGTATAACCTGGCTCATTACCTAGCCATGCGCCAATTCGATTTGCGACATTTGCAGGATCGCCTTGCCCAAGCTGGCTTGTCTTCTTTGGGTCGAGCGGAAGCATCGGTCTTATCAACATTTGATGCACTGATTGATGTACTGTCACGCGCCACAGACAAAAACTACCGTCCGGGTGAAAAGAATCCGAACGAATACGGCCTTAATCGCGGCCAACAGCTTTTAGAGCAGCATACTATGGAATTGTTTGGCCCTTTTCATGAACATGGTAAAGCCCATGTCATGGTGACTTTAGGTACTGAAGCATCATGGGATTATGGGCTCGTTAATGCCTTGATTAAAAAAGGCATGACCTGTGCACGCATCAATTGCGCTCACGATGAACCTGTGGTCTGGCATGGAATGATAAACAATATTCGCAGAGCAGAAACCGAAACAGGCCGTCCTTGCCGTATTCTTATGGATCTTGCAGGCCACAAGATTCGAACCGGAGCCATCGCTCTAGAGCCGCCTATTTATCATATCAAGGTAAAAAAAGACCGTACCGGTAAAATAGTTGCTTCCGGCTATCTGGTTTTAACCGTTGATTCGGAAAACTCACCAATAGATAACTCCTTATTCAAAATCCCCATACCTAAAGAGATACATAAGAAACTTGCGCCCGGCATGTTCTTGGATTTTATCGATAGCCAAGAAAAACAGCGTTATCTAAAGGTGGAAAAAGCGCTTTCAAGTACAGATTGGCTGGTTAGTTGTGAAAAAGCGGCTTATCTTGTTTCCGGCTGTAAATTAAAGCTGCTCAAGCCTGACCAACTGGACAGCAAAAAATGTGCCGATGAGTTCACTTTGGGAAAGTTTGATGGTGAGCCTTTAGATATTCGGGTAATGAAAAATGAATTGTTATTGTTAACAGCAGAACATATCGTGGGAAAACCAGCCGAATATTCTGCTAGCGGAGCCTTGGTTCGTCCTGCACATATTGGTTGCTCACTGTCTTCGGCCATATCGAAACTCAAAGTCGGTGAACCTGTCTGGATTGATGACGGTAAATTAGGGGCTATAGTAGAAAAAATCACCCATCAGGGGGCCCTGCTACGTATCACAGTGGCTAAACCAAGTGGCGTGAAAATCCATAGCGACAAAGGGATTAATTTTCCGGAAACCACTCTTGACTTGCCGCCATTAAGTGAAAAAGATCTCGTAGACTTGGGCTTTGTTTGTGAACACGCTGACTTGGTCGGTTTTTCATTTGTTGAAACACTGGCCGACATGGAGCGTTTGATGATAGAACTGGTAAAGAGGAATGCATCGGAGCTGCCTATTATCGCCAAGATTGAAACCAATCTGGCCGTAAAAAATCTCCCCGATATTATACTGGGGACTATCGGTCGACATAACCTCGGCATCATGATTGCCCGAGGCGATTTGGCAGTAGAATTGGGTAGCGCGAGACTGGCTGAAATTCAAGAAGAAATGCTGTGGTTATGTGAAGCAGCCCATGTGCCTGTTATATGGGCAACTCAGGTACTGGAATCCATTGCCAAGAAAGGCGTACGGTCAAGACCTGAATTTACTGATGCAGCGATGGCCGTTCGCGCAGAATGTGTCATGCTAAATAAAGGCCCCTATATACTCGATGCGATAGAAGCGCTGGTCAACGTCATGATTCGTATGCACGAACATCAAAGGAAGAAATTCTCCAGATTACGCGCGTTACAGTGGTAATCCGAATAACAGCGCAAGACAAAAAATCAATCTCCTTGTACTTTCATCGAATAGCGAACAATTCTTTGCGTACGATATTTACGCTTTGATCAACGATTTAGGCTTGAAATGGCTGTTATCTTGGTTTCCTCCGTGATACTATCCAAAATCATTGCCCTCGCTTCGTTGCTGACTGAATGGCGGTTTTTTCCTGCCGAACTTATGGTGGGCAGAAAAACAACGCGCACTTCAATCTTATCCAACGACAACATCTTGATAAGGTGCGGCACAAAAGCATCTTCACCAATAAACGGGGCGTGTTGTGTAGCTTCGCCCTCATATTGAATTGCGACTGGCTGAATGGCTGACTTGGTTAATAGCGCTGGCTGGAACAAAGACGCATGAAAGGGTAAGACCACATCACCTTTAGTCGTAGTACCTTCGGGAAAAGCGATAACTATGCTGTTTTGCTTTAACTGCCAAAGCATTTGTTCAGCGGTTGCTTTTACTTGCTGTTTATCGCCGCGACGGACAAAAATAGTGCCACCTTGTTTAGCGAGAAAGCCGATGACCGGCCAATCCAATATGTCACTCTTGGCAACAAAATGGGCAGGCAAAAAACGTCCCAGAACAATAATGTCGAGCCAGGATATATGATTGCTGACCAGAAGGCCTGAGTTATCGAGTGGTTCACCTTCTTTGATAATATGCAAACGGACAATGGCACTAAACCATCCCAACCACGCCATTTTCAGCGCATCGCGTTTGCGTTTGGCACGGGATGGTTTACATAAAACACCAAATACCGGGAAAATAATGGCGGCTATGATTAGTCCGCTGGTGAACAGCAGGGCAATAAGAAAAATTTTATAGCAGAGCCGCATTTTCAACTTCATTAGTCTGGCAACCTCGCATATAGTGTTTGCTGTAGCGTTCTTGTAATTGATCCAGCGGCAACAGGATGAACAGATCCATACAGTTGAAATCTTCATCCCAATAGGGTTCACCGCAAACCAGCGCACCAAAACGCAAATAGGCACTGAGTAAAGGTGGTATCCCCGATTCATCACGCTGGCAGCGCAATGCTTTGGGTACTGGAACCAATGGTTTGACTTGCAACTCAGGCGAAGCAATATTTTGGGCATCGATAGCCCGGTAAACCGCATCGATGGCATAGCCACTAACACCTGGAGTAATGCTGGCGCAGCCCAACAAATAGTTGAACTGGCCTTCCAGGGCATATTGCACCAGTGCCGACCAAAGCGTCGTCAACACTGCACCGCCACGATAATCAGGATCAATACACGTCCTGCCCACTTCCAGAAAACGTCCGGGCAACGCCAACACCCCATCCAGAATGAATTCGTTTTGAGAATAAAACCGCCCCAACTGATTTGCCTGGGATTGCTTGAGTAACCGTGTATAACCGATGATTTTTGCGTTGACATTATCGTAGACTAGCAAATGGTCGCAATAATTATCGAACTCATCAAAATCCAGACCATCTTGCCCGGACTTCAGGGTTGCGCCCATTTCCTGGGCAAAAACGCGATAGCGTAATGCTTGGGCTTCTTTTATCAGCGCATCTGTGTCAGCGATAAAGCACGATAACTTTTTAACTGACCTAACTTGTTGTTCTGGCTCTTTTGTTTTCATGGGCATCCTGATACCAATAAAATAAACGAGTAGAATACTGGGTGTAAGTGTCAGTTATGTGTCGATTGTATGAAAATTTAGTGACAGTAAATGGGTTTAAAGGAATACTACTTGTAAGAATATCTAAAAGCACCAAGCCCCCTCTCCTGCTGGATGCTTACATGGATGTAGGTAGTAGGGCAATGCAGGAGTAATTGCCGAGAGGGTTGGGGTGCGGAGAATAAAATCAAGTGTTTGTATCCCCTCATCCCAGCCTTCTCCCTCAAGGGAAGGAGTAGGCACTTGTGTAGACAACTATGCCCGAGGGTGAGGGATTTTTAGAGATTCCCATAACAAAAACCAGTTGGTTCAGTTAACCTTTAGTAAGATCTTCAGGTAAAGGTGTTACCTGTCCGGTATCCCGAAATTGTTTGTAGTCTGCAAGTACTTGGGCGTGGTCGAACGCTAAAATTTCGGGTAATTCATCCAGGCTAAATATCTGGCAATTTTTGGCATCGTCGGCTGCTACTGGCGTACCTGCTGCTTCAGCGACATAACAGGCTGTTACGGTATGTCCACGGCTATCCCGGCTAGGATCAGAATAGAGGCCGAGCAAAGCGATTAGACGTACATCCAGCCCGACTTCTTCTTGAGCTTCACGCACCGCAGCATGTTCAACCCTTTCACCGACATCGACAAAGCCGCCGGGAATTGCCCAACCATAGGGAGGATATGCTCGCTCAATCAAGACAACAGGACGACCTGGATAGTCGGTCAGTTCGATAATGGTATCGGCGGCAAGCAAAGGGGTAACTGGCTTAGGCATAAATATCTCCAAAATAGTGGGGTCACTTTTTGGCTTTGCTTTGGAAAAAGAATTGAAAACCTAAAAGCATCTGCTAATCCTGGTCATGGCCGTGTATTCTGGTTAGCAAAGCCATTGTAACCGACACGAACAATCCGAACACAATCACGATGGTTTTCACTGGCAGTTCAGCCTCAATCATCATGGCATAAGCGCCTAGCATCAACAGGATGCTGGCGTTTTCGTTGAAGTTTTGCAGGGCGATGGAATGTCCTGAACCCATCAGCAGGTGACCCCGGTATTGTAGCAGTGCGTTCATGGGTATTAAAAAACTGCCTGCCAGGATGCCGATAAGTATTAACGTGAAGATTGCCAACCACGAATCGTTAACCCAAGCCATTGCTACAATAGCCAGTCCCATCGCAATCCCTAGTGGTAATACTTTTACCGCATGTTCCAGCGGCACTAACTTGGCCGCCGCTATGGAGCCGATGGCAAGACCCACAGCGACTACCGCAGTCAATTGCGTAGCTTGTTCCAGGTCAAACCTCAGCGCTGAAGCTGCCCAGATGAGGATAATGAACCGTAAAGTCGTTCCGGCACCCCAAAACAATGAAGTTACTGCCAAAGATACTTGACCTAAAGGATCTCGCCACAAGAGCAGAAAGCAGCGCCAGAAATCAGTCCAAAGATATGCCAGATTCTGGTTAGGCAATGGATGTTCAATCGGCAGTTTAGGAATAAATAAGTTGAATAGTGCAGCAACAAAATAGAACCCCAGGACAATTACAATCGCAAATTCAGGTGCGGTATCGATTCCGGCATTAAATTCAAGCCTGCCTAGTTGCTGGGCAATCAGTACCTCAAAATGATGACCGATCAATAAACCTCCAACGATAGCGCCCAGGATGATAGCGGCAACGGTTAAGCCTTCCATCCAGCCATTTGCCCAGACCAAGCGGTTAGCAGGGAGGTATTCAGTCAAAATGCCATATTTTGCCGGTGAATACAACGCAGAGCCAGTGCCGACAAAGCCGTAAGCAAACAGTGGATGCACCCCCAAGAATAAGGCAAAACAACCGACAATTTTGATGCTGTTGCTGATGAACATGACCTTACCTTTCGGCAACGCATCAGCGAACGGACCAACAAAAGGGGCAAGCAGGATAAACGAGAGTACGAAGAATTGCTGTAGCACTGGTGTTTCCCAGGAGGGTGCAGCCCGGTCTTTTAGTAACTCGATTGCTGCAAACAGCAGTGTATTATCTGCCAAAGATGAAAAAAACTGGGCAGCCAGAATGATGTAAAAACCGCGATTCATGGGTTTATGTAGCTGGGCGAGAGTCTGTACTGTATTATAGAAATGGCTTATGAATTGTGGAGATTAGCTTCCATAGGCTCATAGTTAATAACCGTTTCGGTTTTAAGCCATCTTACAAGTTCCAACGTGCCGCTATAGTGTTCCACTATAGCGGTGCAGCTTTCCACGAAATCGCCGGTATTGACATATAAAAAACCACCTATGTCCTTGATTTCCGCATGATGGATGTGTCCGCAGATAACCCCGTCAAAATCGTCATTTTTAAGGCTGTTTACAATACTTTCCTCATAATCGGAAATAAACTGGACGATATTCTTGACTTTGAATTTTACAAATGCAGCCAACGAAAACTGTGATTGAACGCCAAACCAGCGTCGTATTATCTTTAGAAAACGATTAATTTCAATCAGAATGTCGTAACTTTCACTGCCCAGCTTGGCAAGCCATCGATGGTATCTGACGACGGTGTCGTATTCATCGCCATGCACAACCAAGAATCGCTTTCCAGAAGCAGTGGTATGCACATCGGATTTTTTAACGGTGATGTCGCCAAAGACATAATTATCATAATCCCTGATGTTTTCGTCATGGTTGCCGGGTATATAGATGATCTGTGTGCCATGTCTTGCCTTACGCAGCACTTTTTGGATGACGGTATTATGGTCTCGCGGCCAGTACATTTTTTTGGAGAGCGCCCAAAAGTCGATAATGTCACCCACCAGATAAAGTTTTTCGCTGTCGTTGTATTTTAGAAAATCAAGTAACACATCAGCCTGGCATTGGGTAGAGCCGAGGTGCAAATCGGAAATCCAGATAGTTCGATAAGTAGTGTTATTCATGGCATCCCTCTATGAAGAGCGTTTAATTGACACAATTATCTTTATCTTACGATTTTTCAATGTTTATTTACGATCATTTGCCCAGCTAAAAGCGTTGTCTTGTTTTTACATGGATATGACTATCGGTAAATGCCTCAACTATGTGACAACCAGAAAAGCATAGTCACCACCGACCGGAAAAATTGATTCAAACCAAGTTTTAACTATTGATTCGGCCTTGTGAAGCATTAACTTCGTTCGCCTTGAGCCTGTCGAAAGGCCAGTAGACTTCGACAAGGCTCTCCTGGGTTTATCGAAGACCCCAGCCCGAACGGTTTCAAACATAATCGTGCCGAATCAATAAGTATGATTGTAATAGACCTAGATGAACGTTATGTGACAACTGATAAAATATCCGTATCCGCTTACAGGAGGCGGTTTTTATGAGTTGGCATCACGGTATAGTGATGCCATCACCGTCTGTAATGGTCAACAAAAACGGTGGAAAGTCGAGGAGTTCCATAAACCTAAAAAAATCAGTTGAAGTGTGCTGTAGTCCGGTCGTGGTGAGCCTGTCGAACCATGAGCGGAATCAACTTGTTCAGAGATTCCTTAACTATAACGCTCTTCACAATATAAATCTTGCGTTCCCGCTCACTTTCTAGTTTTGTGCTAACCTTAATTGCGTAATTTAAAGCCAACTTAACTCCCACAATGGATAAGTATAAACTACCTTAATGAACCGCTCTCAGCCCCATCTTCCGCTTGTATTGATTATCGACGATGACCAAACCCTGCATTTGTGGGCAAACCGTAATCTACCCGAGGCTGGATTTAAGCTAATTTCATGCTTTGGCGGCAAGGAAGGTATAGAAGCTTTCAAAGAATATGCGCCTAATATTGTCATAATCGACATTGAAATGCCCGGTATGGACGGCTTTGAAACCTGCGCCAAAATACGCTTTTTGCCAAATAGCAAAAACACACCCGTGGTGATGATGACGGTAACTGAGGATGCCGAAAAAATTGCGCAAGCTTATGATGCAGGCGCTACGGACTTTGTTGTAAAACCGATCAATTGGAAGATATTGGTACAACGCCTGCACTACATGGTAAAGGCAAGTAAAAATTTAGATAAGCTAGCTAAAAGCGAACTACGCTTATCAAAAGCAAAAAAAATGGCTCGGTTGGGTTACTGGGAATGGCAAATCAATAACGATAGTTTGTACTGGTCGGATGAATTCTATTCGATGTTAGAGCTTAATAATCATGAATTCACGCCTGACACCCATAACTTCAAGGATTTTATCCACGACGAAGATATACCTTATGTTGTACGACAGTTACAGAATGTCGTCAAAACCAAAGTGGCTGCCACTATCGAATTTCGCATTATCACTTTAACGAAACAAGAACGTTTCATCTCGCAACACATTGAAACCGTTGAGGATCATAAAGGCCAGCTCATCAGCCTGATAGGTACCGTTCAAGACATAACGGAACGCAAAGAGCAGGAAAATAAAATCCGGCATTTAGCCTATTACGATGAAGTCACCCAACTCCCTAACCGGGTTTTCTTCCTCAAATTTTTGGCGAAAACCCTGGTGTTGTCACAACGGAACAATCGTAATTTCGCTGTTTTGTTTTTGGATCTGGACGGCTTTAAGGGTGTCAATGACACATACGGACATCAAATTGGCGACCAACTTTTGCTGGAAGTATCGAGGCGTTTGACAGAAGGCTTAAGGTGTTCTGATTTGGCCTCAAGATACTTTGACCACTTTGACCACAAAGTCGATGTCGCACGCTTGGGAGGCGATGAATTTATCATCCTTTTGAATGAGCTAACCCGACCCGAAGACGCAGGTACAGTGGCAGAACGGATTCAACGCTGGATAGCCGAACCCGTGGCATTAGGTGACCGCCTGATTCATATTGGCGCAAGCATTGGCATTGCTGTTTATCCGTATGATGGCGAGGATTCTGAAACTTTGCTGAAAAATGCGGATATCGCCATGTATCACGCCAAAAAAACAGGTAAAGGTCACTACCGATTTTTCCATGAAGATATGGGTATAAAGGCCAAAAAACGGCTGGAAATGGAAACCTGTATGCACCACGCCGTCACCAAAAACGAGTTGCGCTTACATTATCAACCCATCGTGGATATTGTATCCAGCCAACTTATTGGTGCAGAAGCCTTGCTACGCTGGGAAAGTCCTCACCTGGGATTTTTACCGCCCGATGATTTTATTTCCTTGGCTGAAGAAAACGGCCTTATCAATCAATTAGGTGAGTGGGCTATTCGTGAAGTGTGCCGTCAATATAAGGTCTGGCAACAACAGGGGTTGGGCGAGTTGACCATCGCCGTTAATCTGAGCAGCCTACAATTTAATCAATCTTCATTCATACCTATGGTTGCAGGAATCATTCAGGAATATGACGTAAATCCTGCGTTTTTAACGTTTGAACTGACGGAAAGCATGCTTATGGCAGACACCGACAACATGTTGGGAAAACTAAACGCACTGAAAAGTTTAGGGATAAAACTGGCAATTGACGATTTTGGCACCGGCTATTCGTCCCTGCGTTATCTCAACCGTTTTCCCCTGGATTCATTAAAAATTGACCGATCATTTGTTAAAGAATTACCCACTTGCGCGGAATCCGCCGCTATAGTGAATGCAATTTTGGCGTTAGCCAAAGCGCTTAATTTGAATACGATTGCGGAAGGAGTTGAAACCATTCAGCAAAACACGTTTCTGCAAAATACCTCTTGCGATGCCGTACAAGGTTATTATTTTTCAAAACCCATGCCAGTCGAAGAATTTCAAAACTATTGGGCGCAACAAAGCAACCCTAATCCATAAGCCGAATCCATGTTTGGACTCAATCGAATCAACACTTATTTTCATCACGCTTCACTACGGACCAAGCTGACACTGGCGATTGGTTCGGCTGCAATTCTTGCGTTACTCTTTGTGGCATCCGCACTCTCTATCAGGGAATACATCAACCGCAGACAACAAACCGCACAGGATTTATCGTCCCTTGCCAGTATCGTCGCCTGGAATAGCAGGGCAGCATTGGCTTTTAAGGATTTTGATTCGGCCAATGAATCACTGCAATCCTTGAAAAATCAGCCGAGCGTAACCTTAGCCTTCTTGTATGACAGTGAAGGCACATTAGTTGCCGCTTATAAAACGGCTTATACAGCTAATAAGGGCAATGGACAAATAGCGGCTATACAAGCCCTCAAACTCGTAATGGATGACGCTGCGTTAATGCTTCCAAAGACGTCTTTATTGGATACATTGAAGCTACGGTTAAAGAAAATCTTCGATAACTCATCAAGAAAGCCGCTGCAAACAGGTTATTCGGAAGTTACCGTCCATGACCAGCAAGGTCATCTACACTTATTTAGGCCTGTTTTTATGGATGACGAACTTATCGGCATCCTGCATTTGGTGGATGACCTC
>Ga0302322_100004427_pt1 | contig 12200 bp, 9 predicted proteins | sample Fen_T0_2_FD_203757 | JGI IMG/M metagenome (GOLD analysis project Ga0302322, IMG submission 203757) | Peat permafrost microbial communities from Stordalen Mire near Abisko, Sweden - Fen_T0_2 | ecosystem: Environmental > Terrestrial > Soil > Wetlands > Permafrost | place: Sweden: Abisko... | reverse complement strand
CGCCGTGTCGTCTTGGTGCTGCTCGTGCTCACCGCCCTCGCCCTGATCTCGTTCGACGAGCGGGGCTCCAGCACCATCGACACCATGCGCAGCAGCGCTGCGGATGTGATCCAGCCGGTGCGTGACGCCTCCAGCAACGCCTTCAACCCGGTCACCGACTGGCTCGACGGCCTGGGCCGGGCGAGCGAGCTGCAGAGCGAGAACCAGCGGCTGCGCCGGGAACTCGCGCAGGCCAAGACCGAGGCCGCGGCCGGCGCGGCGGCGCGGGCGCGGGTCAAGGAGCTCGAGGACCTCTTCGACCTGCCCCAGGTGGAGGACTACAACGGCGTCGTCGCCAACGTCGTCGGGCAGGGGAGCGGCTTCGACCGAACGTTCTCCATCGACAAGGGCTCCAACGCGGGGATCGCCAAGGACATGCCGGTGGTGGTCGGCGGCGCGCTGGTGGGCAAGGTGTTCCGCGTGACGCGCGGCAGCGCGATCATCCAGCGCATCGACGACCGCCAGTTCGGCGTGGGCGCGCAGATCGTCGAGAAGTCGGCCTTCGGGCCGAAAGGCATCGCACTCGGCCAGGGCGACAGCACGAACCTGCGATTCTCGCCCTACGCCGACGCGGCGCTCGTCGGCACCATCAAGAAGGGCTCGGTGGCGATCACGAGCGGCGGCTTCGGTGACGCGTATCCGCGCGGGTTGCCGATCGGCACGGTCGTGCGCGACGTCATCGCCGGCGGTTCGGTCGCGCGCGACGCCGAACTGCGCCCCATCGTCGACCTCGACAGCCTCGACGTCGTGAAGGTGCTCCGCTACCAGCCGCCGACGGTGCCGACATCATGAGGCCTTCGGTGATGCGGCCATGTTGAGACGCGTCAAGCTCGCGCTGCTCATTCTCGTGGCCGTCGTGCTCGAGACCACTCTGCTCACGCACTTCGACCTGTTCGACGCGGTGCCGGGGCTGTGCATGCTCTGCGTGCTCGCGGTCGCGTTCGAGGACGGCCCCGAATCGGGCGCGTTGTTCGGCTTCGCGATGGGGCTCGTGCTCGATCTCTTCCTGATCACGCCGCTCGGGTTGAGCGCGCTCTCGTTCGCGCTCACGGGTTACGCCGTGGGCGCGTTCCAGTCGTCGATCGTGCGCAGCACGCCGTGGCTCTACCCGATGATCGGCGGCCTCGGCGGCCTGTTCGGTGGGTTGGTGTTCATCACCGTGGGGGCGGTGGTCGGACAGGACCAACTGCTCTCGGTCCACGGCGTCCAGATCGTGGTGGTCTCGGCCGCGTGGGACGCCCTCCTCGCGCCGCTGGTGTTCCCGGTGGTGCGGCGCCTCGCCCGTCGGCCCGACCATTCGAACACCTGGAGAATCCGGGGCTGACCTGGGCTTTCGCGACTGCACCGGGCCGCGACTGTGCCGCCCGGTCCGCATCCGCGAGAATGGTCGGCCGATGGGGCCCCACACGAACTCGCGTAGGAACGCGCGCCCGTGAACGAGGCGAACACCGGACGCCGACTCCTGGTGATCGGGGCCATCGTGATGGCCCTGTTCGCTGGGTTGCTCACGCGCCTGTGGTTCCTCCAGGTGAGCGGTGGTGAGAAGCTCGCGGTGGCCGCGCAGCAGAACCGCGATCGCGTCGTGCAGGTGCCCTCGTTGCGCGGCGCCATCTACGACCGCAATGGTGTCGTCCTCGCCGAGAACCTGCCGGTCACGACGCTCACGGTCGACCGCCAGAACCTCACCGCTGCCGATCGCGTCACGCTCGAGGACAGCTTGTCCACCCTGCTGGGCAAATCGCCGGTCGAGGTCGGGCAGATGCTCGACAACGCGGCGGTGTCGCAGTACGCGCCGCTGCCGCTGATGAAGGACGTTCCGCTCGCCACCGCGACGTACGTCGCCGAACACCGCGACATGTTCCCGCAGGTGTCGATCACCACCACGTCGGTGCGGCAGTACACGGCGGCGGGGATCGCGGCGGCGAACCTCCTCGGCTACACCGGCGCGATCAACCCCGACGAGCTCGCGGCTCGCGCGGGTGAGGGCTACACGACCGACGACCGCATCGGCAAGACCGGCATCGAACAGACCTTCGAGACCGAACTGCGCGGGGTGCCCGGCGTCGACAAGGTGCAGGTCGACAGTCGCGGCCGCGCCACCAACACGATCACGGAGAAGAAGCCGCAGGCGGGCCACGACGTACAGCTCACGCTCGACGCGGGTGTGCAGCAGATCGCGGCCGAGTCGCTGCAGCAGGGCATGGACGGCGCGCGCACGCTCGTCGACCCCGACAGCGGCAACTACTACAAGGCCACGGGTGGCACCGTCATCGTGCTCGACGCGCGCACCGGCTCGGTGGTGGCGATGGCATCGGGACCGAGCTACGACCCGAACGCATTCGTCGCCGGCACCGCCGACCAGTACATCCAGGACCCCAACCATCCGCTGCTCAACCGGGCAACGGGTGGCTACGCCCCGGGCTCGACGTTCAAGACGATCTCGTCCGTCGCGATGCTCAACGCCGGGCTGCGGTCCCCCGACGAGACCTACTACGACGAAGGCTGTTTCAAGTTCGGCAACGACGAGAAGCGGTGCAACGCGGGCAAGCATTCCTACGGGACAGTCGACCTGCGGCGCGCCCTCACCGTGTCGAGTGACGTGTACTTCTACAACGTGGGCAACTCCTTCTGGACGCGTTACCGCGACGAGGGTCAGGCCGCCGGCTTCCCCGGCGACCTCGCCGGGGACAAGTTGCCGGCATCGGGCCACCCGGTCGGCTACGGGATCCAGAACACCGCGCGTGACTTCGGGCTCGGCGAGGTCACCGGATTCGGGCAGGGCGAATCGGCGGGTCGGATTCCCGACCTGGCGTTCAACCAGCAGCTCAACAAGGGCGCCTGCGGCGACACCGCGTGTACGTGGCGCCGAGGGGACAGTGCGAGCCTCGCGGTCGGCCAGGGTGACGTGCTCGTCACGCCGTTGCAGCTCGCGCTCGCCTATGGCACATTCGGGAACGGCGGGACGCTCTACTCGCCGAGGGTGGCGTCCGACGTGCGCCTGAGCGCGGCGGGAAAGCCGACCGGCCAGCTCGGGGACATCGACCACACGATCGACGCGCAGAAGAAGCACGCGGTCAACCTGCCGGCCGACGTGCGCCAGCCGGTCCTGGACGGCCTCGACGGTGTCGTCCACAGCGGCGAGGGCACCGCGTACGGTGCGTTCTCGAGCTACGACGGCCCGTTCCGCGTGGTCGGCAAGACCGGTACCGCGCAGGTGACGAACGGCCAGGACACGTCGTGGTTCGTCTCGATCCTCAACCCCGACAACGACCCGGCCCAGCCGCAATACGTGGTGCTGGCCATGGTGGAGCAGGGTGGCTTCGGGGCCTCGGTCGCAGCACCGATCGTGCGCCGCGTCGTCGACTACCTGAGCAACCCGGCGGTCGCGCCGGCACCGGTCAACGTCGCGCCGGCCTCCGGGAACGAGCAGAGCTTCTGATGGGCCTCCAGCGGTCGAGCCGGGACAGCCGGGGGACGGCCTGATGGCATTCGGCAGTCCGGTCACCCGGGCGCAGAGCCGCGTCGGGCGCCGCAGCAGCGGCCTCGGCGAGCGCTCGCGTCTCGACAGCGCGCCGGTCGCGCACTTCGACTGGATGCTGGTGGGCGCGGTGCTCGCGATCACCGCCGTCGGGCTGCTGATGATCTACAGCACGACCCACACCAAGATCCCCGGCGACCCGTACTACTTCGTGAAGCGCCAGGCCATGTTCGCGGCCATCGGCTTCGGGGCGATGGTCGGCATGATGGTCATCGACTACCGCCGACTGCGCGACTTCTCGATGCTCTTCTACGTGGGCACCGTGTTCATCCTGATGGCGGTGCTCGCGCCCCTCGGCTCGAACATCAAGGGTCACCAGGCGTGGTTCCAACTCCCGGGCGGCTTCACCATCCAGCCGTCGGAGTTCGCCAAGCTCGGGATCGTCATCGCGCTCGCGGGGTACTGCAACCAGTTCCGCGGCGAACTCGACGCGTGGCGCCTCACCGTGATCTGCGCGCTCGCGTGTGTGCCGATCGGTCTTGTCCTGCTCCAGCCCGACCTCGGGACCGTGATGGTGATCTTCGCGATCATCGTGGCACTCCTCGCGGTGGCCGGCGTGTCCGGCAAACAGCTGATCGTGCTCGGGCTGCTGGCCATCACCGGCGTGTACGCGGTGGTCGGCCTCGGGCTGCTGAAGCAGTACCAGATCGACCGCCTCACCACGTTCATCGACTCGAGCAGTGGCGAGTCCCAGGGCAACGCCTACAACCAGACCCAGTCCAAACAGGCCATCGCCAACGGGCGGGCCACGGGCGAGGGGATCCTCAACGGCTCCCAGACCCAGGGCGGGTTCGTCCCCGAACAGCAGACCGACTTCATCTTCACCGCGGTGGGGGAGGAGATGGGCTTCGTCGGCGCGGCCGTGTTGCTCGCCCTGTTCGCGGTGGTCATGTGGCGCACCTGGCGAACGGCCCGGCTGGCCCGGGACTTCTTCGGGGTCCTGGTCTGCACCGGCATCCTGGCGATGTTCGCCTTCCAGATGTTCGAGAACGCGGGCATGACCATGGGGATCATGCCCATCACCGGCATCCCCCTGCCGTTCATGAGCTACGGCGGCTCGTCGCTGATCGCCAACTTCGCCTGCATCGGCCTCGTCGCCAACATCTCCATGCGTCGCTTCTCCTGACGAACTTGCGTCGCTCACTTGGAATAATTCCAAGCTGTCGACGCAAGTTCGGGGGATCAATGGCGGGGATCGGGGGTACGGGCACCCTCACCGGTAGACTCCCGGGAGATGACCGAACTGTGGCCGAGGGTGGAGCCCCTCCTGGCCGGGGTCGAAAAGCCTGCTCGGTACATCGGGATGGAGCGGGGGAGCGTGCGGCCGGTGCATCGGCCGTCGGCAGTCTCCTGGCTCCTCGTGTACCCCGACACGTACGAGATCGGGCTCCCCAACCAGGGCCTCCAGATCCTCTACGAGATCCTCAACGAACGTGAAGACGCCCTGGCCGAGCGCGCCTACGCGCCCTGGCTCGACATGGACGCGGCCATGCGCGCCCAGGGCGTTCCGCTGTTCTCGGTCGACACCCACCACCACGCGGGTGAGTTCGACGTGTTCGCGTTCGGCCTCGCTGCCGAGCTGGTGTACACCAACGTGCTGGAGTGCCTCGACCTCGCCGGGGTGCCGGTGCGGGGCGAGGACCGCCGGCCCGAGCACCCCATCGTGGTCGCGGGCGGGCACAGCGTGTTCAACCCCGAGCCCATGGCCGACTTCGTCGACGCCTTCGTCATCGGCGACGGCGAGGAAGCGGTCGGCGAGATCACCGAGGTCGTCGGCGCGTGGAAGCGCGGCGGCCGGGCGAGCCGGGAGGCCGTCCTCCGCGACCTCGCCAGCATCCCGGGCGTGTACGTGCCCTCGATGTACGAGGTCGACTACGACGGCCCGGCCATCGCCGAGGTGCGCCCGCGGTTCGACGACGTGCCCGAGGTGGTCGAGAAGCGCACCGTCGCCGACCTCGGCGACTGGCCGTACCCGAAGCGCCAACTGGTGCCGCTCATCGAGGTGGTCCACGACCGCCTCAACGTCGAGGTCTTCCGCGGTTGCACCCGCGGGTGTCGCTTCTGCCAGGCCGGGATGATCACCCGGCCCGTGCGCGAGCGTCCCGAGGAGCAGGTCCGCACCATGGTGCGCGAGGGCCTGCGCCGCACGGGCTACGACGAAGTCGCCCTCACGTCGCTGTCCACTGCCGACTTCTCCGGGATCGACGGTCTGGTCGCGGGCCTGGTGAACGACCAGGAGGGCTGCGGGAACGTCAGCCTGTCGCTCCCGTCGCTGCGGGTCGACGCCTTCACCGTGGGCATCGCCAGCGAGATCCAGAAGGTGCGCCGCACCGGTCTCACCTTCGCTCCCGAAGGCGGCACGTGGCGCATCCGTCAGGTGATCAACAAGCTCATCTCCGACGACGATCTCTTCGCCGCGGTCGAGGGCGCGTACTCGCAGGGTTGGCAGCGCGTGAAGCTGTACTTCCTCATCGGCCTGCCCACGGAGATGGACGAGGACACGCTCGGGATCTCCGAGCTGGCCCGTGAGGTCGTCAAGATCGGGCGGAAGTACACCAAGAAGGCGAGCGCCACCGCGTCGGTCGGGGGCTTCGTGCCCAAGGCCCACACGCCGTTCCAGTGGTTCGGCCAGAACGGGGTGGAGGAACTGCGCCGCAAGGTGTTCCTCCTCCGCGACGACCTCCGCAAGAGCGGTGCCACGCTCAAGTGGCACGATCCGGCCGCGACCTTCGCCGAGGGCATCGCCAGCCGGGGTGACCGTCGCATCGGTCGCGTGATCGAGCACGTGTGGCGCAACGGCGGCATCTTCCAGGAGTGGAGTGAGCGTTTCGACCTCACCCGCTGGCTCGATGCGATGGCGGCCGAGGGGCTCGACCCCGACTGGTACGTGACCCGCCACCGCACCGACGAAGAGGTGCTCCCCTGGGACCACATCGCCGCCGGCCTGCACCGTGACTTCCTCTGGGACGACTGGAAGGCTGCGCTCCAGGAGCACGGGCTCCCCGATTGCCGGTGGACTCCGTGCTACGACTGCGGGGTGTGCACCGACTTCGCCCTCGAACACGTGGTGGCGTCACCGGTGCCGCCCGCGGGCGGGAGCCAGGGCACCGGCCAGGGCCTGGGCTTCGGCCGCGAGGTCCCGGTCGAGCTGATCACCAAGGGGCAGACCCAGGTGGCGGCCGGATGAGGGGCGATTCGGGCTTTCCGGTCCGGGTGCGCTTCACCAAGCACGGCAAGGTCCGCTTCATCTCCCACCGCGACGTCGCCCGCAACTTCGAACGGGCGTTCCGCATCGAACAACTCCCGCTGGCCTTCAGCGAGGGCTTCTCGCCCCGCCCCAAGGTGAGCTTCGGCCTGGCCCTGTCGGTCGGCTACGAGAGCAACGCCGAGTACCTCGACGTCGAACTCACCGAGCCCGTCGATGTGGAGGCGTTGCCCGACGCGCTCACCGCCGCCCTCCCCGAGGGCATCGACGTCACGGGTACCTGCCGCCTCCTCGACCGCGCCCCGGCGCTGCAGGAGTCGGTCAGCACCGTGCAATTCCTCGTGGCCGTGACCGACGCGCAGGGAACACCCCTGGCGCGTGAGGTGCTCGCCACGACGGTGAACCAGGCCCTCAGCGGCGACTCGCTGGTGGTGACCCGCACCCGCAAGGGCCGGGAGTCCGACGACGACATCCTCCCGGCCATCCGTTCCATCGTCCTGCTGGACGCAACTGCTGCACCCGAGTTCGACACGGCCGGCGACGCCCCCGTGCTCGAGTTCACCCTGGCAACCCAACCCCGGGGCGCCCGTCCTCGTGAGGTCCTCGACGCGCTGGCTCAGGTCGGCGGCATCGAGCTCCACGACCGGCGCGTGCTCCGGACCCACCAATGGATCGAACGCGGCGGCGCGCGGCTGGAACCGCTGGCCGCCGACGCGTTCACGCTCGCCCTCGAGGCGCGGGCGTCATGAGAGAAGGAACCCATGTCCGACGAGATGACCCCGGGCGCCACTGCGCCGCAGGCGTCCACCCCCACCCCCACCCCCACCCCCGCCCCGGTGGCGACACCCACTCCGGCGCCCACCCCCGCGGTGTCGACGTCCTCGGCGCCCTCGGCTCCGGCTGACACCGCCCCCGCCGACACCGCCCCCGCCGGCGATTCCGGCACGAACGATTCCGGTGAGTCGGGCAGCTCCTCGGGTCCCGCGCTCGGTCCCGACGGCCAGCCGCGTCGGCGTCGCCGTCGCGGGTCACGCGGTGGGCGCAACCGACGCAAGCCGGGCCAGGGCGTGGCCGGTGACGCGTCTGGTGGCGCGACTGGTGCCGACGAAGATCTGCCCGACGACGTGGACGACGACGACGAGTTCGACGACGAGCTCGAAGCGGACGCCGGCGAGTCGCCGCGTCCGGCGAGTCGTCCTGCGCCCCGTCCTGCGCCCCGTCCCGCTGCGACCGCCGCGACTGCGACCGCGACCGCCGACGTCAATGACGAGGACGACAATGACGACGAGGACGACGAGGAACTCGACGCCGACGAGTTCGATCTCGACGGCCCCCAGGACCGCAGTCTGACCAACGAGGACGTCATCGAGGTGGCCAAGGAGGAGGCGGGTCTCGCGACCGATACCCACCCCCGCGTCGGCGACTCGCGTCCCGCGGCGCCCGCTCCCGCAGGGGAGAACGGCGGCGTCGCCAAGCCTCGGATCGGCGACTCGCGGCCGGCACCGGCCGGAGCTGCAGCTGCCGGCGCGGCTGCCACCGCGGACGACGGCACGACCGCCCCGAAGAAGCGTCGCCGTCGTGGCGGTCGCGGTCGGGGCAAGGGGGGCCAGGGCGGCCAGGGCACGCAGGGTGGCCAGGCGGCGCCGGCCACCGCAGGAGCATCCGCGGGCCGGTCCGGCGGCTCCGGCGGCTCCGGCGCAGGGTCTCGGGCCAAGTCGGACAACGTGGTGCGCGCCGACCTCGGCGTCGGTGAGGAACGCTCCCGTCCCCTCGACGACGACGTGCTCGAACGCCGCCGCGGCCGCACCCGCAAGGGTCGCCCCGCGGGCCGCTACATGATGTGCGTGCACACCAACGACATCGGCCACACCCACATCGCGATCCTCGAGGGTCGCAGCCTGGTCGAGCACTCGCTGGCGTCGCCGTCGGGGAACGACTCGATCGACGGCAACATCTACCTCGGCCGGGTGCAGAACGTGCTGCCGGGCATGGAGGCGGCCTTCATCGACATCAGTACGCCCAAGAACGGCGTGCTGTACCGCGGCGACGTCACGTTCGACAAGGCCGACGTCGACAGCGGCGGGGGCAAGCCCAAGATCGAGCGCATGCTCAAGAACGGGCAGATGATCCTCGTGCAGGTCACGAAGAACCCCATCGCCCACAAGGGCGCCCGCCTCACGCAGGAGGTCAGCCTCGCCGGCCGCTTCCTCGTGATGGTGCCGGCTGAGCCCGACACCTACGGCATCTCGAAGCGCCTGCCCGACGACGAGCGCAAGCGGCTCCGCAAGATCCTCGACGAGATCCGCCCGACCGACGCCGGCCTCATCGTGCGCACCGCGGCCGAGGGCGCCACCCGCGACGAGCTCGAGCGCGACGTGCGGCGCCTGCGCAACCAGTGGGAGCAGATCTCCCAGGTCGCGGCCGGGGCCAACAAGGCGAAGCTCGTGTACCAGGAGCCCGACCTCGTGCTGCGTCTCATCCGCGAGGAGTTCACCAAGGAGTTCCGCGGGATCGCGATCGACGACCAGCGGCTCTACGAGGAGACGAAGGCCTACGTGGAGGCCATCGCCCCCGAACTGGCCGAGCGCGTCGAGTTCTACGACACCGAGGAAGAGGGCCTGCCGATCTTCGAGCGGTTCCACGTCTCGGAGCAGCTGCTCAAGGCGCTCGACCGCAAGGTCTGGCTCCCCTCGGGCGGGTCGCTCATCATCGAGCGCACCGAGGCCCTCACGGTCATCGACGTCAACACTGGCAAGAACGTGGGCAAGTCGAACCTCGAGGAGACCGTCTTCCGGAACAACCTGGAGGCGGCCGAGGAGATCGCCCGGCAGCTGCGCCTGCGCGACATCGGCGGCATCATCGTCATCGACTTCATCGACATGGAGATCAAGGCGAACCGCGACGAGGTCATGCGGGTGTTCCGCGACGCCCTGGCCCGCGACAAGACCCGCACCCAGGCCTTCGAGATGTCGGAGCTGGGCCTGGTGGAGATGACCCGCAAGCGCATCTCCGAGGGCCTGGTGGAGTCGTTCTCCGACATCTGCCCGACCTGTCACGGACGGGGCCTGCTCCTCGACGAGGCCCTGCTCCGGGCCATGGACTAGTCTTTCCAGGTTCCGAGAACTCTCTGAGGGGTCACCCGCGCCATGTACGCAGTCATCCGCAGCGGCGGCAAGCAATACAAGGTCGAGGCCGGCGAACGGCTCGAGGTCGAGCTCGTGGGCGCCGAAGACGGTGCCGAGATCGAACTCGAGACGATCATGGTCGTCGACGGCGACACCGTGCTGGCCACTCCGGCCCAGCTCGAGGGCGCGGTCGTGAAGGCCAAGGTCGTCGGTGCCGCCAAGGGCCCGAAGATCGACGGCTTCATCTACAAGCCGAAGAGCAACAACCGCCGTCGTTACGGCCACCGACAGAAGTACTCGGTGCTCGAGATCACCGCCATCAACGGCGCGAAGACCGCTTCGAGCGGCAAGAAGTAGAAGGGGCTGCACCATGTCGAAGAAGAAGGGCGCAGCCTCCTCACGCAACGGGCGCGACTCCAACGCGCAGCGTCTCGGCGTCAAGGTCTACAGCGGTACCGACGTCACCGCGGGCTCGATCATCGTGCGCCAGCGCGGCACGAAGTTCCACCCGGGTGAGAATGTCGGCAAGGGCAGCGACGACACGCTCTTCGCCAAGGCCGACGGCACGGTGAAGTTCGGCTACCGCAAGGGCCGCAAGCTCGTCGACATCGTTCCCGCTTCGGCTGAATAGCTCCGCTGAATCGGCGCGGGCCTCGGTGCCCGTGTCCGTAAGCTGACTGCCATGTCGTCGTCGTTCGTGGACCTTGTCCAGGTCAACCTGCGCGGTGGCGACGGCGGCGCCGGCTGCGTCGCCTTCCGCCGCGAGGCCCATGTCCCCAAGGGCGGGCCCGACGGTGGCGACGGTGGTACCGGCGGCGACGTCTACGTCCAGGCCGACCGCAACGTCGCGTCTCTCCTCGCGTACCGCGACCATCCTCACCGCCGCGCGCCTTCGGGCACCCATGGCGGAGGCGGCAAGCGCCACGGCGCGCGCGGCGACGACCTCGTGGTGCACGTTCCCGAAGGCACGCAGGTCAAGGCGCGCGACGGCGAGTTGCTGGCCGACCTCGTGCGCCACGGCGACCGCTACCTCGCGGCCCGTGGTGGCCGCGGCGGCCGCGGCAACGCCCGCTTCCTGTCGAACGCGCGCCGGGCGCCCAGCTTCGCCGAGCAGGGGGAGTACGGGGAGGAGCACTGGCTGCGCTTCGAGGTGAAGCTGCTCGCCGACGCCGCACTCGTGGGCTTCCCCAACGCGGGCAAGTCCACGCTCATCTCCTCGGTGAGCGCGGCCAAGCCCAAGATCGCCGACTACCCGTTCACCACGCTCGAGCCGAACCTCGGCGTCGTGCGTTTCCGTGACCACGAGTTCGTGCTCGCCGACATCCCCGGCCTCATCGAGGGCGCGGCGGAGGGCAAGGGCCTCGGCCATCAGTTCCTGCGGCACGTGGAACGGGCCCGCGCGCTGGTGATCCTGCTCGACCTCGCCGCGGTCGACGGCACCTCGCCCGACGAGCAGGAACAGGTGCTGCTGCGCGAGCTCGGCGACTACCAGCCCGATCTCCTCGACCGTCCTCGTCTCGTAGTTGGGTCGAAGGGCGATGTCGCCACCGACGAGTCCGAGCAGTTCCTGGCGGCGCGGCCCGACGTGCTGCGGATCAGCGCCGTCGCCCGTCAGGGACTCGACGAGTTCCTCGGTGGCCTCGGCAACCTGGTCGACCACGCCCGCGGAGCCGAGCCCGCGCCCGAGCCCTTCGTGGTGCTGCGGCCCGCCGAGGAGGGCTTCGACGTCGTCCGCGACGACGACGGCGCGTGGCGGGTCACGGGCCGCGCCGCGGAGCGGGTCGTCGCGATGGCCGACCTCACCAACGTCGAGGCGATGGAGTACGTGCAGCAGCGGCTGCGCAAGATGGGCGTCGAGCGTGCCCTGCACCGCGCGGGGGCGACCGAGGGCGACCTCGTGCGCATCGGCCCCGTGGAGCTCGACTACGTCGAAGGAATCGGCTGAGCGCCATGACTGGCGTGGGGCGGGCTCGGTGAGCATCGCGGTCGTCAAGATCGGTACGTCGTCGGTCACCTCGGAGACCGGTGAACTGCACGACACCGCGCTGGTGAAGCTGTGCGCGGAGATCGCGGCTGTCCGCGACGCCGGCCACGAGGTGGTGCTGGTGTGCTCGGGCGCCGTCGCCGCGGGCATGCCGGTGCTCGGCCTCGCGGAGCGGCCCACCGACATCGGCACCTTGCAGGCGATCGCCGCGATCGGTCAGCCGCGGCTCATGGCCCACATCTCGTCGCTGTTCGCCGACCACGGGCTGGTCGCCGGCCAGGTGTTGCTCACCCCGCACGACTTCGGTGT
>Ga0302322_100004426_pt1 | contig 12201 bp, 15 predicted proteins | sample Fen_T0_2_FD_203757 | JGI IMG/M metagenome (GOLD analysis project Ga0302322, IMG submission 203757) | Peat permafrost microbial communities from Stordalen Mire near Abisko, Sweden - Fen_T0_2 | ecosystem: Environmental > Terrestrial > Soil > Wetlands > Permafrost | place: Sweden: Abisko... | reverse complement strand
TCATCCCGGCTGGTACGGGGTTGCCGGCGTACAAGCGCTTGCAGGTCGTATTGGACGAGAAGAGCCCGACTTACGCGGCGCCCACGTTCGTGCGCGTCACGCCGGCTGAGCTCGTTGCTGTCGGCGACGAGTAATGCCACGGCTCACTCCCCACGTTGGGAGTGACTGAGACGAAGAGCGGCTGCTCGAGGAAACTCGGGTGGCAGTTTCTTCTTTGTGCGCCCTCTCGACGGCTTGTCGCCGCGGAGCTCGCCTTCGGCGGTGAGCGAGGGTCGCTCCCGCGCACATTGAGCGTCGTGGGGGACGCCGCCTCATAGGTGCCGCTGGGCGTCGTGGGGCCTTCGGCATCACCTTGCAGTTCGCGCGCTGGCCCTGAACGGCGCGCGGCTCCTGCGCTTCGGAGCGGGAGCTCAACCTCGCCCACCGCCGAAGGCGGGCCCCGCGGCTCCTCGTCACGGTTTCGGAGAGGAGAGACGAAGCGCTTTGTTTCGTGATGACCATGGGCTCGGTTCTCACACTGCAAGGTTCCGAGTCTCCGAGTCCGCGCAGGGAGGTCGCGTGGCGCCGCTCGCGCGTGTCTTGGCTAGGCCGGTGCCAGCCGGAGGAAGGAGCGATTCCGATACCAAGGCCGCACCCGCCGCGAAGCGTACTATGCGAAGCGATCCCCATCAGACCGGCGAGGCGCAACCGTCTGGGCCCCCACGTCCGGCGCCAGCCGGCGTAAGGGGGCCCCCGGTGTGAGCGTGCACCGCGCGCAGCGAAGCGAGCACGACTGGCCGTATCTCGACGCTTCACGGCGGGGTAGAGCACCGATGGACTACTGAACTACTGACGGAGACCGCGCAGGCGTTCGGCAAGAAGTTGTCGAAGTGAACGCAAATTCTTGTAGTGAATGACCGGATGGTCCTTCAGATCAAACGGTATGCGGACATCACTTGCGGCAATGAAGACAGGCGTCTTACCGATGCCCGCTGCAAAGCCCGCTTCGTAATAGACGTTTGTTCGCTCGAGTGTGAGGTCGACTATCACCAGATCGCACGCGGCAATCGCATTCATGACGCGTGCCATGATTGGCGAGTTCGAGTGCTCTTCATCGAGCCGGTGTGCCTTAACGCCAGCTGCTCGAGCACCGTCCTTGATTGCATCAAGGACGTCGTCGAGATGCGGGTCTTCCCCCAGTGCCATGGCGATGAACGCGATCTGCAGGCGCCGCCGAGAACGCTTCGAACAGCCTCGTGAAGTGCAAGCGCTCACGATTCCTCCACCAACTCTCGTCGCGACAAGAGAAGATCAAGTTTCGCTTCGATTCGGTCGAGCTGCGCTCGAATGTTCGGACCGGCGTCTTCAAGCTGAACGATGGGGCGAGCTTCCTCCACTTTACTTGGAATCAGCGATGGGGAGCGCTTCGGGAGATGACTTTGCGACGGTCCTGAGCGACGGATCAGGGCGGAAATCAAGCCACTGCGGCTGCGCACGTTCAGCTTATTAAAAATGTTGCTCAGCTGATTTCTCACGGTGCGCGTGCTAGTGGCCCGAGCGTGCGCAATCTCGGCGTGGCTGCGACCTTGGAGAATGAGACGAAGCACGCCGCGTTCAGCTTCAGATAGCAAACCTGCCATGCCGGCATCCGGTAGGGCGGCAGAAACGGCGTAGGCCCGCTTACCGTTCAGAGTCACCTCGACCTTTTGCGCTTGTCGTACCTCATGGAACTCGGCGGCATGAGCTGCGATGGCAAGCAGAAGCGGTAGGTGCCGATCCATTCCCAGCGCGCGGAGTGTCTTGGCTGCAGTCGCGCTGACGCTCGAGACAGACATTCTCGAGTCGATCGCCAACACTTTCGACCAGGCTCCGAAGACCGAGAGCGCGCTCCGTCGGTGCCCGCCGAGGCGCCCGACCAGCGTGCTGCGGCATGGCCGGTGTCCGCAGGCGCCGAGGGCCCAAACGCGAGCTTGCGCTGAGCACGGAAGACCGATGGCCGCTTAGCGCTGGCTGACCGCGCTGCACCGCTGAGAGATCGCGCATGACGAGCTCGCCTTGGAGCCGAACGACGCAATAGCCTGCGCGCTCAAGCTTGCGATCGCGCCGGGCATCCGCGGTGACGCGCCGTGCGTGGTAGCCGCCATCGACTTCGACGATGAGGCGCGCGCTCGGCGCGTAGAAGTCAGCGGTGAAGCTGAGCACAGGCACTTGACGACGAAACGCGACGCCGAGGTGGTTCGATTGCAATTCGCGCCAGAGCCGAGCCTCTGAATCGGTGGGTGCTTGCCGCCTTGTGTGGGCGTGAAGGGCGAGGGTGTCTTTGCTGTTCGACATGGGCGGCTCCTTTCTCCGGCTGGCGGCCGGACGAAGCCCCCTCGCGCAGGAGGTGTGACGCGCGCGAGCGGTGGTGGTGCTTGCAGTGATTCGCACGCGAGCGAGCGCGCTCTGCGAGGTCGCGCGGCGCGGCTCCTGCACGTTTCGCGAAGGCCGGCCGCCAGCCGGAGAAAGGAGCGAGTGCGAACCAACGCACCGATCGTCACGCTCACTTGTGCGAAGCGATACGAGTCAAGGCGGGCGAGCGCAGCCGTCGGGGCCCCCACGTCCGGCGCAAGCCGGCGTCGGGCGGGCCCCCGGCGCGCGCAGCGAAGCGAGCACGCCGGGCCGTATTGCGCTCTTCAACGGCGGGGCATCAAGACACCTGGTGGAGTGAGACGCAGAGCGGCTGCTCGAGGTGACTCGGGTGGCGGTTTCTTTTTTATATGCACGCGCAGATGCCCCTCGACGGCTTGTCGCCGCGGGGCCCGCCTTCAGTGGTCCGCGCCGACGGGAAGGGTGCGGTAGCCCGCGTCGACGCGACCTCCCTCACCTTGCCGTGAGGAGAGGCTCGGCTTGCCGGTGAGGAGAGGCTCGGCTTGCCGGTGAGGAGAGGCTCGGCTCGAGTTCTTACGATCGAACGTTGCGCGTGCCCCTCCGCAGGAAGGCTCGCAGCGATAGCCAAACTAGGCCGAGGGCTCCGACGGATATGATGAGAAAGCCGCCGATTGCGAGCCAATAGGGGTGCGCACAGTGGCCGGGCGCATCGGACCGGAAACTGGGGCATTCGAGCATGATGAAGGCGGCCAGTGCATGCGCGTAGTATTCGACGACGAGGCCGAATGCGAGTGCTGCGCTTGCGATCCACCACCATTTGCTGGACCTAGTAGCCACGGCTACCTTCCGCGCCCGAGGCGCCTTCCGAGCCGGGGTCGGCAGCAATGCTGCAGTCCGCGATTACTTTTGCGGCGAACGTCTGACAATCATCGAACGGGGGTGCCCAGCGCCCGATGTGCTTGCCGATCTCGAGTTCACGATTCACGCAGATTGGGTCGGCCTCGACCGGATCGCAGACGACTCCGGGAGTGCCCACTTCCGAAGCATGATCGTTGACGCACATTGGACTCAACGGAAGATCGATTTGCCCGTGGCCGGGAACGCCTGCTCCGCAATGCCCAGCACCCGCTGCCTTCGCCTCGGTGACGATGAAGTGATGTTGGACCTTCACGTATTCGTTGAGCGGGACGTCGGCGACTCGTCTGCAAAGGAGCACTCCCGTCGAGCCAGCGTAAACCCCGCTGGGCACGGCGGGTTGCGAAGCGCGATCGACGAGCTGCTGCACCGCGCGTGATGACGCGGACGGTTCCGAAGTTGTGGGAGTTGGCGGCGGTTCGGGCTGTGATGGGCACACGGAGTCGCTCGTTGGCGATTCCGGCTGGTAGCAAGCATTGGCTTCAGGTTGACGGGTGGACGAAATTGGGTCTGGCATGGGAAAACTTCCGACCGACAAGTCGGTACGAGGTCCGCTCCAGTTGCGTGCGCAGTGCGGTTGCGTAGTCGTCGGGCGGTGTGACGCGCGCCAGCGGAGGTATCGCTTGCAGTGATTTCGTACGCTAACGAACTCACGCTACGAGATCGCACGGCGCAGCTCCTGTGCGTCTTGCCGCAACTCCTGTGCGTCTTGCGTAAGCCGGCCGCCAGCCGGAGCAGGGAGCGAGTGCGAACCAAAGCGCCGCATCGTCGCGTTCACCGTGCGAAGCGATCACGAATCAAGCCCGGCGAGCGTAGCCGTCCGGGCCCCCACGTCCGGCGCAGCCGGCGTAAGGGGGCCCCCGGCGCGGGCAGCGAAGCGAGCACGCCGGGCCGTCGCCGGGCCGTATCCGTATTACGACGTACAACGGCGGGGCAGCCCTAGCGATAGATTGGAAAGCCAAATTGCTGGGCGAGGCTTTGCAACGATGCCAACGAGACTTCGTCCTCGGGCAAGCTCGACGGGCAAGGTGGGCTGACCGGGCCTGGGGGCACGAAGAACAGTGGCTTTTGCGAGGGCTTTTGCTTGAAGTCGAGCGCGTCGGCCAAGTTGTTTGCGGAGGCGTCGCGCACGCTGAGGGGCTCGAGCGACCAACGCCACTCGATGAGCTTCAGGACCGAAGTGTGATCGAACTGGGTGTGCGAGATCGCACCCGCAGTGGCCCAAGGCCCAATCAGCAGCGCCGGGGTGCGGAAGCCCAAGCGACCATCTTCGTTGCCCGCTGCGCGATCAGCGGCGGGGATCGGCGCGGTGGGCGGCGGCACATGGTCGAAAAAGCCGCCCCACTCGTCGTAGTTGATGACGAGTAACGTGCTGTGGCGGGCAGGGCCGAGCGTCACCGCGGAATACAACAGGTTGAGAAAAGCCTCACCGCGGCGGATGTCCGCGTGCGGGTGATCGTCACTCGACGTGCCACTTCCTTCGTCCAGAAACGGGGGGTCCACAAAAGCGACGTCGGGCAAATTGCCAATCAAAGCGTCGGCCACGAAGGCGGCCACCGGACGACTAATGGGGAGGTACTTAGTGCCCCACAAGGCCAAGAAGGGAACGTCGCTGTAGTAATAGCGACCGCTCCGGCCCGCCGCGGAAAGCCGGTCCCATATCGTCGGCAGCGTGCTGATGTCGAGGGTATTCGTGATGCGGTCCGCCTGCGCCGCATGTTGATAGATACGATTCGGATACGTCTCCGACAAAATTGCAGCGAAGTATCGATCGAGCGTGGTGCCGCGGTTTACCGCCTGTGAAAAGAAGCTCAGATCTTGGCGTTGATAGTAGCCAATCGCGAAATCGTCGTTGCTGCCCGCGCGTAGCCAACCATCGCAAGCTCCTGCCGCATACTCCACGCGCCCGCCCGCGTACGAATGATCAGGATCCGGGTGACCGCAACCACGGTAGTCGGGCGCAAGCGGATGGGTGGATAGCGGTACCCCGTCGCGGTCGACGTAGCTGAGCCCCGCCTGTCGGCCATCGGCGCCGGGCACCCAGCCCAAGAAATGGTCGAACGAGCGGTTTTCCATCATCACGACGACCACATGCGAAATGCCGGAGGCAGTCGGAATGACAGTGGATGACGGCTGCGAAAGCGCTTCGACGCCAGAGCTCGGTTCGTTCTCATAACTGCCACACCCAGGGCAGCCCAGCGCCGCACACGCGATGACCGCGCTACCGAGGAACTTGGATTTAAGTTGCATCGATCTCATCTTGTTCCCTCGTTTGTCGGAGGCATTTCGAGTTTCCCATCGACCTTCAACGCAAGAGTTGTGCTCGACGAGCGGTGTGCCTTTTAGAGCGCGCAACCATCCAAGGAAGCCGAACGGAGCGGAGCCGAGCCGAGCGCCCAATGAGGCACAGAAGCGCCGCGTCTGTGGCGTACTCGCAGTGCCGTCGAACGAACGCGCATCTGGCATGCTTGCCTCATTGTGTGAGTTTGAAGCGTGCGCGCGAGCACCGATTACTACGGGCACCCCGTTGCGGCTTCGCCGCCCGGAGCTCCTCGTCAGCGTGGTGCACGAGGGCCTTGTGCCTGAGCACCCAACCTCTTGTCCGGAGGAGCCCGCCATCGGCGCGGAAGCCGCCCCTGTTGGCCGACCGCCAGCCGGAGAAAGGAGCGAGTGCGAACCTCGCACCGATCGTCACGCTCACTTGTGCGAAGCGATACGAATCAAGGCCGGCGAGCGAAGCCGTCGGGGCCCCCACGTCCGGCGCAAGCCGGCGTCGGGCGGGCCCCCGGCGCGCGCACCGAAGGGAGCACGCCGGGCCGTGTCTCGCCGCTTCACGGCGGGGCATCAAGAGTGCGCGTCACGCCGGCTGAGGTCGTTGCTGTCGGCGACGAGTGAGCTGAATAGCGCACTCCGCCTGGCGAAGTGAGAGACGAAGAGCGGCTGCTCGAGGAAACTCGGGTAGCCGTTTCTTCTTTGTGCGCCCCTACGTCTTCGTCGACACGGCTTGTCGCCACGGAGCCCGCCTTCGGAGGCTCGTCGCCGCGGGGCCCGCCTTCGGCGGTGAGCGAGGGTCGCTCGCGCGCACATTTGGCGTCTTTGGGGACGCGGCCTCATAGGTGCCGTTGGTCGTCGCGGGGCCTTCGGCGTCACCTTGCAGTTCGCGCGCTGGCCCTGATTGCGCGCGGCTTCTGCGCCTCGAAGTGGGAGCTCAACCTCGCCCACCGCCGAAGGCGGGCTCCGTGGCTCCTCGTTACGGTTTCGGAGAGGAGAGACGAAGTGCGGCGATACGAGTCGCGTGACCGCTTCTCTGTTGTCCTCCATTCCGGCTCGGCGGGGGCGCGCCGCACCGCAAGCACCGCGGCCGGGAGATCGCGCTTGAGCGTCTTGGGGACGCCGCCTCATAGGTGCCGGTGGGTGTCGCCCGCGCGGTACGTCCTTCTCGATGCCTCGGCCGGCCAACAACGACAGTCCGAGATTGTTGCAGCCGGTCGACTCACCGCCATCGCGCGCGAACATGTAGTAACGCACGGCCTGTTTCGCATCTTTCCCGCCGGCCAGTCCCCATGTCAAAGAAGTCGACGAGGGTCGTGCAAGCCGCGTAGCGCTTTTGCTGGCAAGAGCCGGCGAGCATCCGGGGTCCGTTCTCACCGAGTTGGACGCACGCCTCTCCGACGTCGCGTTGGTGAGCTGTTGCCTGGCTCGGTGTTCGTTGGGTGGCGACGATCGCGCGTAAATCTGCGACAACATCAAACAGCTCCAGCCGTCCCGCTGTTTGCAGCCGCTCTGGTAAATCGAGGTGGCGCGCTTCGTATCACTCGGTACCCCGCGACCCTCCATGTAGAGTCGCCCAAGGTGTGTGCAGCCTCGCCCAACACCGCTCGCACACGCCTTGGAATACGTTGCCATTGCCTGACGAGTATTGTTGCCGCAAGCAACACGAGGGATCCACCGCCAATTGTGTCGTAGCGCTGTGCCTTCCGCTGTAGTTTTGCCTTGCGTCAACCAAAGCGAGTGATGCCATGGCTCACTCCCGACGTTGGGAGTGAATGAGATGAAGAGCGGCTGCTCGAGGTGACTCATGACTTCACGCGCACGATGCGAAGCGATGACGTCCGGCGCAGCCGGCGTCGGTGGGCCCCCGGCGTGCCGACCGAAGGGAGCAGGCCGGGCCGTATCTCGCCGAATCACGGCGGGGCATCAGCCTTGTGGGGTGAACGTTGAGGAGCGGCTGCTCGAGGTGACTCGTTTGGGAGCCGTCACTCCTTGGCAGTATTTCGGACCGTCGGTGCGTAGGAGGACGGCGGGGCATCCCTCGCTCGCCGCCGAAGCGGGCCCCGTGGCTCCTCGTTACCATTTCAGAGTGGAGTGAGGCGAAGAGGGGACATTTGAGGCACACTTCGAGTGGCGCGTGGGGTGTCGTGTCCGCGCGCTGAGCTCGGCGGCGGCACTCTGAGTCAGTGGCGAGCACTGATTTGCTACGGGCACGCCGCTCCGGCTTCGCCGCCCGCGCCTGCCATTGCCTCGGCGCCTGAAAGCACGCAGAGGCAGGCCCCCGCGTTCACGGTGCCGACCGGGCACGTCCAGGTGCCGCCGTTGCAGCTGGCATTCACCCATTCTGCCGTGCACGCGCCCCCGGCCTTTCCGGGGTGACACACCATGGGAGCACCGAAGCACTGACACTGACTGGTAGGAAACGAGCCGCTCGGACATTGCCAGGCCCCGTTCACGCAGTCTGCGGGTGTGACGACATCGCTGCACGAGCCGAACGTCATCGTGGTGCACGAGGGCTTTGTGCCTGAGCACCCAACCCCTTGTCCGGAGGAGCCGGCCATCGCGGAAGCTGCTCCTGCGTTGTTCGTGCCGCCGCCCGCTTGGTTGGTGCCGCCGCCCGTTTGGTTGGTGCCGCCGCCCGCTTGGTTCGTGCCGCCGCCCACTTGGTTCGCGCCGCCGCTGCCAGCCAAGCTCGTGTGCCCGCCGCTGCCGGCGCCCCCGCCGTTCATGGGATCGTTGCTGGTCGACGCACACGAGTAAAGTGCTGCGCTCATCAGCAAGGCCTGAAACGCAACCGCCCGCCACTCCCTTCGAAGCATCGCGCAATGTGTCACGCTGCGGCCTTTTGAGCAAGGCGCAGCGGCGATTGGCCGCGGACTTCCACGCCATAGAAATGAAAATGATTGGGGTGATGGTCACGGTTCACGCGCGCGGCGTCACAGCCTTCGGCGGCGCGGGTCGGTCAGAGAGTTCCTCGCGAATCACATGAAGGGAGCTCGCTAACGGAGCATGGCGCGTAGCGAGAGCCAACCTAGACGCACGATTCCGACACCGCTGATGAAAAGGCCGCTGAGCGCTAGCCAATAGGGGTGCGCACAATGGCCGGGCGCGCCGGGCCGAAGACTGGGCATTCGAGCATGATGAGATCTGCGAGCGGCCGCGCGTAGCATTCAACAAAGAAGCCGACTACGAGTACGGCGCTCGCGATCCATCACCACCCACGATACCTAGTAGCCACGGGTATCTTCGGCCCCAGACGCGCTTTGCGAGGCGAGGTCCGGAGCGGTGCTGCAGTCTGCGATTACTTTCGCGGCAAATGTCTGACAATCATTGAATGGCCTGGCCCAGCGCCCAATCGGCTTACCGAGCTCGATCTCACGCTTGACGCAAATCGGATCGGCTTCGGCCTGTTCGCAGACGACACTCGGGGTGCCCACTTCATTGAGGGGGTCTCGGCGACGCATCCCAGAGATGACGTCTTTGCCTGCCCGTTACGCACGAAGGACCAGCTTGGACGTCGCGTCATCCCGGAGTGCGTCGTCGCATCAGCAGCCAAACGGCGCACAGCACTGACGCAAGCGCGCCGGCACAGCCGAGCCGACGACCCCAATCGATGTAGATCATCGGCTGCGCGCTGGGTTCTCTGCAAGATTTCAACACGCGCGCGGGGAAAATAGCTGCATTCTCGTCTTGGGGCCGTGCCACAGGGCATCGGCAATGAAACGCCGTATTCCGTGCTGGCAGCGTCTGCTGCTCCGGGATCCGTCTCGCGCGCGAATCAGGCACGGCGGACCGAAGGGAGCACGGCGGGCCGCATGCCCTTTCCAAGCTGCTTCGGCACCCCTGAGCGACTGACGGGCGCAGTGCGACGGGAACAGCGCGCCTCGCGAGGTGCGCCGCTGGGACGCGGCCGCCACTCACCCTCGCGGTTTAAGAAACTCTTAGCAACTTTCTAAGGAACTCTTAGCAGCCAAATTCGCAAGCGTTCACTAGATAGGGGGCATGAAGAACAAGCTTCGCATCGCACTGGCTTCGCTCTGTCTCAGCTCGCTTTTCCCGGAGCTCGCTTGCTCCGACGCCAAAGCCGGCGCTCCCGCCGATCCTGGGCCGGGAGAAGCGGCGCATCCGCCGCCCGGCCACGGTCGTTTTCTGCTCGCCTTGGAGACGAGCAAGCTGCCCGTGCTGCAAGGCGATAGTGCCCGCGTGCGAGTGACGGTCGAGCGCCATGACGGCTTCGAGGGCCCGGTCGACCTCTCTGCCGAAGGTTTGCCTCCGGGCGTCGTCGCGCAACCACTGACCATCGCAGCCGACGAAAGTAGCGCGGAGCTCGAGCTTTCCGCGGGCACGAGCGCACCGCACTCGCTGCCGATTCAGGTCGCGATCCACGGCAAGGCCGAAAAGCTCGAAGACTCACGCGAGTTGACCGTCACCGTGTATGGTCCTCCGGGCTCCGTCGATACCAGCTTTCAGGGCGGCAAAGTGCTGGTCCCGGTCGGCGGCACGGACGCCTATGCGTACGCCCTGGCGGCGCAAGCCGACGGCAAATTGTTGGTCGCAGGCACGAGCCACAATCACGCCGGCGATTTCGCCGCGATGCGTTTTACGCGCGACGGCGAGCTCGACGCGAGCTTTGGTAGCGCAGGCGTCGTAACCACCGAGGTCGGGCAAGCTGCGGACGTAGCGCGCGCGATCGCGGTGGATTCGAAGGGTCGCATCGTGGTTGCGGGCACGACCAGCGGTACCGTGGGTCTCGACTTCGCAGTCGTGCGCTACTCGACCGACGGCAAGCTCGACGAGAGCTTCGGCAGCAAAGGCAAAACGGTCGTGAGCTTCGGCGACGACGTAGACACGGCCTACGCCTTGGTGCTGCAAAGCGACGGCAAGATCGTGATCGGTGGCGATAGCAGTCGCGGCAGTAGCCAGAGCGGCCTGGATTTCGCGCTGTTGCGGCTCGATAGCGACGGCAAGCCCGACCCGAGCTTCGGCAATTCGGGTCTAGTCACTAGCAGCATCGCGCCGCTCAATGGCCGCGACTCGATCTACGCTTTGGCCTTGCAAACCATCGCCGGCGAGGAGCGGATCGTCGCCGCGGGCGGCGAGGGCGACTTCATGCTCGCTCGCTTCCGGGCGGACGGCTCGCTCGACGAGACCTTCGGCGAACAGGGCAAGGTCACCGAGCTGTTTGGCTCGACGATCGGCGCGGCGCACGCGCTGGCGATAACTTCTGAGGGTGATATTGTGGCCGCCGGTCACGCTCAGCACGACTTTGCGTTGGCGAAATTACGCAAATCCGGCTCGCTCGATGCCGGCTTCGGCGTCGACGGAAAAGTGCTGACCGCAGTCAGCAAGGACAATTGGGACGAGGCTCAGGGACTCGCCGTCGAAGCAGACGGCAAGTTGCTGGTCGCGGGCTGGGCCTACGAAGGCAATAGCTCGAGCGGGAACACGGCGTTGCTACGCTACGACAGCAGCGGCACGCTCGACGCGAGCTTTGGTAGTGCGGGCATCGTGATCACTCAGGTGGCGACTGCGACCAAGGCGGACCAGGGCAGCGCGCTCGTGATCTCGCCCGACGAGCGCGTGCCGTCCGAGCGCATCTTGGTTGCAGGCTTCGCGAACGCCAGTTTTTCGGAGTTTGCTGTGACGCGGTTCTGGCGCTGAGGCAGGAAAGCGCAGGTTGTGAAATACCACCACCACAGGCGCGGAGGGGCTTTCATCCAGTGGTATCCTCAAGCGGGCACGCTGAGCCGCGAGCGTTCACCACAGACACCGCGCGCCGAGCATTCCGATGGCGTCATCCGCGGTGACGACTTCGAGCCCTTCGCACAGGGCTTGGGCCACGAGCATGCGATCGAACGGATCTCGGTGAGCGCCCGCCAGCGTCCCGGCTAGTACCGCGTGCTTCGTCGTGATCGGTAGCTCTTCGAAGCCGGCGCGAAGGAGAATCCCTGAAAAGTCTGCGAGGACTTCACGCGCTTCTGGCATCTTTCCGATTCGATGCTTGGTCGCGATCTCCCAGGCGCTAGCCGGACTCGAGTACACGGTGCGCTCTGGATCGGCGATCGCCGTCCGCGCTGGCTTGGAAAGGCGAGCATCGTCCGCGAGCCACCAGAGCAGCGCGTGGGTGTCGAGGAGCAGCTTCATCGGCTGCCGTTCCAGGCGTCTAGTTCGTCATCGGGTAGCGGCTCGTCGAAGGCAGGATCGATGCGCAATCCTCGCAAGAGACCCGGCTGGCGAGCAGTCGGAGCGGCCAGAGGGACCAGGCGCGCCCAAGGTTCACCGTCCTTGGCGACGACGATTTCTTCACCAGCGTGGGCGCGATCGACCAGCTGCGAGAACTGCGTCTTGGCTTCGTGAATATTGACCTGGCGCGGCATGCCAACTAGCTTAGTCCATTTGGCGGACTAAGCTAGGTTTCGGTCGTTTTATAGGTATGCATCACCGGTTTGGCCGTGCCCGACCCCGAACAGTGGGGAATTGGCGAGAGCACCATCCGCGTGGTTTATCGCGCTTCGGTTCTGCGCTGCGCGCCTGTCTCGCCCGGGAGCGAAAGCCGCACGTTGCGGCCGCGTTGGTTTACTATCTGATTCAATGAGCTTGGCGCCGCTGAGTGGATGTTCGCTGTTCGTGTTCGTATCTGGGCTCTGCCTCGGAGCATGCTCGGAT
>Ga0302322_100004425_pt1 | contig 12205 bp, 10 predicted proteins | sample Fen_T0_2_FD_203757 | JGI IMG/M metagenome (GOLD analysis project Ga0302322, IMG submission 203757) | Peat permafrost microbial communities from Stordalen Mire near Abisko, Sweden - Fen_T0_2 | ecosystem: Environmental > Terrestrial > Soil > Wetlands > Permafrost | place: Sweden: Abisko... | reverse complement strand
GCACGAACAGGGGGACGAAGGCACGGATCCTGGCGCCGGTGAAGCGATCGGCGACCTGCTGGATCTCGGCCTGCACGGCCGTTGCACCGACCCGCTCGTCGTACGCCCTGTGCAGGGATCCCACCACCACGCTCAGCTCACCTGTCAGCTCCGCGTGCGCGGCCCCGGCGGGGGAAGGTTGCCGGGCCGGCCTTGCGTGGTCAGTATCTGGGGGCGGGGTCATGTCCTCAGAGTCGCATGCCGCATCGCGACGACCTCTCGGTGATCGGCGACGCACGGTGATCCCTCAGTGACTCATCCTCGGCCGACCCTCGGCTGTACCCGGGAGCGCTCCTGCACCGTCGGATCGTTCATCCCTTCGCCATCCACGCTTCCTCACGGCTTCCACAGATGGACAGGCCTGCGGCCAGCCTGCCCTTCCTGCGCCCCGTGCCGCTTGCCACGCCATCGGCGACCATGGTTGCGTGGCCGCCCTGCAACGGCGGCCGCTCTCCCGGCTCGGGCTTGTTCCCGTCCTTCGTGTCCGGCAGCTTCTGCTGTTTACGTCCAGGGCGTGGTGGGCAACGGCCGGGGGGCGTAGCTTTCGAGTGTCAGCGGCCTGGTAGATCGCCTCAGCAGAGCGGTCGGCAGATTCGCCGGTGTGATGCCCTGGACCCGGTGTCGATCATTGCCTTCGTCGCACGGGAACGGGTCCACATGCACACCCCCGACATCCGTAAGTACTCACCTGCGTGACGCTCCTAGCCACGTGTGCGCGGTGAGTTCGACCTGGCCGCCCGCAGGGACCTGGTGCCCGGCCCCGGCCCACCTTGGCTCAACAGCACGGACTGGCTCGTTGGGTCTGTCCGGGTCACCTCACGTCGGCTGCGCTGATGTGGTGGACGCCAGGCACCCAGCCGGACCTGCCGCTGCGACGCGCGCAACTGACGCCCCGGACGGCCGGTCCGCGATGCCTCGGACCGTTTCCCGGCAAGCGGTACCCGCACCAGCGCGAGGGATCACCGGCACGACCAGCCCGCCGAATTCGATGCGGCCCGAATCATGCGAGGGAGCCGGGATGCCCACCGTGTCAAGGAAACGGCTGGCCGAAGTGTTCGTCGAGGTCGCCGACACCTTGGTCGAAGACTTCGACCGGCTCGAGTTCCTGCGCACCGTCACCATGCGCGCCGCTGAGCTCGTCGGGGTCGCGGCCGTCGGCCTGCTCCTGGCAGACCCTCACGGCCGGCTGCAGCTCATGGCCGCTTCGGATGAGAAGACCCGGCTACTGGTGCTCCTGCAACTTCAACACCACCAGGGTCCTTGCCTGGACGCCCTCGCCGCGGGAGTCGAGGTCGGCAACACCGACCTGCGTCGGGCCACCCCTGTCTGGCCGGCCTTCGCCCCACGAGCTGCCGAGCGCGGCTTCCGGTCGGTGCATGCCGTCCCGCTGCGGCTGCGTCATCGCGTCATCGGCGTGCTGAACCTGTTCGGCACCGACGCGGGTGGTTTCGAGCCCGATGACGTCGCCGACGTCCGGGCCCTCGCCGACGTCGCCGCCATCGGTCTGCTTCAGGAACAGGCCATCTGCCGCGCCGGGATCCTCGCCGGACAGCTTCAGGGCGCCCTCAACAGCCGAGTCGTCATCGAACAAGCCAAAGGGGCCCTGGCCCGCACCCACGACATCGACGTCGACAGCGCCTTCACCCTCCTGCGGGGCTACGCCCGCGACCGCAACCGCAAGCTCGTGGACGTCGCCCGAGCCGTCCTGGCCGACCCCGTGAGCGTCCCTGGTCTCGCTCGCAGGACGGGGCCACCTCACCAGTGCCGCTGACCCGGGCGCGACATGTCGACCGGGAACACCCCGGGTGGGCAGTGGGCCTGTCGCGCGGGAGCTGCGGGGGTGGGTGTGTCACCCCTTGCATGTCTTCCATCGGGCTGATTTCCGTCGATGCCGGTGCGCGTCAGCCGGGGTCCGTCGATCTCCCCAGCCTGTCGTGGACGTGATTGTCCTTGTGACCAGTTCGCTGAAGATTGAGGGGTTGTGACTGATGACGGGCGTCTCCGAGGGCAAGGACCCTCCGGCGGCACAGAACCGCTTGGGCGCGGCTACTTCGCCGACGGTGCACGCCGCGACGCGGCGGGGATTCCTGACCCTGGCGGCCGGCGGCCTCACTGCCACGGCCGTGGGCGCCACGGTGGCGGCGGATCTGTACGCCGTCCATCGCGGAGTATTCGCCGGTGGGAGCGGTCCCGCCTACGCCCCATGGGCCGAGTGGGACCGCGGTACCTTGCCGCTGCGATTGGTGCGTGCCGGGATCCTGGCCGCCAACGCGCACAATGCCCAGGCGTGGAGATTCGCGGTGACGCCGCAACGGATCGACGTCCACGACGACGTCGGCCGCAGCCTGGGAGCCGTCGACACCTACCGGCGTGAGATTCACCTCTCCGCAGGCTGTGCGATCGAGAACATCAGCCTGGCCGCCCGGGCAGCAGGCTTCCTCCCGATGGTGACCCTGCGCCCGGACGGTGACTCGGGCCCGTTGGCCCGCATGGACCTGCTCCCCGGCACTGCGGACGTGACGGACCTTTACCAGGCGATTCCGCGTCGGCACACCGACCGCGGCCTCTACCAGCGTGGCCGCGCCCTGGCTGCCGACATCCCGCACGGTATGGACGCGCTCGTGGACGGGAACGACGTGCGTCTGCTGTGGCTGCTGGACGGCGCGCAGCGGGCCGCCTTCAGCGAGTTGACGATCACTGCGACCCAGGACTTCATCGCCGACACCCAGCAAGCGAAGGACGACTACGCCTGGTACCGCGGCACCGGCGAGCAGGTGCAGCAGCACCGCGACGGCGTCACCGTCGATGCCAGCGGCCTGTCGCCGGTGCTGCGTGCACTGGGGAAAATGATCCCTTCCAGCCGCTCGTCCAACGGCAGCTACTGGCTGGCCGGTACCCGCGACCGGCAGCTGCCCACCGCCTCAGGGTTCGCGGTCCTGCTGGTGCGCGACGCTTCCGACGTCGTCCAGCGCCTGGCCGCGGGCAGGGTGTACCAGCGGCTGCACCTGTGGGCCACCGTTCGAGGTCTGGCGATGCAGCCACTGAACCAAGTCGTGGAACGTGCCGAGCGCGAACGTGTCACGTCCCGGACGGGGCAGGTCAGCGCGGGTATGGACCGCCTGGTCGCCGACTCCGTCTGGAAGCCCGTGATGCCCTTTCGGATCGGGTACCCGACCACGGCCGCACCTGCCAGCCCGCGCCGCGCTGTCGACGACGTCCTGATCGCGACACCGTGAAGCGCCTCGCGCCCCGGGTGGCGCTTCACGGGTGGTCCCTGCTGACCGTCGTGCTCGCGGGTGGCTACGTCGCGATCGGAGTGTCCAGTCCCTTGACGGCGATCCGCTGGCCGGCATTGACCGGTGCCCTGCTGTTGTTGGGGAGTGTGTGGCTGGCTGCGCGGTCCCGTCCCACTGCGTGGTCGGCGCTCGTCGTCGGCGCCGTCGCGCCGGCGATCACGGGCTGGTGGAGCCTTGTCATCCCCATGACGGGGGCGTTGGCCCTACTGTGCGGGAGCCTGGCGATCCGTGCCTCCACCCTCAGGCGTCGTGCCTGACTGGAGCCGCTGGCCCGTCCCGGCTCACGACGGTGGCGACGGTCCCCAAACCGGTGAACGCGTCCAGCGCGACGACACGACGACCGGGAGCGCGGCAGGACCTTCACCCTCGCCCTGCCGCTGCTGCCGCCCGGCTGCGATCGCAACGGCGATTGCCGTCGCGTGTTTCTCACCGGCCGGAAGGCGCGGGACCTCATCGACCGCCTCGACGCGGTCCAGCAGCGCGGCGAGGTCGGGAGGCCGGCACCGGCGAGTCGACCCCGATCACGACGGAGCGGAGCAGAGGGTCGCTCGCCACCGTCGAAGTCGGCACGCCGCAGACCTCCCCTGCACTCCTTCGCCGCCGGCGCCGCCTGCTGCGACGACGCCGCCGTCCGCGCCGACCTCACCCCTGCCCCCAGCTCGAGAGCCGTCGAGGGCAATGGCCACTCCAAAGATGATCAAGCAGCAGATGTTCGGCCGAGCAAACGTCGACCTCCTCGCACTCGAGTGCTGATGTCATCCGGAACGAACCGCGGTCAGCTCCTTCACGGAGTCTGAGCCAGATCCACATCAGACTCACACTGACGCTCCAGCCCGCCTACGGCTGCAGTCCTCAGCGACCTGCTCTGCTCGTCCCGTCGGTCGCCGGGGACGTCAGCGCAGTACGAGGGCGAGGACGACGGCCAGGATCACCAGGCTCTGTGCGCTGTGCACCACGATCCCGAACCAGGCGCTGCGGAAGCGGCGGGACGGCCACGACAGCATGACGGTGTCCAGCAGTGCCCCGGGGATGGCCCACGGAGTGTGCACGTGGTAGAGCGCGAACAGGAGCCCGTTGACGACCCAGTCGGCGCGCCCGAACGCTGTCCCCATGCGCGGCAGCAGGAAACCCCGGAACAGCAGTTCTTCGCCGAGCACGGTGTTGAGGATCACCAGCAGGGCGACCACCGCGAACCATCCCCACGCGCCGTGGAACATCGTTCGGCCGGCAGGTGAGTCCAGGAAGGTGCCCAGGTCGCGTCCGGTGACCGGGGGCGGTGACGGGACGAACTGCTCGGCCCCGAAGCCGATCACCAGTGGTACCAGCCACCACCAGGCCCGCCGGTGCGGGCGGTGGGTGCGGGGGTGTTCAGGGCCGTGCAGCCACAGGGCGTCGCGCAGGACGGACCATCGCAAGCTGCCCTGCTCGCGTTGGACCAGGGTCATGACGAGCACGAACTGCCACGCCAGCCCGACGGTCAAGCACGTCAGGAGGGCCTTGGCCAGGCCGGTGGCGCCACCGCCGAACGCGGGAGCGACGGCCGGGGCGACCACCCAGGCCAGCAGGCCCATCGGTACGACGGCGCCCGCCCACACCGTGAGGATCCGGCCCGCGGTGTAGGGCGGTACCGGTCGCCGGCCGGTGGGCCCGGCGGGGTCGGCCGACATCCGGTCGCGGGAGGAGGCGGCGGGCGTGCTGGGAGGGAACATGGCCGGGGTCTCCGAGGGTGGAGTGGACGGGATGGTGCTCCAGTGAACCTTTGGTGATCGGCGTCGACCATGGGGGTGACCCTCCGGACGGGCGTAGGGGCAGCCGGGGTGCGGCGGCGGAGCCAGCCCCAACGCTGGAGGCCGGGGGTGCGCCCGCTCGAGCAGGATTTGGTCCCGCGACCTGGACGTCCGGGCTTACGGCCGGGGTGTCGGGCGACGCAGGCTTCCCTCTCGGCACCACGGGAGGGGATCTGCGCCAGCGCTCCGCGTCGCGTCGTCCGCCCGCCCGCCCGGTGCAGGCGCGCAGCCTGCGCTCGAGCTGCGATGCGGCCACGTGGCGGTCCTGGCCGGAGCGCCACCAGGTCGCGAGCAGGCAGGCACTGCACCAGAAGACCGGAGAGCAGATCCGATCCGCCGCCTCGAGAAGGCGCCGTGGACTGGGCAGCGTGGGTGGTTGGCGGAGCGTGAACAGGGCCTTGGAGGCGGCGAGGGGTGCCAGCCGGGGCCGTGAACGCACGACCGGCGAACCACGTCGGGCGGGGACGCCGGTACCGCTGCAGGTCGTCGTGGTGGGCCTGCGGTGCATGCCGGCCGTCTCGAGGTCTCAATGACGACGTTCCCCTCCGGCGCGAGGCGCCCGCCGGGCTCGTAACCCGTTGGAGCAGTCCGCGTCTGCCGTCGTCGAAAGGCCGTCGTAGGCAAGGCTTGTCGTTGGGAAGGCCTGCCGTTGGGACGGACAGGCAGGTGGCCCTGCGCGACGGCGACCGCGGTCACCCGGTTCCGGGTGCTGCGCAGGCACTGCAGCGCTCGCCGCCCTCTAGCCGTGTCCGCCCTTCAGCCGTGGACGACCAGCGACGGATCGCGGGGGGCCGAGCGCCTTGACGAGGCCTGGGCGAGGGGACCGGCAGGAGGAGCCGGTGGTCGGACACGGGCACGGACGTCGGGACCGTGGCGCGCTCGCGTGAATCGGTCCGACGACGGTCAGCCGGACGTGCTCAACCAGTTGACGAACGCCTGGGAGCCGGGCAGAGGTCTGGCGTAGTGCCAGCCCTGGCCGATGTCGCAGCCCATCGCCGCCAGTCGGGTCACCTGGTCAGGGTGTTCGATGCCTTCGGCGCAGACGGTCAGCCCGAGGTGATGGGCTGTCTCGATGACGAGCTCGATCAGCGTGGAGTCAATGGCGCCGTCTGCCAGCTGGTCCACGAACCATTGGTCGATCTTCACCACGGTCAGGGGAAGCCGGCGGAGCATCGCCAGGGTCGAGTAGCCGGTGCCGTAGTCGTCCAGGGCGATGCCGATCCCGAGGTTCCTCAGCTGTTGCAGGCGGCGGGCCGCCTGGTCGAGGTCGGAGATGGCCGAGGTCTCGGTGAGTTCGAGCGTCAGCCGTCGCGGGTCCAGTCCGGAGGCCGTGATCATGGTGCAGACCTCCTCGACGAACGAGGGTTGCTCCACTTGCCGTGCGGACACGTTGACCGACACCCCGACCGGAAATCGACCGGGGATGACGGGCCAGCCGGCGGTGTCGCGGCAGGCGGTCATCAAGGCCCATCGGCCCAGGTCCAGGACGAGGCCGGACTCCTCCGCGACGTCGACGAACTCGTCGGGGGACACTTCCCCCAGCTCCGCGTCGTCCCAGCGTGCCAGTGCCTCGGCGGCCACGACACGTCCGGTGGCCAGCGTCGCCATCGGTTGGTAGTCCATGCGCAGGGCGCCCGCTCGTAGGGCGGTGCCGAGCCGGCGTTCCAGCTCGTGGCGTCGGGTGGTGCTGTGCCGGGACCGCTGCCCGGCGGCGTCGATGTCGGCGTGGTCCCAAACCCGACCCCGTCCGCGGGCCTTGGCCTCGCGCAACGCCTCCTCGGCCCGCCCCAGCAGCGTGGTCAGGTCCGATCCGGCCCGGTCATCGACGTCCAGACGGGCGTAACCGACGCTCGCCGCGAGGCTGACCATGGCCTCGCCCGAGGTGGAGCGCACCGCGAACGGCAGGGCTGCGGCCAGGAGCATGCGCTCGGCGACGGACCGGCTCGCCCGCGCGCTTGGCACGGTCCCGGCCATCACGACGAACCGATCGCCGGCCAGGCGCAGGACCAGGTCGTCCTGGCGCACGCAGGCCCGCAGTCGGTGGGCGAACGTCACCAGGACCTGGTCACCGGCCGCGCGGCCGTGCCGGTCGTTGACGTCCGTGAACCGGTCCAGGTCGACGGAGAACGCCGCCTCCACCGGATGGGCGCCAGCGGGGTCCAGGTGACGGTCCAGGAAGGTACGCGTGGGAAGTCCGGTCAGGGCGTCGTGCACGGCACGCTGCGCGTAGCGCTGCGCGAGCGCCCGGAACACGTCGCTGATCGAGACGGTGGACACGCTCCCGTCCGCCATGACCAAGACGACGGCCTCGAGGGGTTCGCGGGCCTGGTGGGCGCTGATCGCCGTGGCCGCGACCTCCAGCGCCGTGGCCGCGTCGAGGATCAGGCAGGCGGGTGGCTGGAGCCAGTCCACGCGTCGTCGGTGGCTGAGTGCACGTCCGTACCCTCGGGGCCCGACCAAGCGCTCCTGGAACCAGCGCCGGTCGATCAGGGACGGTCCGTGCGTGGTGTGCACGACCACCCGGCCCAGCGTCGGGTCGCGCCGGAAGAGGGCGTCGAGTTGCGGCACGGGCATGTCCTGGAGGACGACGACCGCCGGCACCGCCAAGGACGCCAGGACAGCGGCCTCGTCCGTCCACGAGAACCACGGCAGTGCCGGCTCGTCCTGCGGGCGCCGCTCGTCCCGCCGACGTGCTCGAGGCACCCGTCCCTGAGTCGTCGTCACTGCGGATGCCTCACCACCGGTCGCCCACGGCCCTCGCGCACCCCGCCGGCGCCGTCGCCGAGCACCTTGCGGGTGCCGGTCCCTGTCACCGGCGCCCAGGTGGCGCAACATTCCAGCGAACTCGTATCACCCGTCGGAAGCCGCCGGGGACGCGGTTCGGACGGTCCTCACCCGTTCGTCACCCGCCGTTCGCCTTGCCCCGCACCCCGCGCGTGGGCCGTCATCCGGACGGCTACCCTACGTAGTGGCTCGAGCGGACGGCGCGCGTCCGGTCCGGGCTGGGGCCTGTCGCTGCAGACCAGCTCGGCTGAGTCGGAACGGCCCTTCAACAGTCCCGCTCCAGAGTGTCGTGGCTCTCGCCTATGGCGTTCTGCGAGCGCAGTGATCCGCAGCAGCGACCCCCGTAGAGACCGTCGTCACGAAACGAGAGCGCGGTGAGGCCAGTGCCCTGCTGGAGTTCCTGCAACGTGACCAACCACGGCACGGTCGCCCGTGGAACGCGTTGGGTGCGCCAGTGCCAGGTCATAGACCCAGTTCCGTGGCGAGGCGGCGGTAACTCGCCATGGGCACGGAGGCTGGGTGGGCGCTGAGCAGTCCGATGGCGACGTGGTCGGCGCCCGCCGCGTGGTGGCTCGCGACGCGTTCCAGCATGACGTCGGTGTCGCCGCAGGCGACGACGCTTTCGATCAGCAGGTTCGTGACCTGGGTGATGTCGTCATTGGTGAAGCCCATCCGAGCCAGGTTCGCCCGGTGGGCGGGCAGGGCGGCCAGGAAGCCGCCGGTGGTGTGAGCCACCTCGATTGCCTGTGCTCGGCGACTAGCGGCGCGTGCTGCAGTCCGTGTTCGCCTGGGACAACACGCACCTGCACGCCTTCGAACGCCCCGTACCCGGCCGTGACGAGCGCGGACGCGGTGGTGGGCGAGGCGCGAGCCGGTCTCTCGTCACGATCCACGAGACGGTCTCCGGGTTCGAGGGCTTCCCTGCGCCGGATCGCCGCGTCGTCACCCGGCGGGTTGATCAGCAGAACAGACGAGCGCAACGAGCTAACGCGACGAATTGATCCATCCGATGAACGAGCCTGTGCTCCCCGATGAACAAGTCACCAACGCCATTGGGTCGTCCGCCAGGTTGTCCTCGGCCCTGGCGGACTATCCGCGCGTCGCCACGTGTCCGACGTGCAAGGCCTACGCGTCCGGCGGCGCCGATCTGGCTGATGAGTGGACGGTCGTGGCGGCCACCCTGGGCCACCACGACAGCGGTCACCAACGCGACATCTTGCTCACTGCCAGCCAGCATTTCGGGGCGTACCCCTGATAGGTCCTCCCGGTCGTGGTGGCGGGCGAGGCGCTCGCCGGCCACTTCGACGACCGAGCCGCCGCCGAGGTTGATCAGCGCCAGGGTGCCTGTCCGGGCGGCCGCCATGGGTGGCGATCTCGTTGCCGCGGGTCGCCGCGAGGGCTGTGGCGACCACTCTTGTGCGAGTGCACAATGAATGGATGGCAAACGACAGGCGACGTACCAAGGTCAGCGATCTCAGCTCGTTGGGGGGCAGCGAGCGGGTCACTGCCCCACTGTTGGTCAGGGGCAGCCGCGGGCGTGGCACTCGCGCGGCCGCGATGGTGTCGCGGGAGGTGGAGTCAAAGTTCGAGATCGGTGAGGGCTTCACCATGCCCGAGTTCGACGGGCTACCTGGGGTGGCTGGTGTTGCAGAACCGCAGATTCACTCCTTGGACGCCATCTACTTCGATACGGACGATCTGCGCCTGCTGGCCCACGGCGTGACGCTGCGCCGGCGGACGGGTGGTTCGGACGCAGGCTGGCACCTGAAACTGCCCGAGGCGGCCGTCGCGGCCACCCGCGAACGGCAGGAAGTGCGATTGCCGATCGGACGGACGCGAACCGTCCCGGCGGCCCTGGCCCGGCAGGTGGCCGTGTACGCCCGGGGTGAGGCCCTCGTCCCGGTGGTCCGGCTACGCACGCGCCGGGTCGAGCGGCCCGTGCTGGCGTCCGACGGCCGGGTGCTCGCCGAGATCGCCGAGGACGAGGTGTCGGCGTCCGCTCCGTCTGCGAACGGTGCTCAGACGTCAGTCAGCGCCTGGTCTGAGCTGGAGGTCGAGTTGGTGGAGGGGCCCGGCGAGGTGCTGGCGGCGATCTCCGAGCGAGTGGTCCGAGCCGGGGCGCTGCCCAGCGCGTCGCCCTCGAAGGTGTCCCGGGCCTTGAGCGACCGGTTGGACCTACTGGGTCGTGGGCCCGGGTCGGGCTCGGTCGCCAACGGCCGACCGATTCTTCCCGAGCGCAGCGCCGGCGCCGTCGTCCTGGCGCACCTGGCCGAGCACGTCCGCCGGCTGCAGGCCAACGACCCCCTGGTGCGGGCCGACGAGCACGACGCGGTGCACCAGATGCGGGTCGCGACGCGGCGTCTGCGTAGTGCACTGGCCACCTTCCGGCCCCTGTTCGACCGAGACGTCACCGACCCGCTGCGCGAGGAATTGCAGTGGCTCGCCGGGGTGTTGGGTGCGGCCCGGGACGCCGAGGTGATCCGCGACCGGCTGCGCCACCTGGTCGACGCCGAACCGGGTGACCTGGTCCTGGGCCCGGTACAGGCCCGCATCATCACCACGATGGGCACCCGGTACCGCCGCGCCCATGCCACCGTCCTGTCCGAGCTGGACGGCCGCCGCTACTTCGACCTGCTCGAGGCTCTGGACCGCCTGGTCGACCAGCCCGCGGTGACCGAGGTCGCCGCCGGCAAGGCGGACAAGGTTCTACTGCCGCTGGTCGCCAAGAGCTGGAAGAAGATGAAGCGCCTGCACCGTGCCGCGCAACAGCTCCAGAGGTCCGCCGAGGACGCTGATCGCGCGGAGCACCTCGACCATCCCCACGGTCTTCCGCCCGGGTCGTTGGTGGACGTGACGGGGCAATCGGCTGCCGACCTGGCCCTGCACGAGCTGCGCAAGGCTGCCAAGCGGGCTCGGTACGCCGGGGAGGCAGTGACGGCCCGCTACGGCAAGGACGCCCGGCGATGGGCCGGCGCGATGGAGGCGATCCAGGAGACCCTCGGTGGCCACCAGGACACGGTCGTCGTCCGCGCGCAGCTCCGCGAGCTGGCCGTCGCCGCGCACCTCGACGGGGAGAGCGCCTTCACCTACGGCCGGTTGCACGCCCTGGAACAGGCCCGGGCGGGCTCTACCGTCCGCGACTACCGACCTGACTGGAAGCGCGCCACCCAGCCGGCTCTGCACCGCTGGCTGCGCACCTGACGACCCGTCAACCGCCGGGATGATCGGTAGGGCCGGTGACCCGGGCCCACAACGCGTCCCTGGGCCGTTGGTGGGCCGGGCCGGTGAGTAAGGTGGTGGCCATGGACGAATCGGGCCCGACGCCGGAGCTGCTGCAGGCCGTTGCCGACATCGACAGGTCGTTGTGGGAGTCCAGTGACGCCACGACCATCACTCAGCGTAACGAGGCTGTGGTGGCTGCGCTGTCCTCAGGCTGGACCGAAGAGGACATCGCCCGCGCGGTCGGCGTCCGGACCGACGACGTCGTCCGCTGGTCACGGGCCGCCGCCAAGCCGCTGCCGTCCCCCTGACCACTCTTTAACCACCCGACCAGCCAGGGCTGGGGTGGCTCGAACGTTGGCACGCACCACTACCTGGCTGCGGAAGACCATGAACGGGATGGGGTGGCCCGTCGCTGCGTCGTGGCCGTACGCAGTCGTACGGCTTCGTCGCCCACCCAGCCTCGAGGCGGCTCCGCCGAGCACGCCCAGCAGCGTCGTCCTCAGCAGTCCGACGATCACCAGATGGTTGATCCCGGCCGCCAGGGAGTCCGCTGCGGTGGCGGCGCGCAGATGTGGTGCCCGGCCGAATGTGGTGACGTTCTGCGGATCACGCACGAGCACCGGCGCCGGTCAGCGCCAGAAGCACCATCGTCACCAGGCCGACCTAGCTGCTCACCAACCCGGCCCATGGGCCGGTCGGGGCGCCACCCACCACGGGCCGTCCCGGATCGCCAGCATCCCACCAGGACCTCGAGGCCGATCACGGCGAGGATGGATCCGCTGTAGGGACACCGACACCAGGTATCGGCGCCGTACGCCCGGTTAGCCACCAGCATTTCCACCCCCTATCCAGCGCCCAGCGGCAGCCCCGGCGAGCACCGTGCCGGGCCGCCGCGGTCCGCCGCGGTCCGCTGACGTCGGCTGCCGCGCCGGCCAGGAGGTGCCGGCCCCACCCACCGCGAGCAGCACCAGATAGACAGCCGCGTCCGACTGCCCCTGGTCCAGGTCCGGGTACCGCCATCACAAGGTCGCCACGACCCGGCTGCCAGCAGGGTTCCGCCGAGCAGCCCTGCACGCA
>Ga0302322_100004424_pt1 | contig 12207 bp, 10 predicted proteins | sample Fen_T0_2_FD_203757 | JGI IMG/M metagenome (GOLD analysis project Ga0302322, IMG submission 203757) | Peat permafrost microbial communities from Stordalen Mire near Abisko, Sweden - Fen_T0_2 | ecosystem: Environmental > Terrestrial > Soil > Wetlands > Permafrost | place: Sweden: Abisko... | reverse complement strand
TGGAACTGGAGTTTGCGAATTTCACGTCGCTGGTTGGACAGTTCCTGAGCGAGCTGAAAGGAGGGCGCGGCGATACACGGCTGCTGATGACCGCCGACCACGGCCATCTGGATACCCCCAAATCCGCTCGATTCGAGCTGCGCAATCACCCGGAACTGGTCTCGTGCCTGCACATGCTGCCCTCTGGCGAGAGCCGCTTCGCCTACTTGTACGTTAAACCCGGCTGTGAGCAGAAGGTCCAATTGTATCTCGACCGCACTTTCCCGGGGCAGTTCGTGATGCTGCCCTCCGAGGCCGTCAGGCGCTCCGGCCTGCTGGGCAGCGGGCGCCCGCATCCCGGTCTGGCCGACCGCACCGGCGACTTCGTGGTGATCGCGCAGGACGGGGCTTACCTGTGGTGGGCCAACAAGGAGAACCACATGCTCGGCCGGCACGGCGGGCTGTCGAGCATCGAGATGCAGATTCCGCTGTTTGGCATGGTGATTTGACTTTTAGTAGTTTTTTGTGAATAAACTGCGGCCTGCGGCCTCAGTTTATTCACAAAAAACTACGATTAACAGGAAATGGGGGTTAGACCTGGTATTGAAGGTGGCGACTTGAATTAAACAATACTTGCGCCATGTGCGGTGGTCGAGAGGATCCAGGTACGAGCGGGGAGGCCGGCGGATTGGAAGGCAGCCTGCATGGCGGCGGCAGCGGGCGCCATGTCCACCCGGCCAAACGCCACCACCCCCGGTCCAGCGCCCGAGAGCGCCGCGGCCGACGCCCCGGCCTGCAGGGCCGCCAGCATGGCGGCCTCGGCTCCCGGAATCAATGGCAGGCGGTAGGGCTGGTGCAGGCGGTCGGCCATGACCCAGCCCAGCAGGTCCAGGTCGCCGGTGCGCAGCGCCTCGATCACCAACGCGGTGCGTCCCAGGTTGAAGACGGCATCGGCCAGTGAAACCTGCCTTGGCAGAGCGGCGCGGGCAGCGTGGGTTGGCAGGTTGAATTCGGGGACCGCCACGGCCACAGCCAGAGCGGAAATCTCGATCTTGCGGGCCACGACCTGCCCGTTCTCCATTACCACCACCTCCAGCCCGCCCAGGACGGCAGCTCCAGCGTTATCCGGGTGGCCTTCAATCTCGGTGGCCATTGCCAGCACCTCGAGGGGACTGCAAGGGCGCCCCAGCAGCCCGTTGGCGCCCAGCAGCCCGCTCACCACCGCCGCCGCGCTGGAGCCCAGCCCCGATCCCAGCGGGATGCGGTTGGTACAGCGGATACACAGGTCCGGCGGAAAGGGCTGCCCGCAGCGTTCGTAGAGAAATTGGGCCGAGCGCACGATGAGATTGGAGGAATCGGTGGGGAGGGCGCCTGCGCCTTCGCCAGATATTTCAAGCCGTATCCCCGATTGGTCGGGCTCGGGGAGGGTAAATTCAGTCTCGTTCCAAAGGTCCAGGGCCAGGCCAAGGGCATCGAAGCCCGGGCCGAGGTTGGCTGTTGTAGCAGGGACACGCACCCGTAATGAGTTCATAAGGTTAAATCCTCAGGCGATTATACCTTCTGACAGTTTCCAAATCCAGATTGTCAGGCAAAAAGGGTCGGGGATTCCAGATGCTGTGCGATCTCTGCTACAACTATCTTACAATATCGCCTCTTCCAAGGCAGTTAGTTCGGCATCAAGAATGCGGGGGGTGGGCATGTTCTTGACGATGATGTCGGGGTCCTTGAGGCCATGGCCGGTGCAGACGGCGACCACGCGCTGGCCGCGCACATCCATCTGGCCGAGGCGCAGCTGGTGAGCTAACCCCGCCAGGCCGGCAGCAGAGGCGGGTTCCACCCACACCCCGCTGGCTGCCAGGCGGCGCTGCATCGCCAGGATTTCGTCGTCGGTGACTGCCATGATGGCCCCATGCGACTCCTCGGCAGCCTGCAGAGCCTGTTCGCCGCGCGCCGGGCGCCCGATGCGGATAGCGGTAGCCACCGTCTCCGGCTTATCCACCGGATGGCCAAGCACCAGCGGGGCCGACCCGGCTGCCTGCACCCCCAGAATGACCGGCAGACCGCTGCGCTTGAGCTTGTGATACTGGCAGAAACCCATCCAGTAGGCGGTGATGTTGCCGGCATTGCCCACGGGCAGGCACAGCAGGTCGGGCGCCGCGCCCAGGTCGTCAACGACCTCGAAGGCGGCCGTCTTCTGGCCTTCCAGGCGATAGGGGTTAAGCGAATTGACCAGCGCAATCGGCTGGCGCTCGGACAGGCGCACCACCAGGGTCAGGGCGTCATCGAAGGAGCCGTGGATCTGGATAACCTGAGCGCCGTAAGCCACCGCTCCCGCCAGCTTACCCGCAGCCACCTTGCCCTCAGGGATGATCACCACCGCCCGCATTCCGGCCCGGGCAGCATAGGCCGCGGCCGAGGCAGCGGTGTTGCCGGTCGAGGCACAGATGACCGCCTTAACCCCGCGCCCGGCAGCCTCGCTGATGGCCACCGTCATGCCGCGGTCCTTGAATGAGCCGGTAGGGTTCAGACCCTCGAACTTGGCAAACAACTCGAAGCCCCCACCCAGCTCCTCGGCCAGGCCGGGCAGTGGGATGAGGGGCGTGCTCCCCTCGAGCAATGTGACCGTCCGGGTGTGCGCCGGGATATCCAGTAAAGGACGATAATGATCGATAACGCCAATTGAAGCCAATTTAACCTCGTTTATCTTCAACAGAATCAGAAGAATATGTTTTGAGTATCATCTCAATAATTCGGGGTAAGTATTTTTTTTTTGTGCGGCTTCGCCGCAAAAAAAAAACACTCCACCCCACTATTTTGAGATGATACTGTTTTGATGGTTTTTTTGATTACTCCGCAATCAAAAAAACCATCAAAACATATGATCCAACAAATCAAGGGCAGCGGCGCGCACCGGAGGGGTCGCGGTCGGGCTGGCGAGGACCTGTTCCAGCAGCGCCCGACCTTCCTGGGGAGCACCGGTCTTAAATTTGAGCTGGCCCAGCAGCACCAGCACCTCCTGGATGTCGGACTCGCGGCGGATTTCGGTCGAGATGGTCAGGGCGCGCTCCAGGTTGCGGGCGGCCTCGGCGTAATTTCCGCTCAACAGCTCCAGGCGCCCCAATTTTTTGTAAGCGACCGATTGGCCCCACAGGGCGTCACCATCCCGCAGCAGGGCTGTCAGGCTGTCGGTATAATACTGGCGGGCGGCAACAGGATCATCCTGCTGCATGGCAACGTCGCCCAGGTTACCGAGCGACATGCCCTGGCCATGGTTGTTCTGGAGCTGGCGGTAGACCTCCAGGCTTTTGCGGTAATACTGTGCGGCCAGCTCCAGGTTGCCGCGTAACAGCTCGACATACCCCAGGCAGTCCTGGTTGAGGGCCACAAAATAGCGGGCGCCCATCTCCTCAGCAAACTGCAAATTCTCCTCAAAGTGACAGCAAGCTGTATCGTACCGGCCCAGGTCGGTTTCGATGCGGCCGATCTGCACCTGGGCTTCCATCGCCCGCCAGCGATCCTTAAATTCAAGGTAGAGATCGTGGGCCAGCTGGCCGTAATCCAGTCCCTTGTCGTACTCGCTGGCCCAAAAGGCTCCCAGGGCCAGAAAATGGTAGCTCAAAGCCATGCCCCAGCGGCTGCCAATGGCCTGGCTGGAGGCCAGCGCCTGCTCCCCCAGGCTGCGAAACTGCTCAAGCCGCCCCTTCTCCAACTGCTCGGTCGAGGCATAGGTCAGGATGGTCGCGGTAACGCCCCAGGCATCGCCGGCCTCTTTGAAGATCCGGGAGCATTCCTGGTAATTCTGCACCACCTGCTCCGGCGGCATGGTGAATGCGCCAAAATCGATGTTTTTCAAAACGTAAGCGCGGGCAAGACCGGGGCCAAGGCGGGGCAGCAGGTCGATCACCTCCAGGTAAGCCCCTTCCGCCAGCGCACTGTTTTCCAGGCTGCGGCTGTTGTAGAGGATGAGCAGGGACAGGGAGAGTGCCAGGGCAGAAATAAAGAGAGGGACATCCTGGTTTTCGGCCTGGACCTGCGGGCGCAGCCGCTTGAGCACGGGACCCAGCAGCTCGCCCACCTGGCGGTAATGCTGCCCAAAATCGTGGATCACGCACAGCGCCATCAAGCCCAGTTCCAGCTCAGCCAGGTCGCCGATCTCGGCCGTCAGCAGCCAGGCTGCCCGCAGGTTATCATATTCCAGCTCCAGGCGGTCCAGGGTCTCGCGCTGAGCCGGCCCTTTCAGGCCGTCGGCCAGGTCCTGCAGCATAGCCAGGTAATAATGATGGTAGGCCTCCTGGGTGTCGGCCTTCTGGCGGGGCGCCTCGTCCAGCTTCTCAGCGGCGTAGCGCTTCAACACCTCGTGCAGGTCGAAACGCCCATCCGGGCTGCGACGCACCAGCGATTTATCTGCCAGGGCCAGCAGCAGTTTCAGAGAGGCTCCCGCCACCTGGGCTGCGGCTTCGCGTGTGAAACCGCCGTGGAAAATTGATAGCTTGCAGAAGGCGGCGCGCTCGCTTTCGCTGAGCAGGGTCCAGGAGTGTTCGAACACCGCCCGCAAATTGCGGTGGCGCTCCGGCACGCCGGGGCGGGCGGTCGTCAAGAAATCCAGGCTGCGTTCGATCTCAGTGGCAATCTCGGAGACCGAAAGCACCCGTACCCACGAGGCCGCGATCTCGATCGCCAGCGGCATGCCCTCCACCAGGCGGCAGATGTGCGCCATTGCTCGCCAATCGGCGTCGGCCGTCTCAAAGCCCACCTGGACCTGGCGCGCCACCTGCACGAAGAGGCGCACCGCCCCATACTCCTGGGGCGCACCGCGCTCCTCCTCCGGGAAGGCCATACCAGCTACTGCCAGAGCCCATTCTTCGGCCAGGTTGAGACGCTCGCGGGAGGTTGCCAACACCTTAACGCCGGGAGCCGCCGCCAGGATATCGGACACCAGGCCGGCAGCCGGGATGACGTGCTCGAAATTATCCAGCAACAACAGCAGCTCTTTCTCACGCAGGTAATCGAGCAGCTGATAGCCGGGCGTCTGGAGCGGGTCGCGCTCGTTGGTTACGTTGCTCAGCTCTTTAAATTTGAACTGTAAGGCGGCAGCCACGGCCCGCACCACCAGCTCCGGCGAGGAGACCGGCGCCAGCGGGACAAAGACCACCCCGCCCGGAAAAACGGCGCCCAGGCTGCCGGCGATTTGGAGCGCCAGGCGGGTCTTGCCGGCGCCGCCCGGCCCTACCAGGGTCAGCAAGCGGCAGTCCGGGTCGGCCAGCAGGCGGGTGATCTCGGCCAGCTCTTTTTCGCGCCCCACAAACGGGGTGCCGGGACGCGGCATCTGAACGGCAGGAGCAGCGGAGCCTTCCGGACGCAGGGTAACAGCAGTGGGCGTGGTCGTCTCGGAGGCGGACGCAGCAGCCACGGCGACCGGTGCGCCGGTAACCCCTCCCTGGGGGACTGAAAAGAGCTGGCCGCGGCGGATGCTGTCGTAGAGGCGCTGAGTGGCCGGCTCGGGGCGGACGTTCAACTCGGCTTGCAGCAGGCGGACGCAGGTTTCATACTGGTGCAGGGCGGCACTGCGCTGCCCGGCCTGGGCGTACAGCTCCATCAGCAGGCGGTGGGCGGCCTCGTTCAGGTTATCCAGCGCCAGCCAGCGGCGGGCATGGGCCACGGCGGCGTCCGTCTCACCCATGGCGGCGCAGGCCCGGCTGAGGGCTGCCAGAGTCTCTGAAAGCTGGCGGCGCAGCCCTTCGGACTGGCCCACCTGCCAGGCGTCGAAATCGGGGCTGTCGCGCAGGGTAAAACCGGCCATGAAATCGCCGCGGTACAGGGCGGCGGCTTCTGACAGGTACGTCGCAGCCTCGCGGCCGCGCCCTTTTTTCACCAGCTCTTGAAACTGGATGACGTCCACCCGCAAGTCGGCCTTGGGATCCATTCGCAGCAGGTCGCGCTCGGCCAGCACCCAGCCTCCGTTGGGAAGCTCGCCCTCGCCCAGAGCTTGGCCCAGCTCCCACAGGGTGCGGCGCAGGTAGGCGTAGGCCCGGCTGGTGTCAAAATCGGGCCAGAACATAGCCGCCAGTGCGTCGCGACTGTGGGCTACCCCGGTCACCGCCAGGTAAGCCAGCAGCGCGACTGCCTTGCGGCGGTCGGTTTCGAGCGGGCGGCCGGAGAGCTCAATTTCAGGGGGGCCAAAGAGGCGAATGGTCAGCGGACTCATAAAGTTAATTATAATGGGGTAATCCCGCGGCCGAGCCGCAGGATTACCCCATTTTATTAATTATTCATGTGGTTTATTTTGCCCCGTGGTACGGGGCTAATTAAACCACGAGATTCAGTCTTTCTTTTCGACCTCGTCAAGCATGCGCTCGTCCTGGCGCAAGTTGCGGAAGCGAATGAACAGGCTGACGAGGTAGATTGCCATTCCACCGAAAATTACAGTGTAGCCGGCAATTAAATAGTTTGTAGTTTCAGGAATATCCATAATTTTTTCCTTTCAGATCTATTCGAAAATATCTTTGCGTTTATTTTACCCCGCAGAGCATGGCAAAATAAACGCAGGAGATACTTTTCGGATTACTCAGATAAACTCAACTTCTTCTGCTCGATCTTGTCAGCCAGTTTACCCAGGCGAATGCGATGCCATAACAGGTCAATGAAGACAAAGGTAAAGGCCAGCAAGGCTATCATGAAGGTCGTCACCATTTTCGAGGTCATGTCAAACGTGCCGGCGGCGCCGGGATCGCTGCTGCCGATCACAACCGGGTGGATGGTGTTAAACAGGCGGATCGAGAAGAAGGTCAATGGAACGCTCAGGAAGGCCACAATGGAGTAGACGGCGCCAAAGCGGGCGCGGCGGTCGGGGTCATCGATGCCGGCCCGCAGCATGAGGTAGGCAAAGTAGGCCAACTCCATAATGGTGACGGTGGTCAAGCGCGGGTCCCAGGTCCACCAGGTATTCCAGGCCGGGTAGGCCCAGATCGAGCCGGCGATGATGCCGACCAGGCAGAACACCAGGGCGATCTCAATTCCGGCCAACTCCACTACATCCCAAATATGGTTGTGGGTGCGCAGGTAGATGATACCGGCTACCATCGAGCAGCCAAAGCCCAACATACCGGTCCAGAACGCAGCGGTATGGAAGTAGAAAATCTTTTGCACCTGGCCCATGGAGACTTCTAGCGGAGCGTACAGAAAGACCATTCCCGCCGCTACAGCAAATATTGCGATGGTTGCAATGTCTAAAATAGTTAGCCAACGCGGCTTTGATTCGGACATAAGACACCTCCTTAATATGAGTCGTAAAGCTCTATTCTTCGACCACACTATCGAACACCATAAACGCTACCGCCGTAAAAACGACGTCGTAAACGATCAGAATGTTCAGATAAGAGACGAAATCGGTGATGGGCGAGCCATCCAAGAAGCCACTGCTGGTTTTAACTGCCGCCACCAACAGTGGAATGGCCACCGGGAAAAGCAATATCGGCAGCAGCACATCGCGGGTGCGGGCCTGTACGGCCATACTCGCCAAAAGGGTGCCAACTGCCACGTAACCCCATGCCCCCAGGATAATGGTGGCAATCAGGCCGGGGTTGAAAAGGTTGACGTTGTACAAAATGCTGTAAATAGGCACGATGATGGCCGCCACGACCAGCATAAAGAAAAAGTTGCCGATGGCCTTGCCAAAGAAGATGGCCGTGCGGTCTACCGGCGCCAGCAGTAGGCCGTCCAGACAGCCGCGGTCCTTCTCAACGGCCATGGAGCGGTTCAGGCCCAGCGTGCCAGCAAAGGTGAGGGTGACCCACAGGATGCCCGAAGTGAGGCTGGCGCGCACCTGGGGGTTCAGCTCCAGGGCGAAATTGAAGATGAAAATGACCAGCAACGCAAAGACCAACATGGCCGAGACCATCTCACGGCTGCGCCACTCGGAGGCCAGGTCTTTCCAGATCACGGCATTCATGGCGCGCACAAAGGGGGTGACGACGTTCAAGCTGCACCTCCCGGGCCGGAGGCAGCCAGCGCCTGGCGATAGTACGCCAGCAGCCCATCTTGCGGTAAATCCTGGCGGGGGATGCTGGAACGGATGGCGCCGCGGGACAGCACGTCGAAGCGGGAGGCCAGGTCGGCCACCCGGATCAGGTCATGTGAGGTCATCACCACCGTGCGGTGGCGGGCCGCCACCTGGCGCAGGACGGTATCGAGCATCTCGCAGGCGTCCTGGTCGAGACCGGTATGCGGCTCGTCCAGCAGCAGCACCTCAGGGTCGTGCATGATCGCTCGCCCGATGGCCAGACGCTGCTGCATACCGCGTGAGAAGGTGCGCACCAGGTCGCGCCGGCGGGCAGCCAGCCCTACCAGGTCCAGCACCTCAGTGATACGCTGCCCCAGGGCCGGCACGCCGTACATTCGGCCGTAGAAGGTCAGATTTTCCTCGGCGCTTAGGTCGCCGTAGAGCAGCGGCAGGTGCGAAACCACCCCCAACTGGCGGCGAACGGCCGCGGCCTGATGCGGCAGGCTGTACCCGGCGATCGTCACGTCGCCCAGCGTCTGGCGTGAGAGTGAGGACAGGATGCGGAGGAAGGTGGTCTTGCCGGCGCCGTTGGGGCCAAGCAGCGCCACAAATTCGCCCTGGCTGGCATGAAAATCCAGGTTTTTCAGGACGACCTTCGGGCCAAAACGTTTGACGAGATGCGTAACTTCGATCATAAGCTTATTTGAGAGGCCCTGTGGCCATCCAATCGGTTTATTGGACGGTCACAGGGCCTCCGGTTATCCCCGCAGTTCTTTCAATCTGGTTTTTAGCTCGGCCCGTCGCTCTTTGTAGGCTTCTTCGGGCAGCTCGCCGGCCTGGTACAGGTCGTCGAGGGCCACAATGGCATCCAGGATGCTTTCGGCTGTTTCGGCCGGTTCAACCGGCTCGTAGATTTCGCCGCCTTCGGCCTGCAAGGCTGCAGCGCGGCGCTGGCGGAACAGCCAGAAACCACCGCCGGCCAAAGCCACGCCAAACACTGCCAGGCCGATCACCAGCGCCACCGGCGAATTGGAGTCGGTTGAAGTGCCGGTGGCGGCAGCAGCCGCCGGCGCGCCGGATACGGTCAGGTCCAGCTTGCTGCCGCGCGCCAGGTTGGTGGCCGAGAAGGTGTTAATGGTGCCGCTGCCCGACACATTTTGGGTGCCGCTGGGCGAAACCTGCGGCCCACTGACCGTGACGCCCGCCGCCGGGACCAGCACCACTGCCGAATCGACCAACATGGGGATCGGCACGGACACGTTAGCAGTATTGTTGGTGTAGGGCATTTCGTAGGCAAACAGCACCTGGGCCGAGGCCTGCGGCGGGACGGCCTGGTTATCGCCAAATCCGGTGGCGGTCTGGACGTAGCGCCCATCGCCAATCGTTCCATCCTGGAAAGACAGGTTGGTGGCGCCCGCCGGCAGATCAAACTGCAGCGCCGGGTGAGCCGAATCGGCTGCTACTACCGCCTTGTTGGTATTGTTCTGGACGATAAAGAGCTCGGCTACCTGCAGCGTGCCCGCTACCGAAAAGTCAAAGAAGATGTGCAGGCGCTGGGCCGTAAGCACCGAGGCGTCAGTGCTGGACTCGGAGATGGTGACCGCTAACGAGGCATCCGTGCCGGGCTTGATGTCAGTGTCGTGCAGCGGCTGGGAAGAGAAAGGCACCTTGTTATACATCACCTGCGCCAGCCAAACCCGGCCCTGCACCACATCCACGTTGGGGAAGCTGAAGGTACCATCCGAGTTGACATCGGCGGATGCGCTACCAACCTGGGTCATGTTGTCGTAACTGATCAAGTTGGCCTTCAAACCTGAGGGCATTGTGCTGCCTGCCGTATAGGTTACCTTGCCGTTGATATTCACTTTTCCGGTCACAACCGGTGCGCCGGCGGAAACGGTACCTACCGGGGCGGCTGTAGCGGGGATAGAGGGCGTATCCAGCGCGGCTGGAGTGGAGTTCAGCGGTACGGCGGTAGCGGCTGGATTGACTTGGGCCGCGTCCGTTGGGGCGGGAGTTCCGGCCGGGGAGGTTGAGGACTGCGAGGCGGTGGCGGTGCTTGCAGCAGCCGGGTTGGCAGACGCACTGCTGCTTGCATTGGAGGCGAAGGAGAAGGTGCGCATGTAGGCTGCCACTGCCCAGCGCTGGTCATCGGTAAGCTGGGTGGAATAGGCGGGCATGCCGGGGGTCAGGCCGTTGGTGGTGGCGTTATACAGGTCCTGGTTCGAGCGTTGGGCCAGGAAAGACGGGTCGCTCCAGTCGAGCACCTTGGCCGCGGCCGCGGCAGTCTGCGATCCGTCGCCGCGCCCGGAGGCGCCGTGGCACGACTGGCAGTTGGCGGTGTAGACGTCCTGGCCCTGCTGGATCACCGATGATGACGAGCTGAGAGAGTATACGTAGGCAATCACATCCCAGCGCTGGCGGTCGGTGAGACTGGCGAAGGGCGGCATGAAGCGTTCAATCCGCCCGTTGCTGATAACATCATACCAGGCCATGGGTTTGGCCGGACGGGCCACGGCATTGGTGCCGATGGCTGCAACCGGGTTTGGCAAGGAAGCGGCCTTGTCGCCGTTGCCCATGCCTGTGCTGCCGTGGCAGGGCGCGCAGTCCTGGGTGAATATTGCGGCGCCCTGCGCAGGGTCGGGAGGGACCAGTGGGTAGACGACCGGCGCAGCGGTCGGCTGGACGATCGCCGTGGGATGATAACCCGGGGGCGGGGTCAGGTCCGAGGCCAGGGAACAGGCAGCCAACAAGAAAGGCAATAGAAGTGCAACAAAAATAGCTTTTTTCATTCAGATTCCTTCAATGGAGTACAACTTAAGAGATCGTAGCCCCACATTTCGAGCAGAATTTATCGGATTTTTGGACCGGCTTACCGCAGCGCGGGCAAAAACCAACAGCTTTGGCGGGCTGAGCGCGGTGTCGTTCAGACACCATCGTCTCAACGTCATCCTGGACGTTGGAAATGGGGCGGCGGCGGACCGTTGCAACCGGGGCGTGCCCGTTGCCCGCCACGACTGCCGAATGGAGGTCGGCGCGGCGGGCTGCCACGGCAGCCTCCAGGCGCTCGACGGCGCTTTGGGAGGTGGATTCACCCGGCTCGAGCGCATCGAGCTGGCGCAGCACCTCAGCCCCTTCGTGCATGAAGGCTTCCTTCTGCAGGGGATAATCCTCTTCAGGGATCTTGCCCAGGGTGTGATCGAACTCCAGGTCCTGCAGCGCGGTCAAAATCCGATCTCGCTCAGCCAGGAGCGCCGAACGCTGGCGGTTAAGATCATCAGCAACCTGCTTTTCAGCCTTTTTAGCCGGCTGCACAGGCCGCATGAAGAACGGCTGGCTGACATACAACCCCACCAGAAAGGCAACTGCCAGCACCATGAATAACGCACCAATCCAATCCATCGCATCTCCTCGGAATTACTGTAACAGCGGGTCCACCATCGACTGAATTTCGCCCACCGAAGTGAAGGGCCCGATTTTTACATTTGCCAGGTGACCATCTTTGCCCAGAATGTAGGTTTCGGGCACGCCCTTGATGCGGAAGATCTGCGAAATGGCAGTGCGCAAATCTGGCCCGTTGAGGTAGGTGATCCCAAAATTTTCGAGATAGGTCTTAGCCTCGGGGGCGGTATCAACCCAGTCGACCCCTAGAAAGACCACATTGCCTTGGGGCTGGTAGGCCTTCCAGGCGGATTCCATTTCGGCGGCTTCCTGCTCACATGGCTTGCACCAGGAGGCCCAGAAATTGACCACGATCACTTTGCCGGACAAATCGGCAGTCTTGTAATCTTTACCGTCAAAACCGGTCAGGGTGAACTGCGGCACGGCGTCGCCAACCTGGACAGATCCTTGCTGGGTACGGTTGAGGCCCCAGGCTACCAGCGCCAGGAATCCTACCAGCACCACGAAGGCTACTACGATCGCCCAGGCAGGTAACTGGCGCGGGCGCGTGGTTGCGGCGGGCGGGGTCGAGAGGGCAGTTTGATGATCGTCCATAAGTACTCCTTACTTAAACTTCTTCAATTCTTCTTCCAACCGGCGTTCGTATGCGTCCTCGGACTCGGAGCGCGCGGCAGGCGCGGCCGAGGCGGCGGCGCTGACCGGGTTACGCCCGGAGCGCAGCACGCGCACCACCACCACCACCCCGATCAAAAGCATGCCGAACGGCAAGATATACACCAGAAGATTCAACCCCTGCATGGGCGGTTGGTCTAACACCCGGTCGCCAT
>Ga0302322_100004423_pt1 | contig 12207 bp, 15 predicted proteins | sample Fen_T0_2_FD_203757 | JGI IMG/M metagenome (GOLD analysis project Ga0302322, IMG submission 203757) | Peat permafrost microbial communities from Stordalen Mire near Abisko, Sweden - Fen_T0_2 | ecosystem: Environmental > Terrestrial > Soil > Wetlands > Permafrost | place: Sweden: Abisko... | reverse complement strand
GCCGTCGCCCAACCAGTGTGCAGACCACGATATTCTCGCGCGATGGCCCAACGTGGTGCCATCCGCTTTAATCTTGCCCTCCGCCCTTCCCACTGTCTCCGCCCTCCCGCCTAGCGCTGTCTTAAGAATCATCGCTCTAGAATCTGCACACCGGATCGGTCCCGGCGCTCAGCGCGGGGGACCGCTGGAAGTCCGCGCGACGAACAGCGATGCGCCGCGCAGCATGTCGCGCGAATGCCGATCATGTGGCGGTTCCAGCCCGGAGAGATCGGCAATCGAACGTGCGTGCAATCGACCGTCCGATTGCGGCGGATGTGCAGATGAGGTGCTGTCGGCAACCACAGCGAAGAGTGGCGCCCGTATCCATGCGGCAGCACCGGCCGCGATCACGACGTCGCGGTTGACCGGATCGCCGCCAATCAACGGCGCTAGAGCTGCAACATAGGCGAGCGTTTCCGCGGGCAGCGGGCGGCCTGTCCCAAGATACTCCGCGTAGCGGCCGGGGCCGGCGTTGTAGGCGGCGAGAAAGCCTGCCGCACCGTAGCGATCGTGCATCTCGCGCAAGTAAGCCGCGCCCGCCAAAATGTTGTCGTGCGGATCGCGGGGATCGCGCCCGAGCCGGTAGCGCAAGCGCAATCCCGCCCAGGTATCGGGCATGATCTGCATCAGCCCGATCGCACCTTTTGGCGACACGGCTTTCACGTGGCCGCGACTTTCGACACGCATCACCGCGCGTATCCAGCTTTCCGGAATGCCAAACCGTCGCGACGCCTCGGCAATATACCCGGCATAAGGATTGACGGGATTGGTCGCCGCCATCGGCGCAGATTGCGTCTTCGCGGACGCAGCGGAAACCGCGCGGATCGAACCGCCCGTCATCGCCAGCACGATCGCCGTTATGATCAAGATTCGGACGCGCGCGCTGCCCCCGACCGGACGGGAGCAAGCCATCGTGCTCGCCTCCGTCAAGGGCAAGGCGCGGGCGCCGGCCAGCGGCCGCCCATGACCGACGCTGCGCGCGACGGCGCACGAGATGCCGATCGGGACGAAGGGATTGACCGGCCTTCGATCGAACAAAGGGATTGGACTGGCGGGCCGGGCGCACATGGCATCACGCTGTCTCATTGCGGCGCGGCGGACGGCCCCACAGCAGAGTGAACGCCATTCCCTTGTCGTCGGCCTGGAACAGATTGGCGCGGATCGGTTGCCTGAAGCTGGGATCGTCAAGCTGCAGGGAGATATAGTCGCCCGCCTTTTCCCCGGTGCGTTTCCAGCCCGCTCCAACCTCCGGGCCGGCCTCGGAGCCGTCAACATCGCCGAGATGGATGCGATAGTCCGGCGCGCTCTCCGCATCTCGCTTGTCGATCGGAACCAGAATCAGTTCGGCATCGAGCGCGAGCGTGCGGATGCGCCCCGAGATGCCTCTCTTGGTACGCTTGAAGTTACCGATCTGTGCCATGGGATGTCCTTTCTGGTCAGGGTTGAAAGAGCGGTTCAGCGTGTCGGCGCGCTCCACAGGAAGCGGCCGTCACCCCCCTCGTCGGTCCACAGCGGAAGCGCGCGGCCGACGATGGAGTTTTTAGGGATCGGTCCAAAATAGCGGCCATCGAGGCTGTCCCGGACGTCCCAGTTCATGAGGAAGATTTCGCCCGCGCGAAGCGTCCGACAGCCCTGCCAGACCGGCAGCTCGCGGCCGCGCCGATCGCGCGCCAGCGCCTCTCCCATCGCGATAGTGTCAACGCTGACGTTGCGTCCGATACGGCACACAGTTTGTCCGGGAAGCGCTGCGATGCGCTTCAACAGCGGCACGCCACGCGGCAGGTATTCGCGCTGGCTGAGAAACCTCACCAATGGTTCGGGCGCGTCCACGGCGACGAGATCGGTGACGCCGAGATCAGCGGCCGTCCGCACCGCGTAGAGGCCGATCGGCGCGCTTGCCGATGCATTCCAGATCAGCTTCGGCGTGATCGAGACCGACGATCGGCCAGCGATGGCCAAAACGACGAAGGACGTTGACATGACATAAGCGAGGCGCGTCATGGCGCGATCCTCTGCCGCTTGAGCCAGGCCGCGTGGCGTTCACGCGTGTAGGCGTGAGGGACCGCGGCCGCGGTCAGCCGGTTGTGGATGTGCCGCCAGTGGTCCGGCGCAACGTCAGCCGGATCGATGCCCAACGCCTCGATGGCATCGATCGCCTGCAACACGCGTTCGACCTTTGGCCAGCCGTATATCCGCAACAGACTCTCCCCGCCTGGTCGGACAAAGCCGACCGTCGAACAGGGTTCGCCAGGGCGAACGGCGCGCAGGATGTCGATACGCGAGACGACGGTGCCAAAATCGTTCGACGCCCAGCGGACGAAAGCGAAGACGTCGCCCGGCGCGAAGGCAACGACACTGCGATGCCGGTCAATGATCTGCTCGGAGGCGACACAGCCGAAGCGTATCCAGCGTTGGAGACGCTTCTCGATCCAGATCAGCTCGACGTAAGTGTGCGTGTCGGCCGTGACGGTGATCATGATGCCGCTCGATCATTGGGAGAGGCCCGCTCCGGTATCGCGCACAGCATGTCGGCGATGGTGACGCCGCGCTGGGAGGCATCGAGCTTGATGCGGCCGTGCACCTGACCTGCCGTGCCCACGCTCCAGCGACGTGTCACACAAGCGTCGTCTTGCCGCCTCCACCGTTCCAATTGAGGAGCGCGGATCATCGCTTGCTCCTCTTGCTATTTCCCCCGCGATCGACATCGCGGGTGTCTTGAGCCGATTCCTCCTCTGCAGAGCCGGTTGTCGATATTGGACTCGAGCCCACGGTATTGCGCACCGGTCCAAGAAATTCGGCACCGGCACCACGGTTCATATGTGCACGCGTCAAAACAGAAGAGTTAGATTCTCTGTTAGACTCTAGGTTAGCAGCCAGACTTTGCCGCTCCGCCCACAGGTTCAACTGCGGTGGGTGCGCCTGTTCTGCCGATAGGACTGCGCCTGATCTGCCGATACTCTTTGCGCCCGATCTGCCGAGCCTGTTCACAGGGTTGTTCACAGGCACTGTGGATGGATCAGCCGGCAGGATACGCAGCAGTTCGGTGCGGCCCTTGTGCTCGATGAGCAGGCGATAGCCGGGCAGCCGCTGGCGCGCCGCGATACGCCTGATGTCGAGCGCAAAATCCGAGATGCGCGCGAGACTGCCCGACTTGGCGTGGAGATGAGCGAACTCGAACACCCAGCCATGCCACTGGCGGCCGGCGTGCTTGCGCGCAACCCGGTAGAGCCAGCGCTCGATGCCGCCCGTCAGCCGGAAGTAGGCCGGATCGATGGTCAGCACCAGCGAGCGGTCGATCACGCTGCTGTAGAACCAATCGGGCAGCACGAATTCCATGCCCTCGACGCGGCCGGCCCGCGTCGACATCTCCTCCCATTCGTTGATCCAGGAGAATTGCCGGCGCCGCCAATGCTCGCCGTTGCGGATGGTGGTGGCGATGACGGTCGATTGCAGGCGGGTCAACGCCGCCTTCAATAGAAGATATTGCTGATTGCCGGTCGGGCGGCCGACGCCACGCAGAAGCTGATAGGGGGTGAAGCGGAAGAAGCGCGAAGTGACAAGACCCAGATTCTCGGCCCGGACGATCTGGCTTGCGGCCCAGATCAGCACGTCGGCGTCCCAGATCGTCGCCATGCCATGCTCGGGCATGCCGAACACCTGCACCTCGATGTCATTGGCCTTGTAAAGGATCGGTTTGGTGCGTGGCGATTTCGACAGCGAGAAGAACGGCCGCTCCATCAGATCGCGCTGGTCGCGCGGGCTGGCGTCGCCACCGATCGCCACGAAGGGATCGAGATGGTTTCGCTCGGTCAGGCGTGGCGCGCGTCTGCGCTGCTGCTCCACGTAGTCAGACATTCAGCGCGTCCCACGTTCGTCCGGTGTCAGCCGGCGGGCCGGGAACACGCGCTGAGCCGTCTTCTCGGTGGTCGACTTGCGCGCGCCGATCGCGGTCCAGGCCTGCAGGTCCTCGACAGCGTAAACGACACGGCCACCGATCTTGCGATAGACTGGACCGGTGCCATAGGTCCGATGCTTCTCCAGGGTGCGGATTGCAATTCCGAGAAAGCGCGCGGCGTCGGGCGTGCGCAGAAGTCGTGGCGGCAGACCTGCCATCGGGTCGGGCATCAACGTCACCTTCGGTTAGCGGATCGCGTGCTGTCGGCGGCGACAGCGCGTCATGGCTAACCGTGGCGGAGAAACGGCGGCTTGGAGCGTTCCGTATTTGTGCACATGTGCTGACGGCACCCCGGAACCCAAGTGTCGAGCTGTACCAACCCGGCTCTAACGGATTAGCGGGGTGCTAAGCAGGTTTCGATTGGCTAACCAACGGATGCACCTGGGAGATGCAGCGTCAGCTTTCACCAGCTGCGGACAATCGCCGTAGAGGATCGGGGACAGTCATGTGCCAATGCCGGACATCGATCCGCAACAACTAGCCCGAAGTTAGCTCGCGTCAGCAGTTTCGGAAGGCCGGCCTGACTGAAGGAACTTCACCACCGCGTCGTGATCTTCGCGTTCGGCAATCGTCAGCGCCGTGAAGCCTTCGGCGTCCTTGACGTCGAGGTTGGCGCTTGCCGCGACCAGCATCTGTACCACGTCCAGATGACCGTTCATCGCGGCCAGTGACAGCGCCGTTCTGCCGTACTGGATCCGGGCATCAACATCGGCTCCGGCCGCAAGCAGGATTTTCACGACCTCGACATGGCCGCCGGCCGCTGCCCCGATCAGCGCCGAAGAGCCGTGCGGACCGCTGGCATTGACATCGGTGCCAGCGCCGATCAGGCGCTGCACCAGATCGCGAAAACCGTGGCCGGCGGCCGCGATCAGCGCGGTCTCGCCGCTGTTGGCGACGGCGTGCACGTCGGCGCCGGCCGCGAGCAGGCGCCGCGCCGTTTCAGGTCGATTCCAGGACAGAGACAGGATCAATGCCGTATCCTCATAGTCGGTGCGCGCATTCACGTCGGCGCCGGCGTCGAGCAGGTCCTGGATGATGTCGGACAGGCCATCGCGGGAGGCCTGGATCAGCGGCGTCCAGCCCGAAGAATCTTGCACATTCGGATCGGCGCCGGCAGCCAGCAGCAGCCGCGCCACCGCGACATGGCCGGACTGGTCGATCGCGCCGCCCCGGATGGTGGCCTGATCCATGAGTCGGCTGCAGGCCAATGACAGCGCCGTGCCGCTCTGCTTCGATTGCGCGTTGACGTCAGCGCCGGCTGCGACCAAGGCGCGGACGATCTCAAGGTGCAGGCCGCGCGTGGCCGCCATCAGCGCGGTATGGCCGCCAGCCGCCTTGAGGTTCACCTTGGTCTTGACCTTTCCCTTGGATTTCAAATTCAGCAGGTCGTTGACTATCTCGAGCTGGCCCTCCTGCGCGGCGAGCAGCAAGGCGGTGGCGCGGTCGGTAGTGCGGCGCGCGTTGACATCGGCCCCGGCGGCCAGCAGCAACGGCAGAACATCGCGCCGGCCCTTCGCGGCCGCGGCCATCAAAGCCGTCGCACCGTCGGTCAGCCAGTCCGGGCCGCCCGTCATCGGCGCGTCGATGTCGGCCCCGGCGGCCAGCCTGGCCCGCACCGTCTCGATGTCGCCCTCCCGCGCCGCCAGCACGAACGCCTTGGTGTCGGTGAGCGACACCACGTTCGCCTGCGGGCTTCCGCTCTCGCTGGCCAGGCGCCTTGCCAGCTCCAGCCTGGATACGAAATAGGCTTCAAGCTCGGCCTTGTTCCAGGGCCCCCCGGCGATTCTCTTGATATTGGTCCAGCCATCCATGTAGGTGGTGGCCTGCAGGCAAATCGAGCGCCATCTGCGATCCAGATCATCGCCGTCGCCATCGACGCCGAAGCTGCCATAGCGCCGCTCCAGCGCGTCGGCGGACAGATGCTGCTCCGCCGCCGCCGCGATCACCTCCCTGATCGAATCCAACCGTGAGCGCTTGATGTCATAGCCGAGGCCGGCGAGATGCGCATGCACCGTCACGAGAAAGCCTGCATGGTCATCGGCGCCGATCGCTGCGAGCGCCTCGATGGTCTGCTCCATCACCGCCTTCGACCATTTGATCTCGCGAAGGAAATCCTCCAGATCATCCATCGGCTCGGTGCGAAGCACGAGCTCGGTCGCGCGATGGACGTGCAGCAGGGGCTTCGGCACCTCATGCTCGGCGAAGCCGAATTGTACGAGCCGCCCGGCGTAGACACTCGCCTCCAGACAGTAACGGAAGCAGTCCTCCGGCGACCGGTCACGACGGCCAGGCTCTGTGAACGGCTCAGCCGAAACGAAAACGCAGTCTATGATTTCAGTCATCTGCCCGCCGGCGTAGTCGAGCGACGTTAAATCGCAACCATGAATGCCTCTAGCAGCCATTGCGGGGGCCGCAAAGTCCGCGTTAGGTCAATGGGGGCTGTCGCCGGTCGCGTGGTGGTGCAGCCGGTGTAGCCCCTGCTTCGGGGAATGTCCTTGCGTTACGGCACTTACCCTTCGTGCCAAAGGACGAGGCGTCCGCACTCAAAAATTGGCGGCCGTCGAGGCCGGCCTAGACGCATCCAACAAAAACATGACCAGTTGATCCAGATCGGTAGTCCCGGTGCTGGCTACTTCCATCGGCATGTCCGGGCCGTGGCCGACCATTGTCTGACCGGCGACCGTGTGGCTTACCCCGTGGGAGGTCCTTTGGCTGACCTGACCTGCAAGGACGTAGAATGACTCGGAACCGGGATGTGAATGCACGGGTGTCTTGGAGCCCGGCGGACCGCCAGCGTGGTTGATCCGGAGTAGATATTCGGCTGCGGAGAAGATTGGCACCGGACCAACTTCAGCTACTCTGATGCCGCCGCGCGTCGCGCCCTCCTTCTGGCCAAGCGTAAACAGCCAGAACTTGCCTGAAATTGCTGCGGCCAAGGACGTTGGACTGGCATCCGCAGCACCTTGCGCCTGCTCGAGTGTAGGGAAATTCTCAATCTGCCAATAAAGCGGTCCCGGCGGCAGTTCCTTTAGTTTTTTCTCTGCTACTGGACTGACAACGAACAGGCCGGGCTCGGCCGCTTCTGCCGGCCACAATGGCGATAGTGCCGCTGTGAACAGCGAGACCATCCAAATGACAAAGCACAATTCGCTCAATCGTCGTAAGATCATCGCGTCACTCCTCGATTGGAATGGCAGACCCAAAAAGGATATCATTTTCTGTACGAAAAGCCCTCTCAAATGCCGGTTTGGGTCATTCGTCACCTCCTCGGGACAGCGGCCTGCTCAGCCATGTCAGCCGCCCTCCGATCGCCACCGATTTCTCCGGTGCGGCCAAATTTCGTAATCGCGGGATTTGATTTGATATGAAAGAAGTCGCTAACAGAGTCGGCCTTACGGAGCCGCAAAATGAAGGGCTACGGCGGCCATGACGCATAGGCCGATGGAAATCGCTGCTCCGTAGCGAGGGTTCGGCCAAGCCCCGACCGAAACGAACACCAGTCCGGCCGACACCAGCAGTTTGAGGGCGCCCGTGATCATCTGTTAAATATATGCCCTCCGGCGAATTAGGACACTCACAAATTCGAAATAGGCCACTGGGCTTAGATACGGACAGCATCGGGGTCTCGATAGAAAACAATCGGCAACTGAGAACCATTTCTGAACGTCGAAGATGCCCCAACCGAATGTCCGTTCGGGGTCAAGGGCCGCCCTGGTCAGCAGGCTGGCGGCACAGCCGGTGTACCTCCAGCTTCAGAAATCACCGTGCGGCCCGGCACTTACGCTTCGTGCCAATTCCGGACGTGTCGAGTCAGATCGCTGACCTTGCAGGTGATCCGACAAATGGGTCACAATCCGAACAGCACGCTCTTCGGATTCTTGGAGCCGACATCATGAGCTTTGTCCTGCAAGTAGCTAGCAGTCCGGATCGTGACGAATTGGTCACGGAGATTTGGTGGAATGATCAACTGGTCGCTGAAGTACGTCGAGGGTCAGACGGCAAAGGCTACATCGATCTGTATCCGAGTTCGTCGCGAACCCCTTGGTCATTCAAGCTTCACGAATGGCTTGCTGCGATGAAGGAGGCGGAAAGCCGGCTGGGCTGATGCGGAACATGGGTAGCCCGGAAGACAGCAATAGGTCACGGGCTTCCTTCCTGACTGCGTCAACGCTACGGCCGCTGTCCCCCAGATAGCGGCCGACTTGCTGCAGCCCCAAATTCGGTAGCCCTGGGCCAATTCCAGTCATTGTGCCCGCTGCATCAATTTAGCGTATGCGGCGGCTGGAAACGGTGCCCCGTACTCCCGCTCGAAGTTCGCGTCGTTTATACACACTCGCAAGTTTTTGAGAGCTGCGACGAATGGCGACGCAATATCCTGCCGCTCACCTTCAAAACTGAAGACAGAGCGCTCAGAGGACAAGGCGCTCCGCTTATAGTCCGGCCAGAGATTTATTTTGAGGACGGCCTGCGATGATTCCGCTGCGGCTTGCAGGCATAGCTCACACTCCGTAGGGCCTATTAGAAGGCGAATTTTTTCATCAATGAATCCGTCGTGTAAAACGCGTATCGCATCACAAAGCTGTTCAAGAAACGGAAAAACACTCGTCGTGAAGCCTTGCTCGAATTGTATCGAGCCCGAGGAGATTCGCAGCTTCATGCCCCTACTCTTGGGCGCTGATATCTCGACTTGAAGGTTATCTCCCATCGGAAGCCCGTAAGGCAAACAACGCGAACACAGCTACGCCACAGCGGAACGTGCCATCCCCTACGTCCCATTGCAAACGCCCGCTTTGGGTCACCAGCGGAAATTCAGCGATCCGTCAGGACTTTCTTACTTTTCCCGGGTAGCGCGAACTGGGTTGTGATCGTGAAGACCCGTGTCCAAGACCGTGCGCGTTGCATTCTTGCCGAGCCGCTTACGCCGAACCGTTGCCAGCCCGCGCTCCACACAATAACGGATGACCGGAGATAACTTGCGATTTATCAGAGTTATCCCACTGTGGGGAGCCCGACGCTCGGCGTTGAGCGCGCGCAAAAACTCCATCGCGCGCAAATGTTGTTTTCGTTTGTCTTTGCTCATGCCGCACTCTCGATTGAAAGCTTTCCCTGGCGTGGAGATGCTAGCAAATGAAGAGGTCCTGGTACACTCCCTCTCCTCCAGTGCCAAGGAGTCCGTTTCGGGTCAAGGGCCGCCCTGGTCAGCAGGCTGGCGGCACAGCCGGTGTACCTCCAGCTTCAGAAATCACCGTGCGGCCCGGCACTTACGCTTCGTGCCACAAACGGACTTGGGACCATTTAGCGGAGTGGACGAAGGTCTCTGCAGGTTGAAGGCGATCATAAGGTCCGGCGGCAAACGCGACGAGAGGGTTCCTTTTTGCTCGCCGTCGGTGTTTCCTCTACACGGCGGAGAACGGGCATGCAGGGATCGTTGGGGGAGAAGATCGGTGAAGGCGCCCACTCCGAAGCCTACGCCTGGGCGCCCGGTCAGGTCGTCAAACTGTTCAAAACAGGCGTGCCGCGGGGGATGGCCTGGTTCGAGGTGCGCATGATCCGCGCCGTGTTCGCCGCCGGGGTCCCGGTGCCTGAGGTATTCGGCGAGGTGACGCTGGACGGGCGCTTCGGCATCGTGCTGCAGCGGCTCGACGGACCGACCCTGCTGCAGCTGACGCGGACCGGCGCGGTGACGTTCGAACGAGCGGGCGCGATCGTCGCGGCTCTTGCCATGTCCCTTCACAAGACGCCGCCTCCACCGGAGGTCCTCTCCATGCGTGACCATATGGAGAGCCGGTTGCGGCACGACGACGGCAAGATTCCGAAGCACATCGCCACTGAAATCCTCGCGCTGATCGATCGGCTGCCGCCAGGCGACGGGCTTTGCCATACCGACCTGAGCCCCGGCAACGTGATCATGACAGCGGAAGGCCCCAAGCTGGTCGACTGGGCTGGTGCGATGCGCGGGCCTGCCGTCCTCGAACTTGGGTTCTTGCATGTCGTCCTGTCCGAGCTCGCGCCGGAAATCGCCGACAATCCGGAGCGGCCGCGCGCGACCAATGCGGCGGCGGAATCCGAATACGCGCGGCTGACCGGCATATCCCCCGCGGAGCTGACGGCGGCCATGGAGCCGTATTTGCCCATCGTCCGCACCTTCATCGTCCTCGGTGACGTGGTGCCGTCATTGCGGGAGCGGTTGATCCAGCGCATCGAAGCGGGGCTGCGCTCGGAAGACTGAACCGTCTTGGTCGCGCGCGAGCCGAAGGGCCTGTCGAAGCGAGGCGTCGGTGTCTGCTTTGGGTCTAGGGCCGCCATGGTCAGCAGGCTCTTGGCACAGCCGGTGTACCTCCAGCTTCAGAAATCACCGTGCGGCCCGGCACTTACGCTTCGTGCCAACATGCGACATCAACGCGCGATGCGCGCGGGGTGCTCTGGATTTCGGCGTATGAAGTCCTCAACGTCCCGCAGGCGCTCTGGCAATGGCTGTGCGCCCGCGTAGTGCCAAAATCGGAAGCCTGCTGACCAGAGGGCCTCCACCTTCAGCCATTGCTCTGCATCGGTCCGCTTCGGAGCCTTGAAGGCGCGACCCATTTCATGAAGGCAAGAGCCGCAATGCGGGCAAACGGTGTTCGTATTCGCCCGAACCTTCCATGATTTCCGGCACTCGAAACAGGCATGAGCTATGAGATAGTTGCGTCCTTGCAACGATAGCTCCGGACGACGGGGTCGAGGACGCGGATCGGCACGCGTGCCGGTAGCCCGCCGCAAGTCCATTCGTCGAGCCTTTTCCAAACCGCTTGCCATTTGAGAAGAATGACAGGAGAGCCCTAAGTCCGCAACGGGTCACTTGCCGCCTTCCCGCTGCGCCAGCGCTACAGCCGGTATACCCCACATAGCTGCCGACATTCTGCAATGCCACAGTCGGCCGTCTTGTGCCAGCTGCAGACTCTTGTCCCAGATCCCGCACCTCTTGTCGGCCGCGTGTGTATATTGATGTATCAACCTGTCCTTGCCAACTTAAATCATCATGATGACCCGCATGTCCGATATCGCTTCGGTCTTTTTCCTGAGCCGCTAACAGCGGCGTCTGCTTCGAGCGGCTGGAAGACGAGAGCGTGCTAGGCAGCCGCCTAGCCGTTTCATCTTACATCACTGGACTATTGGGCCGCACCAACGTTGCATCGCACAGCGTTAGTTGCCAGCCTAGAGCGATATGAGGATATTCATGCCTACTGACGAGATGCGCGCACTCAGCGACGATCAGATACAGCGATTCATTCGCGACGGATTTGTCTGCATCCACCGAGCCTTTCCGCGTGAACTTGCCTATGAAGCCCGCGCCATCCTATGGCGCGACACGGGCTGCGATCCCAATGATCCGAGGACATGGACAAAGCCAGTGATCCGGCTTTCCGGCTACAAGGACCCGCCGTTCCTAAAGGCCGAACGCACACCGGTACTGCACGCCGCGTTCGATCAGATCGTCGGCCATGGCCGATGGCGCCTTGGCTCGCTCGGCTTCGGGGGGACGTTTGCGGTGCGCTTCCCGCATTCGGATGCGCCCGGCGACGACGGCTGGCACATTGATACAAGCTTTTCACTCGATGGCGGCGATCCGAACGTGCGGCGCGCGAATGTGAGGTCGCGCGGCCGCTCCCTATTGATGCTGTTTTTGTTCTCCGACGTAGGCCCGCACGACGCGCCAACGCGGATAAGGGTAGGATCACACATCGACATGGCGCGCTTCCTCGCGCCAGCAGGCGAGGCTGGGATGTCACAAACGGAAATGGCGCTTGATCGGTTGGGAGCGGAGCGGCCTGAGGCGCTGGCGACGGGTGAAGCCGGCACTGTTTACCTGTGCCATCCCTTCCTCGTCCACGCCGCACAGCGGCATCAGGGGACGACACCGCGGTTCATGGCGCAGCCGCCGTTGCATCCGCATCCGCAGGAACCTATACGGCTCGATCGCGAGAACGGTGATTATTCGCCGGTAGAGATTGCGATCCGGCAGGCTCTTTCGGGGAGAGGGGCTTAACAACCCAGCTCCGACTGAACTCGGCCTGCGGTCAAAAAAACACTCATAGGCTGACTTCTTACTGGTGCGAACTTCTTCAATTTCGCACCTCTGCCGGAACGACAGGCGAGGTCCGGTTCGGGTCAAGGGCGGCTGTGGCCGGTCGGCTGATGGCGCAGCCGGTGTACCCCCAGCTTCGGAAATAACC
>Ga0302322_100004422_pt1 | contig 12208 bp, 9 predicted proteins | sample Fen_T0_2_FD_203757 | JGI IMG/M metagenome (GOLD analysis project Ga0302322, IMG submission 203757) | Peat permafrost microbial communities from Stordalen Mire near Abisko, Sweden - Fen_T0_2 | ecosystem: Environmental > Terrestrial > Soil > Wetlands > Permafrost | place: Sweden: Abisko... | reverse complement strand
TCATCTGCAGGGCTGCCGCGACATGGGCCGGACTGCGCACCAGCTTGCGATACAGCGCCACGCCGTCCGGATCGATCGCAGAGCCGGTGTTGTCAAGCAGCCGCTCGACCGCCCCCGGATGTGAGGCCTGCCAGGCAAACACCCGCGGCGTCAATGGATTGAGGGCGAGCAGCCTGGTCAAGGGCGAAAGCAGATGATGCGCGACGCCGCCGAACGGCATGAACGCACCGTTGAGGCTGACCAGCAGGCGCGGCGCAATCCTTCGGTCGAGGCACATCCGGGCCAGGATCGCAGCGCCCGCGGAATGGCCGACCACGATCTCAGGCTTCACATCGAGCGCCTGGAGCAGCCGACTCAGATCCGATGCCATGCCCGGCAGCGACAGCAGATGCGCCGGCGGCGATTGCGTGAAACCATGTCCCGGCAGATCCGGCGCGACGACCGTGAAGTGCCGTGCCAGCAGCGGCGCCACCGCGCGCCAGGAATGCGTCGCCGCGCCGGTGCCGTGAAGCAGCAGCAATTGTTGTCCCTGCCCCATCGTCTGGACATGCCATCGGATGCCCGCAGCCTCGACAAAGCTGCTGGCATTTCGATTGGGCCAGTCCGCGCCGTCCCTGCTCCAGGCCAGATCAGACATGCGGCGAGCCTATGAGGTCGAGGCGGGCGATACGCCGGCAAGAAACGCATCGTAACTGCGGACGAAGGCCTCTTTGGCCTCGAAGTGCGGCATGGCGCCGGTTTGAAAAATCTCGATGGTCCAGTTGGCGCGGCCTTCGATCACCGTCTTGTTGCTGTAATCGACAAAATCGCCGCGCACGCCGTGCGACATCCACACCGGCAAGGTCAGCGATTGATAGATCCGCAGGATATCCCGACTGAACAGAAATCCGGAGACGAAGTAATAGGGCGCATGCTGCGCGCCCGGCTGGTGGGTGGTCAGATAGTCGTACTCGGCAAGGCCTTCGTCGATGTTGGAGGAGCCCCATGTCTTGCGCAGGAAAAAGCGGATGCTCGGGCGGCTGGTCAGCAAGCGAAAGAACGCCGCGCTCCACAACGGAAACTCGAAAAAGGCGTGCAGCCAGGGCATCCCCTTTGTACCGTCGCGCCGTTGCGTGGTTTTGACCTGGGTTCGAAATCCGGTCGGGCTGACCAGCGCAACGCTGCGAAAGTCAAGCGGCGCCTCCGTCACTGCGCGGGCAAGAAACTCGGTCGACAGAGAGACGGCGAGCGCGTCGATCGGACCTCGGCCGTGAACGTGCTGGATCTCCCGAACCGCGAGCAGGATCGCATCGGTCATGCCGCGGACCGTGTATTCGCGCTTGCCCCGCTCGGAATGGCCAAAGCCGGGCAGCTCCAGGGCATACACGCTGCGACTCTGGCGGTAGTGTTCGTACAACGGCTTGACCTCGTAGGCCGAAGCGGCGGCATTGATGCTGTGGATCAGCAGCAGCGGCGGCAGATTGCCGGCGATCTCCGGGCTCGCGGCATAATAAGTGAGGCGGCCGACCGGGCTGGCGAACTCGTGGCGTTGGCCGGAGACCGGAGCCGGCAAATCGTCCAGGCTGCCTGGCATGAGCTGGGGAACCGTACGCGCGGCTGCGGTCATCGTGAATGTCCTGTTTCCGGTTGATCCCACCTGCCATACCAGGATCGTAGCAGCAGCGCGTCCGAAACGACAACGGGACGGCATGAATGCCGGAACCTCACGCGACATTGCACATGTCCTGCAGGTGACAAGGCCACACCAGATCATCAAGCTGGGCTACCGCATATTGGCCAGCACCGCCTTTGACAAGGTCGTGGCGTCGGCATGCGGCAATGGCAGATAGCGCGCGCCCATTTCCCTGGCGAAGGCCTCGCCCGAAGCACCCGGCCGCGGCGACGTATCGACCAGCACCGCGGTGAACCCGGCGGCACGCAATTGACGCGCAGCGCCGATCGCATCTTCCTCGGCGCGCGGCCGGCCCTGGCTGCCGTCACGCGCGATGTTGGCGCGCCCGTCGGTCAGCACGATCACGGTCGGCGTCTGACCTCGGCGACGGATCGAATCCGCGAGCATGAAGGCCGCGTCGAGGCCTGACGCCAGCGGCGTGCCGCCGCCGCCGGGAAGGCCCGCAAGGCTGCGCTTGGCGCGCGCCAGCGAGCGGGTCGGCGGCAGCAGCAGTTCCGCGGCCTGGCCGCGAAACGCGATCAACGCCACCTGGTCGCGCCGGATGTAGCAATCGGCCAGCAGCAATTCGACCGCGCCCTTGGCCTCGGCCAGCCGATGCAAGGCCGCGGAGCCCGACGCATCCACCACGAAGATCGTGGTGGTTTCCGAGCGCTGCTTGAATCGCGAGATGCGAAAGTCGTCCTTGCGAATCAGCACATGCGGCGGAGCCGGACCTGCGCCGATTGCGGTCGCCTCACGCCGCCGCAGCGGCTGCCATGGCGCCGCCGCGCGCAAGGTTTCGATCACGTTCAGCTTTGCACCGCTGCGCAACTCGCCGCGCAGCACGCCCGCCGGTCGCCCGCGTTTGTTGGACCTCTGCAGCACGCCAGCCTTGCCCTGGGACCGCGCACGCGACCGGCCGGAGGAGGCGCGCAAGGTTGCCAGCACATCCGGCGGCAGCGCCGCCTGGACCGCAGCGAGAATTACTTCATCAAGTGCTCGGTCGATATCCGGCTGGTCCTGGTCGGGCGCGTCGTCAGCCTCCGCCTGTTCCGATTGCGGCTCGGGCGGTTGTTGTTGCTCAGCGGCGTACGGTGTCTGCGGAAATACCAATGCGCGCGGTGCCAGCACGAGCCGCGCTGCCAGCGCGATGTCGTCCTGATCGACGCCGACACGTCCTGACAGCGCCGCACTTGCGCAGGCGACGCGTAGCGCCAGCAGCGGCGCCCGCAGCGAGACGATGCCGAGCGCGCTGGCTGCGGCAGCTATCGCCTCGATCTGTTCGTCACTGACCTTGCGCGACGCGAGGTGCCCGCGCGCCGCCGCGACCGCTGCGCCATCCACGTCCAAATCATCGGCGTCGCGGATCGACATCTCGTTCAAGTCGACATGAAACGCCAACCGGTCGTACAAGGCCGCCGGAGCGAATTCATCGTCCAGGCCCTCATCGAGGGCCACCACCCCGAACCGCGCCGGCATTCGCAGCGAAAGTCCGTCCCGCTCGATGACAGTCTCGTGGGCGTCCATCGCGGCCGTGACGTGGACTGCGGTCGCCGGCGACAGCCGCTCGGCCATGGCGAGCACGAGCACCCCGCCATCGGCTTCCGCCAATATTCCGCGCTCGGCAACGGGACGTCCCGCCAGCAGGGTTGCGGTGAGGTCGAGCCCACCGAGCAGGCGTCCATCGGCAACATGCAAAGGCAAATGCCGTATCGGCTGCGCCGGCGACAGCGCCGCCCGCAACGCGGCAAGCCAGCGATCCCGCACCGGACCGGCGCGCGAGCGAACCACCACGCCGCCGGTGCCGACCGGATCAAGCGCGAACAATTGCGCCGCAATCACCGCATCGGACCAGGCGAGCGCGGCGTTCATCCAAAAACGTCCGCTATCGCGCGGTCGACCCGGACGCTGGAGCCGGCATCGTCGAGCGGATTGCGGCGCAAGCGATGGCGCAGGGCCGGCGGCGCAACCCGGCGCAACTGATCGTCGGTCACGACATCCTCGTTATCGAGCGCGGCCAGCGCCCGCGCGGCGCGCATCAATGTCAGCTCTCCGCGCAGGCCGTCGGTACCGAGCGTCATGCAGAGCCTAGCCGCGCGCTCCAGCGCCGCGTCCGGCACCGTGACCGACGCCAGCCGTTCGCGCGCCGCACTGATCTTCTTCCGCAGCCTGGCTTCCTCCTTTGCCCATTTGGCGATGAATGAAGCGGTGTCGCGCTCGTAGGCGTCGCGGCGGCGGACGACCTCGATACGGTTGGGCAGATCGTCCGGCGTCTTGACTTCGACCGACAACCCGAAGCGGTCGAGCAGTTGGGGCCGCAACTCACCCTCCTCGGGATTGCCGGTGCCGACCAGGACGAACCGCGCGGGATGGCGGATGCTCAGGCCTTCGCGCTCCACGACATTCTCGCCGGACGCGGCGACGTCCAGCAGCAGATCGACCAGATGATCCTCCAGCAGGTTCGCTTCATCGATATAAAGGAACCCGCGATGCGCCCGCGCCAGCAGCCCTGGCTCGAACGCCTTCTGTCCGTGCGCCAGCGCGCGCTCCAGATCGAGCGCACCGACGACGCGATCCTCCGTGGCGCCGAGCGGCAGATCGACCACCGGGACCGGTACAGCGACCGCTTTCAATGCACCCTTGGCGGCGCGGGCGCGGCAATCGTCGCAAAATTCCGCCGGCCGGTCCGGATCGCAATTGTAGCGGCAGCCGGCGACCACCCGCATTTTCGGCAGCAGCGCCGCCAGCGCGCGCACCGCGGTGGACTTTCCTGCACCGCGATCGCCGAAGGCGAGCACACCACCGACCTTCGGATCGACCGCGGCGATCAGCAGCGCCAGCTTCATTTCATCCTGACCGACAATGGCCGAAAACGGAAACGCTGCGGTCATCTTCTGCCTTCACAGCCGCCCGCATTTCGCTTCGCGGCACTTCTTCGGCTACAAATTAAGACCAGGCGCAACCGGAATGCAAACGAATGTCTCGGGTTGCGCTGCAACCTGCAAGAATCGACTCTCTTCTCTCTCTATATATATGCTCTCCACGTTCGGGTGACGTCCGGCGCGTGACGGTGCGCCACACGAGACGAGCAGCGATCACCTTTCGGCTTCTGTCCAAGGCAACGGAATGCTAGTACCCACCTTCCGAAGCTCGTGAGCGCTCTCTGCATCGACGCTTCACGAACTTCGAAACATCGAGTACGAGCAAACCTATGACTCCCGTACCGCTTGTTGACCTGAAACCCCTGGCGTGAATTCGCGGCGACAGTGCACGGACTTCAGAGCGGCGGGACCCCGTCATGTTCACGCCGCGTATTCCAGCATCGAGACGACATGATGAGCGCTGAGGTCCTGATCGGCGACGGTGAACCGGATCGACTTGTGCCGCATCCGCTGCGCGCCGCGATTCTTGGCGAGGTCCACGCCCGTCCGTTCACGCCGCTCACAGTGCCCGCCCGCATCCTGCATTTCGCCTTCGAGACGTCGGGTGCCAGGGCGCAATCGGACCGCGCCAATCTGGTGAAGTTCTGGGAATCGCGCGGCCTGCCGCCGCCGAGGCCTGCCGAAAAACATCATCGCGCGCCGCTCGGCACCACGATCCTGCGCTGGGAGCAACATTCCGAATTCACCACCTATACCTGGGAGATGCCGTCGGATCCCGGCGCAATTCCATTCCATCCGGACGCCGCGTCGCTGGCATTGCCGATGCGACTGGTGCCTCAACCCGGTCCGCTGCTGGTGGCGGTCGATCTTCACCTGCTCAAGGAAGATCTGCCGCGCACCGCGCCGGAACGATTGTTCGACAATGCTAGTCTCGCCGTCGCGGAAAATTCCGATGGCGCGGCGGTCTACGGCACCGATTTTCAGCCCGGCCCGTCCGGCTTTGTCCGCATCCTGGTCGCCGACCGCACGATGTCGGCGGAACGGGCCGGTGCGCTGGTGCAACGCGTGATCGAGATCGAAACCTATCGGACGCTTGCTTTGCTCGGCCTGCCGGAAGCCCAGCGCCTCGCGCCCTCGATCGCCGCATCGGAACGGCGTCTCGTCGAGGTCACCGAGCAGATGCGCCACGCCGGCGATCTCGCCAGTAATCACCGGCTGCTGGACGAATTGACCGCGCTCGCTGCCGAGGTGGAAGCCGGCGCTGCGGCGAGCGTGTTTCGCTTCGGCGCCAGCCGTGCCTATGAGGACATCGTCGAGCAGCGGCTGCAGACGATCGGCGAACGCAAGGTCAAGGGCCTCCCCACATGGTCGTCCTTCCTGGCGCGCCGGATGAAGCCGGCGCTGCGCACCTGCGTCACCATCGAAGCCCGGCAATCGAACCTTTCGCTGAAGCTGGCCCGCGCCGCCAATCTCCTGCGCACCCGGGTCGACGTCGAACTCGAACAGCAGAACCAGGAGCTGTTGAAATCGATGAACGCCCGCACGCGCCTGCAATTGCGACTGCAGACCACAGTGGAGGGGCTTTCGGTCGCCGCGATCACCTATTACGTGGTCAGCCTGTTCAGCTATCTGGTGAAGGCGGCCCATGACAGCGGACGGCTGGAATTCGAACCCAGCATCGTCACCGCGGCGTTCGTCCCGGTCGCCGGCTTTGCCATCTGGTGGGCGGTCGGCCGCATCCGGCGAAAGCATATCGCAGGCGAGGATTGATGGTTTCCAGGACTGCCGTCGCGATCCTGGCGATCCTGGCGATCGCGGTCGGGCTGTTCGGCTTGCACGGCACCTCGAAAGGATTGCGCGTGACACGCGCCGTGGTAGACAGCACGCCGGTAACGATTTTCCAACCCGAACTAACAGCGAAGCGTCCGGTCGTCGTGATCGCGCACGGCTTTGCCGGCTCCCAGCAACTGATGCAACCCTTCGCCGAAACGCTGGCGCGTAACGGCTATATGGCCGTGACCTTCGATTTCCTCGGCCACGGCCGCAATCCAGTGCCGCTGCATGGCGATATCAACGAGGGCCATGCGATCACATCGGAACTGCTGAACGATTTGAGCAAGGTCTCGGCCTATGCGCGGACGCTGCCCGAGAGCGACGGCCGCATGGCCGTGCTCGGACATTCGATGGCCTCCGACATCGTGATCCGCTTCGCGCAAGCCAATCCCGACATCGCGGCCACGGTGGCGGTGTCGGTGTTCTCGCCGGGCGTAACCGCGACCAGTCCGCGCAATCTGCTGGTGATCGTCGGCGCGCTCGAACCCGCGATGCTCAGGGATGAAGGTCTGCGCATCGTCAATCTGACCGCCGACGGCAAGGCCGTCGCCGAAGAGACGTACGGCAGCTTCACCGACGGCACCGCGCGCAGGCTGGTGCTGGCGCGCGGCGTCGAACACATCGGCGTGCTCTACAGCCAGCACAGCCTGGCGCAGGCGCTGCAATGGATCAACGCCACGTTCGGACGAACCGAGCAGGACTATACCGATCGGCGCGGCCGATGGCTCGGGCTGCTGTTTGTCGGGATCATCGCGTTGGCGTGGCCGCTGTCGGCGCTGCTCCCGCGCGTGACCGACGGCTTTGCCGACGCAGGCCTCCCCTGGAAACGGCTGCTGATTGCGGCGATTGTGCCGGCGCTCCTCACTCCCATCATCCTGTGGAAGATGCCGACTGATTTTCTTCCGATCCTGTTGGGCGATTATCTCGCCCTGCACTTCTTGCTGTACGGCGCCTTGACGGCGGCGCTGCTGTGGGTTTGGCGGCGCGAGAAGGAGGGAGGCGATCCTGCCGCACCAGCCTGGACAAATCTTGCCATCGCCGCGGTCCTGATCGGCGCCTACAATATCGCAGCGTTCGGCCTTCCGATCGACGCCTATTTGTTTTCATTCATGCCGATACCTGCCCGGCTGCCGCTGATGGCTGCAATCGCCTGCGGTACCCTGCCCTACTTCATCGCCGATGAATGGCTGACGCGTGGCGCGCGGGCGCGGCGCGGCGCCTACATGCTGACGAAGGGCTGCTTACTGCTGTCACTCGCCGTGGCGGTCGCTCTCAATCCGATGAAACTTTTCTTTCTGATCATCATCGTGCCGGCGATTCTTTTGCTGTTTCTGGCTTTCGGCCTGATCAGCCGCTGGAGCTATCGGGCAACGCGCCATCCGCTCCCGGGCGCGGTCGCCAACGCTGCCGTCTTCGCCTGGGCGATCGCGGTGACGTTTCCGATGATCGTCAGATGAGACGCATGGGGCTGTGTTGGTGCGGGCGCCGGCGAAAAAAATGATCGGGAGCGAATGCTCCCGATCACCAGGCTTTCCGTTCGCGTTCCAGGTCTGCTCGGAGATCGACGACGTTACTTGGGTTGACCGGTCGAACCGTTTTCCGGTCCCACGCCGGTATCTGACGAAGTGGGTGCAGCACGCGTGTCGGGTGCGGGATTGACCGGCTGGTACAGCTTGGGCTGGCTCGGAGTCCCTGGCTGCTGCGCCATGCCGGTGGTGGTGCCGCCGACAGGCGTGGTCATCTGCGCAGTCTCGTTACCGGATTTGCCGTGGTAGCCGCCCACCAGCAGGCCCATCACCGCAAGCGCCAGCACACCAAAACCGATCAACTCGGCGCCGGCGCCGTTTGGCGTCGCGCCTAGTCTGGAATTATTTCCTTCAAGCGTCGCCGCCGCAATGTTGCGATTGGTACGCGAACGCAGGAAGGCGATAAACGCGCCGGCTATCACAAAGACGGTCGCCGCCAGCGTGAAAAACATCAGCCAGCTAACTGGATTGTCGCCCTGCATCGAAACTCTCCATGGGTGTTGTCAAACATGAATGACAATCCCACGCCATTTGGATTGTTCCTGTTGAGCTGTCGCGATTCTCTGCGGTCGATATCGGCCTAAACGTCCGTGGCGCCCCGCCCATAAGCCCGGTTGACATCTGGATGTGTCACGCTGCTAAGCAGTTACCACGTGACCGCAAAGGTACAATCCGAAGCCCCCATCGCCAGACATCTGGTCTCGACCACGCGCGCACTTGCGTGGACCAAACGGGCGAAGAGCCGCTCGAACGTGCCTGTGTAAAAATCGCAGCATGGCACCGCTGATTGCAGTCCGCGGCAGATCGGACAGTTGCCGATCGTGAATATCGTCGGGCGGCCATGCCGGGCGGCGAAGGCACCGCTGCCTGCGAAGGTCCACGCATTTCTTGCAATCGCCGTCGTCAGCTGTCGGCTGGCCAGACCGGAGGGCAGACAGCGAAGGGCGAGCTGGGCAGCGGCAGGGATGCGATGGCCAAGCAGATAATCGGCCGTGAGCTGCCCCGCGATCCAGCCGACCGTGCGGGCTCGATCACGGCCGACGGACTCGCGAAGGGCGCGGTGCAGGCGTGTGACCTCGTCTTCATCGATCATTGCCGAAGGAGCACTGATCAGATAGTGCGCAAGATTGGCGGCGCGAAACACTCGATCGACCGAGCACGCGCCCTCCACCGCCCGCAGCGCTTCGGCGACGCGGATGACGGCGTTCGGGCCGATCCGGCCGACATGATCATCCTGCACCGAGATTGCCGCCTCGGACGGCATCAGGCGCCCCGCCCTTGAATTCGGCGGCGGTCAACGGCTCGCAGAAACCCTGTTCATCAACCATTTGTTCAACGCCACCCCCGCAGGCCATGATGGCGGCCTGCTGCGGCCCGCTGATCTTGCGGTTGTGGCTGGTTTTCCATTCGACGGCATTCGTATCTGCGCGCTTGCGCGACGCATCGAAGTTGAATTTGACCTTCCCCTTGGATTGCGGTCCCCAGTAATTGACACGCCCGAGGTCATAGAACTTCCGCTCGAATCCCGACTTCAGAAACGCCTTCAGGCAACCCAGCAGATAACGGCGACGCTCGCCGCTGCCGGCCCATGGATACGAGAACAGCGCCTTGTTCATGTAGAAGCGGCGGTAGTTGTGCATGACACGGTCGAGCAGCTCGGCGCGATCCATCGCGTCCGGCTTCATGATCGGGGTCACGAAATTGTATTTCTCGTAGTCGAAGATTTCGACCTTGTCGCCGAGTTCGCGAAACAGATCCGAGAACGGCCATGGCGTGTACATCGCCCAGTTGGCGAGATCGGGCTTCCAGTCCCGCGCCATCCGATAGGTTTCTTCCAGCGTTTCGCGCGTCTCGTTTTCCAGCCCGACGATGAACTGCGCCTCGACGACGATGCCGGCATCGCGCAACAGCTGGATCGCCTTCTTGTTCTGCGCGACCGTGGTTTCCTTGTTGAAGCGATCGAGCTTCAGTTGCGCCGCCGCCTCGGTGCCGAGCGAGACGTGGATCAGCCCAGCCTTTCGGTAGAGCGGCAGCAGCGCCTCGTCACGCAGGATGTCCGTCACCCGCGTGTTGATGCCCCACAGGATCTTGAGATCGCGACGGATCAACTCCTCGCAGAATGCGAGAAACTTCTTCTTGTTGATGGTCGGCTCTTCGTCCGCCAGAATGAAGAAGCCGACATCGTGATCCCTGATCAGGCCTTCGATCTCGTCGACCACGCGCCTGGGATCGCGAATGCGATAGTCGCGCCAGAATTTCCACTGCGAACAGAAGCTGCAGGTGAACGGGCAGCCGCGCGCCATGTTCGGGATCGCAACCCGCTTTCCCATCGGGATGTAAATATACTTGCTCCATTCGAGCACGCCCCAGTCCGGCTTGATGGCGTCGAAGTTCTTGACCGTCCGCGCCGCCGCTGTGGCCACCACCTTGTCATCATCGCGAAATGCCAGCCCCATGATGTCGTGGCGCTGTCCGGGCCAGCGTCCGTCTTCGAGCGCGCGAAGCAGGTTCACGAAGATCTCCTCGCCCTCGCCGCGGACGATCGCATCGATCCAGGGCGCCTCGGTGAGAACCTGCTGGTACATGAAGGTCGCGTGGATGCCGCCGAGCACGGTCAATGCGTGCGGGTGCACCTCCTTGGCGATCTGCAGCAGGCGTTCGGCCTTGTAGATCGATGGGGTGATCGCGGTCGCGCCGATCACGTCGGGCCTCTCCTCGATCAGGATCTGGCGCACCTGCTCCTCTGAAAGATCGTTGGTCATCGCATCGACGAAACGGATGTCGCCGAATCCGGCCTGCCGGAGCGCGCCGGCGATATAGGCGGCCCAGGCCGGCGGCCAATTGCCGGCGATTTCCGCACCGCCGGAGTGATAGTTCGGATGGAGAAGCAGGATGCGCATGGAAATGCCCCTATCTGTCAACTAATATTGACGTCTAGGTTAATTTACGACCTTGATCTGGATCAAAGTGCCCGGCGATGTTTTGGCGACTGAAGCAGGCGGGCTTCATTGGGCGGGCTCGAGCCGTGAGGGGCGCTCGATCGCGATCAGCTTCGCAAGGCGCGCCGCTCGACCGCAGCATGTCAACGACACATCGGTGCATGGAAACCGATTTGCGAAAGCGCCGATCGACAATGAGAGCTGAGGTCCGGTGAGATGGCAGATCAAGGACCGCGCTGGGTCTGGTAGCGGGAGAGGGACTCGAACCCCCGACCCCAGGATTATGATTCCCGTGCTCTAACCAGCTGAGCTACCCCGCCAAGATCCGGACCCGGATCTTGGAGATCACGGACGGTACGAATGCGCCGCATATAAGGAGGCGGTCCCGCTCCTGTCAAGCAAACGTCGCACATCATATCCGGGCTTTGCTGCAGGCAGTTTCGGTTGCGCCGGGACCGCCACATCCCGCACCCATCGCCAAGCGGCGCGGCTTGCGCGTCGCGCCTGCAGAGTCCAGCCAAGATTATTTCGGCTGCACGTTCGGATTGCCGCCAGGGCTGCCGGGTGGCGGTATCACCGGAGTGTTGCCGCCTTCGGGGGTCGGCGCATGTATTTCTGGATCGACCCCGGCGGGCGGGCACAGCACGCCGTTGGATTTCGCGAGCTTGTCGCCGAGCGGTTCGCTCGACTGCCCGGTCGTCACGCCATCCAGGACCGGCGCGGCGCTCGCACCAGCTACACTACAGTCGCCGCTGCGCGTTTGTGATGTGGGGGCCGTTGCCTGCGGCGGCGTCGACGACGACGGCGGAGCCTGGGCGTGGGTCATCGCCGACGCTGAGGCCAGCAGGAACGACAGCAATAAGGATTGTCTGATGCTCATGGGCAGATAACGCGTTGCCAGCCCCAGTCGTTCCGTGGCCGCCGCGCGGTTCACCCGGAACCGGGTCCTGGTCGTTGTGATCAGACCGCGGCCGCTCCCGCCGCCGCGCATCCAACATCATGCCTTGCGGTAGCGGATCAGCGAGAAGTGCCCGAGCGGCGGCATTGGCCGGCGTTCGGCGAGCGTGACGCCACCATGCGTCTTTGCCCAATCGACCAGGCGGCCCCACGGAAATTCGGGCCGCCACCCGAGCCTGCGCGCGATCGGCGCGAACGCCAGTTCGAACAACCGGCGCGCTCCGCTCTCGGCGCCGATGTGATTGACAAGGATCAATTCGCCGCCGGGCTTCAGCACCCGCACGAAATCATCGAGCGTGGCTTCCGGATCCGGCACCGCGGTGATCACATACTGAGCCACCACCGCATCGAAGGAGTCGGGGGCAAAGGCGAGATTCTTTGCATCCATCACCGCCAGGGTCTCGACATTGGACAGCTTCA
>Ga0302322_100004421_pt1 | contig 12209 bp, 10 predicted proteins | sample Fen_T0_2_FD_203757 | JGI IMG/M metagenome (GOLD analysis project Ga0302322, IMG submission 203757) | Peat permafrost microbial communities from Stordalen Mire near Abisko, Sweden - Fen_T0_2 | ecosystem: Environmental > Terrestrial > Soil > Wetlands > Permafrost | place: Sweden: Abisko... | reverse complement strand
TGCACAACGCGTGGGTCACCACGAGCGGCGAGAAGATGAGCAAGTCGCTCGGCAACTCGCTGGTCGTGCGCGAGGTCGTGCAGCGTGTGCGCCCGATCGAGCTGCGCTACTACCTCGTGTCGGCCCACTACCGGTCGATGATCGAGTTCTCGTTCGAGTCGCTCGAGGAGACGGCGGTGTCGTTCCGCCGCATCGAGGGGTTCCTCGAGCGCGCGGCCGACGTGCTCGGTGTCGCGTCGGTCGACGTCGATCCCGCGGCGCGTCCCGCCGCTTTCGACGCGGCGATGGACGACGACCTCGGCGTACCGCAGGCGCTCGCGGTCGTGCACGAGAGCATCCGTGCCGGCAACGCCGCACTCGACTCCGGCGACAGCGAGAGCGTGCGCACGGCATACGTCGCGGTCGTGGCGATGCTCGACGTGCTCGGCGTGAACCCCTACGCCGAGCCGTGGAACGCGTCGTCGGGCGACGACGAGCGGCTGCGTGGAGCGGTCGACCACCTCGTGCAGGGCCTGCTCGCGGGCCGCTCCGAGGCGCGCGCCGCGAAGGACTGGGCGACGGCCGACTCGATCCGCGACGAGCTGAAGGCGGCGGGCATCGTCGTCGACGACACAGCAGGCGGCGCGCGCTGGTCGCTCGGGCAGGAGTCCTGATGGCCGGCAACTCGCAACGCAAGGGTGCGATGCGCAAGACGGGCACGAAGAAGGGCCAGACCGTCGGGTCGGGCGGGCAGCGGCGTCGCGGCCTCGAGCCCAAGGGCCCCACGCCCAAGGCCACCGAGCGCACCAAGCACCCCGCCGCCCGCAAGGCCAGGGCCGTGGAGAAGAAGGCGGAGGTCGCCGCGAAGAAGGCACCGGCGCCTCGGTCGGGCGCGCGCGGCGGCACGTCGGTGCGCACGCGCAAGGACGGCCCCGAGCTCGTCGTCGGGCGCAACGCCGTGGTCGAGGCGCTGCGTGCCGGCGTGCCCGGCACGGCTCTGCACGTGCAGCTGTTCCTCGAGAGCGACGACCGCGTGAAGGAGGCGCTGGTCCTCGCGTCCGAGGCGCGCATCCCGCTCAAGGAGGCCTCGCGCGTCGACCTCGACAAGCTCACCCTCGGCGCCGTGCACCAGGGCCTCGCGATGACGGTGCCGGCCTACGAGTACGCCGACCCGCGCGACCTTCTCGACGCCGCGGCCGCGGTCGGCGAGGCGCCGCTCATCGTCGCGCTCGACAGCATCACCGACCCGCGCAACCTCGGTGCGATCATCCGCTCGGCCGCGGCGTTCGGTGCGCACGGCGTCGTCGTCCCCGAGCGTCGGGCCGCCGGTGTGACGGCGTCGGCCTGGAAGACCTCGGCCGGTGCCGCCGCGCGAGTGCCGGTGGCGCGCGCCACGAACCTGTCGCGCGCCCTGGCCGAGTTCGCGGCGGCCGGCTGCATGGTCGTCGGGCTCGCCGCGGGCGAGACCTCGCTCGACGACCTCGACCCCGAGCTCGCCGCCGGCCCGCTCGTGGTGGTCGTGGGCAGCGAGGGCGAGGGGCTCTCACGGCTGGTGGGGGAGAGGTGCGACGTGCTCGTCGGCGTCCCCATGACGGCCGACACCGAGTCGCTCAACGCCGGCGTCGCGGCCGGCGTCGTCCTCTACGCCGTCTCCCGCGCCCGCCGCGCCCGCTGACTCCCGGGCGCGATCTCGCGCAGAGGTGATCACAACCCGCCCATGGGGCTCTGACCTGGGGTGATGCTGCCCGGGAATGCTTGATTGCCTTCACGGGTTGCGTTCCATGACACTAACGTTATATCGTTACTGTCATGACAAGAGAGAGTGAGGCTTCCCCATGAAGCGCATGAACCCCCACGCCGGGCACGGAGCCCGGCACCGTATGCACCACCCCGACGACCTGTTCGACCCCCGCGAGGACGGTCCGGGCAGGCCCCACCGCCACGGCCCCGGTCGCGGCGGCCCCCACGGCCGAGGTCGTGGCCGGCGCGCCCCTCGAGGCGACGTCCGCACCGCGATCCTGCTCCTGCTCGCCGAGGAGCCGATGCACGGCTACCAGCTCATGCAGGCGATCGCCGATCGCAGCGGCGGACGCTGGACGCCGAGCCCCGGCGCCATCTACCCGGCGCTCAACCTCCTCGAGGACGAGGGCCTGGTCGAGGTGACTGCCGACTCCGGTCGCAAGGTCGCCACGCTCAGCGCGGCCGGCCGCGAGCTGGTCGCCACGTCCCGCGACGAGTGGGCCGACCCCTACGCCGCGTTCGGCGATGCACCGTCCGGCCCCGACCTGCGCGACCTCGTCGCGCAGCTGGTCGACGCTACGCGCCAGGTCGGCCGCACCGGCACCGGCACCCAGGTCGACGCCGCCGCCGCGATCCTCACCGATGCGCGGCGCGCGATGTACCTCCTGCTCGCCGGCGACACCGAGACCGGCAATGGCTGACGCGATCACCGCCGCGGCGTCGGTCACCACCGACGCCCCGGCGCGCTACGCCAAGCAGCTCGCCTCGCACCTCGGCCGTCGAGCCGAGGTGCGGGACGAGCCCGACGGCACCCGCCTCGTGCTCGGCACCAGCTCGTGCCTGATCGTCGTCGGCCACGGCGTCCTCGAGCTGCGCGCCGAGGCCGAGTCCGCCGACGACCTCACCCGGGTGACCGAGGTCGTCGGCTCGCACCTCGAGAGGTTCGGCCAGCGCAACGAGCTCGCCGTCACCTGGCACCGCCCCTGACCCCAGTTCGGCCGTGCCGCCGGCCTCGGCTCATGCGGTACGGCGCGCTGGCTCCCAGGCTGCTCGGAGGATGCCTGCCTACCGTCGAAGCATGACGACGACGAGCGAATGGCTGCTTCCCTGCCCGATCTGCCAAGGGCCGATCTACGTGCACGCGTGGCGCACCGACGGCTGGACCGACTGCGAGAAGCAGCACCGGCTCACCACGGACCCGCTCACCTACGAGCGGGCCCGCCGCGCCGCGCGGCACCTCCCGAACGACCTGACGCCGTCCGCGCCTGCGCGGGCGGCGTCGTAGTCGCTGCGCCTACTCGTGCTCGAGGGCCGGCGCATCGGCGTCGGCCGCGGCACGCTGCGCGGCGACGGCTGCGCTGTTGATGCGGTCGCCCAGCAGCGGGAACACCAGCACGGTGAGAGCGCCGGCACCGACGAGCGCGGCGGCGTTCGCCGGGAGCATCACGCCGTTCTCCACCTCGAGGCTCGTGATGGCCACGAGGATCGGAAGCGCCGTCGCGACGTAGAGGGTGAACTGCCAGCGCTCGCGGGTGTCGGGCAGCGCGTAGCGGTAGAGGACGTACTGCGGCAGACCTCGCACGACGAGCAGCAGAACGAAGAAGACCAGGAGCCTGATCGGGTTCTGGATGATCGACTCGATGTCGAGCTTGGCGCCGCTCATGACGAAGAACAGCGGGATGAAGAACCCGAAGCCGATCGCCTCGAGCTTCGGCGCGAGGCGGTTGCCCTCCCCGGGCGGTGCGTAGCGCCGCAGCACCACGCCGGCCACGAACGCACCGAGCACGGCGTCGAGACCCTCGACCGCAGCCAGCCCGAGCAGGAACAGCAGGAGCACCACGGTCCAGCGCACCGCCGTCTGCGACGACGTGGAGTGGCCGCGCGCCACGATCGCGCTGATGCGGTCGGTCATGATCTTGCCGGGTGCGCGGTAGATCAGGAACACCACGACCGCGAAGACCGCGAGCGTCGCCAGGGTGTACGGGATGCTGTGCGACGACAGCAGCAGCGCGATCGCGATGATCGGGCCGAACTCGCCGAGCGCGCCCGCGCCCTCGAAGTAGAGGCCGAAGGGCGTGTGCAGCACCTTGCGGTCGCGCAGGATCGGCAGCAGCGTGCCGAGCGCGGTGCTCGTGAGGGCGATCGCGATGGCCGGAAGGTCCTTCACGAACCCGACGTACCAGAGCAGCCACGTGAGGCCGAACGCGAGCGCGAGCGAGATCAGCCAGCCGCTGCCCGCGAGCTTGCCCGACCGCCCTCGCACCGACACCATCTCGAGCTCGTAGCCGGCGAGGAAGAACAGCATTCCGAGGCCGAGCTCGTTGAAGGTGCTCGTCGTGCTGTTGACGGTGATGAGCCCTAGCCCCTGCGGGCCGCAGAGGACCCCGAATCCCAGCAGCAGCACCACTTCGGCGATCTTGAGGCGGAAGATCCCGACGATGATGGGCACGGCCGCCGCGATCAGCGCGATGACGAACAGCGACGAGACGTTGGTCGCCAGGTCGGCGTTGGACGCCTCGCCGAGCAGCGCCGAAGCGTCGATCACGTGCGTGCCCACGGAGAACCCCTCAGCCCTCGGGTCGGTCAGGTCGGTGTGCTGCCGGCGTCGTCGCCCTCGCTGAGTCTGCCGTGCTCCGGCTCGTCTGCGTCGTCCTGGTCGTGCAGCTCGGAGAGGTCGAGCTCGACCGTGTCCTCGAACCGCAGGCCGGGGGTGTCGCTCGGCGAGCCGAGGCGCTGGCCCAGCACCGACTTCTCGTCGGGCTTCTTGGTGAGCACGGTGGCCACATAGTCCTGCGCGGCCTCGGAGAGCGGGATGTCGCGGCGCAACCGCTCGCCCATGAACCAGCGGTGCTCGAGCACCTCGTGGAACATCTCCGCGGGCTCGAGCTTGCCGCGCAGATCGGCGGGCACCAGCCCGGTGATGGGCTCGAACACCTCTGACACCCAGCGGTGCGCGCACACCTCTTCGTCGGAGCCGATCGCACCCAGCGAGGCTCGGTAGGCATCGAGGTCGTTGAGCAGGCGACGGGCCTGGTTCTCCTCGACGTCGAGCCCGGTGAGACGCAGCAGCCGCCGCGAGTGGTGGCCGACGTCGACCACCTTGGGCGTGACCCGGATCTGCGAGCCGCCGTCCTGGCTGACGACCGACAGCTCGGCGACGTCGAAGCCGAGCTCGTTGAGCCGGCGCACCCGCGCATCGAGGCGGTGCCGCTCGCCGTACCCGATGGTCTCGGGCGCGGTGATCTCGTGCCACAGCGACTCGTACCGCTCGCGCACCTGGCGCGCGGTGTCGGCCGCGTCGATGCTCGGGTGCAGGCGTCCTGCGGCCTCGAGGTCGAGGAACTCGCCCCCGAGGTTGAGCTCGGCGATCTCGATGTCGTAGCCGCGCTGGCCGTCGCTGAGCCGGTCGCGCAGCTGCCCGGTCTCGGCGTCGACGAGGTACGCCGCGAACGCGCCGGCGTCACGGCGGAACAGCGTGTTCGACAGCGAGCAGTCGCCCCACTCGAAGCCGACGAGGTGCAGGCGTACGAGGAGCACCGCGAGCGCGTCGATGAGGCGCGACGCGGTGTCGGGCCGCAGCGTCGTGGAGAACAGCGCACGGTAGGGGAGCGAGAACTGGAGGTGCCGCGTGATGATCGCGGCGGGGAGCTCGGCGCCGTCGGGGGCGACGCGGCCGGCGACGATGGCCACCGGGTCGACGCACGGGATGGCGCGACGGCCGAGCTCGAAGAGCAGGTCGTACTCCCGCTGCGCGATGGCCTCGACCGTCTCCTTCACGGCGTAGACCGAGCCGTTGGTGCGCACGAACCGCACGATGTGGCGCGAGATGCCGCGCGGCAGCGCGACGAGGGTCGACTCGGGCCAGTCCTCGAGCGAGATCTCCCACGGCAGGAAGAGCAGGTCGTGCTCTCCCGCCACCGCGGTGACGCGCAACGACATGGCCTGATCCTCGGATGGTCGTGTGCTGTCAGGAGCTCGGGCGCCGGGCACGCGAGCCGTGCCCGGATGTGCCAGAGGGGCGCGCGCCCTGTGGCACGCGCCCCTCCGCGTCTCTTGTCAGACGTCGAGTCGCGCGCCGGTCGTGGCGTGGAAGACGTGCTGGTGGTTGGGGATGTTGGCGATGTGGACGACGTCGCCACGCAGCGGCGGCGTACGGCCGTCGGTGCGCACGATGATGTCCTTGCTGGAGCCGTCGGTGGCGTCGACGTGCCCGTAGACGTAGGCGTCGGCGCCGAGGGACTCGACGACGTCGACCGTGACCGGCCAGCCGCCCTCGCCCTCGCTGGTGAGGCGGAGATCTTCGGGACGGAACCCGACCACGACGTTGCCGTCGCCGCCCTCGTGCGCGGCGGTGCGCTGGGCGGGCGTGAGCTCGATGTTCTGCGGAGTACCGATCTTGCCGCCGATGATGGCGCCGGTCTCCGACAGGGGCAGGGTCAGGATGTTCATCGCCGGGCTCCCCATGAAGCCGGCCACGAACACGTTGTTCGGGTGGTCGTACAGCTCGCGGGGGGTGCCGACCTGCATCAGCAGACCGTCCTTGAGCACCGCGACGCGGTCGCCCATGGTCATGGCCTCGACCTGGTCGTGGGTCACGTAGACGGTGGTGACGCCGAGGCGGCGCTGCAGCGACGCGATCTGCGTGCGGGTCTGCACGCGCAGCTTCGCGTCGAGGTTCGACAGCGGCTCGTCCATGAGGAACACCTGCGGGTAGCGCACGATCGCGCGGCCCATCGCGACGCGCTGGCGCTGGCCGCCGGAGAGCGCCTTCGGCTTGCGCTCGAGGTAGGGCTCGAGGTCGAGGATGACCGCGGCCTCCTTCACGCGCTTGACGATCTCGTCCTTCGGCACACCGGCGATCTTGAGCGCGAAGCCCATGTTCTCCGCGACGCTCATGTGCGGGTAGAGCGCGTAGTTCTGGAAGACCATCGCGATGTCGCGGTCCTTGGGCGGCAGCAGCGTGACGTCGCGGTCACCGATGAAGATCTTGCCGTCGTTGACGTCCTCGAGGCCCGCGAGCATGCGCAGGCTGGTGGACTTGCCGCATCCGGAGGGGCCGACCAGGACGAGGAACTCGCCGTCGTTGATCTCGAGGTCGAGCTTGTCGACCGCGGGGGTGGTCGATCCCGGATAGATGCGGGACGCCTTGTCGAACGTGACCGTAGCCATGGAGAACCCAACCCTTCACCGGCAGGAACGTGCCGGACGATCCGTTGTGAGGGGGCGCCGGACGGCTGTCCGGCTGCTCGCGACTGTAACCGCTTGCAGGCACCCCCACAAGCAGTTCAGCGACATTCGCCCGGCTGTTCCTGCGCGAGCAACTGACCTCGTGGTTGCTCAGCGTCCCCTTGCAGCAACCACATGGGCAGTTGCTCGGGGCGAGGGGTCAGCTGATGCGGACCACGCGGGCGTCGTGGGCGCCGAGAACGAGGCGCAGGCCGTGCTCCTCGTCGACCTCGCCGACCTCCTCGTCGGTGCCGAGGTCGACCACGAGGCTGCCGGGGGTGGCGTACGACGACGTCACGCGAGCCTGCACCACGGGCTCGGCGCCGAAGTTGAGCGCGGTCATCGCGATCGACTCGTCGGGCAGCCGCATGACGAGGGTGAGGATGCCGGCCTCGTCGGGATCGGGTACCTCGAGCAGCGTCGCCTCGGCGATCCCGTGCCGCGCGCGCAGCGCCACGATGCCGCGCAGGCGGCTGACGAACGAGTCGGGGTCGGTGAGCTGCGTGGGCAGGTCGCCGTAGAGCGCGCGGCCGCGCGGCATGCCGCCGGTCGACGACGTGGCCTCGGGGTCGAACCCCATGAGGTCATGCGAGCCGCGGTTGATCCAGCGGGTGTCGGCGTCGGTCATGAGGTGCTCGACGTGGCCGGCCGGCAGCGTGAGCATGCCCGTGAGGTCCCAGCCCGACAGCGCGAAGACGCCGGGCTGGAAGGCGTTGTACGCCGCGAGCAGCAGGTGCGCACGGCGGATGCGCTCGGCGTCCTCCTCGGTGATGGCGTCGAGGTCGGTGATGCCGACCGCAGCGGCGCAGATCGTGGTCGTGGTGCAGGCGATGCCGTTGGTGGTGAACGGCAGGTTGTACGGGCGCTCGTCGCCGGTGAGCGCAGCCAGCAGGTCGGCGCGCACGGTGTCGGCGAGCTCGCCACCGGTGATGGTGCGTCCGCGGAACGTGTAGGCGTCCTGCGCGTGCGTGTCGGTGAAGTGCACGAGCTCGTAGGTGAGCTCGTCGTGGTTCTGCAGCGCGTGCACGAGAGCGCCGGTGTCGATGCCGAGCGCCATCGCCTCGCGCAGGGTGAGCTCGAGGAACTCCGTGTCGCCCATGAGGAGTGCGTGCTGGTAGGCCGGCCGTGTCACGAAGTCGTACGACAGGTCGGGGCCGCGCTGGCTCGTCGCATGGATGGCGTCCATCGACAGGTTGAGCTCCTGGAAGCTGAACCCGCCGACCTTGCGGACCGTCGAGGCGATGATCGCGTTGGCCGCCTCCGAGAGCGGGTGCCCCTCAGACCACGCCGTCGATCCGGTACGCCGCTCGACGCCGAGGAACCCGTTGGCGTCGAGGCGCAGGCCGCCAGAACCCAAGCCGGTCAAGGACTGCAGCGCGTCGCCGATCACGAGGCGCGGCCCCGCGAACGTGGGGTCGAGCCAGTTGATCGAGGGCTGGCCCTCTTTGAAGTAGTGCAGGTAGACCCAGCGGCGCTCGACGCCGTCGACGCCGACGACCGGTCGCGTGACCGCCCAGTTGGTCTCCTTCACGCCTTCGGACTTGAACAGCACGCGCTGCAGCGGCCCGACGATGTAGCCGGCCTCGGTGAGAGCGCGCTCGGCGACGACGTCGAGGTTCACCGAGTCGGCGTCGTCGGGCACGTCGGGCAGCAGCGGCCAGTCCTCGGGTGCGATCTGCACCATGTGGAACGCACCGGGGTACTCGCCGTAGCCGAGCTCGGCGAGGCGGAAGTCGGCGCCCTTGCCGGTGTGCGCGGGCACGAGGTCGTCGATCACGGTGCCGCCGTTGCTGGTGGCCACGGCGCACAGCGTGCGGTACTCGTCGTCGGTGCCGAACACCGGATCGATGCGTGAGGAGATGCGGTCGAAGTAGCCGTCGATCGACTCGGTGCGGGTCCAGCCGGTGAGGCCGCCGGCCTCCTTCACCGGGCCGGTGTGCACCGCCTGGACGCCGATGGCGGCGAAGGCGCGCCACAGCTCGTCGTCGGCCAGCGTCGCGATGAACGAGCGGTCGGGTGCGGTGATGAGCGACGCCGGATAGGCCGTGAACCACACCGACGCGGTGCGCACGGCGGCCTTGGGGTCGGGCATCGAGTACGAGCGCTGCCACATCACGCCCGTGCCAGAGAGCTGGCCTGCGGTGAGCGTTGCGGAGCGCAGCATCGAGCCGCGCACGAGCCAGTCGACGTACTCGGGGTTGTCGGCGCTCGCAGGGCCGGAGGGCACGGCGGCGTGGGCGTCCGGGTCCAGCGACAGCGTGGACGGACGGCCGGGGCCGTGCTGCGTCGAGGCCGTCGGCACGGCCGCGGCGTCGAGATCGGTCATGGGAGCAGTGTGTCACCTGGGGCACGTGGTGCGTCAGGGCCAAACCGCCCCACCTTCCCGTGCTCGCGCCTGCCGACCGAGGAGGGTGCGCCGGGGAGCAGCGGTCAGCGGGTGGGGTCGTCGTCCGTGGCGAGGTGAGCCGCTCGCTCGCGGGTGAGGGTGCGGACGAGGGCGACGACGTCGGCCACGCCCGGGACGCGGAAGCGGGCGCCGGTCTCGCCGGGGCCGACCTTGACCGACACGCTGCCCTCGGAGAGGACGGCGAACATCCACTCGTCGGTCTCGTCGTCGCCGATCGCGACAGCGACGTCGGCGTCGCACTCGCGCGCGAGTCGTCGGAGCGCCTCGCCCTTGTCGGCGTCGACGACGCTGAGCTCGACGACGCTCTTGCCGTGCAGCACCCGCACTCCGGGCAGCTTCGCGGGGCCGGCGAGCACCTGCTCGATCACGCGCTCGCCGTCGGACTCCGACGCGCCGCGCACGTGCACGGCGGCGCCGTACGGCTTGGTCTCGACGAGGACGCCGGGCACGTCGCGCACGAGCTCGCGCAGCGCCTCGGTGACCAACCTGGCCTGGCGCGCGAGCGGCTCGCTCGGGTCGAGCACCGGCCCGTGCTCGGCGCCGTGGCTGCCGACCAGCCGCACGTCGGTGGTGTCGGCGCGCTCGCCGAGCCCGGTGAGACGCATGAGGTCGCGGCGCGAGCGCCCCGACAGCAGCGTGACGTGCGTGCGCGGCAGCGCGTTGAGCTCGCGCACGGCCTCGAGCGCCCCGGGCTGCGGATGCGCCTGCGCGGGGTCGAGCACGATCGGAGCGAGGGTTCCGTCGTAGTCGCACACGACGAGCAGCCGCTCGGCGGCAGCCGCCTGCCGCAGCGCCTCGAGCAGCAGGTCGTCGCTCGCCAGGTCGTGGTCGGGGCCGGGCACGTGATCGAGGGTCATGACGTGCTCCTCGTCTCCTCGAGCGACGCGAGGAAGTCGCGGGACCAGCGGGCGCCGTCGTGCTCGAACACCTGTGCGCGCATGGCAGCCATGCGGCTGCGGAGGCCTGTGCGGTCCGCCCGAACCGCTTCCAGCACAGCGGCTTTCACGCCGTCGGCGTCGAAGGGGTTCACGAGGAACGCGTCGACGAGCTCGGCCGCCGCACCCGCGAACTCCGAGAGCACGAGCGCGCCGTCGCCGTCGTGGCGCGACGCGACGAACTCCTTGCACACCAGGTTCATGCCGTCGCGGTACGGCGTGACGAGCATGACGTCCGCGGCGAGGTAGAACGCCACGAGCTCCTCGCGGTCGAGGGGCTGGTGCACGTACTGGATCGGCGGCGATCCCATGAGGCCGTGGTCTCCGATCGCGCGACCCACGATGAGCTCGATGTCGTCGCGGGCGCGCTTGTACTCGTCGACGTTCTCGCGGCTGGGCGTCGCGATCTGCACGAGCACGGTGTCGCCGAGGGGTAGCTCGCCCTCTGCGAGCAGCTCGCTGTACGCCGTCAGCCGGACGTCGATGCCCTTGGTGTAGTCGAGGCGGTCGACGCCGAGCAGCACGTGCTTGGGGTTGCCGAGGGTCGCGCGGATCTCTGCGGCGGCCTCGACCGCCTCGGACGTCCGCGCGATGGCGTCGTACTCGTCGGCGTCGATCGAGATCGGGAAGGTGCGCACCGTGGCGCGGCGGCTGCCCGACGCGCGCACGACGTCGGGCACGACGACGGTGTCGTCCTCGACCGTGAGACCGAGCAGACCCCACGCGGCCTCGAGCAGGTTCGCCGCGTCGCCGTCGGTCTGCAGGCCGATGAGGTCGGAGCCGAGCAGACCGCCGAGCACCTCGTCGCGCCACGGGAGCTGGCGGAACAGCTCGGGCGGCGGGAACGGGATGTGCAGGAAGAACCCGATGGTGAGGTCGGGACGGCGGTCGCGCAGCATCCGCGGCACGAGCTGCAGCTGGTAGTCGTGCACCCACACGGTGGCGCCGTCGGCGGCGAGCGCGGCGACACGGTCGGCGAAGCGGCGGTTCACCTCGAGGTAGGGCTCCCAGTGGTGACGGTGGAACGAGGCCGTCGCGATGCCGTCGTGGTAGAGCGGCCACAGCGCGCTGTTGCTGAAGCCCTCGTAGAAGCCGTCGACCTCCTCGCGCGTGAGCTCGACCTCGTCGAGCGCGCACGGGCCGATGCCCTCGGGCAGCGGCTCGAGGGTGCCGTCCCACTCGTCGGTGGAGTAGGGGTCCGGCGCGTGTCGACCCGACCAGCCCACCCACACGGCGTCGACGCCGCGCAGCGTGGGCTCCAGGGCGCTCACGAGGCCGCCCGGCGAGCGCGACCAGGTCGTCGCGCCGTCGTCGTCGGTGCTCGCCTGCACCGGCAGCCGGTTGGCGACGACGACCAGGTCGTGGGTCGTCTCGGTGGTGTCCATCGTTCGACGCTAGGGACCGGAGAGCCGGAGGGCCAGCCCGGGCACCGTTCTCCCCGTGTGCGCTGTGAGGGTGTTCACACGTTCCGCACCGCCGGGAGCCGAACCGAGCCGAGTTCAGCACGCTCGCTCACGCTGCCGGTCGCGGTCACAGGCAGCGAGCTGCCCTACGGCTCGACGACGTGCACGGGGAGCCTGGACAGGACACCGAGAGGTTCGGACTCGCCTTCTCATCGCGCTCATACGACCCCGCAAGGGTCGTGCCATGCCGATCTGACACGTTCGTGGTCGCGGGTGACCGACTCGCAGAACACCACCGCACGACGACGAGATGGAGCCTGACGTGACCCGTCACTGGACCCCGCGCCGCCGCGACGACCTGCTCGGTCGGGTCACCCGCACAACTGCCGTCACCGGTGTCGCCGCCGCCCTGGCCGCCGGGGGGGGGGGGGGGGGCGGGCGCCGCGCCCCCGGCCGCCCCGGGGACACCCAGGGGGGCGCGCCCCGCGGGCCGCGCCCCCCCCCCCCCCCCCCCCCCCC
>Ga0302322_100004419_pt1 | contig 12211 bp, 10 predicted proteins | sample Fen_T0_2_FD_203757 | JGI IMG/M metagenome (GOLD analysis project Ga0302322, IMG submission 203757) | Peat permafrost microbial communities from Stordalen Mire near Abisko, Sweden - Fen_T0_2 | ecosystem: Environmental > Terrestrial > Soil > Wetlands > Permafrost | place: Sweden: Abisko... | reverse complement strand
CGGGCCGAAGTGCGTGATGGTCTTGCCCATCGCCGAGAGCACAGGCCGGGCGCGCTCGAGGTCGCCCTCGGTGCCGCCGACCATGATGGTCAGCGTGGCGTTCTTGGCGCCCTCGGAGCCGCCCGAGACGGGCGCGTCGATCCAGCCCACACCCTGCGCGGCGAGGCGCGCCGCGAACGCACGCGTTGCGTCGGGCGAGATGGTGGAGCAGTCGATGACCATGCCGCCGGACGCGATCCCGGCCGCCACGCCGTCGGCGCCGAACAGGACGGCCTCGACGTCAGGCGTGTCCGAGACGCACGTGACCACGATGTCGGCGCTGCGCGCGACGTCAGCCGGCGTCGCCGCCTCGCGGCACCCCATCGCGACCAGGTCGCCGGCCTTGCCCGGGGTGCGGTTCCAGACCGTCACCTCGAACCCCGCTTTGCGCAGGTTGCCCGCCATGAACGTGCCCATGGTGCCCAGGCCGCAGAACCCGATTCGTTCCATCCGTACCTCCATCTCGTGGTGAGAGGGTACAAGCGGCGGCGCAAGACGGTGCGCGTGGCACGGGAGTGGTGCTGCCGGTCGCGACGTACCATCGCCGCCATGGAGTGGATTGGGGTTGATCGTCGGCGGATGGGGACGGCCATGCTCCTCTTCGGCGTGATCGGCCTGGTGCTCGCGGGGATCGTCGCCGGGTCGCTGGTCGCGGGCGGGTTCGCCGCGCGAAACCTGGACGAGAAGATCGTGGCGGGGCAGGACCGCATCGGCGCGGCGCTGACGCGGCTCACGCTCACGATGGACTCGGTCGCCACGAGCATCGACAACGCATCGACGACCCTGGGCACCTCGCGCGACGGCGTGGTCCACGCGGCCGACGCCCTGGGCCAGGTCGCGGACACCGCAGACTCGCTGGCAACGTCGCTTGACGTCACCATCCTCGGCCAGCAGCCGTTCACGAGCGCGGTCGCGAACCTGCGGACCCTCGAGACCAAGGTGCGCGTCTTCCAGGACGACGCGATCAAGCTGGCGGCAAACCTCGACCAGAACACGAGCGACGTCACGACCATCTCGGGCGAGGTGCGCGACATGCGCTCGCAGGTGGCCGAGCTCGCGGGAGCGGTGACGGGCTTCGCGAACACGCGCGAGGTCGTGTCGCTCGCGGTGGGCGGGATTGTGCTCGGCGGGCTGCTGACGCTCTGGGAGGCGATCCTGGCGGCGGGCATCGCGTGGATGGGCTGGCGGCTGCGGCGCGTGCCGAGGACCGTTCCGGCTTCAGCCGCGGGCGCCGCGGCCGATCCGGGGTCGGGTTCGGGTCCCGCCGCGTAACCTCCGCGCCTGACGCGCACTCCGCACCCCGCGCGGCTGGGGCACACTTCGCGGATGGCAACCAAGATCATCCTCGACGTCGACACCGGCACGGACGACGCGGTCGCCCTCATGACGGCGGCCCTGTCCCCTGACATCGACCTCGTCGGCGCGACCACGGTCAACGGCAACACCGGCATCGAGAGCACCACGGAGAACACGCTGCGCGTGTTCGACTGGATCGGGATGCCCGGCGTGCCGGTCCACCGCGGGATGTCGCGACCGCTCGCGCGCCCCCAGATGACGCAGGTCAATCCGGCCTCGCGCATCCACGGCGACCTGCTCGACCTCCCGCCCGCGACCACCAAGGCCCAGCCCGGCCACGCGGTGGACTGGCTCATCGACACGCTGCTCGCCTCGGACGGCGACATCACCCTCGTCCCGGTCGGCCCGCTCACGAACATCGCCACGGCCATCCAGAAGGAGCCGGCGATCCTCGCGAAGATCCCCGAGATCGTGATCATGGGCGGCGCCCACGATCACGGAAACTCGACGGCGTCGGCTGAGTTCAACATCTGGCTCGACCCCGAGGCCGCGCGGATCGTGGTCAACTGCGGCCGGCCCATCCGCATGGTCCCGCTCGACGCCACGCACCGGGCGCTCGTGTCGGTCGAGGATGCGGAGCGGCTGCGCGCGCTGGGAACGCCCGCTGGCGAGGCGGCCGCGCGGTTCGTGCTCAAGCGGATCGAGGGCTACGACGCCACCCAGCCGATGCCGCATCGAGGCGGCGCGGCGCCGGTCCATGACGCGCTGGCGGTGTGCGCCGTCATCGACCCGACCGTGATCACCACCGAGTTCATCCCGGTGGACGTGGAGATCGGCGGCGAGCTGTCGGTCGGGCGGACGGTGTGCGACTTCCGGTTCCGAAGCCGCAAGCCGGCGAACGTCCGTTTCGCGATGGACGCCGACGAGCCCAAGTTCAACCGAATGCTGCGCGACATCCTCGGCCGCTCGGCCTGACGAGGAGCCGGGTCGGCCGGCGGGTCAGGAACTCGGGGCGGTGATGGGCGTCAGACCCGGCGCCGGAGCGAAGACGCTCGTCGAGGCCGCCGGATCGGTGCCCACAGCCGTTTGGAACGTGGCCGTGACGGACCCGTCGCCCGCGATGGTCAGGCGGACGCGCACGGGCTTGTCACCCTTCAGGCCGAGGGCCGCGGGCGGATAGGCGGCGTCGACGACGAGCCCGTCCGCGCCGTCGGAGACGACCGCGGCAGTCGTTGGGCTCGTGAGGCCGGCGATGGGGCTGCCCGTGGGAACCTTGCCGCTCACCACGACCCAGGCGCCGCCTGCCTGCTGGACCCAGGCCTTGGGGGGGATGGCGCGATACGAGACCGACTTCCCGCCGCTGGTCAGGACGAACTCGCTCGACCCGCCCACGGAGCGGCCCTTGGCGGTGGACACGGTGGCGGAGCCGACCGTGATCGTGGCGGTGTAGGTGTAGCCATTGGCCATGGTCGCGAAGGCCGTCGCCATTCGGTCGGTGACCGCCGACGGCGCACCCGAGCCGGACGCCCCGGTGCCAGCCGCCCCAACGCCCGCCGACGATGCGGTGGTTGCCGGGCCCGCGGAGCCCTGCCCCGGAGTCCTCGGCGTCGTGGACGGACCGCAGGCGCCGAGCGCGAGCGCCGCGACAAGCAGGGTGGCGGCCCCGACGAGACGTCGGGGCCGCGCGATGTGGCGAGTCAACGACCGACGCTAGAGCGCCGGCTGGGCGCGATCGTCAATGGTGGCCGCCGTTGCCGCCGTTGCCGTGGCCGCCGTTGCGGCCGCCGTTGCCGCCGTTGCCGCCGGTCTTGGCGCCCTGCTGGGCGCCGTTGGCGGGCGCGCCGCCGTGGCGGTGGTGGCCACCGTGGCCGTCATGGCCGCCCTTGCCGCACTGGCCCGAGAAGCCAGCCGCCTTGAGCGTGAACGTGCCGTCGCCGTTGTCCTTGAGGCGGGCGGCGAACCCGACGTTCGTGCCCTGGAAGCGGACGAGCAGGCCGCCGTCCTTGCCCGCCTTCTGGACGGCGGTGCCGCCCGTGGCGCCGTCATAGCCGATGGTGGCGTCGGCGTTCACGTGATAGCTGACGGTGACCTTGGTGGTTCCGTCGCACAGGTAGCCGGCCCAGGTGCGGGTCCCGGCGGCTGCGAGATCGGCGAGCGTGCCGGTGAGCTTCTGCACGTCGCGACCGATCAGCGTGATCTTCAGCGAGGCGCTTCCCGGCTCGTTGCCGTGGGCCTTCTCGACCCTGACCGACACCTTGAGGGTCTTGGTGTAGCCCTGATACGAGAACTGGCCGCCGGCCGACGCCGAGGCGCCGCCCTGCTTGCCCGGGTGCGGCGTCCCGGCCTTCCACGTCACGCCCGACGCGAGCGGGCTCGGATCGGTGAGCGAGACCGTGGGATTGCCGCTGCCGTCGTCACCGATCGTGTACTGCGCGGACGAGACGCCGTTGCCGAACACGTTCGCCGACCACGTCCCGGTGCCGAGCAGCTCGGCGAGGGTTGTCGCCTTGGCGCTGATCGAGAGCTTGCTCCCCAGCGCCTTGACGACGACCTTGGTCTTGCCGTCCGCCGTGGCGAACTTGACGACACCGGTCGAGGACTTGGTCTGCGTCAGCGACGGATCGCTCACGGTGACGCCCGAGACGTTCCCGGCCTGGTCGAGCGCGACCGTGACGCTGACGCCGCCGCCCAGAATGGGCAGCGTGGCGGTCATGCCGCCAGTCGCGGCGATCTGCGGGTTGGTGGCGGCGAACGCCATGCCCGGCAGGGCGATGAGCGCGGCGAGCGCGATGGCGAGGACGGCGCCTAGACGGCGCGCGTGACTGATCGTCATGAGATGTGGGTTCCTCCTGTGCCGGCTCCAAGGGACGGCTGGCTCGGCGGACCTCCCGAGAGGCATTGACACTCTGTAGAGACCAGGCGTCGCCGAAAGGTTGCAGCGGGCCCCGCCCGCCCCACGCTCGGATGCCCGCACTTGAGGTACCGGTGGGCCTCGGCGATGGTTCCGGTTCGGTGCGTCGTGGCACCAAACCGTCCCGCCATCACATCCCGGCACCGCCTACCGTCTGGGCGCCGTGCGTGCGAAGGCGGGGATCATCGCGGGGCTGGCCGTCCGAGGCTGGGCCCTGTTCGTCGCAGTGTTCCTGGCAGTCGGGATCGTCGGGGTGCTGCGCGGTCGGACCCTTGACCCGAGCCTGTGGCTGCTCGACCTCCACGACGTCGCCTGGCCCATCCGCCTGGTCGGTCTCGCGGTCGCGGCCATGCTCCTCGCGGCATGGGCGCTCGTCCCGTCGACCGGTCGCGTCCGGCGGTGGGCGACCGGGCTCGCCTGCCTGCTCCTGACGGTCCTGGCGCTCCGCGACGTGCTCGGGTTCGCCTCGGCGGTGGCGGCCGGCGGGGTGCGGCCGTTCCTGCCGGTCCCGCTGTCACTGGTCGTCGCGCTCGCCTTCGGGGTGCTGGCGGTGGCGGTGCTGACCAGCCGCGCAGGGGCCGGGCTCGGCGCGCGGGCGACCGCCATCGGGATCGGCGGAGCGCTCGTCGGCTGGGGGATCGCCTTCCCGGTCGCCCAGATGCTGTTCTTCGGCACGACGGACTACCGGCGCGAAGCGGACGCCGCGGTGGTGTTCGGCGCCCGCGTCTATGCGAGCGGGATCCCGTCCCAGGTGCTCCAGGACCGCATCGACACCGCGGTCGGCCTCTACAAGGCGGGACTCGTTCCGGTGCTCGTGATGTCGGGCGGGGACGGCGCCGACGGGTTCAACGAGGCCATCGTGATGCGCCAGACCGCGATCGGCGAGGGCGTCCCGGCGGACGCGGTTGTTGTCGACGGATCGGGCGTCTCGACCGAGGCCACCGTCGCGAACATGGCCGCGCTCGTGGCCGGCGGACAGGTCGCGCTGCCGCACGGCGAGCTCATCGCGGTCAGCCAGGCGTACCACCTGCCGCGCGTGCAGCTGGCGTTCGCGTCTGCGGGCATCGATGTGCTCACGGTCCCGGCGAGCGACCCCCGGTTCATCAGCGAGATGCCCGTCCTCATCGGGCGCGAGGTGCTCGCGTTCTGGGCCTACGACCTGCGGACCTGTCTGGACTGAGGTCGCGGCCATCAGGGTGTGACGAATTCACTTGTCCGGGCCGTCAGCCCGGTGTAGCGTCCGCCCACGCCCGCCAGAGGAATCGTCCCATGACTCTTGCGCCGCCGGCACCGACCGCTGCCGCGGATCCCGCCGAACAGGAACCCCGGCTTTCCTTGGGCGGTGGCGCAGATCTCCACCTGTACGGGCTCGTCCGGGACATCCGCGTTGAGGCGCAGCACCTCTCGGGGATGCTCGAGCCGGTTCGCGCCGCCCTGCTGCAGACAAGCGCCGAGGCGCGGGGGCCGGCGCTCGAGGATGCCGTTCGAGACATCGGGCGCGTGTTCCGCAAGACGCACCGCGAGGTGGCGGCGCGGCTGGCGGAGATCCACGGGCTCCTCGATCGCCACCCGGCCCTCTACGACCGCACTGGTGACGCGGTCGCGAACCTCGAGAACCAGTGGGACGAGATCGCGCACGCCGTGTCATGGTCCGACGAGCCGGACGTCGGGGAGCTCGTCCCGCGGCTCGCCGTGTTCGACGCGCGCCTGCCACGGCTCGAGTGGCAGGCGGCCATCATCACCGTCCCGATCCGCGTCCGGCAGCACCTCGCGACCAAGCGCGTCGGCGGCCGCGTGAACTTCCACGAGGCGTTCAAGGACGAGATCGACAGTCGGGACCTGCGCGTCGAGCTCCTGCGGTACCTGCGCGAGCACGCGGCAAGCCTCGGCTGCGTCGTGGACGTTCCCAACGGGATGCTGTACCGCGTCGCGCCCGGGTTCGGCCGGCGCCTGGCGTCATGGGTCGCGGTCGTGGGGCTCGCGACCGTCGGCGGGTACGGCTTCGTGGCGCTGCTGACCCAGGGGATCCCCGGCATCGGCCTCTCGTTCGCCTCGATCCACGGGCTGGCGCCAGGGCGCTTTCCCGAGCTCCTGGGCGCCTGGTGGGGTCTGCTGCTCGGCGCGCTCGGCCACGTCGTCGTCGAGGCGCTCAAGCAGGAGCAGCGCAGCGACTCCGGGGCGTTCACCGCCCTCGAGGACTGGTTCGTGTGGGTCCACGTCCGCGAGACGGCGCTGATCGTGACGGTCGCGTCGCTGGGCGTGATCCTCGTGGGGCTGGCGGTCCTGATGCCGGACCCGGGCTCGATCGCGTTCGTCACGGCACTCGGGGCCGGTTACAGCTCGGACAGCGTCCTCGGCCTGTTCGTCGTCCGGTTCGAGATGACCGCCAGCGCCGCCGCAGAGGTCGTCACTGACCGGCTCAAGGTTCCAGCACCCGGATGAGGCGGCCGTGCGCCTGCCGCCGGCAGCAACCCCGAGGAGTCCCGGGGCGCAGAGAAGGAGGGATCCGATGGCAAGCTACGACCCAGGCCCGCCCGCGGCGTTCGAGACTCACTTCGCGGCGCTGCCGGACTACGCGCCATTCCGCCAGCACTTCTGGTACGACTGGGGGCCCATCCACTATCGAGGGCGACTCGACGGCACCGCCCGCGTCCTGTGCATCGCATCAGATCCCGGGCCGACGGAGCGCATCGCCGGGCGGACGCTCGTCGGCGACTCGGGCCAGAAGGTCCAGGGGTTCCTCGCGAAGCTTGGCCTGACCCACTCGTACCTGTGCCTCAACGCCTTCGCGTACGCGCTCTTTCCAAGCCACGGGTCCAAGACGGGCGAGGTCCTCGACGACCCGGCCCAGAAGGCGTGGCGCAACACCCTGTTCGACATGGCCCGGAGCCCGTCGGTGGTCGCGGTCGTGGCGTTTGGCGCACAGGCGCAGGCAGGTGTCGCCCGCTGGCCCGGCCGGAGCGGCGTCCACCTCGAGCAGCTGCCGCACCCGGCGAGCAAGTCCGAGTCGACGCTGCTCGGCGAGTGGCGCGCGGCCGTCCCGGTGCTGCGGGCCATCGTGTCCCCGGACGCCGACGGGTCCAACACGGGACCCAACTACGGGGCCAAGTTCGTCGAGGCGGACTACGCCCCGATCCCGCGCCTGGACCTTCCCTTCGGCGCGCCCGCGTTCCTGGGCGACGACGCCTGGGGCCGGGCCGCGAAGCCGCGCCACAACAACGGTGTCGAGCGTCCCGCGCCCGACGACCGGCACACGCTGATCTGGCGGGCGCCAGCCACCTGACCGCCACCGGCGGCCTCCGCGTGCCACACCGACGGGCCACGAGCACCCCGTCTCGGGAGGATCTGCAATGCCCAAGACCAAGGCACCCGGAACGATTGACGTTCCCGGCGTCGACACCTTCCAGACGAACGCGATGCCGGACCCGTTCGACGGCCGGGACTTGCTGTACCGGCCGGGTCTCGGCGTCCTGCCGCCCGCCGTCGACGGTCGACGTGGCCGGCACATCTACCAGCAGGCAGGGCAGTCGTGCACCGGCCACGCCATCGCGGCCGTGATCAACCACGTGCTCCGCGCCCGCGAGGCGAGCCAACGCGTCAGCCCGTACATGCTCTATCGACTTGCGCGGCGATACGACGAGTTCCCGGGCGACGCGGACGCAGGTTCGTCGCTCCGCGCGGCCCTCAAGGGCTGGTTCAACCACGGCGCGGCGCTCGAGACCGAGTGGCCCGTCCTGGCGCCCGCCCACGAGCCGGACGTGGACGACGCGGCGAATCTCAAGGCATGGCGCGCCCGGCCACTCGGCGCGTTCTACCGCGTCAACCCATACCGGCTCGACGACGTCCAGTCGGCGATCACGGAGCTCGATGCGATCGCCGTGTCGGGTGTGATCCATGAGGGCTGGCGCACGCCTGTCGTGAGGACCCGCGGCAAGGAGACGATCCACGTCATCACCAGGCCGCCCGACGCCAAGGTGCTCGGCGGCCACGCCTACTGCATCGTCGGCTACAACGAAGTGGGCTTCCTCGTCCAGAACTCGTGGGGCGGGGCCTGGGGCAAGGGCGGCTTCGCGACGCTCCCCTACGAGGACTGGCTCGACACGGCGTACGACGCCTGGGTGGCCCGGCCGGGCGTGCCGCAGACCCCGTTCTACTCAGGAAGAAGCCGCACGGCAGCCGGCACGAACGGCGAGCTCGTCACCGCTGCGGCTCCCGACCTGCGCAGGCTCGGTTTCCACGTGGTGAACACCGGCAACAACGGCGGCCTCTCGGACTCGGGCAAGTTCGTCAGCACGCCAGACCAGCTCGACCGGATCGTGGGCCACATGGCGGCCTGGCACGACCATTGGGAGGCCAAGCGCGGTGCGGCCGATCGCCACGTGGTGCTCTGGGCGCACGGTGGCGGCGTGGCGGAGTCGAGCGGGCTCGAGATCGCCAGCCGCCAGGTCAACTGGTGGCTCAACAACGGCGTGTTCCCGATCACGCTCGTCTGGGAGACCGGCGTCATGGAGACCGTCCGGGACGCCGTTGCGGACCTCGTCCGCGGGGTGCTCCCGGCCGGGGGCCTCGGCTTCGACGTCTGGGAGCAGGTTGACCGGCTCGTCGAGGGCTTGTCCAGGCGCCGGCTGCGCTGGGCATGGCAGGAGATGAAGGAGAACGCCGAGCGGGCGACGGACGAGGTTCCCGACAGCGGGGTGGTGCCGGGGGCGCGGCTCCTGGTGCAGCGGCTCAAGGCCTACGCGGCCGGTCGCGACCCGGGGAGCGTGCGGGTGCACCTGGTGGCGCACAGCGCTGGGTCGGTCTACCAGGCCGCCATGCTCGATGCCTTCCGCGACGACGGCCTCGATGTCGACACGATGACCTGGCTGGCGCCGGCGATCACGGTGGCGAAGTTCCGGGCTCGAGCCCTGCCGCGCATCGGTCCAGGACAGACGGTTCGGCGGTTCAGCTGCTTCAGCCTCAGCGACAAGCTCGAGCTCGACGACGCCGTCGAGCCCGCGTACCACAAGTCGGCGGTCTACCTCGTCGCCCGCGGCTTCGAGGATGCCCTGTCGGCGACCGTGTCCGAAGTGCCGGTGCTGGGCCTCGAGAAGTACTGGCGCGTCACCGACCCGGCCACGGGGACAGTGCTCGGGTCCGACGTCGCCGCCGTCGGCGGTGAGCTCATCGTCACGCGTTCCGACGCGCCGCCCGACGCCCGATCGAACGCGACGACGCACGCCGGGTTCGACGAGGACGCGCCCACGCTCACGTCCGTCGTCATGCGGGTCCTCGGGGCAACCACGAACCCGGATGCCTACGCGTACCAGGCCAACGCGCCCCTCAACGACTCGGACGGTCCGTGGTCAGCCGCACTCGGCGCTGCGGCCGTCAGCGCCCCAACCGCCGCGGCTGCCGGGCAGCCGGCCGCCCGGTCGCGACGGGCGGCCGGTCGCGCCGTCGGCGCCCAGCCGCCGAGTCGTCGACAGGTCCGAGCCCCGCGGGCGGCCGACATGCTCGCGCGCGCCGTCCCCCCGATGGCGATGCCCATGGGTGCGGCACCGGCGGCCGCCGAGCCAGAGACCCCCGTCGCGGAACCGGCGCCCACCGCGGGCGCGCCCATTCTGGATGCACTGGCCGCGACCGGCTGGAGGGAAGCCCGCTGATGGACACGTTCGAGCGCGCCTACGCCAAGCCGATCCTCGCCGAGGACCCCATGCCAGCAGCCCCGGCGGCGCCGGCGGGTCCCCTGCCCATGGGCGTGGCCCCCGCCACGTCCTTCTCGCTCCACGGCTGCGTGCTGACGCCGCTCGAGCGGCTCGACGACGCCTGGGTGGACGTGGAGGGATCCACGATCACGCGGGTCGGGACCGCAGCGCCTCCCGCCGCCTTCACCCGCATCGAGACGGACGGCATCATCCTGCCCGGCCTCATCGACCTCCACGGGCACCCGGAGTACAACGTCTTCGCCGCCTGGGAGCCGCCCCGCCTGTACCTCAACCGCGGCCAGTGGCGCGGCTCCAAGGAGTACGCGGCCGTGGTGAAGGTGCCCGTCGCCAAGCTCGGGGAGGCGCCGTCGCTCGAGCGCACGCTCGCCCGCTACGCGGAGGCCCGGGCGCTCGTCACGGGCACCACGGCGATCCAGGGCTCGAACGGGAAGTTCACGAACGTGGAGGAGTCGCTGGTCCGCAACGTCGACCGGCGGATCTTCGGCTCGCACAAGGCGCGCTCGATCGTGGACCTCGGCCGGACCAAGCCAGCCGACCGCGCCACGCTCCGGAAGCAGATTGACGCCGGAACCGTGACCGCCGTGTACATCCACCTTGCGGAGGGCACCGACGACGGCTCGCGAAAGGAGTTCGCGGACCTCGTCGACTCCAAGCTGCTCACGGCCGCGACGATCATCATCCACGGAACCGCGCTCCAGCCCGCCGACCTCGACCAGGTCGCCGCGGCGGGGGCCAAGCTCGTCTGGTCGCCGCAGAGCAATCTGCGCCTCTACGGCCAGACGACGACCGCCGGGGCGGCGCGCGCACGCGGGATCGCGCTGGGCCTGGGGGCCGACTGGCTGCCCAGCGGCAGCCCGAGTCTCCTCGCCGAGCTCAAGGTCGCGCGTCGCTGCCTCGAGCTCGAGGGCACCCCCGCCACGGCCGAGGAGATGGTGAAGATGGTGACCGCCGACGCCGCGGCGATCGCGGGACTCGGCGACAAGCTCGGGCTGCTCGCGAAGGACCGGCCTGCGGATGTCCTGGTCCTCGACCGCGTCCACCCCGACCCCTGGGAGAGCGTGGCGCTGGCGGAGCCGTCATCGGTGGCGTTGGTGGTCCTCGGGGGTGACGTCGCCTACGGTCGCGCCGACTGGGTCCGCACGCTCGCCGGGACGCCCGACGGCGCGCCCGACCCCGGGTCCGCGGAGCCCGTGATCGCGTGGGGCGAGCGGATGCTCGTGGACACGAGCTACAGCGTGAAGACGCAGGCGGCCGCGCCGCCCCGTCTCGCGGACCTCCGCGCCGAGCTGATCGCGCGCTACCCGCAGGTCGGGCCCATCCTCGCCTGAGACGCCGGTCGAGCTGTGGCCGGCTGAAGCTCGTCGCCGTTCAGTCGCGGGCGGCGGCGAGCTTGGCCAGGGCGATCGCGGTGTCCTTCGACTGGGCGCCGAGCTTGAACTTGCCGTGCGCCGCGGTCACGTACACCTCGTAGAGGCCGGGCGCCGACTGGACGAGCCAGGCCTCGGAGCCCACACCCGGGACCGCCACCGGCGCGGCGATCAGCGAGACCGCGGCGCGGTTGCCGTACTCAGAGTCGTCCATCAGCGAGACGGCGACGCCAACGATGGACGGGTTGCTGCCGAACGTGACCAGGTACTGGCACACCACCGGCTGTCCCGTCGTGGCGTCCTTCTGCGTGTCGGTGCTCGCGAAGACCGCGGGACCCTGCGGGTAGGTCGCGGCCGTGATCTCCGCGCTGGCGAGGGCGGAGCAGGGGTCGCCACCGAACTGGGCCGAGGACGCGCCAGCCGATGCGGGGGCAGAGGCCGCCGCGGTGCCGGTCGCGGCCGTTGGACCGCCGGCGCTGCCGCAGGCCGCGAGCAGGAACGCGCTCAGCACGACCAGGATGACGGATCGGCGCATGCGGGACTCCTCGGAGCAGATCGCCGAGGGTCGGTGCACCGGGCGCCCCCGGCGGGCGCCGCCCCCGTCGGCCGAGTCTACAGGTCGTTCACGATCGCGGCGCGTTTGGCCTCGAACTCGGAGGCGGTGATGAGTCCCTCGTCGCGGAGCTGGGCGAGGCCGAGCAGTCGGCGCCTGGCGTCGACCACCACGTCGTCGGGGTGCTCGGCGGCTCCGTCCACCGCGGACCCACCCGCATCGGCTTCAGCAGGCGCGAGCCGCTCGTACGTCACGTTCAGCGACCCCTTGCCCACCGCCGCCTCGCCCATGATGAACAGGACGGCTGCGAACGCAAGCAGCAGGATCGTGACCATCG
>Ga0302322_100004418_pt1 | contig 12211 bp, 13 predicted proteins | sample Fen_T0_2_FD_203757 | JGI IMG/M metagenome (GOLD analysis project Ga0302322, IMG submission 203757) | Peat permafrost microbial communities from Stordalen Mire near Abisko, Sweden - Fen_T0_2 | ecosystem: Environmental > Terrestrial > Soil > Wetlands > Permafrost | place: Sweden: Abisko... | reverse complement strand
TTCATGGGGCTGATCGTGCTGGCCGACGCCATCAACCGCGCCAAGTCGACCGACGGCGAGAAGATCCGCGACGCGCTGGTCGCGACCGACATGCCGGGCGAGCAGACCATCATGCCGTGGAAGCGGGTGAAGTTCGACGAGAGCGGTCAGAACAACGACGCCGATCCGGTGCTGCTGCAATATGTCGGCGGCAAGTTCGTCACCATCTTCCCGCCGCAGGCCGCCGTCGCCGAACCGATCTGGCCGATGAAGTAAACTGGTCGACAACCAGACTGTTGAAGCGGCTCTCATCGTCGTCCCGGGCAAGCGAAGCGCGACCCGGGACCCATAACCCCAGTCAGGTGTTTTCGCGATGATTGGTTGTCATCCCGCTCCACCGACATATTCGTGGTTATGGGTCCTGGCGTTCGCCAGGACGACATCGAATGATATATCGAGCGTGGAGCGAGACCTGTGACGGTTGAGACCATGGCGGAGCATCGGATTTGCTCCGTCATTGCGAGGAGCGCAGCGACGAAGCAATCCAGATTGGCTTCCAAAGGCCTGGATTGCTTCGCTTCGCTCGCAATGACGGAACTGGAGCAATTGTCGTGACAGCAGAGACCATCATCCAAAGTCTCGCCAGCGGCCTGCTGATGGGACTGCTCTACGGCCTGATCGCCGTGGGCCTGGCCCTCATCTTCGGGCTGATGGACGTGGTGAATTTCGCCCATGGCGAATTCCTGATGATCGCGATGTATGTGACGTTCTTCCTGTTCGCATATTTCGCGCTCGACCCGCTGCTGGCGGCGCCCATCGTGGCCGCGACGCTGTTCGTGCTCGGCGCGCTGGTCTACCTCCTGATCGTCCGCTTTGCGGTGCGCGCCAAGGCCAACACCGGGATGGTGCAGATCTTCTCGACCTTTGGCCTTGCCGTGCTGATGCGCGGCCTGGCGCAGTATTTCTTCACGCCCGATTATCGCAGCATCACCCACTCCTGGCTCGGCGGCAGGACCATCTCGCTCGGCGGCATCTATCTGCCGGTGCCGCAACTCGCCGGTGCGCTGATCGCGATCGCGGCCTTCGCCGGGCTTTATGTCTTCATCCACCGCACCGATTTCGGCCGCGCGCTGGAGGCAACCCGCGAGGATGCCGGCGCGGTGGCGCTGGTCGGCATCGACAAGAACAAGGTGTTCGCGGTCGGATGGGGCCTGGGCGGGGCGCTGGTCGGGCTCGCCGGCGCCGTGATGGCAATGTTCTTCTATGTCTTCCCTGACGTTGGCGCCTCGTTTGCGACCATCGCCTATGTCACGGTGGCGCTGGGCGGCTTCGGCAGCGTGTTCGGCGCCTTCGCCGGCGGCATCGTCGTTGGCCTCGTCGAGGCCATCACCACCCTGATCCTGCCGGCCTCGCTGAAGACCGTCGGCATCTATTCGGTCTACCTGTTTGTCGTCTTCATCCGGCCGCGCGGCCTGTTCGGGTCGATCTGATGGACAAGTCCTTTGCCTCCCGTCGCCGCCGCGACCTGATCGTCGCCGCCAGCCTTGCGGTCGCAGCCGCATTGGCGCCCTTGTTCGTCAAGGACATCTACATCCAGAACATCATGGTGCTGACCCTGATGTATGCGGCGCTGTCGCAGAGCTGGAACATCCTGTCCGGCTATTGCGGACAGATCTCGCTCGGACACGCGCTCTATTTCGGGCTCGGCGCCTATACCACCGCGCTGCTGTTCACCAAGTTCGGCGTGTTGCCCTGGTTCGGCATGCTCGGCGGCGGCGTGATCTCGGCGGCAATCGCGATGGCGCTCGGCTATCCCTGCTTCCGGCTGCGCGGGCACTATTTCGTCATCGCCACCATCGTGATCGCAGAGATCGCGTTGATGCTGATCCAGAATTGGGATTGGGCCGGCGCCGCGCTCGGCATCACTATTCCGATGCTGAAGCGTGACAGCTGGGTCACCTTCCAGTTCGCGCGCAGCAAGCTGCCATACTTCTACTTCGCGCTCGGGCTCACCTGCGTCGCCTGGTTCGTGACCTGGTGGCTGGAGGATTCCAAATGGGGCTATTGGTGGCGCGCGGTGAAGGACAATCCGGAGGCGGCCGAAAGCCTCGGCGTCGTCGTGTTCAATTCCAAGATGGGCGCGGCGGCGGTGTCCGCCTTCCTGGTGGCGGTCGGCGGCGGCTTCTATGCGATGTTCGTGTCCTACATCGATCCCGAGAGCGTGATGGGCTTCCAATACTCGCTGCTGATGGCGTTGCCGGCGGTGCTTGGCGGCATCGGCACCTTGTGGGGGCCGATGCTGGGCGCCGCGATCCTGATCCCGCTCACCGAATTGACGCGCTCCTATATCGGCGGCTCCGGGCGCGGCGTTGACCTGATCGTCTATGGCGCCATGATCGTGCTGATCTCGCTGGCGCGGCCGCAGGGCCTGGTCAGCCTGTTCGCGCGGCGGCCGAAGGCTGCAGCCGACAGGGCCGTCACCGAGGCGGTGGCATCATGACCGCATTGTTGGAGACCCGCGGCATCACCCAGCGTTTCTCAGGGCTGACCGCCAATTCCGATGTTTCGATCTCGGTCGGGCGCGGCGAGATCGTCGGTCTGATCGGCCCGAACGGTGCCGGCAAGTCGACCCTGTTCAATCTGATCGCTGGCGCATTCAAGCCGACCGAGGGAACGATCTGGTTCGACGGCGAGGATGTCACCGCGCTGCCGGCCGCCGCGCGCTGCCGGCGCGGCATCGGCCGCACCTTCCAGGTGGTGAAGAGTTTCGAGACCATGAGCGTGGTCGACAACGTCATCGTCGGCTCGCTGGTGCGCAACGCCGCGATGCGCGATGCCCGCCGCAAGGCCCATGACGTGCTGGAGTTCTGCGGCCTCGGCGCGCGCGCCAACGTGCTGGCAAGCGACCTGCTGCCGTCGGAAAAGCGACGGCTGGAGGTGGCGCGGGCCCTGGCGACCGAGCCGAAGCTGTTGTTGCTCGACGAGGTCCTGACCGGTCTGACCCCGGTCGAATCGCAGAAGGGCGTCGAACTGGTCCGGCGCGTGCGCGACACCGGCATCACCGTGCTGATGGTCGAGCATGTGATGGAGATCGTGATGCCGCTGGTCGATCGCGCCATCGTGCTCGACCTCGGCAAGGTGCTGCTGGAAGGCAAGCCTGCCGACGTCGTGCGCGATCCGAAAGTCATCACCGCCTATCTCGGGGATCGCCATGCTGTCAGTGCGTGAGGTCACCACCGCCTATCAGGGGCTGGTCGCGATCTCCAATGTCTCGATCGAGGTCGAGAAGGGCGAGATCGTCTGCGTCGCCGGGGCCAATGGCGCCGGCAAGTCGACGCTGTTGAAATCCATTGCGGGGGCCGAACGCCCGCGCATGGGCAGCGTCACCTTCGACGGCGCCCGCATCGATGGCATGTCGCAGCATCTGATCACCGCGCGCGGCATCGCCTATGTGCCGGAGAACCGCCGGCTGTTCCCGCGGCTCTCGGTGCGCGACAATCTCAGGCTCGGCAGCTATCTCTACCGCGCCGAGAGCAACCGCGAGCAGCCGCTTGGGTTGGTGTTCGAACTGTTCCCGCGGCTCGCGGAACGGCTGGCGCAGCGGGCAGAAACGCTGTCCGGCGGCGAGCAGCAGATGCTGGCGATCGGCCGCGCGCTGATGACCCGGCCGCGGCTGCTGACGAGCCGTCGCAGGGCATCATGCCAAAACTGGTCGACGAGATCTTCCAGGCCGTGAAGCGCATCCGCGACGCCGGCATGACCGTGCTGATCGTCGAGCAGCGCATGGCCGAGTGTCTCGAGATCGCCGACCGCGCCTACATCCTGCAAACGGGGCGCGTGCTGATGAATGGCAAGGCGAGCGAGATCTCGGGCAACCCGGACGTGCGCAAGGCGTATCTGGGGCTTTGATGCTCCGCTCTCTCCACCGTCAATGCGAGGAGTGCGTAGGGTGGGCAAAGGCGCGCATGCGCCGTGCCCACCATCGTCGAATTTGCAGATCGACGGTGGGCACGCTTCGCTTTGCCCACCCTACAGATCTCAAATGACGCGCGTGGGCGTCCTTACACCATGCCCTTGCCGGCATCGGAACCGCGGCGGCGCTGGCGGGCCTGCAGGATCAGGATGACCACCAAAGCGGTGAAGATCACGAGAAACGACACCGCCGAGGTCAGCGTGCCCAGCGCATAGATGTCGGGCTTGGTCACCGTGGTGGTCAGGCCCTGCAATTCCAGCGGCAGCGTGTTGACCGAGCCGATCGCCTGGCTGGAGCGCGCCAGTTCATCCCACGACAGCGTGAAGCCGAACAGCCCGATGCCGACCACCGATGGCAGGATGATCGGCATCACCACGTGGCGGAAGGTCTGCCACGGCGTCGCGCCGAGGTCGCGCGCGGCCTCTTCGAGCCGGCCGTCGAAGCGGTTGAAGATCGCGAACATGATCAAGAGGCCGAACGGCAAGGTCCAGGTCAGATGCGCGCCCAGGCCCGAGGTGAACAGCCCCATGCCGGTGGTCCAGGTCGCCGCCCATTTGCCAAGTCCGACATCGGCGCCGTGCTTGACCATGAAATCGTCGAGCAGCCGGAATTCCAGCGCGATACCGAGCGAGGTGATGATCGAGGGCATGATCAGGCTGGCGATCGCGGTGTAGAACAGGATCGAGGCGCCGCGAAACGAGCGGCGGAACGCCATGCCGGCCGCGACCGAGAGCAGCACGGTCAGCACCATCACGACCAGACCGAGCACGAGCGAGCGCTTGAAGGCGGCGCCGATATCGACGATGCCGGCGCCGGCGAACACCTTGCCGAACCAGGTCAGCGACACGCCGTTCATCGGGAACGTCAGCCCGCCGTCGGGACCCTGGAACGACAGGATGTAGATCGCGAACATCGGCCCATAAAGAAACAGCACATAGGCCGTGAAGAACGCCGCCAGGATGTAGAACGAGCGTGGCCGCTTGTCACCCATCGCTCACAGCTCCTTGCGGATATCGACGATCCGCGTCAGTGCGGAAATGATCAGGATGGTGACGCCGAGCAGGATCACCGCATTGGCCGCCGCGGCCGGGAATTGCAGCGCGGAGAGCCTTGTCTCGATGATCTTGCCGGCGGAGGCGATCTGCTGGCCGCCCATCACGCCGATGGTGACGAAATCGCCCATCACGATCGTGACCACGAAGATCGAGCCGATCACGATGCCGGGCTTCGACAAGGGAATGACGATGTTGACCAGGGTCTGCCAGCCGCTGGCGCCGGCGTCATAGGCCGCCTCGATCAGCCGCTTGTCGATCCTGATCATCGAATTGAAGATCGGCACCACCATGAAGAAGGTGAACAGGTGCACCAGCGCCAGCACCACCGAGAATTCGGAGAACAGCAGCCATTCGACCGGTTGGTTGACTAGCCCCACTCCCATCAGGCCCTGGTTGACGAGGCCGTTGCGGCCGAGCAGCGGGATCCAGGCGATCATGCGGATCACGTTCGAGGTCCAGAACGGAATCGTGCAGAGCAGCGACAGCACGATCTGCCAGGTCTTGCTGCGGACGTGAAAGGCCAAGAAATAGGCCACCGTGAAGCCGATCACCAGCGTCAGGACCCAGGTCAGGAGGCCGAGCTTCACGGTCTTCACATAGGTCTTCAGGATCGTGCAGAGGTCGGGCAGGCCGGAGATGCAGCCCTCGAACGTATCGCTGTAGCCGCGAAAGGAGAACGACGGGATCATCTCATATTCGTTGTAGTCCCAGGCGCTGACGATGATGACGAGCACGAGCGGCAGCAGAAAGAACAGCGAGAAGACAAACATCATCGGCCCGGCCTGCAGCCATGCGATGGATCGGCGTTCTCCAGTCATTGAAGGCGGTCCTTGCGGCGTCAGGTACTCCTCATGGTGAGGAGGCGCATCGCGCCGTCTCGAACCATGAGGCCGATGTCGGGCCTCACCCCTTCGAGACGCTTGCTAACGCAAGCTCCTCAGGGTGAGGAGATAGGGCCGCGCCTGCGGCCCACCTCGAAGTCAGATCAGGCCGCGATGAACTCGTTCCATTTGCGGACCATGTAGTCGTTCTCGTCCATGACGGCGTTCCAGCACGCCACCGCACCCATGCGGTCGTCATAGGAGCCGCCGTCGCGCACGGCGCCGGCCTTCTCCAGCACGGTGCCGTCCGGCGCCTTGATGTCGCCGATCGCTGGCTTTCCTTCCATCCAGTAGCCCCACTCGTCGGCCGTCATGTTGGCCTTTGCGGTGGAGAGCACGGCGGAATAATAGCCCTGGCGATTGAGATAGGCGCCGGCCCAGCCCGATAGATACCAGTTGACGAATTCATAGGCCCAGTCGAGCTTCGGCCCGCCGGCCACGGCCTTTGAGACGCAGAAGCCGGAGGCCCAGGAGCGATAGCCTTCCTTGAGCGGCTGGAAGGTGCAGGCGATGCCCATCGAGCGCACCTTGGTCACCGCCGGCGACCACATCGACTGGATCACGGTCTCGCCCGAGGCCATCAGGTTGACCGACTCGTTGAAGTCCTTCCAGAACGCGCGGAACTGGCCGGCCTTCTTGGCTTCGGTCAGCACCTTCATGGTCAGGTCGATCTCGGCCTTGGTCATGTTGCCCTTGTCGGCATATTTGTATTGGCCGGTGGCTTCGACCACCATCGCGGCATCCATGATGCCGATCGAGGGAATGTTGAGGATTGCGGCCTTGCCCTTGAATTCGGGGTTGAGCAGCTCGGCCCAGGAGCCGATCGGGCGTTTGATGAGGTCGGGGCGAATGCCCAGCGTATCGGCATTGTAGACCGTCGGAATCAGCGTGATGAATTCGGTCGGCGTGGCCGAGAAGGTCTTGGAATTCGCGCCGTCGAGATAGAGCACCTTCCAGGGCGCGGTGCCCTGGTTGCCGATCTTCTTGCCGTTGGGCAGCTCACCCTTGGTGAAGACCGGCGTGATGTTGTCGAATTCCTTGATCTTCTTGGCGTCGAGCGCAAAAATGTTTCCCGATGGCACCAGCTTCTTGAGCGAGAAATATTCAGTATCGAGCACGTCGAAAGAGTTCGGCTGGGTGATGACGCGTTTCGTCACGTCGTCAGTCGTTGCCGTGATGTATTCGATCTTGATGCCGGTGTCGGCGAGGCACTTCTTGGAGATTTCGTCGCCTTCGTTCACGGCGGTGCCGAGATAGCGCAGCACCTTTTCCTCGGCCGAGTGGACGTAGGGAAAGCCGGTGATCGCGCCCGAGCCGGCGGCCAGGCCGGCCACACCGGCTGCGCCCTTGAGCAGCGAGCGGCGGCTGATGGTTTTGCGCGTCTTCGATCGATCGGTCATCGTCATCTCCATGGACATTAAAGAAGGGCGTCAGAATGGATGTCAGGCCACCAGTTCGGGCGACGCGACGGTTGCGGAAGCGCGGGGTGTCAGCGGGCTTGAGAGGTTCGGATTCCAGGTGGCGATGACGCGATCGCCGACGTTGTAACTGGCGGCGTCGAATTCGTTTTCGCTGAGCTGCGCCGAGATCTCGGGTCTGCCCTCGGCGGCAACGGCAACCAGCACATAGGTGCCCTGATATTCGATCTTGCTGATGGTGCCTGCGACCGAAGGTCCCGCGACTGCTGCCCCTGGCTTTTTCAATTCCAGCCGGTCGACGCGGACGGCGAAGCTCTCGCCGCCGATGGCGATGACATTGTGGCCGCCGATGAATTTGGCCGCGAACTCGGTCTGCGGATGATTGAAGATCTCGCGCGGGGTGCCCTGCTGCTCGATCCGCCCGCCATTCATCAGCACCACCAGATCCGACAGCGCCATCGCCTCGTCCTGGCCGTGGGTGACGTGGACGAAGGTGAGGCCGAGCTCGCGCTGCAGCCGTTTCAGCTCCGCCCGCATGCGCAAGCGCAGGAACGGGTCGAGCGCCGACAGCGGTTCGTCCAAGAGCAGGATCTGCGGCGAGGTGATCAGCGCGCGCGCCAACGCCACGCGCTGCTGCTGGCCACCGGAGAGTTGCGCCGGCAATCTCGCTTCGTAAGACTGCATGTCGACGAGTTCGAGCAGCTTTCTCGCCTCGGCGTGGCGCTCCGTCTTTGGCGTGCCCTTCATCTTCAGCGCGAAGGCGACGTTGTCGATCACCGAGAGATGCGGAAACAGCGCATAGGACTGGAACATCATCGCCGTGCCGCGCCCTGCGGGCGGCAGGTCGGTGACGTTCCTGGCGCCGACGATGATGTCGCCTGATGTCACGGATTCATGGCCCGCGATCATGCGCAAGGTCGAGGTCTTGCCGCAACCGGAAGGGCCAAGCAGGCAGCAATAGGAGCCGGCCGGAATCCGTAAGTTGATCGCATCGACGGCGGTGACATGGCCGTACATCTTTGTCACCTGCACCAGTTCGAGCCCCGCGCCTGCCGCCATCCGCATTCCGTCCCATCGGTTTGTCCGGATCGACCAGCTTAGCGCCTCATTCGGCCAAACGCTAAGACGGTCCGCTCGGGCAATACTCATCTCTCGCAACCATGTGCAACGGGTATGCCAAGGAGCAGCGCGAAGGCGTGTCTGGCCGGCCGCCGTCGCGCTCAGCGTGCTTCCGGGCCGAGTTTTCGCTCGCCGCTGCACCGCACGCTCCTTGTGTGGTCAGCTGGCGGCCAGGATAAGCTCAACGTGCATGTGGATTGCCCTTATTTTGGGCATCTTGCATGCGGCAAAGCGACAATCGCTGGCCGCAGCTGTGAAGTTTAGAGAAGTGCCTGGAACGCCTGCGACGCCTCGTCATGCAGTTCGAAGCCGATGCCGGGCACGTCGGGCACCGCGACCCAGCCATCGCAGACTTTGACTCCGGACGCCGTGCCGCGAAAGGGATGGAAGGCGTGCGGATTGATCTCGGCGCCGCCCAGGCCGAGCGCTGCGACGAGGTGCAGGCTGAACAAGTGCCCGCCATGCGGCCAGAACGCGCGACGCGGCCAGCCGCGGCTGGTCAGATCGTTGATGATGCGCAGATAGCCGGACAATCCGTAACAATGCACGGGATCGAACAGCAAGATATCCTGTGCGCGGCGAAGCCCGCCGTAGAGGTCGAGCAGCTTGGCTTCCGCTGAGGAGAACAGCGCTTCTCCAGCCGCGATCGATCCGGGGTAGGTTTCTGCGACGCTTGCCTGGGTCTCGAAATCGAGGGGATCGCAGATGTCCTCGAACCACCATAGGCCCAGAGGTGCGAGCGCCCGTGCGGCTTCGCGCGCACCATCGTGATCGTAGCTGTTCATGGCATCGACGGCGAGATGCGCGGGACCGGCGATGCAGGTGGCTGCGGCATCGATCCGGCGCCGATCCTGATCGAGCGTGGTGCCGCCGATCTTGATCTTGACGTCGATGAAGCCGCGATCGGCAAAGGCCTTGATCTCATCCGACAATAAAGCGATGTCGTTCCGTGGAAAATAATATCCGCCGCCTGCGTAGGCCCGCACCCGCGATGGGAGCGCAGGTTGATGGCCGAGCCGGTCCGCCAGAAACCGGTGCAAGGGCTGCATGGCGATCTTGGCCGCCAGGTCCCAGATCGCCATGTCCAATGTGCCGACCGCAACGCATCTCTCACCGTGTCCGCCCGGCTTTTCGCCTGTCATCATCACGCGCCAGGCCCGGAACGGGTCGATATTGGTTTCGGAATCGTCGAGCAACGCAGTTGGTGCTGCGTTCAAGACACGCGGTGCGAAGCGCTCCCGGATCAGGCCGCTTTGCGCAAAGCGTCCGATCGACGCGAAGCCATAGCCGACCACCGGCTTGCCGGCCCGCATGACATCCGTGACCACCGCGAGCAGGCTCGTCGTGAGACCGCCGGAGGGCAGCGCGGGATCGACGTAGCGCGAGACGGGAATGGCGCGTTCGACGATGTCGAGTATCCGCATGATGGCGATCAGTTCAGCCGTCGCCAGACCGAGATCGGCGTGTTGCCGTCCGGACGCGCCGTCACGCGATAGCTGAGTTCGTCGCCCTTCAATTCGTAATGCCTGGTTTGGGCCCCGCCTTCCCAATTGGGGAATGAGGCGGCCTCGATCTCGAATGTGAGGGTGCCATGCGCCGCATCGACGCTGATTGTGCCGTAATGCGTGCTCGAGCCCAGCACGGCCGCCCGGTATTCACTTTCCGTGCCGGCGAGCTTGTCATTCCCGACAAAATGAGGACGTTCGGAATTGAAGATCTGCAGCGAGTAACGTCCCTCGGTATCGATCTCGAGCAAGCCTTTCGGTGCGGCACCGTAGTCACGTGTGCGCGTTCCGTCCGGGTGGAGCACGTCAGCCGCGACCAAGGTCCAGGTCCCCACCAGCGGCGTCGAGGGAGGCGTCGCATATGCGGTCGCGGAGACCGCGATCAGCAGCGCGTAGGCGACAAGGCCGGTCTTGAGACGGCTGGCGAACTTCATCATTCCGATGCTCCTGGCGATAGACTTTACAGATGCCGGAGCATAGGCCTTTGAATGCATAAGAAAATGCGATAATCCTAATAGGACAAATCCGAAAAACTAAATGATTGATTATCTCAACCTTGACATGGACGTGCTGCGGACGTTGCTGATGGCGCAGCAGCTTGGCAGCTTCAGTCGCGCGGCCAACCATGTCGGGCGCTCGCAATCGGCCGTCAGCCAGCAGATTCGCAAGCTGGAGGAGCGGGTCGGCGAGCCGCTGTTTCAAAAGCAGGGACGTGGCCTGGCTTTGACCGATGCGGGAGAGGTGATCCTCGCCTATGCGCGGCGCATTCTCGATCTCAACGACGAGGCGATCGCGGCCATTCGCGGTCGCGCGTCCGAGGGACAGGTACGGTTCGGTTTGCCCGCCGATTTTGCTGAGACGTGGCTGCCGAAGGCGCTCGGACGTTTCAAGCGCATGCACCCAGCGGTGCGGATCGAAGCGGTGGTCGACCGCAATCGCCGGCTGCTTGAGCGCCTCGACAGGGGGGAGTTGGATCTCGTGTTGTCGATCGGCAGCGGCACGCGCAGTGACGCGACCATGCTGGCGCTGCTCCATCCGGTCTGGATCGGCGCTGCAGCATTGACACCGCCTTGGACACCGGGCGAACCAATTCCACTGGCGATGTATGAGCCGCCCTGTTTCTTTCGTCAGCGTGCTTTGGCCGCGCTCGACGCTGCCGGCCTGCCGTGGCGCATCGCCTTCACAAGTCCCAGCCTGCACGGACTTTGGGCGGCCGTGGAGGCCGGACTCGGCGTCTCCTTGCGAACCGCGGTCGGATTGCCTGCGACGTTGCGCGTGCTCGACGAGCAACTGCCGGCCGTTGCCGAGCCCGCGCTTCCGATCTGTCTGCATGACGGCGGACGCCCGCTCGCGCCGCCCTTGTTGTCGCTGCAATTCGCGATTGTCCTGACGCTGCAAGCCAATTTGCCGCCGCCAAGTGCTGCGGGTTAGTGACCGGGCTGGTCCGGCAGCATCGTGCCAAACGTCGTTGCGAGATCCGCAACCTGCGCGGGCGAAAGAAAGCGCGGGTTCAGCCCGCGCAGCAGCAGATAGAGCTTTGCGGTCTCCTCCAGTTCCTCGATCGCGAACACGGCTGCCTCCAAGGTGTCGCCCGCCACCACCGGGCCATGGTTGGCGAGCAGCACCGAGGCGTATTGGCCGGCGAGCCCCCTGATGGCGTCGGCCACGGCGGGATCGCCGGGCCGGTAATAGGGCAGCAGCGCGGTCTGGCCGCAGCGCATCAGATAATACGGCGTCATTGGTGGCAGTGCAGCGCGCGGGTCGATCTCGGGCAGCATCGAGACCGCCACCGCGTGGGTGGAATGCAGATGCACCACGGCGCCCGCGGACGTGCGGCTCTGATACAGCGCGTTATGCAGCGGCACCTCCTTGGTCGGCGCATCGCCGGAGATCAGCCGCCCGGTGGCATCGAGCCGCGACAGTTGATCGGGATCAAGGAAGCCGAGCGAGGCGTTGGTCGGCGTGACCAGCCAGCCGCCGCCGTCGAGCCTGACACTGATGTTGCCCGACGAGCCCGGCGTCAGCCCGCGCTCGAACAGCGAGCGGCCGAACCGGCAGATGCCCTCGCGTATCCTGGTGTCCGGCATTTGCGATTCCCTTGGTGTGTCCTTGCTGCGCTTGCGCTGGCGCTATTCCTTTGCGGCCTTGTCTCATGCTTTGGCAGCGCGGCCAAGCCGTGATACCGAAGGGATGAGCCGGAGCAAACCCGGCCTTCGCCGGGGACATGCTTCGAGGAACCGCCCGATGCCGCCATCCACAAGACCTGATATCGCCGTGATCG
>Ga0302322_100004416_pt1 | contig 12211 bp, 11 predicted proteins | sample Fen_T0_2_FD_203757 | JGI IMG/M metagenome (GOLD analysis project Ga0302322, IMG submission 203757) | Peat permafrost microbial communities from Stordalen Mire near Abisko, Sweden - Fen_T0_2 | ecosystem: Environmental > Terrestrial > Soil > Wetlands > Permafrost | place: Sweden: Abisko... | reverse complement strand
GTTCAGCCGCGCGGCCCAGCTCAAGAACCCGCTCGACGCGTCGCTGCACGGCACCGAACCGGCCCGGGCCGCGTGGCTGTTCGAAACGTTCCCGTTCAAGGGGCGCGCGCCGGTGTGGAACGTGATGGGCGCGGGCAACTGGGCGACCGACCCGCTCTACGCCGGCAAGGTCCTCACCATCTACTCCCGCATGCTCCAGTTCAATGCCGGCCAACCCCCCAAGTAGGCGACGCCGGCTACCGGGAGCACGGGGTCACATGAAGTTGCGGGTGTGGAGGGCGGAGAGGGCGGCGGCGTCATCGGGGGCGAAGCCGATACGTGTGAGTCGCCGGCGGCGCCCCTCGTCCATGTCGGCCTCGAGCGCGCGGACGCGCTCGACGCCGGTCGCGATCGCGTCGGCGTTCCAGGCGCCCGCGGCGAGCACCACGAGCGCGTCGTGCACCGCCTCGTTGAGCCCGGTGGTGTCCCGCAGCGCGTCGTGACGCCGTTCGATCGCGAGCCGGAGCCGCCCGCGCACCGCGGGGTCGGCCGCGACCGCGAGCTCGACGTGGGCGAGGCCGTAGGCGACGTGGCGGGCCTCGTCCTGGAGCACGAGCCGTGCGATCGAACGCGTCACCGGGTCGGGTGCGTGCTGCTCGAGGAACGACAGCAGGTTGAGGAACGAGCCCTCCCCGAGCACCGACAGCAGGAACAGCGCGAGGGTGAAGTCGGGCTCGTCGAGCAGGCTCTGCAACGACGCTCGCCCACCCGCGCCCGACACGCCGAACGGACGGCCGTGGAGCCGGGCCCGGCGCGTGAACACCTCGACGTGCCGGGCCTCATCGGCCACCTGCACCGCGAGCAGCTGCACGATCTCGCGGAAGTGCGGGTGGATTCGGCCGAGGAACCGGGCCGGCACCGTGAGCGCGGCCTGCTCGTTCTCGATCAGGTACGTCATCACCTGGACGACCGCGTCCTCCACCTCGACGGGGAGGTCGGACTGCGCGGCCCAGTCGATCGCGACCGCGGGGTCCCACTGGCCTGCGAGTGCCTGCGCGTAGAGGCGGGCCGCGACGTCGGCCCACACCACGTCGTGGGTGTCGAGGTCGAACCCGGGCTGCGGACCGCCGGACTCGACGAGCGCGCCCCGTGCCGCGAGGCCCCACCGGGCCGGCGCACGGTCGTCGGTCACGGCGTCGGGGTCGCCGGCGCGGGTCGCGTCGCCCCAGCGGTCGGCCTCGACCGTGCCCTTCACCACCACGCCCGGGGCCTCGAGCCGGTGGCCCCGGCGTCGGGCCCACACCGCGAGGTGCACGCCGAGCGCGGGGTCCCGGCCGACCACCGCCACGAGGGTGCCGGCGGGCACCGCGCGCAGCGCGTGGTCGACGAGGAGGTGGGCGCCGCGGTCGAAGCCGAGGTCGCCGAGGTCGACCGTACGGGCCACGGACCCGTTCACGTCAGGGCCGGTACTCGGCCGCGGTGACCCGGCCCGCGTCGTCGTAGAAGCCGCCGAGGTCGACCGCTCGCTCGAGCTGGCCGTAGCCGACCGTGCGGCCGGGCACCCACTGCTGCAGTCCCTCCAGGTCGAGCAGCGGCCGGACGACCGGGTCCGAGTACTGCATCGACCGGAGCAGCGCGTCGAAGCGGGTGAGCCGCTCCGTCGGGCCGGCGCTCGTGACCGTCATGTTGCAGTGGTCGTAGGGGCCGGTCTGGGCCAGGATGCGCGTGCTCCCGCTGGCCAGCGTGCCCTCGTCCGTGAACTGCAGGTGGTTCGCGTCGATCATGCACGCCGCGTCGACCTCCCCCGCCGCGAGCGCCCGGGCCGCGTCCCGCTCGCCGCCGACGTGGTCGCCGTGGAGGCCCACGCCGACGTCGAACCGGCGCACGGTCAGGTCGGCGCCGGGGCGGAGCCCGGCGTCGGTGGCGAGGAGCAGTGGGATGAGCGTGGCCTGGGGTGAGTCGACCGCGCCCACGGCGACGGTCCGGTTGCGCAGGTCGGCGACCGACGTGATCGGGCTGTCGGCCGCGACCACGATCACCGAGGTGAGGTCGCAGTCGGTGTTGCGCATCGTGAGCGCCTGCGCCTCGATCCCCGCCGCGCGAGCGAGCCGCACGCTGCGGACCCAGGCGAGCGGCGAGTTCCACGCCGCGTCGATCCGACCCTCGACCAGGTCCTCCACCTGGCGCTCGTAGTTCGAGTACAGGAGGTAGTCGAAGTCGAAGTCCTGCGCTGCGAACCAGCGGCGGAACCCGTCCCAGATCGTGACGACCTTCGGGTCGTACGCGACCGCGCCCATCAGCAGCGCATCCCGCTCCATCTCAGACCTGCCCGAGGAGCGGGAGCCCGGTGATCGCGCGGCCGACGAAGTCGCGCAGCGCGTCGGTGGTCGGGGCCATCACGCGTGCGGCGCGCGCGTCACGGAACCGTCGCTCCACGCCGAGCTCGCGACGGAACGCCGCGCCGCCACACACCTTCATCGCGAGGTCGGTCACGTCGATCGCGTTCTCGCCCGCGATCGCCTTGACCTCGAGCACGCGCAGCGTGGCGTCCTCGCGGCCGTTCTCGATCGCCCGCAGCGTGTCGTCGATCACCGACTGGGTCGTGTCGGACTGGATCTGCATGCGGGCGACCTCGGCCCGGGTGCCCGGCTGCTGAGCGAGGCTCTGGCCGAGGTGCTCGAGCCGTGCCGCGCTCACGTGGGCCACCGTCTCGGCGGTGACCGCGCGCATCAGGCCGAGGCTGACCGACGCGGAGCACAGCAGGAACCACGGCAGCACCGTGGTGAGGGCGATGTCGAGTCCGGCGCCGTCGTCGCCGAGGCGGCCGGCGGCGGGGATCGTCACGCCGTCGGCAGTGACGGGGAAGGACGCGTTGCCCCGCAGGCCGAGCCCGTCGAACCCGCCGCTGATGCGCAGGCCCGGGGCGTCGCGGGGCACGAGCCAGAGCGTCATGGGACCGTCGCCGACCACCGGCCGGCTCGACCACACGTAGCTGTCGGCCTCGCCCGCGGAGGTGACCCAGCTCTTCGCCGCGTCGAGGCGCACCGCGTCGCCGTCGGCGGTGGCGCTGCTCAGGGGAGCCCAGAAGTGGCTGCGGCTCCCGGTCTCGGAGAACGCGAGGGTCGAGAGGTGGCGGCCGGCGGCGATCTCGCGACGTACCGGCTCGGGTCCGAACGCCTCGATGGCGGCGGTGGCCGAGAAGTGCATCATCACGATCATCGCGGTGCTGGCGCAGGCCGTGGCCAGGCCCTCCACCACCTCGGCCGCGGCCCGGGGGCCCTGGCCACCGCCGCCGACCTCGGCCGCCGAGCAGAGGCCGAGGATCCCGGCCTCGCCGAGCGCGTCGATGCCGGCGTGCGGAAATGCACCGGTGCGGTCGGTCTCCTGCGCGTTGGGGGCGACGACGTCTTCGATCACGCGCGTGAGCGCGTCCTGGTAGCTCATGATGGGATGGTCCTCCTGTGGATCCGTCTTGCGGGGACGGCCGCGAGGACGATCCCGGAGGTCAGCTCCGGAGCCGCGCGGCCGCGTGCGCCCGACCGGGCGCGAGTTCGAGTGCTCAGCGACAGGTCACGCGGCCACCCCCTCCCACAACGACGATCATCGGTTGCGACCGTACTGCTCGTGGCTGGAAACCCAGTCGAGCGACGAGATCGCCGACGCGAGGGAGATCTCGCCCGCGAGCACCACGCCAGCGATGATCTCCGCGAGCTTGTTGACCGTGCCCGTCCCGGAGCAGCCGAGCAGGTCGAGGCACTCGCGCTGGGTGGCCAGCGCCGTGCCGCCGCCGAAGGTGGCGACGATGAGCGACGGGATGGTGATCGACAGGTAGAGCGACTGGTCGGAGAGGAGGTCGACGTACACGACGCCCGCCGACGACTCGGCGACGTTGGCGACGTCCTGCCCGGTCGCGATGAACATCGCGGTGATCCCGTTGGGGGAGTGGAGGCCGTTGTTGTTGACGCCCGCGAGGAACGAGCCCACGTTGGCCACCCCGGCGTGGAAGAACAGGCTCTCCGGCTCCACCCGCATGATCGACGTGAGCACGTGCCGAGGGATCGTCACCTCGGCGACCACGCGCTTGCCCCGCGTCTTCATGATGTTGACCTGGGAAGCCTTCTTGTCGGTCGCGAAGTTCGACTCGAGGTAGAAGCGCCGGATCGTGTCGTGTTGCTCCAGGATCCACGAGCAGGCGGCGAACGTGGCCCGGCCGACCATGTTCTGGCCCGCGGCGTCGCCGGTGGAGAAGTTGAAGCGCAAGAACGCGAACTTCGAAGCGAGGTACGTGTCGATGTACAGGAGCTTCCCGATGCGGGTGGTGGCCTCGGCCGCCGCCGCGATCTCCGGGATGTGCCGGTCGACCCAGTGCTTGAAGTCGCGGGCGCCGCGCGCGTTCTCGAAGATGAACACGGGCGCGCGCTGCATGCAGTCCTCGACGACCGTGCAGATCGCGCCGCCCGATTCGTTGATGACCTTCATGCCGCGGTTGTACGACGCGACGAGCGTTCCTTCGGCGGTCGCGAGCGGGATGAGGAACTCGCCCTGCGCGTGCTCGCCCCGGATGTGCAGCGGTCCGGCCAGCCCGATCGGCACCTGGGCCACGCCCACGAAGCTCTCGATGTTGCCCTGGGTGATGTGGGGGTCGAACGAGTACTGCGTGATGTGCTCGAGCTTCGCTCCCGTGTACTCGGACAGGTACTGCTGGCGGGCGGCGATGATCTCGGGCGAGTAGTCGTCGGTGCGGTCGCGGGGGATCCCGTCGTGGTGCTCGGCCGGGGGCGCGACGGTGTCGTGCACCGCGAGCTCGAGCGCGCCGAACGGCTCGCTGCGGAAGTCGACGAGGATCTCGTGGTCGCCGTCGTCGAGGGGCGCGCCGGCAACTCTCACACCCACGACCGCACGCAGCGGGAAGGGCACGCCGTCACCCACGCCGTTGGCGGGGACCTCCTGGTGGTCGAACTCGAGCACCACGGCGTCGAGCGCCACGGGCTCGCCGTCGATCGCGAGCCGGTCGACGCCCACGAGTGTGGCGTCGAACACGCGGTTCTTCACCTCGAAGCGGAAGCCGTCGTCGAGGTTCCGGAGGCTGCCCACGGTGTACAGGTGCTTCAGGAGCGGCGCGTCGCTCACGATCAGGTCCTCTCTTCCGCGGTGACGGCGGGGGTGACGGCCACGGGCAGGGTCGTGGGCCCGTACGCCCAGAACACGGGCACCTTCTCGAACGCGTACCCCGGGGCGAGGGCGAGCGTGTCGACGCGGTCGAGGAGCACCTCCACCGCGATGCGGGCCTCGAGCCGGGCCAGCGTGGCGCCGGGGCACACGTGCGGCCCGCCGCCGAACCCGAGGTGGCCGCGCGGATCGGGCCGGTCGAGGCGGAAGTCCTGCGGGTCGGCGAAGTGCGTCTCGTCGCGGTTGGCCGACGCGATCCCGAACGCCACCTTGTCGTCGTTGTGCAGCACCGCCCCGCGGAACTCGGTGTCGGCCGTGCAGGTGCGCATCAGGAACTGGATCGGCGGCATCGTGCGCAACGTCTCCTCGACCAGGTTGTTGACGAGTTCGCGGTCGGCCTTGCACGCGGCGAACACGTCGGGCCGGCTCGCGAGCACGAAGCACAGGTTCGAGATGAGGTGGCGGGTCGTCTCGTTGCCCGAGATGAACAGGAACATCAGCTGGGTGCGGGCCTCGACGTCGCTGAGGCGGCGACCGTCGACCTCGGTGGTGATGAGGCGGGTGATGAAGTCGTCGGGCGCCTCGGCCGCGGTCCGCCGGAACCGGATCTGCTCGTCGACGTACGCGGTGAACTCGGGGTGCGCGCCCTCGAGGCCCACGCCCCGCTCGTTGGCGTACTTGGTCGGGTAGGTGCCCTGAACGACCTCGTCGGACCACTCGGCCCACTGGCGGTGGTCCTCCACCGGGGCGCCGAGCAGGTGGCCGATCACGGTGGTGGGGATGGGCACGGAGTACCCGGCGACCATGTCGCCGCCGCCGGTGGTCACCAGGGCGTCGAGCAGGCCGTGGCAGAGGTCGTACGCGATGGGCTCCACCCGTCCGATCCGGTGCTGGGCGATCGCCGAGTTGATGATCCGGCGGACGTGGCCGTGGCGGGGCTCGGGGATCTCGTTGACGAACTGCTCCTCGTCGGGGACGACCACGCCGGGCTCGCGGAAGCTGGCCCGGAACGTCTCGACGTCCTTGGCCGCGGCGAGGACGTCGTCGAAGCGGGCGAGGAACCAGGCCTGGTTCGGACAGCGCGACACCGGCGCCGTTGCCCGCAGGTGCGCGAGCCCCTCGTGGACCGCGGGCGCGGTGGTGTCGAGCGGGTCGAAGTCCGGTCCGGAAGTCGGGTTGGAACTGGGATCCACCGTGGTGGTCATGCGGGCCCCCTCAGACGTCGCCGCGGCGCGCAGCGTAGGCCACCACCGGGTCCCGATGTGCCGCTTCCGGTCCATTAGCCTGGGTCGGCCATGACGACGCACCTCTCGCACCTCGACGCGCTCGAGGCCGAGTCCATCCACATCATCCGCGAGGTCGCGGCCGAGTTCGAGCGGCCGGTGCTGCTGTTCTCCGGGGGCAAGGACTCCGCGGTGATGCTCCGGCTCGCGGAGAAGGCGTTCTCGCCCGCCCGCCTGCCGTTCCCGCTGATGCACGTCGACACCGGGCACAACTTCGCCGAGGTGCTCGACTACCGCGACCGCCGGGTGGCCGAGCTGGGCGCCCAGCTCATCGTGGCGTCCGTTCAGGAGTCGATCGACCAGGGGCGGGTGGTCGAGGAGACCGGTCCGCGCGCGAGCCGCAACCGGCTCCAGACCGTCACCCTGCTCGACGCAATCGAGCACCACGGCTTCGACGCCGTGTTCGGCGGCGGTCGTCGCGACGAGGAGAAGGCCCGGGCCAAGGAGCGGGTGTTCTCCTTCCGCGACGACTTCGGCCAGTGGGACCCGAAGAACCAGCGCCCCGAGCTGTGGAGCCTCTACAACGGCAAGCACCGCAAGGGCGAGCACATCCGGGTGTTCCCTCTGTCGAACTGGACCGAGCTCGACATCTGGCAGTACGTCGCCGACGACCACATCGAGCTCCCGTCGATCTACTACGCGCACCGCCGCGACGTCGTCGAGCGCGACGGCATGCTCCTCGCGATCACGCCCTTCCTCCAGCTCATCGACGGCGAGGTCCCCGAGGAGCGGCTGGTGCGGTTCCGCACCGTGGGCGACGCCACCTGCACCGGCGCGGTGGAGTCGAGCGCGGCCACCCTCGACGCGATCATCGCCGAGACGGCCGCTTCCACCGTCACCGAGCGGGGCGCCACCCGGGCCGACGACCGGATCTCCGAGGCCGGCATGGAAGACCGCAAGCGCGAGGGCTACTTCTAACCAATGGAACTCCTGAGATTCGCCACCGCCGGGTCGGTCGACGACGGCAAGAGCACGTTGATCGGGCGGCTCCTGCTGGAGACGAAGCAGATCTTCGAGGATCAGCTCGAGGCGGTGGAGCGCACCAGCCGCGAGAAGGGCTTCGACTACACCAACCTCGCGCTGCTCACCGACGGCCTTCGGGCCGAGCGTGAGCAAGGGATCACGATCGACGTCGCCTACCGCTACTTCGCGACACCGCGGCGCAAGTTCATCATCGCCGACACCCCGGGCCACATCCAGTACACGCGCAACATGGTCACCGGCGCGTCCACCGCCGACCTCGCGCTCGTGCTCATCGACGCGCGCAAGGGGGTACTCGAGCAGTCGCGCCGCCACGCGGTGATCGCGTCGCTGCTGCAGGTGAAGCACCTCGTGCTCTGCGTCAACAAGATGGACCTGGTCGAGTACGACGAGGCGATCTTCGATGCCATCTGCGAAGACTTCGGCGATTTCGCGGCCAAGCTCGACATCGACGACCTGACCTTTGTGCCGATCTCGGCGCTCGAGGGCGACAACGTCGTGAACCACTCCCACAACATGGAGTGGTACGAGGGGCCGACCCTCCTGCACCACCTCGAGCACGTGTACATCGGGTCCGACCGCAACCTCATCGACGCGCGGTTCCCGGTCCAGTACGTGATCCGCCCGATGAGCCACGAGCACCACGACTACCGGGGCTACGCGGGCTCGGTGGCCAGCGGGATGTTCCGCCCGGGCGACGAAGTGGTCGTGCTGCCGAGCGGGTTCACCACCACCGTCGCGTCGATCGACCGTCACGAGGGCCCGGTGGAGCAGGCCTTCCCGCCGATGTCGGTCACGATGCGTCTCGCCGACGACCTCGACGTGTCCCGCGGCGACATGATCTGCCGCCCCCACAACACCCCGCGGGTCACCCAGGACGTCGACGCCATGATCTGCTGGTTCAACGAGCGGCCCATGCGGCCGGGCGCGACCCTGGCCATCAAGCACACCACCCGCTGGTCGCGGGCCCGGGTGCAGGACATGCAGTACCGGCTCGACGTCAACTCGCTGCACCGCGACGACGAGCACAACGCCCTCGCCATGAACGACATCGGCCGCGTGTCCCTGCGCACCGCGGTTCCGCTGTTCGTCGACGAGTACCGCCGCAACCGTGTCACCGGCTCGTTCATCCTGGTCGACGAAGCCACCTTCGAGACCGTGGGTGCGGGCATGGTGCTCGGCGCCACGGCGCCCTAGACGAGCGTGACCGACGCCCCGCGCAGCGCCAACGTCGTCTGGCACGACACCGGCACGCCGCGCGACGCCCGCTGGTCCGTCCTGGGCGGCCACGGGGCCACCGTGTGGCTCACCGGGCTGTCGGGCTCGGGCAAGTCGACGGTCGCGGTCGAGCTGCTCGGGCACCTGACCCGCGCCGGTGTGGCCGCCTACAGCCTCGACGGTGACAACCTCCGCCACGGCCTCAACGGCGATCTCGGCTTCACCGCCGACGCCCGGACCGAGAACATCCGCCGGGTGGGGGAGGTGGCCCGGCTCTTCGCCGACGCCGGCCTGGTCGCAGTGGTTCCCGTCATCAGCCCGTACCGCGCCGGGCGGGAGCACGCCCGCCGGATCCACGCCGACGTGGGACTGGAGTTCATCGAGGTGTTCGTCGACACGCCGATCGAGGTCTGCGAGGCCCGTGACGTGAAGGGCCTCTACGCGAAGGCCCGGGCCGGTGAGCTCCCGGGCTTCACCGGGGTCGACGACCCGTACGAGGCACCCGAGGCCGCGGACCTCGTCATCGCGGGAGACCGCACGTCGCCGGCCGACGCGGCCGCCGAGATCGTCGAAGTCCTGATCGCGCACGGTGTCGTGCCAGAATCGGCTCGCGGTGCCGAGCCGGAACGGAAGGGGTGACGGTGAGCGACATGGAACCCAACACCGAGGTCGAGGCTGCGGGGAGCGAGATCCTGGTGCCCGGCGACGCCGCCCTCGAGGAGGAGCTCGCGGCCGAGAAGTCCCTGTGGCGCACGATGATGTGGGGCATGGTCATCGCCACCCCGATCTGCATCGTCATCTGGATGCTGATCGTCGTGATCGCCGTCGGTCCGAAGGACCCGTCCGACTGGTTCGCCTGGCTGGGAATCGGCGCCATCGTCGGCGTGCTCGCCGGAGCCTTCTTCGGCGGCTGGGCCGGCTTCACGATGAAGGCCCACCTGCTCGACGAGGTGGACGCCCGGGGCGCCCGCCACTGAGCCACCGAAACGCCGAACATCGAACGAGAAGAGAGCCCGGCCGAATGGCCGGGCTCTCTCGTCTGCTGACCGGGGGTGGATCAGATCAGGGAGTGTCAGGAGTGGCGACCGAAGTTCTCGGTGGCCCACAGGCGGCCATCGGCGCCCCGGGCGAACCCGATCCCGATGGTGTCGTAGTTGCCCATGATGTTGGCGAGGTGCGGGGGCGAGTTCAGCCATGTGTTCTCGATGGAGTTGCCGTCCATGTTGCCGGGGCCCACCATGATGTTCTCGGCGAGGCCGGCATAGCCCTCGAACCCGGGGCTCCTGATCGTGGCCGACAGGTCGCGATGGCGGAAGCTGCCGGTGTCACGCATGTACCGGCTCCACTCGTCGGCGAGGCAGGCGAGCCGCGCGTTCCAGAAGAGCGCCGGCAGGCCCTCGCCGGACCGGTCGCCGTTGGTCCGGTTGAGGATCGTCTGGGTGATCGGGTCGGGCGGGTCGGCGGGGCAACCAGGGGGCGCGGGGGTCTGGTCGACGGGCCCACAGGCCGCCGCGAGGATCCCGAGGACGAGCACGCCCGCGACGAGGACACCGAGCCCCCGCCTGCGACGCGTGCGTTCGGAACCTGCGAACCCCATGAAGCCCTCCCAGCCACTACCGCTTGGGGGATCCTTCGGCACGCGCGGGGCCCGCACTTGAGTGGAAACGGCGCGAAATGCCCGCGAGTGGGCTCGGGGTCAGGCGCGCGAGGGGAACGGCGAGGGTTTGGGGGGGAGCGCGCGGGGCTCCCTCAGACCGGGTTCGGACCGAGGAACCGATCGAGGAGGCCGTCCACCCCCGAGCCGTGGAGGGTCATCCCGCCGTCGATCACCAGGTTCTGGCCGGTGACGAAGCGGGCGAGGTCGCTGGCGAGGAAGCACACCACGTCGGCGATGTCCTCGGGGGTCCCGATCCGCGCCAGCGGGGTCTTCGCGGTCATGTGCGGCACCGCCCAGTCGATGGCCAGGAGCGGGTCGGTCAGGCCGGTGTGGATCATCCCGGGCGACACCGCGTTGACCCGGATCGTGGGGGCGTACTCGAGCGCCGCCGTCGCGGTGAGGGCCGCCACCGCGGCCTTGGCCGCTGCGTAGGGGGCCTCGCCCGCCGCGGGGCGGGTGCCGCTGATCGACGCGGTGCTCACGATGGCGCCGCCGCCGTTGGCGAGCAGCAGGGGCGCCCCGGCCTTGAAGCCGTGGAACACGCCGGTGAGGTTGAGTCGCACGATCCGGTCCCACTCGGCCTCGTCATAGCCGTGGATCGGCGAGATGGTGCTGCCCCCGGCGTTGTTGAAGATCGTCGTCAGGCCGCCGAGCTGCTCGTCGGCCTCGCGCATCGCCCAGGCCACGGCCGAGAAGTCGGTCACGTCCACCTCGTAGGCGAGCCCGCCCACGTCCTCGGCGACCGCCCGGGCGGCCTCGCCGTTGATGTCGACCACGGCCACCATGGCCCCCTCGTCGGCGAAGCGGCGGCAGGTGGCCGCCCCGATCCCCGAACCCCCGCCCGTCACGACGGCGCGCTTGTCCTCGAGCAGTCCCATGCCGATGCCTCTCCTCGGTGCCGGAAGGAGTCCATCATGGTCCACCGGCGCGGGATCGGATTGGGCATGTTCAGAGCGACCGTGAGGGGCATCGTGGCGCACCGGGTGCGCCTCGCGCTGTCCCTGGTCGCCGTGATGCTCGGCGTGGCCTTCGTCGCGGGCACCTACGTCCTCACCGACACGGTCAACCGCTCCTACGACGGCCTGTTCAGCGCCACCGTCGCCAACGTCGACGTGGTGGTGCAGCTCCGGGGCCAGACCGGGCCCGAGGGCACCCGCGAGCGGTTCTCCGACCGGGTGGTGGGCGAGCTGGCCGCGGTCCCCGGGGTCGCGAGCGCGCACGGGGTCGTGCAGGGCTACGCGCAGTTCGTCGACCGCAACGGCGACGCGGTCCGCAGCGGCGGCGCGCCGACGCTGGGGATCTCCTGGGCCCAGGACGGCCGGCGCGGCCCGCTGCGGCTCGTGGGGCCGACGAGCCGGCCACCGAAGGGGCCCGACGAAGTGGCGATGGACGTCGGCACCGCGCGCGCGAACGGGTTCGAGGTGGGGGACAGGGTGCGGGTGCTGCTCACCGGCCCGGCCCGCGAGTTCGAGATCGTGGGACTGTTCGGGTTCGGCGACCGGACCGACCTCGGCGCGCTGACGTTCGCCGCGTTCGACGAGCAGACCGCGCAGGACGCGGTGGGCGCGCCGGGCCAGGTCGACGCGGTGAACGTGGTGCGCGAGCCCGGGGTGTCGGTGCGCACACTGCGCGCGCGCATCGCGCAGCAGGTCGGTCCGGGGTACTCGGTGCTCCTCGCCCAGGAGGCGGCGGCCACCGCGGGGTACCTGGTGCGCAACCTGCTCGAGCTGCTCACCGCGGTGCTGTTGGGCTTCGCGGCCATCGGCGTGGTGATCGCCGCGCTGCTCGTGTTCAACACGTTCACGATCGTGGTGGCCCAGCGCACCCGCGAGCTGGGCCTGCTCCGGGTGATCGGCGCGAGCCGGTCTCAGGTGGTGGGCGGGATCGTGCTCGAGGCGCTCGTGGTCGGCGTCGTCGCGTCGGC
>Ga0302322_100004415_pt1 | contig 12213 bp, 9 predicted proteins | sample Fen_T0_2_FD_203757 | JGI IMG/M metagenome (GOLD analysis project Ga0302322, IMG submission 203757) | Peat permafrost microbial communities from Stordalen Mire near Abisko, Sweden - Fen_T0_2 | ecosystem: Environmental > Terrestrial > Soil > Wetlands > Permafrost | place: Sweden: Abisko... | reverse complement strand
GGTTCGCCCGGCCGCGCGGAAGGCCGAGAACTTCTCGAGGCACTTGTCCTGGAACGCCGCGTCGCCGACGGCGAGCACCTCGTCGACGAGGAGGATCTCCGGCTCGACGTTGATGGCGACGGAGAAGCCGAGACGCACGTACATGCCCGAGGAGTAGGTCTTGATCGGCTGGTCGATGAAGTGCTCGACCCCGGAGAACTCGATGATGTCGTCGAGCCGTGCGTCGAGATCACGCTTGGTCAGACCCAGGATCGCGCCGTTGAGGTAGATGTTGTCGCGGCCGCTGAGCTCCGGGTGGAACCCCGACCCCAGCTCGAGCAGCGCTGCCAGCTTCCCGCGCACGACGACGTCGCCGCGGGTCGGGTTGAGGATCCGCGCGATGCACTTGAGCAACGTCGACTTGCCGCTGCCGTTGTCGCCGAGCAGGGCGAAGGTCGTGCCCCACGGTACCTCGATGGACACGTCGTTGAGGGCGAGGAACTCCTCGAACACCGACTTGCGGCGGCGTACCACGATCGACTTCAGGCTCTGGTTGCGCTCGCGGTAGAGCCGGAACGCCTTGTCGAGGTCGTTCACCGAGATGGCCGAGGACGTGGTCACAGCTCCTCCACGATGGTCGGGGAGAAGCGACGGAAGATGAGGTAGCCGATCGCGAGGTAGCCGATGGCGAACCCCGCGCACCAGGCCCATTCCGTGAGTGTCGGCAGGCGGTTGTCATAGAGCAGGTTGCGGAACGCGTCGACGAAGTGCTGCATGGGGTTCAGCTCGTAGAACAGTCGGATCGGAGGGGTGTGGCCGAGGATGTCGTGGTGCCCCGCCTCGGTGGAGGCGATCGCCTTGGCGACGACGCTGGGGGGGTAGACGATCGTCGTGAGGAAGAACCAGATCTGCAGGACGATCCCGAGGAGGTACTGCAGGTCGCGGAAGTAGACCAGGCCGATCGACAGGCCCATGGCCCAGCCGTGCGCCATGACGGCGAGCAGCACCGCCAGGACGAGCACGAACGGGATGAACACCAGCGGTCGGCCGCCGACGATGAGAAGGACGACCACGAGCACCAGCAGCTCGATCAGGAACGTGACGAACCACGAGACGGTCTGGGAGCCGACGAGGACCCAGCGAGGGAAGAAGACCTTCTTGAGCAGTCCCTCGTTGCCGAGCAACGACCCCATGCCGGCGGACATCGCGTTGCTGAAGAAGTTCCACGGGAGCAGCCCCGCGAGGAGCCATACGGCGAAGACGTCGATCCCGCTCGGGTCACCGGGATCCGGCGTGACGCGCAGCAGGAAGGAGAAGACCAGGGTGTAGATGACCATGGCGGCGAGCGGGTTGAGCAGGGACCAGAGGTTGCCCAGCACGGTCCCGCGGTACTTGGTGCGGATCTCGCGGCGGCTCAGGACGCCGAGGAGGGCCCAGCCCGAGTCGGGATCGGCGAGCCGCTCGCGGAACACGGGCACTCCTCCGGATCTGGGCTGGCGCTGCTCGCGGCCAGTGTACGGGCGGACGATGACGCGACCGACGACGCCGAGGGGGGCCACCGCGGGGTTGCTCAGTGGTGCAGCGTGCCCGTCTCCCGCTTCTCGAGGACAAGTCCCTCGAGGTAGCCGCCGTACCCGCTCTTCGCCAGGTCGCTGCCCAGCCGGAGCAGGTGGTCGTCGTCGATCCAGCCGTTGCGCCAGGCGACCTCCTCCACGCAGGACACCTTGGTGCCCTGGCGCTCCTCGAGGACGCGGACGAAGTCGCCCGCGGCGTGGAGCATCGCGAACGTGCCGGTGTCGAGCCAGGCCGTCCCGCGGGGCAGGACGGTGACCGAGAGCCGCCCCTGCCGCAGGTAGGCGTCGTTGACGGCCGTGATCTCGAGCTCCCCGCGGGCGCTGGGACGGACCTCGCGGGCGACATCGACGATGTCCGAGCCGTAGAAGTAGAGGCCCGGGACGGCGTAGTTGCTCTTGGGCCGCTCCGGCTTCTCCTCGATCGAGACGACGTTCCCCTGTGCGTCGAACTCGACGACGCCGTACTCGCGCGGGTTGCTGACGCGGTAGGCGAACACGTGACCGCCCTCGACGTGCTGCAGGTCACGCAGCCTGGTCCCGAGACCCGAGCCGTGGAAGATGTTGTCGCCGAGCACCAGTGCCGCTCCGTCCCCGGCGAGGAAGTCGGCGCCGATCAGGAAGGCCTGGGCGAGCCCCTCGGGACGCGGCTGGGCAGCGAACTGGAGGTTCATCCCGAGGTCGCTACCGTCTCCGAGCAGCCGCACGAACGACGCCTGGTCCTCGGGGGTGGTGATCACCAGGACGTCACGCAGACCCGCAGCCATCAGGGTGGCGAGGGGGTAGTGCACCATGGGCTTGTCGTAGACGGGCAACAACTGCTTGCTCACGCCGCGGGTGATCGGCCAGAGCCGCGAACCGGTCCCACCGGCGAGGATGATCCCCTTCACAGACCGGTAACCTACATGCGCCGGAGGCCACCAGGGGCCCCGAGCGGAATGGGGACCTCGTGAAGCTGCTCGTCACCGGCGCCGCCGGGTTCATCGGATCGCACTACGTCCGTTCGGTGCTGGGCACCGGCTACGACGGCGTCGAGGTCACCGGCCTCACCGTCCTGGACAAGCTCACCTACGCCGGTGTCCGCGCCAACCTCGCGCCGGTCGACGACGATCCCCGGTTCCGGTTCGTCGAGGGCGACATCTGCGATGCCGCGCTGCTCGGCGAGCTCGTGCCAGGGCACGACGCGATCGTCCACTTCGCGGCGGAGTCCCACGTCGACCGGTCGATCGAGGGTGCGGCCGACTTCGTGGTCACCAACGTGGTCGGCACCCAGACCATGCTGCAGGCCGCGTTGATCCACGGCGTGCAGACCTTCGTCCACGTCTCGACCGACGAGGTCTACGGAAGCATCGACGAGGGCTCCTGGGACGAGCAGCAGCCGTTGCTGCCCAACAGTCCCTACTCGGCGTCCAAAGCAGGTTCCGACCTCATCGCGCGCGCCTACTCACGCACCCACGGGCTCGACGTACGCATCACCCGCTGCTCGAACAACTACGGGCCCTATCAGTTCCCCGAGAAGGTCATCCCGCTGTTCGTCACCAACCTGATGGACGGACGAACCGTCCCGCTCTACGGGGACGGCCTCAACGTCCGCGACTGGCTGCACGTCGACGACCACTGCCGCGGGATCCACCTCGTCCTGTCGAAGGGGCGCCCCGGGGAGACCTACAACATCGGGGGTGGGACCGAGCTGACGAACAAGGAGCTCACCGGCCGCCTGCTGGAGGCCATGGGAGCCACCTGGGACTCGGTCGAGCGCGTCGACGACCGCAAGGGCCACGACCGCCGGTACTCGGTCGACATCACGAAGTCCCGGACCGAGCTCGGCTACGAGCCGCTGGTGAGCTTCGACGAGGGGCTGGCCGCGACCGTCGACTGGTACCGCGCCAACGAGGCGTGGTGGCGCGCGCTGAAGGCGCCCGCGTCCCGGTGACCACCTGGCTGGTGACGGGGTCGGGGGGTCAGCTCGGGACCGAGCTGCTCGAGCTGCTGACAGGTGGGCAGGACACCGTCGTCGGTGTCGACCGGGGGGACCTCGACGTCACCGACCGCACCGCCGTGCACCAGCTCGTCGGGGAGGTCCGGCCGGACGTCGTGGTGAACTGCGCGGCGTACACGGCCGTCGACCGGGCCGAGAGCGACCCCGAGGCTGCGATGGCTGTCAACGGCGCGGCCCCCGGGCACCTCGCGTCGGCCGTCGCCGCGCACGGGTCACGGCTCCTGCACGTGTCCACCGACTACGTGTTCGCGGGCGACGCGGACCGGCCCTACGCCGAGGACGCACCGACCTCGCCGCAGTCGGTCTACGGGGTGACGAAGCTCGCCGGGGAACGGGCCGTGCTCGAGACGCTCCCGCTCGGTGGGTTCGTCGTGCGCACGGCCTGGCTGTACGGCGCCCACGGCCCGAACTTCGTGAGCACGATGCTCCGGCTGGCGGAGGAGCGCGACACCGTCGATGTCGTCGACGACCAGCTGGGACAGCCCACCTGGGCCCGCGACCTCGCTGCACAGCTCGTGCTCCTCGCCCGCAGCGATGCGACGCCGGGCGTCTACCACGGGACCAGCTCGGGTGCGGTGACCTGGTTCGGGTTGACGCGCAAGCTGTTCCGGCTCTGCGGCCTCGACCCGGACCGGGTCCGACCGACCACGACCGCCGCCTTCCCGCGGCCGGCACCTCGCCCCGCGTACTCGGTGCTCGGGCACGAACGGTGGGCTCTCGCGGGCCTCACCGAGATGCGCCCGTGGGACGTCGCTCTCGCTGCCTACGTCGAGTCGCTCCGCTCGTCGTGACACGGCAGATCACCGTCGTCGCCGCGTACGGCACCGAGGCGGCGACGACCCGGGCCCGCGCCGTCGAGTGGGCCCGTCATCTGGGCCTGGACATGGAGCTGCACGGTTACGTCGGATCGGCGTCCAACCGCCCGGCGGACCTCATGCGTGACCCCGCGCGCGCGGCCCGTGCCGAACTGGACCTGCGCCGGCTTCGGCCCGGTGGGCCGTTGCTGCTGCTGCGTGAGGCCACGCCCTTCAGCCGTGGCGGGATCGAGTCGCGGTTGCTCCGCGCCGCGACTCCGGGCGTGTACGACCTCGACGACGCACTCTTCGAGGACAGGCGCCGCCTCCCCGACCCCGCGGCGCTGTTCCCGAAACCGGTGAAGGCGGAACGCGCAGCCCGCAGCGCCCGTCGTGTCGTCGTGGGCAACGACGTCCTCGCCGGGTGGGCGGCGCGCCACAATCGCGACGTCGTCGTGGTACCTACGTGCGTGGAACCGGACGACTACGTCGTGCGGCTCGACCACGAACCGGCTGAAGTCCCTGTGATCGGATGGCTGGGCAGCCCGTCGACGGAGCCCCACCTCCTCGAGGTCGCTGACGCACTTCTGGCCGTGCACCGTCGAACCGGCGCAGTGCTCCGCGTCGTGAGCGCCGGCAACGCGCACCTCGGCCCGCTCGAGGGCATCGTGGAACGCGTCGCCTGGACCCCGGCGGGCTGGGCGCGCGCGCTGTCGTCCTTCGACGTCGGCATCGGTCCACTCACCGATGACGCGTTCAGCCGCGGCAAGTGCGCCTACAAGCTCCTGCAGTACGCCGCCGCCGGCGTCCCCTTCGTCGCTTCGCCCGTCGGCGCCAACGCCGCCGCGATCGACCGCCTGGGTGGACGTGCCGCTGTCGGTACCCAGGCATGGACCGACGCCCTGCTCGACCTCCTCGGCGCGACGGCCGCAGATCGTCGGCATGTGGCGGAGGGGGGCCGAGCCGGTGTCGTGGCCCACTACTCGTTCGCGCGCTGGGCGCCCGTCTGGCGCGCCGCGGTGCTGGAGGCCTGACCGTGCGCATCGGCCTCCTCACGAGCGTGCCCGAGACCCTCGACGCGTTCTTCCCCGACTGGGTCGACGCCTGGCGCCAGGCCGGCTGGGCGGTGTCGCCGGCCAGCGGCCCCGGGCCCGGTGGGAGGGCCGCGAGGATCCCTGGTGCCGCGGTGATCCCCGGGATCACCAGGTCGCCGCGACCCGCGAGCGGGGCGGCTCATCGTCACCTGCGCGACTGGGTCACGCGCGAGAGGCTGGACGTCGTCCTCACCAGTACCGCGACGGCAAGCGCGCTGGTCCGCACGGCCCGCGTGGGTGCCCCGGTCGCCTACTTCTGTCACGGTCTCCACTGGGCCGGCGGGGTTTCCTTGCGCACGACGGTCCCGCGGACGCTGGAGCGGTCGCTCCTGCGCGCGACGTCCGGGGTCGTGAGCCTGAACTCCGAGGACGACGCCTGGTTCTCGGCACACCTCCGGGACGGACAGCCGCACGTGCGGCTCCGTGCCGGTGTCGGGCTCCATCTCGAGTCGTGGCCGGCCGTCCCGATCCCCGACGACCGGACGACCCTTCGGCTGGTGTGGGTGTCGGAGATGTCAGCCCGAAAGCGGCCGCAGGACGCGGTCGCCGTCGTGCGCGGGCTGCGGGTCGCCGGACTCGACGTCGAGATCTCGATGCTGGGTGACGGACCCCTGATCGACCAGGTCCGGCACCTGGCCGGGGCGACTCCCGGCGTGCACGTCGTCGGCCGTGCCGACCCGAGGCCCTTCCTGTCGACCGCTCACGCGCTGCTCCACACAGGAGCCTGGGAGGGCCTTCCGCGCGTGGCGCTCGAGGCCGCAGCCACGGGACGCGCGGTCCTCGGCTACGACGTCAAAGGCGTACGCGACGCACCCGGGTCGGTCGTCGCAGGTCGCGCGGGGGACGTCGCGGCCCTGCGGGAGTCGGTGGCCCGGTGGTGGCGGAGCGGTCGCCTCGAGCCGCGAGTCGACCGTGGATCCCTCGACTGGCGGCTCGCCCATGCCGAGGTGACCGAGCTGCTGGCCGCTGTGGTCGGCCGCACGCCAGGCAGCTGAGAGCCGCCGCGGTCAGGACGCGGAGCAGCGCGCCACGGAGGCGAGGTCGCTCGTCCGGATCGCGGCCCACAGGCACGGAGTCCTGCTCGTGTCGAGCGGGAACACCGTCTCGCCGTTGAAGGTGGTCCGGGCTTCGGTCGGGGCCGTGCCCATCTGGATGGTGTTGACGTCCAGGCTCCGCATCGACAGCGCGAGACCCTTCATCGTGCCGGGGTCCAGGGTCTCGTCGACCGTGACCACCGAGGAGATCAGGTCGAGCGTGCTCTGGAGCCGTACAGGGTTGGAGAACGTCTCGGGGCTCGCCAGCTTCAGCGCCATCGCGTGCAGCAGCTCCTGGCTGTTGCGAGCACGGTCGAGGTCGCTGTGCGGCAGGTTCTTGCGCTGCGACACCCACACGCGGGCGAGGATGCCGGTGAGAGGGATCTCGCCCTTGGGGAAGTTCCATGACGGGTTGCCGTACACGTTCGACGTCGCATAGAGGTTGTTGACCGTCACGCCGCCGATCGCGTCGACCAACTTGATCAGGCCGTAGTAGTCGATGTACGCGAAGTGATCGACCCTGATCCCGGTGAGGTCCTCGACCGTGCGCACGAGGAGGGTCGGTCCGCCGAGCGAGAACGATGCGTTGATCTTGCGGCGCACGGCCGGGTGCGTCGTGCCCGAGGCGTCGACGTAGGACGGGATCGTGACGAGGGAGTCGCGGGGGATCGAGATGAGCGACGCCTTGTCCCGGGCGGCGTCGACGTGGACGAGGATGATGATGTCCGAGCGCCCGGGGCCGGACGGCTTCTGCATGAGAAGCGTCTCCAGGCCTGCCTGACCGGTCGTGCCCGCCTCGGTCCCCGTGAGCTCCTCGGCCGAGAGCAGGTCGGCGCCGGCGAGGAGGAACGTCACCCCACCGTCCGGTGACGGCGCCGGTCTGGTCGCAGGGTCGATGCCGGCGAACACCTGCTCGGTGTGGATGGTCGCGAGGGCGTCGTCGAGCTTCCTCTTCGCCCAGAGCGCGTAGCCGCCGATGCTCACCAGGACCAGCGCCACGGCGACGACCGCCGCGACCACGGCCCGGCGATGCCGCGTGAGGAAGCCCGCGGTCCCGGAGTCGGTGGTGCCGGGGACGGCAGGCTCGCCGCTCGTGGTCTGCTCTGAAGTCGTGGTCATCGTCTCGACATGGTGACGGAGGGGAGGGCGGCCGGGTTCCCGTCCATGACCGTGGCTTAGGTCACGGGCGGTGGACAGATCATGCCCGACGCTCAGTCCGTCGGCGCGTCGTCACCGTTGTTTCGAGGGGCTGGAGCCTCGTAGGCGCTCATGTCGCGACCCATGACGAGGTCCGTCCCGTCGGTGGGCAAGGCCGAGAGCTGTTCGAGCGCGCTCCGGAAGTCACCGTCGTCGCCCATGGCGAGGACGGCCGCGGGCGACAGGGGCGGGACGTCGACCTCCATGACGAGCGGGTGGCCGCCGGGTCGCGGCACCTCGGACTCGGCGAACAGCGCCTCGTGCAGCTTCTCCCCGTGACGCAGCCCGGAGTAGGCGATGACGGCAGGGCGCCCCGCGTGCGCCGCGAGCGTCCGAGCCAGCTCCTCGATGCTGACCGGCTCACCCATGTCGAGCACGAGGGTGTCCCCGCGGTGCCCGTGCGCAGCCGCCTGGATGACCAGCTGGCAGGCCTCCTGGACCGTCATGAAGTACCGGGTGACCCGTGGGTCGGTGACCGTGATCGGGGCTCCTCGCGCGATCTGGTCCTGGAACGTCGTGACGACCGATCCGCGTGACCCGAGCACGTTGCCGAAGCGGACGGAAAGATAGGTCTTGTCCTCCTCGTGGGCCACCCACGCGGTGAGCCGCTCGGCGATCCGCTTGCTGTAGCCGAGCACGCTGATCGGGTCCGCCGCCTTGTCGGTCGAGATGTTCACGAACCGGGTCACACCCGTCGCCAGCGCCGCTTCCAGGACGTTCCACGTGCCCCAGACGTTGCTCTTGACGGCCTCCTCCGGGAACCGCTCGAGGACCGGGAGGTGCTTGAGGGCCGCGGCGTGGAAGACGACATCGGGGCGGATCTCCTCGAAGACCTGGCGGATGCGCACAGCGTCGCGGATGTCGGCGAGCACGCTCGTCTCGTGGGTGAGCAGCGCCCGCCCGTAGAGCATCAGCTCGACGGAGTGCAGCGCGGACTCGTCGCGGTCGAGCAGGTAGAGCTTGGCCGGCGCGTAGCGCGCGATCTGCCGGCAGAGCTCCGACCCGATGGAGCCGCCGGCCCCGGTGACGAGCACCACGCGGCCGGACAGGTAGCCGGCGATCTGCTCGACGTTGATGTCGATCTCGTGGCGCCCGAGGAGGTCCTCGAGGTCGATGTCGCGGACGTCAGCGACCTGCACCTCGCCGTGGACGATCTCCGACAGCGGCGGGATCACCTTGACCGTGACACCCGCCGCGTCGGCGTTCTTGATGACCCGGCGCATGGTGCTCGCGGACACGCCGGTCATGGCGACGATCACGACCTGTGCGCCCGTCTCCGACACTGCCTGGACCATGTCGTCGCCCGTGCCGAGGACCGGGACGCCGGAGATCTGCAGCCGCTGCTTGTGCGGTGCGTCGTCCAGCAACCCCACGGGGATGTAGCGGCTGTTGAGGTCGCGCAGGATTCCCGTCACCAGCTGGGCGCCCGCGTCGCCGGCGCCGTACACCAGGGTGGGCACGGCGTCGGTCGGCCGCTTGCGCATGTCCCGCCAGGTGCGCACCACGTAGCGGACGCCCAGCATCCCCACGAGCGCGAATGCAGCAGCGACGCCGCACACCGACAGCGGTACCGGGTGGTTCGCCGCGTCCCAGAGGCCCGAGACGAGCAGGAGCGAGCCGGCAGCCAGCGCCACGGTGACGGCGACGCCCCGGACCTCGTCGTACGACCCGTAGAGGTATCGGCCGCGATAGAGGTGCACCTGGAGACCGACGACACCTTGCACGGCGCAGACCAGCACGATGGACACGATGAGGCCGGCACTGATCGGGTAGTGCGGGAGGTCGATGTAGCGCAGTCGCATCGCCACCAGGATCGAGATGACCCACACCGAGCAGTCCGCGAGGTACTGCGCGGTCATCCGGACGCGATGCGACCCGGTCGCCCGGTGCAGTCGGCTACGCACGTCGCCTCACAGTCGCCCCCCGTCGGACGCCGAATCTGGCCCCTGCGCCGCTCAGGCTACCGACACCGCGGCGCGGGAGGGTAACCAGCATGTTGCGATACGGCCGCATCATGTGACCGGGGTCACGCTCCGGCCGCAAGCGCGGTTCTCACCCGCAGAGGTCGTCCGCGGCCGTCCGTGCCTGGACGACGGACGGGCGGGATGTCGACTTCGTGGTGGTTGATCCCACCCGAACCTTCTGCGCTCCCGTGTACGACGTCCCCACCGTGACCGAGATCGTGCGGCCGAGGCCGGCGACGGCCGTCAGCGTCGACCCGGGGATCGCCGCGGCGACGGTGCGGGCCGATTGGTCGAACTTGGGGTCGTAGCTCACGACGGTGGGGCCACCGACCGGCGCGGGCGCGTTGGTCGCGCGGCCGGACACGGCGAAGCCGACACCGGCGAGGTCGTTGGCCGCCTTCGTCCCGAGCCCGGAGGTGGCAGTGCCGTTGAGGACCTTCACCGTCACCTGTCCGGGTGCGACGGTGACCGCCGGGGCCGCGGCGGCAGCGGCCGTCACCGGGGCCACGATCGGGGTGTCGTGGTTGATCGCGGCGAACAGCTGCGGGGCCTTGGACGGGTCCCAGACGAGCACCTGACCGAGGCCGGCCACCCGGCGGGGTGCCGCCAGCGGGACCGTCGTGAACGCGACGTTGCCGGGGTTGGTGCCCTTGAGCCTGTCGGCGAGCGCGAGGAGCTGGTCCTTGCCGAGGCCGGCGTCGGTCGTGATGCTGCCCGCGACGGCGGACAGGAAGCCGTTGAGCTTGACCGGGTTGAGGATCGTCCCCGCGCTCGTAGCCTTCTTCACGATCGAGGCCACGAACTTCTGCTGGCGCTTCATCCGGCCGAGGTCGGCTGTGGGGTCGACGTACCGGGCCCGCACGTAGGCCAGCGACTGGGGGCCGCTGATGGTCTGCCGGCCGGCCGGCAGGTTCAGGCCCGACTTCTGGTCCTTGAGCGGCTTGGCCAGGCAGACCTCGACGCCGCCGACGGCGTCGACCATCTGCAGGAAGCCGTTGAAGTTGAGCTCGACGTAGTGGTTGATCGTGACGCCCGTCATCGCCTCGACCGTCGAGACCATGAGCTTCGGGCCGCCCTCCTCGTAGGCGGCGTTCAGCTTGGCCTGGTGCGACCGGTGGGTCTTGCCCTTGTCGTCGGCGTAGGTCGGGATCGTGGCCAGGGTGTCGCGGGGGAGCGAGACCACGGTGACCGCGTTCGCGTCCGCACCGATGTGGACGAGCATCATCGTGTCGGTGCGCGGCTTGCCGTAGTCGGCCGTGCCGAGGTGCAGCGCGTCGGCCTGCACGCGGGTCAGGCCCGCGCGGCTGTCGCTCGCGACCACGAGGATCGTCATCGGGTCGCTGGAGCCGGTGTCGTCGGTGGAGGTCAGCCCCGGGATCGAGATGTGCGAGACCTGGCCGACGTAGCGCGTCACGCCCGCCCACGCCACCCCGCTCGTGAGCAGGACCCCGACGGAGACCACGCCCGCGGCGGCCCGCAGGCCGCGCCGGGCACGAGGTGCGGTCGTCGACACTCCGGCACGGCTGGTGCGCGGTGCGTTCGCCACGTGGAGCCCTCCTGGTCGGCCGACGATCCGTCCACGGTACGACGCAGACGGGCTGACTCCCGTGCCGCAACGCCGCGTGAGGTGGGTCACCCGTGCGAGGTCGACTACGGTTCTCAACGCCATGTCCAGCGCCCCCACCCCCGCCGAGCGGCCCGTAGCGGATCAGACGCCCGGGCCCGGGGTCTCGGTCGTGGTCCCCGTGCTCAACGAGGAGCGCCACCTGCGCGACGCGGTCGACCAGATGCTCGGACAGGCCTACCCGGGCCCGCTCGAGGTGGTGCTCGCGCTCGGCCCGAGCCGCGACCGCACCGATGCGATCGCGGCGGAGATCTCCGCCGCGGACGCGCGGGTGCGCCTGGTCTCCAACCCCACCGGCCGCACACCGGCGGGCCTCAACGCCGCCATCGCCGCCGCGTCCTACGACGTCATCGTGCGGGTCGACGGCCACGCCCTCGTGCCCGACGACTACGTCGCGGCAGCGGTCGAGACACTCGGGCGCACCGGCGCCGACAACGTCGGCGGGATCATGGCCGCGGAGGGCGAGACGCCGTTCGAGGACGCCGTCGCCCGCGCGATGACCTCGAAGCTCGGCGTCGGCGCCGCGGCGTTCCACGTCGGCGGCGAGGAGGGGCCCGCGCCCACGGTCTACCTCGGCGTCTTCCGCCGCGCGGCGCTCGAGCGGGTCGGCGGCTACGACGAGTCGATGGTGCGCGCCCAGGACTGGGAGATGAACCACCGCATCATCGAGACCGGCGGCCTGGTGTGGTTCACCCCGCGGATGCGCGTCACCTACCGGCCGCGGCCGAACGTCCGCGCGCTCGGCAAGCAGTACTTCGAGTACGGCCGCTGGCGGCGTGAGGTCGCGCGTCGGCACCCGGACACGCTGTCGGGCCGCTACCTCGCTGCCCCGGTCGCGGTGCTCGGCGTCGTCCTGGGCACCCTGGCCGGGCTGCTGTCGGTGGGCGGTCCCTCGTGGCTCGCGCTCGGCTGGCTCGGCCCGGTCGGCTACCTCGCCGTGATCCTGGGCGGCTCCGT
>Ga0302322_100004414_pt1 | contig 12214 bp, 6 predicted proteins | sample Fen_T0_2_FD_203757 | JGI IMG/M metagenome (GOLD analysis project Ga0302322, IMG submission 203757) | Peat permafrost microbial communities from Stordalen Mire near Abisko, Sweden - Fen_T0_2 | ecosystem: Environmental > Terrestrial > Soil > Wetlands > Permafrost | place: Sweden: Abisko... | reverse complement strand
CTGCACGTGCTCTTTGTTCCGCAGGAGAACGGGGCGATCACGGTTTGTTTCAGCCTGGCGTCCCTCACCGCCGAGACGAGACGCTATATCACGGACAACCTTTACATTCCCTTTGGCGGGTTTTACCCGGAAAGCTGGCTGGTGGAGCGGGCCCCCTGGTCGCGCGGCCTGCCGCGCTTGGTCGCCCGGCATCAAGCCCGGTTGAAAAACTCCGGCGAAACCGTGCGCCGCTGGGAAATCAGCCCAATCGACGACATCAACCAGCAGCAGCAGCACATGGAGATGATCAACACCGAGCTGGGCTACCTGCTGCCCAACGCGGAGCGCGAGGAATTCGGGAAAATCACCCCCGAGGGCCGGTTCCGCATCTGGAAGGAAGCCTGGCTGCTCGACTATCTCGGGGTGGCTGGCCGCTACCGTTGACCCGCAATCCGGTCGCCGGCGTGAATTGGGTCAAACAGTGGTGAAAAGATCCGCGCCTGCGGAAAAATGACTCGTGTCGGGGATGTTTCCGAGTAGGCCGTAAGCCATGCCATTGCTCGCCCAGTCCGCCGTGGACACGATGAAGACCCTCCCGCCGGGGGTCTGGCTGAAGATTGGTATCGCGGTCCTGGCGATCATCGTAGCCGTGATTATTTTTCGCCAGATCATGAAGGTGAACAAGATCATCGGGAGCATCATCCTGCTCGTCGTGGGATCGATTTTCTTTTTCTCCTGGGTGTACAACCGGAACGAACCAAAATTTCTGACCCCCTTCGTGGACCGGATCGCCCCGTTCTTCCCCACGGCCGGAGCTTACAACGCCAAGCAACAAACCACGCCAAAGACGACGCGTTAGGCGGGAGGATAGAAAAAAGGTTTGGTCTTTCCGGGGCCCCGGCTAGTTTGCTCGGGTATGCCAAAAGACCATTCCGACATCGGACTCATCGGCCTGGCGGTCATGGGTCAAAATCTTGCACTGAACATAGCCGACCACGGCTTCCAAATTTCGGTTTACAACCGCACCACCGAAAAAACCGACAAGTTTGTCGCGGAAAATCCTTCGACGCCCGGCGGGTTGATTGGCGCCAAGACGCTGCCGGAGTTCGTGCAGTCGCTCGCGAAACCCCGCAAGATGGTGATCCTGGTCCAGGCCGGAAAAGCGACCGACGCCGTGATTGATGGATTGGTGCCACTGTTGGAACAGGGCGACATCATCATCGACGGCGGAAACGCGCTTTGGACCGACACGATTCGCCGGGAAAAGGCCCTCAAGGAAAAAGGTCTCCGTTTCATCGGGTCCGGCGTTTCCGGCGGTGAGGAAGGGGCCCGCTTTGGTCCGTCGCTGATGCCGGGCGGCGATTTTGCTGCCTGGAAGGAACTCAAGCCCATTTGGGAAGCGGTGGCGGCCAAAGTGGACGCCAAGACCGGGAAGCCCATACCCGGTGCGTTGCCCGGCAAGCCCGTGACCGGCGGCGTGCCCTGCACGACGTATATTGGCGAGAACGGCGCGGGCCATTACGTCAAGATGGTACACAACGGCATTGAGTATGGCGACATGCAGATGATCTGCGAGGCGTACTCGCTCATGCAGGGGCTGCTCGGCCTGAAGCCGGCGGAAATGGGGGCGATCTTTTCTGAATGGAACACCGGCTCCCTCGACAGTTTTCTCATCGAGATCACCGCGGATATTCTGAAGCAGGTCGACCCGACGAACAAAAAAAAGGCCTTCGTCGACATCGTGCTGGATACGGCCGGTCAGAAAGGCACCGGAAAATGGACCTCGACCAACGCGCTGGATATGGGGGTGCCGGCGCCGACCATTGCCGAGGCGGTCTTTGCCCGCTGCATCAGTGCCATCAAAGACGAGCGGGTCGCGGCGTCGAAGATTCTCAAGGGTCCCGGCCGGAAATACCGCGGCTCCAAGAAGGCGCTGCTCGCGGCCATTCACGACGCGCTGTACTGCTCGAAGATCTGTTCCTACGCGCAAGGGTTCCAACTCATGCGCACCGCGCAGGGGGAATTTGGCTGGAAATTGAACTTCGGCGAGATCGCGAAGATCTTCCGCGGGGGTTGCATCATCCGCGCCGCTTTCCTGCAAAAGATCACCGAGGCCTATGCTCGCAATCCCGACCTCGCCAATCTGCTGCTCGACCCGTACTTCAACAAGACCGTGAAGAAGGCCCAGGAGAACTGGCGCAAGGTGGTGTCCCTCGCCGCGGAATGCGGGGTCGCGGCGCCAACGTTCAGCTCCGCCCTCGCCTACTACGACAGCTACCGGGCTCCCCGCCTGCCGGCGAATCTGCTCCAGGCCCAGCGCGACTATTTTGGCGCCCATACGTACGAGCGGGTCGACCAGCCGCGTGGCAAATTCTTCCACGTCGACTGGCCGGAACCCACCCGACCGCAATTGGAGGTCTGATCCCAGATCGACCGACGGCGGAAAAATGAATAAGCCGCCTCGGTCCGGCGTCTCAATCACCATGAAATACCTGCTCTGCTTGCTTGGTTTGGCCTGCGCGACGGTTTTTGCGCGGGAAGAAAACGGCGATTATGAGCGGCGGCGCGAAGAACCGCGGGTGATTCTTTACGAGCATGCGGATTATCGGGGCGATTCCCTCGTGCTCTATCCCGGCGAGGCGATCGAGAACTTTTCCGGGCGGACCTTCGAGCATGGCAATCGGCTGAACGACAGTATTTCCTCCATCCGGGTGGAGGGAGGAGCCGAGGTCTACGTGTATACCGAGGCGCGGTTTCGCGGCCCGGTGATGCGTTTGACGGAAAATGTCCGTGATTTGAGTGGCCGCTTGCTGGCCTTTGATTCGCGAGACTCCTGGAATGATCGCATCTCATCCCTGCGGATTGAGAAAACCCCCCGACGCCAAGGGCGGGAACGGGAAATCGATTACGATGGAGTGATCCGGCGCGCCTACCGCGACCTCCTGGCCCGGGATCCGGACGACGACGGTTTCCGTCATTACCGCAGCCTGATGGTGGATCAGGGCTGGACCGAGCGCATGGTGCGCGAGCACATTCAGCACGCGGAAGAGTTTCGCCGCGAGGGCGCCGAACGGATCGTCCGCCGCGCCTATCAGGACATCCTCGGACGCGAGGCGGATCCGAGCGGGTTAAAGCACTATCGCGAAATGGTGGTCGATCGGAACTGGACCGAAGGGGACGTCCGCGACGACATGCGGCGCAGTGCGGAATTCCGCAACAAGCACGGTGGGCATTGAGCCGATTTATTCGGCGCCCGGCCGTTTGATGGTAGGCATCAGCGCCAACAAGATCAGCCTTTTCTGATCGCCCGATTCCGTTCGACGAGCGGGACGAGTGGCGCTGCCAAGACTTATTCCTTCACGAGGAAAGCGAGCGGCACTTCGGCGCTTTCGCGCCAGGCCCTTTCCGGGTGTTTAGCGCTGGGGAATCGTTTTGTGAACCAATCGCGGCTCTCGACGTAACCCGTGGCCCTGGGCAAGGCATCACATGCGACCCCGCCGAAACTGCGAGTTGCGGCAAACAGGTTCTGACCGTCTTGGGCATACACGACGGGGTAGCGATCCGCAGGATGTTCGGTGTAGCCAGGTGGCAGCTAGACCTCGATCGGGCGCGACGCCACGAACTGGGATGGGAAGGCCGCATGGCGCTCGATCTGCCGGGCTCCGGAGACCGTGACGGAAGTGACCGGTCCGATGCAGGTGCCGGCAAGATTGTGCACGAGCACACGATATTCCCCGGCGTCGGTCGCCCCGGCGTGGGCCGCGGAAAAAGATTTGCTGGTGGCCCCCACGATTTGCTCGCCGTCGTGCAGCCATTGGAATTCGAGCGCGCCGGAACCTTCGGCTTCCACCGACAACGTGATCGTGGCACCGGCTTCCACCGACACTTGGGTCGGTGCGACTTTGGTGAGGTGAGGTGTTTTTGAATCTTTGATGCCGAACGCGACCTTGGTGGGCGCAAGTTTGATCGCGCCCGATTGGGTCGTGACAAGGTGTCCGCGAAGATCGTTGGCGGCGGCAAGAAAGGCGATTTCTTCACCGGGAGCGAGGTCGGCGGGCGGCGACCAGAAAACGCGGTAAGGGGGCGCGTCGTCGGTGCCGAGCAGGTCCAGCTGACCGGGCCGGGACGATCGGGCGAGCGCAAAGGTGACTTCTGCCACACCGTCACCGCCCGACACTTCGGCCCGGATCTCCTGGCGGGTCGGGAAGGTGAGGCCGTCGACCTCCGTCGCGTTGATGGTCAAACTGGCTCCAGCTGAAGGATTGACCAGCGCGATTTGAAGTGGAGCGGGTGACGGCAGCGACGCAGTGGCGCGCCACACCGCGAACTGCAGCGGTGGCAGGGTTACCTGGACGGCACCGCCGGCGCCGGCGGTCAGCGGGTCGCCGCCGTCCGACTCTGGCCGACGTGAATCAAAGAGTGGCGCCAGGATTCCACCAGGCGGTTGGCTGGTCGGAATGGAGGCTGTCACGGTGGTCGTGCGCGAATTGTTGAGGGCGACGACATATTCAACCCGTTCGCTGCGATCGAGGCGCGAGAAGGAAAAAATCTCGGGCGCAGAGGCGGCGCGGGGAATCATCGCGCCCGTGCGGAGCGCCCGATGCGCGGCCCGGAGCGAATTTAACCGGGCGATGAAGCGGTAGAAAGGGTGGGTTTCATCAAACTTGTCGTCGGCTCCGGTTTTGGTGGTCGCCAGCAGCGACGCGTTTCGGAACTCGGGTGATTGCGAGGCAAACATGTCCTCGCGAGCCTTCATGTCGTCGCCACCCTGCCCGATCATCCCTTGTTCGTCGCCGTAATAGAGCACGGGTTGCCCGCGGGAGAGGAGGAGCAGGCCGTGGCCCAGCCGGACCAGATCCGCGAGGTGGGCGGCCGAGGCGCCAGGATTGTCCTGCTGCAGAAAGTAGCCAAACCGGCCCGCGTCGTGATTGCCGAGGAAAGTTGTGGTCGAATGGACATTGCTGTCGTGGTCCGTGTAATGGTCGTCTTGGGCGAAGAAGTCTGCCAGCGCGGCGGCGGTGCCGGCCTGCGAGACGAACTTTCGGGCGGCGACGAAGAAGCCGAAATCGATGGTGGCATCGAGCGGAATGGTGCTGGTGGAAAATTCGCTGAGAAAGACCGGGTCGCCGGCGCCATTGGCCGCCTCGCCAAACTGCAGGAAGTCAGGCCGGCCCAGGGTGCGGGCGCGGGTGCGGATGGCGGGACCGAAGGCCTGCCAGAATTCCGCGTTAACGTGGCGGACGGTGTCGATGCGGTAGCCGTCGATCCCGTAGTCGAGCCATTGGCTGAACACCTCGATGAAACCGCGGACCACGCGAGGATGTTCGGTGAACAGGTCGTCGAGTCCCACGAAGTCACCGTCCAAGGCACTCTCTCCTGCAAAGGTGCTGTTGCCGCGATTGTGGTAGAGCGTCACATCATTGAGCCACGCCGGATTCTTCACGGTGGCGGCGGCCCTCCCGACGACCGGGCGGCGCGGAAAACTGGTTTCGGCCGACAGTGACGGAAAGACGGTGGGATCGTTCAAGCCGTTGTAGGCGACCGCGCGGTCGTCGAACGGGCGGCCGTGGTCATCGCGATAAGGGGACGCCACCTTGTCGCGGTAACGGGTATCGCCGTCGGCGTACTGGATGATATCCGCCGAATGGTTGATCACGATGTCCATGTAAACCCGCAACCCGCGGGCGTGCGCCTGCCGGATAAATTCTCGGTACTCGTCGTTGGTGCCGAGATGCGCGTCGACCCGCAGGAAGTCGGTGATCCAGTAGCCGTGGTAACCGGCCGATCCAAGCTGCACCGGGTTGTTGGTGAGAGGCGGTGTGATCCAAATGGCCGTGGCACCCAGGCGCTTCAGGTAATCCAGCCGCGCGGTGAGTCCGGCCAAGTCGCCGCCGTGGAAATAGCCAATGCGCGTCGGATCGAACCCGTGCTGCTCCGCTCCGCCCGCGATGCCACCCGTGTCGTTCGCCGGGTTTCCGTTGGTGAATCGGTCAGTGAGAACAAAGTAAAAAGTCTGGCCCGCGCCGGGATGCGTAAAACGAGGCACAGACACCGGGGCGGGAAGCGGGACCGCGGACGCGGAGAGGCAGACACTGGCCACGAAGTTCGCGGCCAACCAGCCGAAGAAACGGAATGAAGGGGTAATATTCATCGGGGTCCACCATTGTGACCGGGCGCATCGATGCGGTCAAACGGCGAGCGGACGAGAAGTCTTGGGTGAGCGCGATAAAACTTAGATTCGTGCGCGGCGACCGTCGGGATTTGGCCTTGGACTGCGCAGTTTCGGTTTTCTTTCGCGAGGATCTGGAGCCGTGCCGCATCTTCGGACCTAAGAGTTGTCCGAGCCATCGCGGTTTTCTCAAGGTTTTGTCCATCGCACTTTTTAAGCCTGGGGAGATGGTTGTAGTCAGCCTCCGGAACACCCCCAACCCCGTTTCGGCAGTTTACACCCAACGAACTTCAGGTACCGGGCCAGCCTCCGGCGTCCCGCTTTTCTTGATTACCACCATGCATACGAAAATGAACCCGCCTCGCGTGCGTCGCCTCCTCACCCGGAGCGTCGTCACGGGCCTGCTGCTGACGCAGTCGGCTCTCCTGTTAACCGCCCAGACCCCGGCACCACTGGCCGAGGGAGCCAACAAGAGTTCGGAACCGAACGGACCGGTCGTCGTGTTGGAATCACTAAAGGTCACCGCCGGTTTCAGTGGCAGCCTGGCCGCGGCGGCCGAAGCCAAGAAGGGCAGCCAGAATATCGTCGAAGTGATCATGTCGGAAGACATTGGTAAGTTGCCCGACATCAGCATCGCGGATTCTCTGACCCGGCTCACCGGTCTCACGACGCAGCGCATCAACGGTCGCAGCCAGGGTATCAGCATTCGCGGTCTCACCGGCGATTTCAGCACGACTTTGCTCAATGGCCGCGAGCAAGTTTCGAGCAGCCTGAACCGCAGCGTGGAATTCGACAACTATCCCTCGGAGTTGCTCAGCTCAGTGGTGGTGTACAAGACTTCGGCGGCCGGTCTGGCCGGGCAGGGCATTGCCGGCACCGTCGACCTCCAAACGATCCAGCCGCTGAGCAAGTCCGGCCGGGCGGTCGCGATCAGCGGATACTACAACACGACGCAGCTGGGTCAGCTGACGCCGGGAGCCAAGAAGGACGGCGAGCGTTTTAATGTTTCTTACTACGATCAGTTCTCCGGCGGCAAAGTGGGCCTGGCCCTCGGCTACGCGTACTCGAGCACCCCGTGGGAAGGGCAGCAATTCCAGGCTTGGGGTTATCCGACCGACGCGGCCGGCAACTATGCCCTCGGCGGGACCAAGTCCTACGTCCGCACGAGCAACGTGGACCGCAACGGTGTCATGGGCGTACTTGAGTTCAAGCCGAGCCCGATGGTGCACAGCACGTTCGACGCCTACTTCTCCAAGCTTGAGGAGAAACAATTGCTGCGGGGCCTTGAGATTCCGATGGCCTTCTGGAGTTCGGCGCAACTGCAACCGGGGTACACGGTCGATCACGGTTTGATCACCAATGCCACGCTGAAGAATATCCAGCCGGTGGTGCGCAACGACATCGTGACCAAGAAGAATGACGTGGTTTCGCTGGGTTGGAATCTGGCGATCGGCGACGGCTCGGGTTGGACGACCGTCTTCGACGTCGGCTATTCTCGCATCAAGCGCACGGAACGGAATCTGGAAACATACTCAGGTCTCGCGTTCGCCGGCTCGGCGGCCAACCCGGACACGATGACGGTCCATCTGATTCCCGGGCAGATTCCGGTGATCGGTCACACGGTCAATTATTCGGATGCCAGTCTTTTCAAGCTGACCGATCCCCAAGGCTGGGGCACGGGTACCTTGCCGACCACCGGCATGGAAGGCTACCTGAAGTATTTTCAGTCAAAGGATGAGTTGGCTCAGTTCAAGTTGCTCACGAAACACGAGCTCAAGAATTTCTTTAGCAACGTCGAGATTGGCGCGATGTACACCGATCGCTTCAAGCGGGACGGCGAACGTCCCACCGGTTTCATCTATAATGCCAACGGCCAGCCGACCGCCGCCCTACCAGCCGTTATCGGCAGCACTGATTTCAGTTTTCTCGGCCTAGGGAACCTCTACGCTTACGATCCGCTCGCCGCGCTGAACGCCGGTGCCTATGGGTTCTTCCCGAACCCCAACGCCGACGTCATCTACAATCGTTGGTCGGTGACAGAGAAGCTCACGCGGGGATACGTGCAGATGGATCTCGACAACAAGCTCTGGGGTATTCCGGTGAAGGGAAACCTGGGCCTTCTGATCATCAATGCCGACCAGTCGTCCTCCGGAAAGTCCGCCACGGGTGGCGGCAACACCCTGGTGGTCGTGCCGGTTAGCGGAGGCGCCAAGTACACCGATCTCGCACCTAGCCTGAATCTCAACTTTCAGCCGGCAGACCAGACGTTTGTCCGCTTCAGTCTGGCCCGCCAGATTGCCCGGCCCCGCATGTTCGACATGCGCGCATCCCGAGGATTCAGTTATAATCCTTCAAACGCCACCTCCAGCAGCCTGGCCAACAGTCCGTGGAGCGGCGACGGCGGCAATCCGGCCCTCAAGCCATGGAAGTCGGATTCCATCGACCTGGCCTTCGACAAATACTTCAAGGACAACAAGGGCTATTTCTCGTTGGCGCTATTCCACAAGAAACTCCTGACCTACATCTACGAGCAAGGATCGCTGACGGATTTCTCTGGTTACCCGATCACGGGCACCGTTTCCCCGACCCTTAGCCAGGGTACGGTCACGAAGCCGTTCAACGGCGAGGGTGGCTCGCTGCAGGGCGCTGAATTCACTCTTTCGCTTCCGAGCGAGCTGATCAGCAAGGCCGTGAAGGGTTTTGGGGTGGTGATTGGTGGCGCGTACACCGACAGCAACATCAAACCATGGGGCCCGACTTCGGGCACCGCGCCGCTCTCCGGTCTTTCGCGGAAGGTCGCCAATATCACATTCTACTACGAACGCGGCGGCTTTTCGGCCCGGATCAGCGAATGGTATCGTTCCGATTATCGCGCCTACATCACCAACTTTGGCGCACCGAACTTCAAGGGTGACGTGAATCCAGGTGGCGGCTTTGCCACGGCCAAGGCGGAAAAGAACCTCAGCGGCCAGATCAGCTACGCTTTCAAGACCGGCTCGCTGAAGGGGCTGACCTTCTTCCTCCAAGGCTACAACCTGAACAATTCGCCGCTCATCACCCTGAACAACGGCGACCCGCGGCAGGTGATAAATTATCAGAAATACGGCGCTTCCTACTCTTTCGGCGCCGCCTACAAGTTCTGATTCTTGGTCCAAACGGTCGGGTTGGGTCTGGCGGCCCTCGGATTCCTCCGGCGGCCGCCTCCTTTTCTAACCGGACTCCATTGGTGCATGCGCTTCCCCGAAACCTGCCGGGTTTTGGATTCATGTGGGAGCCGATAACGGAATCGCCGCGCCGAACTGGCGCCCCTGGTCACGTCTGAATTTTTTGCCCCTGTCCCATGCATTCGCCGCTTTCAACCTGGCTAACCGAACGGACCGCCGGCGTGCTCGCGCACGTCTCGTCGTTGCCTGGCGACTATGGCATTGGCAACCTGGGTCCCGGAGCTCGGTCCTTTGTGGATTTTCTCGCCGCGTCCAAGGTGCGCTATTGGCAGATCTGCCCGATCGGGCCGACCGGTTACGGCGATTCTCCGTACCAGCTCTTCTCGGGCCGGGCCGGCAATCCCTACTTCATCGACCTAGGCGAACTCGTCGAGTTCGGCTTGATCGAGCCGGAGGAATTGGCGCCGCTGCAGGCGTTGCCCGCCGAGCGTGTCGATTACGGGGCGCTGTACGCGAATTTCTGGACCGTGCTCAGTCGCGCCTACGATCGGTATGCCCGCTTGGAAACCGAAGGGCTGCCTGGGCTCGGCTCGTTGCGGGATTTTCGCCGGGAGGAAGGAAGCTGGCTCGAACCGTTCGCCGACTTCATGGCGCTCAAGGCTGTTTTCGGAGGGCAGCCGTGGACAAGTTGGCCGGTGGAGTACCGGCTTTGGAACATCGGGCTGCGCTCCTCCCTCACCGCGGCAATCCGCCGCGAGTCGGACCGGCAGGTGTTTTATCAATACGTGTTCTTTGGCCAGTGGAACCGCCTGCGGCGTTACGCCGCGGGACGCGGAGTCGGGATCATTGGCGACGTGCCGATCTTTGTTGCGCTCGACAGCGCCGATACCTGGCAGAACCGGGCGGTGTTCCGACTGGATGCGGAAGGCATGCCGCTGGCGGTGGCGGGAGTGCCGCCGGATTATTTTTCCGCGCTTGGCCAGCTGTGGGGCAATCCGCTCTATGACTGGGAACACCTGGCGCGCACGAACTACGGCTGGTGGATTGACCGGCTGCGGGCGGCGTTTCAGCTCTACGACATCGTCCGCCTCGATCATTTCCGCGGTTTCGACACGTATTGGGAAATTCCCGCCGGCGCGGCCGACGCGCGCGGCGGCCTGTGGCGCAAGGGTCCGGGCCGGGCGTTTTTCACCGCGGTGCGAGCCGCCCTGCCGGAGGCGCGCATCATCGCCGAAGATCTCGGCTACATCGGGCCCGACGTGGTGGAGCTGCGCCGCTCAGCCGGACTGCCCGGGATGAAAATCATCCAGTTTGCCTACGGTCACGACGCCAACAACGTGAACCTGCCGCACTTTTATCCGCCCGACAGCGTCGCCTACACCGGCACCCACGACAACATCACGACCCGCGGCTGGCTGGAAAGCCTCGGGCCGGATTATGCGGAGCGGGTGCGCGATTATTTTCAACTCGGCCAGGCCCGGTCCGCCTGGCCGATCATCCGCGCGGTACTGGCCACCGCCTCGCGATTGGCGGTCATCCCCATTCAGGATTTGCTCGATTTGCCGGCATCCGCCACCCTCAATCGCCCGGGCACGACCGAGGGCAACTGGCAGTGGCGGTTCACTGCGAGCGATCTCAGTCGCCTGTCCGTCGAGCGAACCGGCTTGTTCCGGCACTGGATCGAGCAGTTTGATCGCAGCGGCCAGCGTCCCCTCCGCGAGTACAGCGAACCTCCCGCCCCATGAAAAATCAGCCGCCACTTTCCCTGCCCGCCATTTGGAACATGAGTTTCGGATTTTTGGGTATCCAGTTCGGCTGGGGCCTGCAGATGGCCAACATGAGTCCCATCTACAAGTATCTCGGTGCCGCCGACGATCAGATCGGCCGGCTCTGGCTGGCGGCCCCGCTCACTGGATTCATTGTGCAGCCGCTGATCGGGGCCATGAGCGACCGCACCTGGGGCCCGCTGGGTCGGCGACGCCCGTATTTTTTGGTGGGAGCCATTCTCAGTTCGCTCGCGCTGCTCCTGATGCCGAACTCGGGCCTCCTCGCCGATTGGCTGACGCCGCATCTGCCCAAATTCTACATGGCTGCCGGCCTGCTTTGGATTCTGGACGCATCGATCAACGTCTCGATGGAGCCGTTTCGCGCGTTCATCGCGGACAAGTTGCCGGACCATCAGCGCGGCACGGGATTTGCGATGCAGAGTTTCTTCATCGGCGTGGGTGCCGTAGTCGCGGGCCTGCTGCCTTATATCCTGCGGCATTGGTTTAACGTGAGCAGCGAGGCGGACGGAGCGAATGCCCTGCCGACCAATGTGAAGATTTCATTCTACATCGGGGCCGCCGCGTTTCTTTCCGCCGTTCTATGGACCGTGATCTCGACGCCGGAAAATCCGCCGGAAAACTTGGCGGAATTTCGCCGAAAAAAAGCCGCCACGCGCGGGCTCGGCCACTTGTTGAAGGAGATTCCCGATGCGCTGATTAAAATGCCCGTCACCATGCGACGACTGGCGCTGGTACAATTCTTCACGTGGTTGGGACTGTTCTGCATGTGGCTGCATTTTTCTAACGCGGTGCCGGTGATCTTCGGCAGCAGCGACACCGGTTCCGATTTATTCAAGCGCGGGGCGGAATGGGCGGGCGTCTGCTATGCGGTCAAGGACGCGGTGACCTTTCTGGCGGCGTTTGCCCTCATGGCCGCGGCGCAGCGAATGGATCGGCGGCGATTGCACGCCGCCTGCCTTGTGGTCGGCGGACTGGGATTGCTCGCCATCGGTTTCATTCACGGGGAAGAGAACAAGTTCCTTCTGCTGCTGGCGCTCGGCCTCGGCGGCATCGCCTGGGCCTCGATTCTCTCGATGCCCTACGCGATCCTTTCCGGCACGTTGCCGCCCGAGCGC
>Ga0302322_100004413_pt1 | contig 12217 bp, 8 predicted proteins | sample Fen_T0_2_FD_203757 | JGI IMG/M metagenome (GOLD analysis project Ga0302322, IMG submission 203757) | Peat permafrost microbial communities from Stordalen Mire near Abisko, Sweden - Fen_T0_2 | ecosystem: Environmental > Terrestrial > Soil > Wetlands > Permafrost | place: Sweden: Abisko... | reverse complement strand
ACGATTCCCTGTTTGGCCGTAAGCCGTTTACGCAAGGTGAAACTAAGGCCATTGCCTACATTTCATCCCAATTTAAAAAGCTCGGTCTCGAACCGGGAAACAATGGCAGCTATTTCCAGGAAGTGCCCATGGTTGAAATTACCAGCAAGCCCTTAGGAACATTACAAATAGCCGGCGGGAAACAAAACATCAGCCTGAATTATCTTACTGATTTTGTAGCCTCGACGCGCCGTGAACTGGATACCGTACAACTTAAAAACTCACCGCTGGTATTTGCGGGATACGGAATAGTTGCCCCTGAATACAAATGGAATGATTATGCGGGGCTGGATGTAAAAGGCAAAACTGTTATAGTACTCGTGAACGACCCTGGTTTTAAATCGGGCGACCGCACCTTATTTAAAGGCGATACCATGACCTATTATGGCCGCTGGACCTATAAATACGAAGAAGCAGCCCGGCAAGGCGCGGCCGGCATCATCATTGTCCACCAAACAGAGCCTGCCAGTTATGGCTGGAGCGTGGTGGCCAATAGTTTTACCGGCGCCAAGCTTTATTTACAACAACAGGATAAACACCTTTCAAGATGTAAAGTTGAAGGCTGGATAACTGAGGATGCCGCAAAGAAACTATTTTTAGCCGCTGGAATTTCAGGTGATTTCAGAGCTATCGCCCGCAAAAAGGATTTTAAAGCTATTCCTTTGAACCTGAATGCTACGCTTACTGTCCAAAACAAATTAAAGTATTCCACTTCGCACAACGTGATTGCGGTTTTAAAGGGGAGCACGCAACCGGATGAATGCATCCTTTATACTGCCCACTGGGATCATCTGGGCGTTGGTAAACCCGATGCAAAAGGCGACAGCATATACAATGGCGCCGTTGATAATGCCAGCGGAGTGGCTGCAGTTTTAAGCGAAGCGAGAAGATTTACCCAATTAAAGGATAAACCCAAAAGATCGGTCGTGTTTTTGGCGGTAACCGCCGAGGAGCAGGGTCTGCTTGGCTCCGAGTATTATGCTACGCATCCTATTTACCCATTGAACAAAACGGTTGCAGACCTGAACATGGATGCCCTGGGCGATTATGGCGAAACCAATGATTTCTCCATCACCGGTAAAGGGCAGAATGACCTGGAAGATTTTGTTTTGGATTTTGCAAAGCAGGAAGGCAAAAAAGTTACCGGCGATAAAAACCCGGGCGCCGGCGGTTATTACCGTTCAGATCATTTTAATTTCGCAAAAGTAGGTGTGCCGGCATTGGATATGAACAACGGTGCTGAGAGCACCACACATGGTGAAGCCTGGGGCAAAGCCCAACAAAAAGAATACGGGGATAAACATTACCACCAGCCATCAGATAATTATTCGCCTTCCATGAATGCCGATGGGATGGCCGAAGTAGCTAACCTGTTGTTTAAAGTGGGCGATAAACTGGCCAATGAAAGTACTTTCCCTGGCTGGAAAAATGGTTCAGAGTTTAAAGCCGTGCGGGAAAAATCGATGGGAAAATGACGATGTGCTGAAAGGTAAAAGGTGAAAGGTTTGAGGCGTTGGTGTTTTTACCTTCCGCTTTTTACCTTTCACCTTTTCTGCTTTATGATAGATTCAGGGAGTTTTTCAGTTAATATCTATTGCGCTCCCTTATTATTAATTTTTTAGTTGTTCATCCTGGCAATGTGGTAACACTCGTAAGCCAGCGCCCTGTTATAATCGTTAGCAATACTTTTATAGGTAACCAGGTCGACAAGGGTGCCGATACCAAAAAATCCGAAAGTGATGAGGTAAAGGCCGCCTAAAATATATTTTCCAGTCATAAACCTTTGCATACCCGCCAGGCCTAAAAATCCCAATAGCGTGGCTAACAAAATATCATTCGGATTTTTCCTGCGGCTGTTGTAAACCAGCATAAAAGTTTGCGCCTGGTTTTGTGAAAGACCTGCCGATGCATGGTGAAGAAAACTGTATTCTTCCATGGTGATACCTGTAGCGGCGGTATATGAGTATTGATAAGCGTCCATTTTGTATCAGATTTATTTTGTTATCATTAAAACCTGGTATAAAATTAAGGCGCATCCCAAAAAACACAACCGATATTAGGTTAGCGATAAAAACAAGTCGGTAAATGAGGGGATTTTGGCGGTGAAAATTTTGCCTGAATTGTAGTCAACTCTAAAAAAAGTATATACATGCAGCAATGGCCCGGATGAATTAATCGTTATATTTGTTTAACAAAATAACTCATGGAAGAATTAGTAATTAAAGTTAGGGATGAAAAGGAATCATCCTTCCTTAAAGACTTGCTCAAGAAATTAAAAATTAAGTTTGAGGCTATAAATGTTGATGATGTGCCCAGCGGAGAGCAGGTTAAGCAAACTGTACTTAATGGACAAAAGGCCTATAGGAACGGCGATCTGGACCAATTTAAGGAAATCGACCCGAAAGACCTGTGGAAGTAATTTACCGGATCGTTTTTTATAAAGAGGCGCAGAAGGACATAGAGTACTGGCAGAAGTCAGGGAATAAACAGGCAATAAAGAAGATATCTGATATTGTAGAAGCCTTAAAAGCAACCTCACAGCAAAAGCCCAGGCGATCCTGAGAAATTAAAATATACTGATGGTTACTCCAGGCGGATAGATAGGAAAAACAGAATTACCTACGAAATTAATGATATAGCTAAGGAGGTGATTATATTCAGCATGCGTGGCCACTATGATGATAAATAAACATCAAAACTCGTAATCCCGCTCTACCTTACAAATCCTGACTTTATAATGCGCATACCATTTTTCGCGGCCGGTTTTTTGGGCGATGAGGTGCCGGGTGTTGGCTTTCCAGTTTTTAATGTCTTCGAGCGAGCGCCAATAGGAAACGGTAATACCTATATCGTTCCTGGCTGATTCGATACCCAGGTAGCCAGGCTGTAATTTGGCAAGTTCATCCATCTCGTCGGCCATGATACTGTAATCATTGTCGCCTTCCGTACGCATGGAGGTAAATATTACGGCGTAGTATGGTATGTGGGGTGTTTGTGCTATCATAAAAAAAATCCTTCAACTTCATTACACAAAATAATATCATGATCTTCCTCTGAGGGTTCTTCCGACTCGTCATAAGGATCAAAGCTTATATAAAACCCCCTTTCAGTTTTTAGGAATTTATATCTTTCTACAATATAGAATGTGAATTTATCATTCCAATAAAATTCATACTCAATTACACCAATAAAATGAAGTTTTATTTTTTTGTCAGTTTGAAAACGGTGGTAAGGTAAAGTGAAATATACAACAATATTTAGTTGATGATTTTCAAAATAAATATCAAAGCGTGTAATTTCAGAATCGAGTATATAATAGCCTCCGGATATTGATTGGAGCAATAAATCCTCGTTTTTGTTAATAAATTCCATAAAAAAGGCTCCCTTTAAGGAGCCTCAAGTTACAAATATTTTGGATTTTAACCGCTTATTCTCACGTACCGTATTCCGGTGTAATTACTTCACTTTCCTCAAACTCGTAGTCGGTTAAGGGCGGGCATGAACAAATCAAAGTCCTGTCACCATAAGTATCATTTACACGACCAACCGATGGCCAGAATTTATAAGCAGCAACATAAGGCAGCGGGAAAGCAGCTTTCTGGCGGGTATAAGGATGTTCCCATTCGTTGGCTGTAATTACTGATGCGGTATGCGGCGCATTTTTTAACGGGTTATCTGTCTTATCTGAAAGGCCTTTTTCAACACTGTCAATTTCATGACGGATAGAGATCATGGCATCGCAAAAACGGTCAAGCTCATGTTTGGGTTCCGATTCTGTCGGTTCAACCATAACCGTACCGGCAACCGGGAAAGAAACCGTTGGTGCGTGGAAGCCGTAATCCATCAGGCGTTTGGCAATATCGGTAACTTCAACGCCAAAGTTTTTAAATGCACGGCAATCCAATATCATTTCGTGCGCGCAGCGGCCATGCGCCCCGGTATATAAAACGGGGTAATGGTGCTCCAAACGTGCTTTTATATAATTGGCATTCAATATGGCATAGCGGGTGGCATTGGTAAGTCCTTCGCTGCCCATCATGGCAATATAAGCATGAGAGATAATCAATATCGATGCAGATCCCCATGGCGCTGATGAAACCGCATGGATCGATTTTCCTTTGTCGATATCAACAACCGCATGTCCCGGTAAAAATGGCACCAGGTGTTTGGCAACACCAATTGGACCCATACCCGGACCGCCGCCGCCATGCGGGATGCAGAAGGTTTTGTGCAGGTTTAAATGGCAAACATCGGCGCCGATATTGGCAGGGCTGGTTAAGCCTACCTGTGCATTCATGTTGGCGCCGTCCATATAAACCTGGCCGCCGTTTTCATGAATGATCCCGCAGATCTCAACAATCGATTCTTCAAATACACCGTGGGTAGACGGATAGGTAACCATCAGGCACGACAGTTCATTTTTATATTGCTCGGCTTTGGCTTTCAAGTCGGCTACGTCAATATTGCCGTTGTCATCGCATTTTACCACGATGATTTTCATGCCGGCCATAGCAGCAGATGCAGGATTGGTGCCATGGGCAGATGAAGGAATCAATGCGATATTGCGGTGCCCTTCGCCGCGGTCATGATGGTAAGCCCGGATCACCATTAACCCGGTATATTCACCCTGCGCACCGGCATTTGGCTGTAAGCTCATCGCGGCGAAGCCGGTGATTTCGCTTAACCAGTTATTCAGTTCGTCAAATATCTGCATGTAGCCACCCACCTGGTCGGCGGGGGCAAAGGGGTGCATCTTGCTAAACTCGGCCCAGGTAACCGGTACCATTTCAGTAGTGGCGTTCAGTTTCATGGTACATGAACCCAAAGCGATCATCGAATGGCAAAGCGAAAGGTCTTTTGCCTCCAGCGATTTGATGTACCGCAGCATCTCATGTTCTGAATGATGCGAATTAAATAAAGCATGGGTTAAATATGCCGATTGACGCTGTAATCCGGCAGGGATAACGGTTTGGATGTTTTCTTTTAATTCATTAAAAGTTACATCATTCAGCGTTTTCCCTTTTACCCTTGCGAAAAACCTCACGATAGTTTTAATGTCTTCGGGAGAAGTGGTTTCATCTATTGAAATTGTCACTTCCGATCCTTTGTAATGAAAGTTCATTTCATTATTGATGGCTTCTGCGTGTACCGGGCCGGATAGAATGCCGAGGTCGAATTTCAGGGTATCAAAATACGAATCATTCAATTGTTCGTACCCCAATTGTTTCAGGGATTCGGATAGCAGAACAGTAAGCCCATGAATTCTTTCGGCAATCAGCTTTACGCCTGTAGGGCCATGGTAAACGGCATACATACCGGCCATAATTGCCAGCAAAGCCTGCGCAGTGCAAATATTGGAGGTCGCTTTATCCCTGCGGATATGTTGTTCGCGGGTTTGCAACGCCATACGCAAAGCATAATCTCCGGCACTGTCAATGGTTACGCCGATGATGCGACCCGGAATTGAACGTTTGTATTCTTCTTTAGTAGCAAAAAAAGCTGCATGCGGCCCGCCAAAGCCCATAGGTACACCAAAGCGTTGGGTTGAACCCACTACCACGTCGGCGCCCCATTCACCCGGAGGCGTTAAAAGCGCCAGGCTCATAATGTCGGCAATAACGGTTAATTTGATGCCTTTGTCGTGACCGGCGGCAGCGAAGCTGCTGTAATCATAAATTGCACCGTCGCCGGCAGGATATTGAACAATAGCGCCGAACATATTTTCAGTTAGTTCAACTGACTGATGATCGCCTATTACTAATTCGATACCGAAAGGCTGAGCGCGGGTTTTTAAAACATCGATGGTTTGCGGAAATAATTCTTCCGAAACAAAAAACACATTGGCGCTTTGATTTTTACGCAGGCTGTATTGCAGAAACATAGCTTCGGCAGCAGCAGTACCTTCGTCAAGCAAAGATGCATTGGCAATTTCCATCCCGGTAAGGTCGATCACCATGGTTTGGAAATTTAACAATGCCTGCAAGCGGCCCTGTGCAATTTCTGCCTGGTAAGGGGTATACTGGGTATACCATCCGGGATTTTCCAGGATATTGCGCTGAATTACGCCGGGCACTATTACATCATAGTATCCCTGACCGATAAATGATTTAAATACTTTGTTTTTTGAAGCGGTTTGCTTCAGCGTATTCAGATAGTCAAACTCGCTTTTTGCCGGCGGGAGGTTTAAACGAGCCTTTAGCCTTATCTTTTGCGGTATTGTCTGGCTGATCAGTTCATCAAGTGAATCAACACCCACTGTCTTTAACATTTGCGCGGTATCTGCCTGGTTTGGTGCGATATGCCGCGACTGAAATTTTTCCTGATAATCGATGTTCAACTTCATGAATAGAACTTCCCTTAAATTTTTCGCAAAGTTACAAAAATCAATGGGTTTAACAATCGCTTAGCTTGATAGTGACAATGGTTTTACACGGAAAAACCGTAGTTTTACGCATCGAAACCTGAATAATGTTGCATAAATTTTTTTTATTTTTTTTTCTGTTTTTCTTTTTTAGTCTTAGTGCATTTTCCGCTGTTTTTGTGGTGACAAGCAATGCCGATTCGGGGCCGGGTACGCTGCGCGATGCGTTGACGCAGGCGGCGGCAAATGGGAGCGCCGAAAAGGATTATATCAATTTTAATTTGCCGGATTTGAGTGAGGCGGGGAGGACGATAACCATATTAACTGATTTGCCAAACGTTTCTTCAAATGTGGTCATTGACGGCTCAAGCCAGCCTGGGGTAAAGTTTGGGGTAAGCGATGCTAAAGTGGCAATAATTGCAATGCTTAATTCAAATGGATCTGTTACTTGCTGTTTTAATGTAAGTGGGAAAAGCGACATTGATATTTACGGATTTTTGATGGACTCGACAAATTTAAATCCTTCATCGAATCAAATTTCTGGTATATACGGTATTTTATCCAAAAACATCACAATCGGCGCTCCCGGAAAAGGGAATATTACCAAGAGCTTGGGAGGGATTATGTTTCAACGTATTGGAAATGAAACGGATGCAAATATTACGACAAATATCAAAATCAGTAGTAACATTCTGGGATTGAATGAAGATGGTGAAACGATAGCTCATCATTCCCTTAGTTTAACAGCAGTAGGCGTTAGAAATTTAACACTTGGCGGAAATACTCCCGCTGAAGGAAATATATTTGTAGCCCAGGTAGATATTTATGAAAATGGGGATTTTAATTTGAGCACAGGTGCCTTACTGATATCAAATAATTTTTTCGGGACGAATATAAGCGGGACAAAAGCCGTTCCTAATGGGTCCTCACTTTCAATATTTTGCCCAAACGTACGACAACTTCAAATTGCACAGAACCTTTTTGTCTCAGAGAGCTCTATTGGTCTTTCAGGTATAAATTGTTTCTTCCACGTAACCGGTAATAAATTTGGTACGGACATTACTGGAACATCGGTTTTAGGTACAATCCAGTACGCTTTGATTATCGCTTCTTGCAATGGTGGAGGAATCATTGGTGGAACGAATCCGGGTGATGGAAATATATTTTCCGGAGCGTATACGGATGGCCAGGCGAGCAATTCCGGTAGTGTTGTTTCAAATCTTTATTCACCGACAGTGGAACTGGTAGGCAATTCTTTTAGATGTAACAAAAGCACGTTTCCATATGGACTTTCGATTATAAATAGTCAAATTTTTTTTGTAAAAATTGCTAATCGCAGCCCTAATACTATTTCGGGAACCGCAACACCAAACTCACGGGTAGATTTGTATTACAGTTTATCCTGCGACCATTGCGAACCTGAAAAACAATTCACATCAACCAATGCTGATGCAAATGGCAACTGGCGCTATAATGGTGCTTTATCTAATTTTAATATAATCGCTTCTTCTACAAGTAACGGCACAACATCTGAATTTACTTCTTTACGTTTTTTAAGTCAACCCACTGATGTGAAAATTAAAATGGCTTGTGGCGATAGCAACGGTTCAATAAAAGGCATCATAGCAAGTGGAGTGGTAAAATATACATGGTATAACTCAAATGGGAACGTTGTAGCCACTACACGTGATTTAAATAATATGCCTGCCGGAAGATATTATTTAATTATAGACGATAGTTATTGTTCGATCTCCTCGGACATCTATGAAATTAAAGACGCGACAAATCAAATTGATGCAACAAACGAAAAAGTAATCCCCGCGTCTTGCGATCAGCAGAACGGTAGTATAATAGGAATTCGGGCTGATCCGTCCTCCTCCGTAGTTTGGACGAGCGACAAAGGGCGTGTCATATCCTACAGTCAGGATCTTACGAATGTTGTTGCAGGTGGGTATACGCTTACTGTTACGCCAGATGATGGGTCTTGTTCACAAAAACTTGGCCCAATTATTATAAAAAACACCACCGGCCCCAACATCGATCAATCCAATGCCTCTATTCAACCCACCAATTGCGGCCAGTCAACCGGTTCAATTACTAACCTTGCGGTAACAGGCTCAGGTACCTTAAAATATACCTGGTTGAACAGCCGGCAGCAAACTGTCAGTACTGCAAAAGATCTTTTAGGTCAGCCTGCCGGCACCTATAAACTGGGAGTAACCGATGACAGCCAATGCGGCCCGGTTTATACTAAGGATTTTACCATCCCCGAAACCAATGGTATCACCATGGATGAAACCAAAGCTACTGCCGGCGTGGCCAGTTGCAGTAAAAACAATGGTTCAATAACAGGCATCACGGTAACCGGCGCCACAAAATACATCTGGACTGATGCTTCCGGTCATACAATTATTACTGTTGATCCCGATTTTTTAAATGTGGCGTCCGGCGACTATACGCTTACTGCATCAAATACATTCGGGTGCAGCAAAACAAGCCGGATGTACCACGTCGGGCAGGATCCGCCCACACAATACCAGGTTTATGCCTCAACAATTATTCCGGCATGTTTTGGAAAAAGTAACGGATCTGTTTCTGTGGCAACAGACCTGTTGGTCAGTTCCTCCCGATGGATCGACGGCCAGGGTGCGCCGGCAGGGAGCGGCGGTACAACAATTACTGATGTACCGGCCGGAGCCTACCAGCTTTATGTAACCGATAAAAACGGATGCGAAAATTTGTACAATACGTACACAATAAAAACTATTCCTCAACTCCAAATACTTTCCGGCTCCGCATTGATTACTGACGATGCTTGTGCATTGCATACCGGAAGTATTACCAGTATACAAGTGAACGGCGGCCTGTTACCATATAGTTGGTCGTGGCTGGATAGCAATAATCAAAATGTGTCATCGTCTCCCGACCTTACCGGTGTTGGCGCAGGCGTTTATACACTAAATGTAAATGATGCTTCGGGATGTGGTTTGGTGTCAGCATCCTATACCATTCAAAATAAAACCGAAGATATTCCCGCACCTGCGGTAAGCAATTTGCAATTATGCAGCGCGGGTGACGCGCTGTTGCAGGTAAGCAGGCCATCAGCAACGTACAGCTACCGTTTGTACGATTCGCCAGCAGGTACCACCCCCATTGATGAGCAGGTTAACGGTAATTTTAAAATAACGGTTAAAAATAATACGTCTTATTATGTAACCCAGGTATCAGGCGATTGTGAAAGCCCCCGTGTAATAGTTCAGGTAAGTGTTGGCATTACAGCGGTTGACATTGCCAATGCGTTTACGCCGAATGGTGACGGAATTAATGATTATTGGGTAATCAACGGTATTTCAAATTACCCTGCGACGATTGTGCAGGTATTTACCCGGAACGGACAAAATGTGTTCGAATCAAACGGCTACGCCAAACCTTTTGATGGAACATATAGCGGGAAGCGGCTTCCTGCTGGGGTGTATTACTATATTATCAATCTGAGATCGAATTGCAACCTGCTTTCGGGCAGCCTGACCATTATCCGATAACCAATTGCCTCAGATACATTTGAATCGTATTCTCCAGGCCATAATACAGTGCGTCACTGATCAATGCGTGGCCAATGCTTACTTCATCCAGCCCATGAATATTTTCTGCAAAATATTTCAGGTTGTGCAGATCAAGGTCGTGACCGGCATTTATGCCGAGACCAGCTTTTTGGGCCGCTACTGCCGCTTTTATATAAGGTGCGATTGCTGCTTCTTTGTTTTGATGATATTGATGCGCATAGGCTTCAGTGTATAATTCCACACGGTCGGTGCCGGTGGTGGCCGCGGCTTCCACCATTTCTACTATCGGGTCAACAAATATGGAAACGCGGATCCCGGCATCCTTAAACACTTTGATCATATCCTTTAAATATTGCTGGTGCGTAATGGTGTCCCAGCCATGATTGGAGGTGATCTGTCCTAAAACATCGGGCACCAAAGTTACCTGTTCAGGCTTATTGTCGAGCACAAGGTCGATGAATTTCTGTTCCTGGCAGTTGCCTTCGATATTAAATTCAGTAGTAATTATTTTTTTCAGGTCGAAAACGTCCTGGTAACGGATGTGCCTTTCGTCGGGCCGCGGGTGTACGGTTATTCCCTGTGCGCCAAAGCGTTCGCAATCTTTAGCAACCTGTACCAGGTCGGGATTATTGCCGCCGCGGGAGTTACGCAGGGTAGCTATTTTATTGATGTTGACTGATAATCGGGTCATGGCTCAAAGTTAATATATCATTTAATTAATGAATAAAAAATATGAAATGATAAGTTTAAATTTAGGTCGTGAAACCGCAACCAATGTCGAAAATAGAAACCATCATCCTTGTCCTTTTGGCGACCCTCTTGATTGTGCTGTGGACTACGGCATTTGGCAGCGACAAAATCGATTTCAATTTGCACGACACTTATTTTGTGATTAATAATACCAAAGAAAAAATTTTCGTTTTCCCCGTGTTGTTAATGCTGATCATGGTTTATGTTATTAAAGAAGCGTTTTACGGCTATCATCGAAGATTTCAAAACATTGTTCTGATAGCGGCCATCTTTTTGGTCAATATTTTTCTTTTAAGTTGCGTTGGCCTTTTTCATCTCGTTACTTCGAAGCTTGACGGAATGCAAAGAGGGTGGATAATCTATCCACCGCTTTCGGCATTGCCAAAAGTTCGTCCGTTGAATGCATTGCAGCATAAATCCCTGTTCGAAGCCGCATGGCAAATATTATTGTTTATGCAAATGTTTTTCCTGGTATTATTGGTTATCATTGCTGTCATAACCGGGAAAAACTGGAACCATTATAAACGTGAAACTTAAATATATTTTAAAGCTTTTTGCAATACTTTTTATACTAAGTATTTTAAGCAGCAAGTCGAATGCCCAGGCCAATTACCTCAAAATTACCAGCTACAAAGTTTACTACGGCTGGGCTACCCACTACCCGCAGGACTGGATGATTATCCGCAAGTTTGAAAACGAGGGGAAAAGCTATTTTTTGCTGGTAAACCCGCAAACCCTCGAGACAAAGTTAGATGAACCCTCGTTTTACAAGGTTAAGCCCATGACACTTGCTGAAGCGCGCGACTTTTTCAAAAACACGCCATACCTGAAAGCGCTTAAAAAAGCCGAAAGACATTCGGTTAAAGTACAGGATGCAGGGATAGAAAATGGTATGCCAAAAGAAACAGGAATAAACCTGACTGCTGATCTTTGCCCTTCGCACCGGCCGCTGGATAAAAGAATTTTTACCGAAATAGTAAGGGAATTTCAACAAGTGGAGTATCCTGTACCGGTTGCCTTATCCGTATCCGGCATCTGGATGAAACAGCATCCGCAAGACCTTGAGTGGTTGAAAAAAATGCAGGCCGACCATCAGATCAACATCACATGGATAAACCATTCCTATAACCACAGGGTTAGCCCCACGCTTCCGCTTAAACAAAACTTTTTACTTCAACCCGGCACCGACATTAACTACGAAGTGCTTGAAACTGAAAAGGCGATGCTGAAAAACGGCTTGCTCCCATCCGTATTTTTCAGGTTTCCGGGTTTGGTCTCTGATCAGCAACTGGTGGTTAAGATTACCAATTTTGGCCTGATACCCATTGGTTCAGATGCCTGGCTGGCAAAAGGCCAGAAACCGCAGGCGGGCAGCATTGTACTGATCCATGGAAATGGTAACGAGCCGGTAGGTGTAAACGATTTTATTAAATTGATCCATTCCAAAACAAGGGCCATCGCTAAAAAACAATGGCTGCTATATGACTTAATGGAGAGCGTTAAT
>Ga0302322_100004412_pt1 | contig 12217 bp, 13 predicted proteins | sample Fen_T0_2_FD_203757 | JGI IMG/M metagenome (GOLD analysis project Ga0302322, IMG submission 203757) | Peat permafrost microbial communities from Stordalen Mire near Abisko, Sweden - Fen_T0_2 | ecosystem: Environmental > Terrestrial > Soil > Wetlands > Permafrost | place: Sweden: Abisko... | reverse complement strand
GCGTAGGCCTTCGGGTCGTCGTTGTTTATGTGGACAGCCTCAAGATCGCAAGTCGCAGTCGGTCCGCGCGCCCAGCCGCTCGTAAATCCGGAAGCGAAGATTGCGGTCGCGCCAGTACAAGGTCCAGGACTTGTCGACGGCGGTGTAGCGCAGCCGGGCAATCGGGAACGCAGTCCATTCCGGCCCCAGGCCCTCGCGCCACGGTGCGCGACGCTCGACGATCGTGAGATGTCGCGCGGCTACGTCGCACTCGACCAGGACCTGGTGGCGGGGCGTGCTCAGGCACCCTTGCACCGCACCACCGCTGCACTCGGGCGACGTCCAGGTCCGGCAGAGCCACCGGCTCACCGGCCGCCGGCGGTCTTGGCCGCGATGTTGAGCGCGTCGAACGCGGCATCGAGCCGCTGTCGGCGGCGCCGGTTGACCTCGTGGTTTGCTTCGGCCGCTACGAACCCGATCAGCTCGTCGAGATCCTCGTCGGTGGCCGCCAGTATGGCGCCGTCGTTGTGCCCGCGGATCCGGAAAATCAGTCGTTCGCAGTCGGTGTCCAGCAACGACAACTCGCGCAGCGCCGCGGCCACCTCGTCAGGGACGACGATCTCAGTGAGGGTGCCGGTGAGGGCAAGCCGTTGGCGGCGCAAATCGAACGGTGAACCCTCCCAGTTGCTGATGACACCTTCGTCGTTGCAGATGCTGCACTGCCACCGGATCGGCGTCCCCGGCTCAGTGCGGAGCACAATCATCCGACCTGCGCAGCGGTGGTTGGCCGGCCGGCGACGGCACGGCAGCGCGGTCTCCCAGGCAGCGCCGGCGTCACCCGCTGTTGCCGCCCGCACGATGCTGGTCAGATGCCCGGCGAGCCGGCGTGCCGGGCCCGGCGTGTCCTCGGGAAGGTCGAGGACATGGTGCAGGTCAGTGACCAACATGTCCCGCGAGCCTACCGACACGTTGTCGCACAGACATCGGCTGCGGGAGGTTGTCAGTCGGCAGCGCCACTCGCGGGCACGCGCCAGCGCCAGGAAGTGGTGTCTGCCGTCCCAGGTGGAGCCACTCCGGACGTCCCGGCGCGGTCACGACCGGCCGCTGGCGGCGCAGGGTGGTGTCGACAGCCGTACGCGCTGTTGTCTAGGGGGTCCTTGACTTAGTGTCTAGCGGCCCTAGACTGACGCTGATGAAGCGCAGGGATCTGGTTCGCAAGATTGCCGCGCAAGCGAAACAGGCAGGGGTGGACTGGAGCGTGAAACGCGAGGGCGCTAAGCACACCGTCTACCAGCTCGGCGATCTGACGATCCCGGTCCCGCGGCACAACGAGATCGGCAAGAAGCTGGCTGCGGAGATCTTCAAGCAGTGCGTGCCGGAACTCGGGGAAGCGTGGTGGAAGTGATGCGAACCTATCGAGTCGACGTGGAACGGGACGGGCGGTTCTGGTTGCTGCGCGTGCCGGAAGTGGGAGTGACGCAGGCGCGACACCTACGTGAGGTCGAGGCGATGGCGCGCGATCTCATCGCGCTGGTTGGTGACGGCGAGCCGTCCAGCTTCGGCCTCGACGTGCACGTCAAGGTGCCCGCGGCGACGCGCCGGCGCCTGCAGCGGGCCGAACGTCTTCGTGACCAGGCCCGTAACTCCCAGGCCCAGGCTGCCGAGGAGCTGCGGGCCGCCGCCCAGGAACTATCCCGTTCCGGCCTGCCGTTGCGCGACATCGGGCAGCTGCTCGGCGTTTCGTATCAGCGTGCCCATCAACTCGTCTCATCCGACTACTCCCGCGCGTCCTGATCGGTGCGCAGGCCGCCGGCGTCGGACGCGACGAGGCGGCGTGGTCTGGAGTCTCAGCATCAGCAGCGGCGCTGATACCCGGGCCGACCCGGCTTGACCTGTCGGCGTCGGAGGTGGTGGCGGGACACTGCGATGCAGGCGCGAGCCTGGAGGAGGCGATCTCCGTCGCGGCGGGAGTGCGAGCGCGGATCGGGCGGGGTGACCAGCGCGTCGGTACGCACGGATTAGCAAGGCGATGTCCGCGATGGCCGTCGCCAAGCAGGTCTTTCGCGGCAGCTGACCAACCGTCCGGGTTCGACCCGGCCACGACGCCACTGTCAGAACCCAACGAAAGGGAACACCATGCGTGGAGCCGTGCTGCACGCCCCCGGCGACATCCGCGTCGAGGAGCGTCAAGACCCGACGATCGAGCGGCCCAGCGACGTAGTCATCCGCCTCGTGGCCACCTGCGTCTGCGGCTCGGACCTGTGGCCCTACCGCGGACTCGAAGCCATCAATCCGCCGGCGCCGATGGGTCACGAATACGTCGGCGTCGTCGAGGAGGTCGGCGACGAGGTCGCGACCATCAAGGCGGGTCAGTTCGTCGTCGGGTCGTTCTTCGCCTCCGACAACACCTGTGAGATCTGCCGCGCCGGCTACCAGTCCTCCTGCGTCCACCGGGAGCCCATGGGTGCCCTCGGCGCCCAAGCCGAGCGGCTGCGTGTGCCGCTGGCCGACGGCACGCTCGTCGCCACGCCGATGCCCGCGGACGACCTGGTCCCGAGCCTGCTGGCGGCCTCCGACGTGCTCGGCACCGGCTGGTTCGGCGCCGTCGCCGCCGAGGCCGGACCAGGTAAGACGGTTGTCGTCGTCGGCGACGGTGCGGTCGGCCTGCTCGGTGTGCTGGCCGCCAAGCGGCTCGGGGCCGAGCGGATCGTCGCGGTGAGCCGGCACGAGCCGCGGCAGCGGCTCGCCCGTGAGTTCGGCGCCACCGACATCGTCACCGAACGCGGCGCGGAGGGCGTCGCCCGTATCAAGGACCTCACCGGCGGGCTGGGCGCGCACTCGGTCATCGAGGCGGTCGGCACGCAGGAGTCGATGATGCAGGCCATCCGGTCCACCCGGCCCGGCGGCCACGTCGGCTATGTCGGTGTCGCCCACGGCGTCGAGCTGCCCGGCGAGGAGCTGTTCTACTCCCACGTGCACCTGCACGGCGGCCCAGCGCCGGTGCGCCGGTTCCTGCCCGAGCTGATCGAGCTGATCTGTGACCGCGAGATCGACCCTGGGAAGGTCTTCGACCTGACCCTGCCGGTGGACCAGGCCGCCGAGGGCTACCGCGCGATGGACGAGCGCCGCGCCATCAAGACGCTGCTCACCCTGTAAACCACTGACCACGACAGGAGCAGGAGCAGGAGAACGTGGAAGTTTCGCCGAACAAGCCAACCGTGCACGGCCCCGACCGCTGGTTCACCGGCGAGGTGTGGATCGACGCGGTTGCCGAGGGGCATGGCGCCCGGCAGCATCACCGTCGTGATCCGCTCAGCTTCGTCGGCGAAGTGGCGGAGGTAGAACGTTGAGACGATGTGGTGTCGCTTCGCCTGATTCCCCATGTCCCGGCCCATCTGCGTTCACGCCAGCGCGCGTCCGTACCAGGCTAGGTGGCACCTGGGACACTTCCTCTACCTGTCGGCGTCTAGGACGTGTCTCCTTATGCGGCGGCCCACGTGAGTGCGGCGGCGGTCAGGTGCCGACGTAGGCCGCGAGGTGCTCGCCGGTGAGGGTGGAGCGGGCGGCGACGAGGTCGGCGGGTGTGCCCTCGAAGACGATCCGGCCGCCGTCGTGGCCGGCGCCGGGCCCGAGGTCGATGATCCAGTCGGCGTGCGCCATGACCGCCTGGTGGTGTGCGATGACGATGACCGACTTCCCGGAGTCGACGAGCCGGTCGATCAGGCCGAGCAACTGCTTGACGTCGGCGAGGTGCAGGCCGGCGGTCGGCTCGTCGAGGACGAAGACGTCGCCCTTCTCGGCCATGTGGATGGCCAGCTTGAGCCGCTGCCGCTCGCCGCCGGACAGCGTGGTGAGCGGCTGGCCGAGGCTGAGGTAGCCGAGCCCGACGTCGGCCAGGTGGGTCAGGATCCTGTGCGCCGCCGGTGTCCTCGCCTCACCGGCGCCGAAGAACCCCGCGGCCTCGGTCACTGACATCGCGAGCACCTCGCTGATGTCGCGGCCGCCGAGGTGGTAGTCCAGCACCGATGCCTGGAACCGCTTCCCCTCGCACTCCTCGCAGATGGTGGCGACGCCGGCCATCATCGCCAGGTCGGTGTAGATGATGCCGGCGCCGTTGCAGTTGGGGCAGGCGCCCTCGGAGTTCGGGCTGAACAGCGCCGGCTTCACGCCGTTGGCCTTCGCGAACGCTGTGCGGATCGGGTCGAGCAGCCCGGTGTACGTCGCCGGGTTGCTCCGTCGCGAGCCGCGGATCGCGCCCTGGTCGATCGACACCACACCCGCGCCGGCGGGGATCGACCCGTGCACGAGCGAACTCTTGCCGGAGCCGGCGACGCCGGTGACGACGACCAGCACCCCGAGTGGGATGTCGACGTCGACGTCGCGCAGGTTGTGCGCCGTCGCGCCGCGGATCTCCAGCGTGCCGGTGGGCGTCCGCACCGTCTTCTTGAGGGCGGCCCGGTCGTCGAGATGCCGGCCGGTGAGGGTGCCGCAGGCCCGCAGCCCATCGACCGTGCCCTCGAAGCAGACGGTGCCGCCGGCCGTGCCGGCGCCGGGGCCGAGGTCGACGACGTGGTCGGCGATCACGATCGCCTCCGGCTTGTGCTCCACCATGAGCACCGTGTTGCCCTTGTCGCGCAGCTGCAGCAGCAGGGCGTTCATCCGCTGGATGTCATGGGGGTGCAGGCCGATGGTGGGCTCGTCGAAGCCGTAGGTGACGTCGGTGAGCGAGGAGCCGAGGTGGCGGATCATCTTGACGCGCTGTGACTCGCCGCCCGACAGCGTGCCCGACGGCCGGTCGAGCGAGAGGTAGCCCAGCCCGATCTCCGCGAACGAGTCGAGGGTCTGCTGCAGTGCCGCGAGCAACGGCGCGACCGACGGCTCGTCAAGGACGCGCACCCACGCGGCGAGGTCGCTGATCTGCATCGCACAGGCGTCGGCGATGCTGATCCCCTTGATCTTCGACGACCGGGCCGCCTCGGTCAGCCGGGTGCCGCCGCACTCGGGGCACGTCGTGAAGGTCACCGCCCGCTCCACAAAGGCGCGGATGTGCGGCTGCAGTGAGTCGACGTCCTTGGAGAGCATCGACTTCTGGATCTTCGGGATCAGCCCCTCGTACGTCAGGTTGATGGAGTCGACCTTGATCTTGGTCGGCTCCTTGTAGAGCAGGTCGTGGAGCTCCCGCTTGGTGAACGTGCGGATCGGCTTGTGCGGATCGAAGAAGCCGCAGCCGGTGAAGATGCGGCCGAACCAGCCGTCCATGCTGTACCCGGGAATGGTGAGGGCACCCTCGGTGAGGGACTTGCTGTCGTCGTACAGCGCGGAAAGGTCGATGTCGGTGACGGAGCCCCGGCCCTCGCATCGTGGACACATTCCGCCGGTGATGCTGAAGCTCCGGCGCTGCTTGACGGTCTCTCCGCCGCGCTCGAAGGAGACTGCACCCGCTCCGCTGATCGAGGCGACATTGAACGAATATGCCTGCTGCGCTCCGATGTGCGGCTGCCCGAGCCGGCTGAAGAGGATGCGCAGCATCGCGTTGGCGTCGGTGGCGGTGCCGACCGTGGAGCGGGGGTTGGCGCCCATCCGCTCCTGGTCGACGATGATCGCGGTAGTCAGGCCGTCGAGCACGTCGACCTCGGGCCGCGTCAGCGTCGGCATGAAGCCCTGCACGAAGGCGCTGTAGGTCTCGTTGATCAGCCGCTGCGACTCCGCGGCGATGGTGCCGAACACCAGCGAGCTCTTGCCGGAGCCGGAGACGCCGGTGAACACCGTCAGCCGGCGCTTCGGGAGCTCGACGCTGACGTCCTTGAGGTTGTGCACGCGCGCACCCTGCACGCGGATCAGATCGTGGCGGTCGGCGACGTGCAGCGCAGGCGACTGCGTGCCCGTCCTCGTGGCCTTGCTCATCGTGTCTCCATCTGTTGGGCCGGGCCGCCTTCGCGGTCTCCGTCGGCGTCGCCTGGCTCGATCTGACCAGCTTCAGTACCTCTGGTTCTTCTTCGCTTCGGCCCGTGGAGCCTCTGGGCCCCGGCCAGGCGGCGTGCCCGCCGAGGCGGGCTGGACGTTCACCGGCTGTCGATCTCCACCTTGACCGACGGATCACGCTTCTCGATGGTCACGCCGTCGACCGGAACGAATGCGGTCCCCTTGCCTATCTGCATGGCCACGGTCAGGGGTCAGGGTTCCATCGGCCTCAATGGTGAGCGCGTCCTTCAGTCGCTTCCAGTCCACTTCATCGGGCTGGGGCTTGGGCTCGCACAGGTACCCGTGCTTGCGCGCCCACGGCAGGAGCAGCGCATCATCCCGGGTGTACTCCGGTTGCTGCTTCAGACTGGAGATCGTGCCGTGCGGCGTGGTCACCGGCCGAATCGGTCGAGGGCCCGGTACAGGTAGCGCCACTGGCCGTCGACCTTCAGATAGGTCTCGTCGACCTGCCAGCAGTCCCCGGGCACATGCCGGCAGGGCCTTGCGGCGTCGATGAACAGCGGGGTGAACCGAGGCCACCCACCGGTAGATGCTGGTGTGATCGACCGCGATCCCACGTTCGGCGAGCAGCTCTTCCAGGTCGCGGTAGGACAGGTTGTAACGCAGGTACGAGCGCACCGGCCAACGTGATGACCTCCGCCGGATAGCGGAACGCCGCGAACTCGGAGCGTGCAGGCCGGGCTGATCTCATGGTCCGACCGTGGCCGACCACGCTCCCCCCGTCAGGCGCTTACCGGCGACGTGCGGAACGCAACAGTGCCGCTGCGCCCGATGCGGACTCAAACGGCACGTCCCGGGGCCGCCACCGTCCCTGGGTGGTGCGGCGATTCGGTGATCACCGCGAAATGCGTACACTGATGAGGCTGCAGTTTCAGTTTCAGGGATCTTTCGTCAAAGCCCGCGAAGTCTGACAGCGGGCGTCTTCTCTTTCTCCATCGTCGGGATAGGCAGTCGCCAGGCAGCGCCGGCGCCGGAACCGCGGCGCCGGACATCGAAATCCCGAGAGAGGGAGAGCTATGGCTCAGGGCACCGTGAAATGGTTCAACGCCGAGAAGGGCTTCGGCTTCATCAGCCAGGACGGCGACAGCACCGACGTTTTCGTCCACTACTCGGCTATCGACTCGGGCGGCTACCGCAGTCTCGACGAGGGGCAGCGCGTCGAGTTCAGCGTGACGCAGGGTCAGAAAGGCCCGCAAGCCGAGCGTGTCACCACGCTGTAGGCGGTCTCGCGGTCCATACGTCGGCGTGCTCGCGAGGCGCGTCGGCGTACTGCTCGGCAGCCGCTTCGCCCGAGCAGGGTGGGCGGCGCCGGTCGGGCGGGGACGCCGACGCGGTGACCGCCCGCCGGGAACCGCCAGCAGCCGCGGTTCGACTACCGCGGGGCACGACGGCGGCGAGTCCATCCGCCGCACCGAGCCCGCACTGCTTGGTGTCGTAGGGACGCCGCTGGTACGGGTGTCGTGGGACGTCGATCGGGCCGAATGGGGCAGCTTCCGCGTCGACCGGATGCGCCCTCGGATTCCCGGTCGGTCCGCGGTTCGCAGCCCCTGGAGCGGGGAGCGGGGAGCGGGACAACCGTGGGCAGGTGACGCGGCAACCCTGAGGGCACTGTTGCGTTGACCCGGACGGCGATCGGCCCGGCGGTCGCACACATCGGAGCGGTGGGATCAACACGGCGGGGTCGCCGCCCTAGGGTCGGAGTTCGCCGGGCTCGGCGGTTACCTGTGCCGGGCGGTCGGCAGTCGGCCTGGTCATCGACGTGCTGCTCGCGCCGAAACGGGATAAGAAGCCCCGGCGGTTCTTCCTCCGGGCGCTGGGGTCAGGCACGAGGTGGGGGCGACGTTGCGGCTCGGTCCTACGCCCGCCGCGGGGCCCCTCTGGAAAGATCGCACCCGTCCAGAGGGCCGGGGGACCATTGTTTCGGCAGGCGCGCAGCGCGACGATGGGAACGGCCATGGCGACGACGGCTCCGCCGGACTGGGACGCGATGTATGTCGACGTCGCGCCGCCACCGTGGGACATTGGCCGACCCCAGGCCGCGTTCGTCCGTCTGGCTGCAGACGGTCTGCTGTCCGGCACCCTGCTCGACGCCGGGTGTGGAACGGGCGAGCTCACCCTGCTCGCAGCCATCCATGGCGCGGACGCACTCGGTGTGGACGTCTCGCGTCGGGCCATCGAACAGGCCCGACTCAAAGCGGCGGACAGGGGTATCCGAGTCGGCTTCGAGGTCGCCGATGTCCTCGCCCTGGGCCGGGAGCCGACCTTCGACACCATCCTCGACAGCGGCTTGTTCCATGTGTTCGACGACGACACTCGCGCTCGATACGTGACGAGCCTGGCGTCACTGCTCCGGCCTGACGGCAACTGCTACCTCATGTGCTTCAGCGACCGTCAGCCCGGTGACTTCGGTCCACGTCGTGTCCGCCGAGACGAGATCACGACCGCATTCCGCGACGGCTGGATCGTGGAGAGCATCGTGCCGGACGCCTTCGAGATCAATCCTCTTTTCGGCACGTCGATCGCACAGGCTTGGCTGGCCAGCATCCGGCGGCAACCGCTGGTCGCAAACGCGAACTCGGCTCGGTTGTAGTCGGCGTAGGGCAGGCGTGGGCGGGAGCGTGGGCCGAAGCGGCGGGACCCCCGGAGTCGCCACGCCGTGCGGCGACCGCGGCTGGTGACGGCCCAAATCAATGTTCCAATTGCGTTGGCTTGCTCGTCTGGGTGGCCGCTGGGTCAGCCCGCCCAGGTGTCCGTTCTCGTTTTGGTTGAGCAGCGGCCCGTGTCGCTGACCTGGGCGTTGCTCACCTTGATTGAGAAGGATCTGTCCTCGATGCCTCCTCGGAGTTGAGCAATTTCAGGTTGCCGGTGCTGGTGGATCTCCGCTCCTCGCTGATCGCCTACATGACGCGTGGGCCGGTTCTGACCTTGTGAGAAGCCAGGCCCTCGCAGGGTCGGCCGGATGACCGGCCTCGCGATAGTCCGGGTCCAACCCGGCCCGAGCCCGGTGTTTGCGCCATGCCCGCAGGAAGGTGCCGTAGCCCCGACGGCGCTTCGGCTTCCAGCGGCTCACGGGGAACCGACTGACGAGCTGGTCGTCGACGGAGGGTGGCGAGGGGCTATAACCTGGACCTTATACTTGACCCCGTGTGGACAGTGCGGATGGTCGAAGAGGTCGAACACTGGTTCAACGCAGCTGCGGCCAGGCTCGACAGGCACTACTGAAGTGCGTGTCCTGTTCGTCTTCGACCCCAAGCGGCGGGCCGTACCGCTCGTCGGCGGCGACAAGAGCGGGCGGTGGCAGGACTGGTACAAGACGAATATTCCGCTTGCCGAACAGCGGTACGAGCGGTGGCTCAACAACAACAACTCCCCGTTATAGGGGGAGAGAGAGCTGGAACGGGACATGGCAAAGACGTGGGAGGAGATCCGTGCGGCCAACCCGCCCGACGAGGTGGAGGTCGCGAAACACAAGGACCGGATGCTGCGTGAACTGCGCGGCCACCGGCTCGCCGAACTGCGCCACCGGCAGGACGTGACGCAGGCGCAGCTGGCCGAGACCCTTGGTGTCTCGCAGCCGAGGATCAGCCAAATCGAGTCGGGTGACGTGGACGACTCCGAACTGGCGACTCTGCGGTCATACGTTGAAGCGCTCGGTGGCCGCCTTGAAGTCGTGGCCGTCTTCCGCGACGAGCGCTACGTCGTCGGTTGATCACGTCACCGAGGGCGATACCACCAGAGTCGCTGCCAGGAACTCACGTTCCTCCGGCACCCATCGCAACCAGGAAGGGGGTCTGCTAACGTCCGCCACTTCGGAGGTGGGACTCCCTATGTGCGCCGCGCCCGGAATGGGAAAACGATGGAGGGGCGGGCCGCCGCCGGCCGACGAGTAGGCGGCCCTCACCTGCGCTTTGATTTCCATCATAATCGATATTATGATGGAAACGCCCTCGGGGGAGCGGTCAACCGCTTTCTGCTGCCGTCGCCGCGCCCGCTGGCGCCGCCGTGACTGTCAGACTTTCCCTGTCCATGCGGGATCAAGGTAGCTGATCGGTCAGCGTAGTCTCGGCCCACGGCAAAGAAAGCCAGCCGAAGGCACAGCGGGCGTTTCCGGCAAGGTGATTGGGAAACGTCGGGCGGTACCCGACGCTGAACGCGCTGCTTCGCCGTCACCGGCGCCCGCGTCTGCCCGGGCGCTCCTTCGACGGGCGACGCGGCATCCCAGCCGGTGGCACCGCTGATGGGACACCCGAGCGCCGCGCCGACTTTCCCAGCCTGCACAGACTTGCACGGCCATCCTGTTAAAGTCCGGGGCAACTCGTGCGGGAGGTGGCCGTGGACCCGCGGGAGAACCCGTATACGCCCAACGCGGGCGCCCGCCCACCGCTGTTCGTGGGCCGCGACGAGCAGCTCGACAGCTTCGACGTCTTGCTCAGCAGGCTGGAACGCGGCCGTACCGAACGCTCGATGATCCTCACCGGGCTGCGCGGAGTGGGCAAGACCGTGCTGCTCGGCCGGTTCGAAGACCACGCCGCCCAGCGCGGCTGGGCCACCGTCGACACCGAGATCACCAAGGACATGCCGTTCGGCCGGCGGATGGTGGCCCTGGCCCGCCAGGCCCTCCTGCAACTGTCGCCGAAATCGAAGTGGAAGGACCGCGCCACCCGCGCCGCCGGCGTGCTGCGCTCCTTCGAGCTCACCGTCGACTCCACCGGCGCCCTCAGCGCCGGGCTCAACACCGAACGGGTCGAGGGCAAGGCCGACACCGGCGACCTCGGCCCGGACCTGACCGACCTGTTCCTTGCCCTCGGCGAGGCCGCGGCCGACCACGGCACCGGGGTCGTCTTCCTCGTCGACGAAATCCAGTTCCTCGCCGTCGCCGAATTCGAGGCACTGATCGCCGCGCTGCACAAGACCGTGCAACGCAGCCTGCCGATCACCCTGGTCGGCGCCGGGCTCCCCCAGATCCCCCGCCTCGCCGGCGAAGCCAAGTCCTACGCCGAACGCCTGTTCACCTTCCCCGAACTCGGCCGCCTCGACGAACAGTCCGCCGGCCAGGCCATCGCCGGCCCCGCCCACCACCTCGGCGTCGACTTCCACCCCGACGCCCTGCGCCTCGTCGTCGCCGAAACTGAGGGCTACCCGTTCTTCCTCCAAGAGTTCGGCCGCGTGCTGTGGAACCACACCCCGGCCTCCCCCATCACCGCCGCCGACGTCCACGCCGCCCAGCCCGCCGTCGAACACGAACTCGACGCCAGCTTCTTCCGCGTCCGCGCCGGCCGCACCACCGACCTCGAACTGCGCTACCTGCGGGCCATGGCCGAACTCGGCCCCGGCAGCCACCGGGCCAGCGCCGTCGCCCAGGTCCTGGGCCGCACCGCCGACCAACTCGGCCAGATCCGCACCAGACTCATCGACAAAGGACTCCTCTACGCCCCCTCCTACGGGCTCGCCGCCTTCACCGTCCCCCAGTTCGACCGGTACATGCGACGCACCCACCCACTCCCCCCGGTCGCCCGCCCTACATGACCGGCCGCGCGCGCCAGCGCCGGCATGAGGTCAGGATCACGGGTTGCCTTTGCCTCACTTTGCTCCCCGTACAAGAAGGGCCTCGGCTTCGAGCGAGATGATCCACTGGCGAAGTGCACAGGCTCACGCGACACCAGCCCCGCCGACGGGCCTTCCCAGACTGGTCGAGCGACCCGCTCCGACTCAGCGGATGGTCGTGACCTCGACGCTGAACTCTTCCGCCCAGGTCTCCCAGAGGCGGTCGGTGGTGTAGGCCCGGCTCGACAGACTGCGGGCCAGAGCAAGGCACACTCTGTCGGCCAGGCTGAGACCCGAACGGTGACGGTAGAGCGAAGCGGCCAGTCGGGCGTCCAGGCGGCCGAAAGGGCTCACGGTGATGTCCAGGCCGTCCATCACGGAGTCCACGATCTCGGCGGCGACGCCGAGCCGAGCGGCCTTCTGGAGCACCTCGGCATAGTTGACCGAGCTGATGGTCGAGTCTTGGTTGGTGGCCGCCCGGGCTACCACGTCCCAACCAGGCTCCTTATTCATCAGGGCCAGCAACGCCGAGGCGTCGAGAACGATCACCCGGTCAGAGTGGGGCCGTCCTCGATGGCGGCCTCAGCCCGGCGCTCGGCGATCAGCTCATCGCTTAGGTGGACGCTCTGTCCGCCGGCGTTGGCGAAGGTCTCCCACGCCCGGGCGAGCGCGGCTCGCCGCCGGGGGTCCCAGGCGGCGAGAGGCTCATCGA
>Ga0302322_100004410_pt1 | contig 12223 bp, 11 predicted proteins | sample Fen_T0_2_FD_203757 | JGI IMG/M metagenome (GOLD analysis project Ga0302322, IMG submission 203757) | Peat permafrost microbial communities from Stordalen Mire near Abisko, Sweden - Fen_T0_2 | ecosystem: Environmental > Terrestrial > Soil > Wetlands > Permafrost | place: Sweden: Abisko... | reverse complement strand
CATTAAACTCGGCCAGCAGCTGCTGGCCAAGAGCCCCCCGAACGCGTATTTGCTCCGCCGCCTGGCCGAGGCCTACAGCCGCAACCACGAACATTTGCCCGCGTTGGACCTGCTCGAAAGCGCGGACGTCCTCGAGCCGGCCGACGTCGAGGTCGCCCGGTCCTTCCTGCGCATCGCCCAAGAAGGAGACGAAACCGCGCGCGGCATCGCGTTTGGCCGAGCCTGGCTGGCGCGCGAGGGCAACGAACGACAGGCCGGCATCTGGAGCCAATGGGCCCGCCTGCTCTTCAACGCCGACCAGGAAGGGGCCGCGTTCGAGGCGCTGGAGAAAGCGCGGAACCTCGAGCCCGAGGAAATTCGTCACATCCGGCTCCGTTTCTCCCTGCTCAACGCCAGCGGCGACATGAGCCGGCTGATCGCCGAATACCAAAAGCTAGGCGAGGAATGGCGGCACGATGCGGCGCTGATGGACTACGCCAGCCAGGCCTTTCTGGATCTGGGTCTGGAGGCCGAAGCGCTGAATCTTGCCGTGGAAAACACCGATGCCAACCCCGGCGACGGTGAAGTGGCCGCTTGGCTGGCCACCTTGCACCACAAACGCGGGCGGAATGAAAAGGCGCTGGACTGGATCGCCCGCTGGACCGCGACCCATGGAAATCATTTTGCGATGCTCAAGGTCCGCGCCGTCATCGCGCTCGCCCAGGATCGGCCCGCGGACGCCTTGCGGGAGTCGGATGCGCTCCTCGCCGCCGACGGCTCGGACGAGGACGCCTTTGTCCTGCGCATCCGGGCATTGCGCGCCCTGGGACGCACCGACGAGGCCCGATCAAAATTGCACCAATGGATCGAGCACGAAAAGCTCACGCCGTCGATCTCCCGGTTGCTCGACGACGAGCCGCCGGAACGGGCGTGACCACGGGTCCGGCGCCCGGACAAAAAACGACCAACGGAATGAACGGTCCCCAGCCATTCGATTCTGGCTGAATTCACTTTGACGGACTACGCTTCCCAAATGATTGCCGTGGGAAACACCAGCATTTCTTCAAGGCTGATCCGACAGGCCGGGACGGGAGGCCTCATCCTTATTTTGAATTTGCCGTTCGTTTCCGCGTCCTCTGCGTGGCGGCCGTTTTCGCCCGCGAGCCCATGGAACCAGCCGATCCGCGCCCAAGCACCGGCCGACCCGGATTCGGCGAAGCTGATCGAGGATCTCGCCTCGCGCGGACCCTTTCAGGTGAACATCAAAGACTGGTCCATCCCGGTCTATTATGTCGACGCGGACCAAACGCCCCGGTGGAACGTCGGAGATTCGCGGACCGGAGTTTATGGGGCCGGCTTCGCGTTTCCCCGACGGATTCCGATTCCCGACGGTGCCGTGGCCTCGCCGCCCCACATCGGCGAATCCGACCGCCATCTCTGCATCGTGGACGTCAAACGCCAGCTTGAGTGGGGCATGTGGGACGCACGCCAGGACGAGACGGGGCGCTGGATCACCGGCCTTGGGGCAGTCACTGATTTGTCCGGTAGCGGCGTGGCGCCGCCGTGGTACGAGTCGCCGCGCGAATTCGATTCGCACCGCGCGCGCGCGAGCGGATTTCCCCTCATCGCGGGGTTGATTCGCGTCGAGGAAATCCGGGCCGGACGGATCGAGCATGCCCTCGTATTCGCTTACGATCATTGTCGCGGCGAATTATTTGTTCCGCCCGCCAGCACGGCTCAGGCCACGAAGGCTGACACGACGAACCAACGCGGCATACCGATGGGCGGACAGATCCAGCTTGATCCCGCTTGGGACGTCGAAAAATCGGACCTGAGTGCGGCTGGAAAAATCATCGCCCGCGCCTTGCAAGAATACGGCGCCTTCTGCGGCGACTATGCCGGCGCCAACGTTCTATATGCGGAAAACTCGCCGGCGGCAGTCGAGGCGTGGTCGGACATCCTGCGGTCCGATGAACTTAAGCGCGTATTCACCCCCGAGATGATTCGGAAGCATTTCCGGGTGCTCCCCCTCGGCAATCTCCTGCCGGGCCAAAACCTCACGGTACCGCCGCCTTACGTGACCGCATTTGCCATTGAGGGCGAAATTGCGCCCGCGCAAATCGATCAACTCACGCGCACGATCACGATTTTTCCGGCGCGCACGCCCGAGAATTCCCGCGTCAAGTTCGATTGCACCGCGTACCCCAGAAACACCCGTGCGGCCCTGGACGGTCACCCGGTTTCGGTGACCGAACCTGTGATCAATCGCACCCTGACCTCTTTTCTCCGACTCACCGCTCCCGACGGATCCACCGACGATTGGACCGTCCGGCCGTCTGTTCGCCTCGAGTCGAAGCGATAAAAGGAGCGCCCTTGCCAGTCTGGGCTGCGACCGCTGCTGTGTCAGCGAGGAGCCCACCCCGGGGGAGGGTTGACGTCAGGGCGATCGCCTTTTCGACCAAGACGCACCGATGCTGGTTTCGCCCCATCTGTTCCATCGATCCCGGTGACGGACCATCACCGGGTGGCAGATCGACCACTGGCGCACCCGAGACGCGGCCGGAGCCAGGGTCGATTCAAATAAATTACTTCAAGAAGTAACAAACAGATCCTTCAACCCCGCGATCGCCCATTCGCGAATGGAGTTTGCTTCTGAACATTTCCATCCGCAAACTAGCGCTATCGTGTCCACGCCCGATATCAACGCTAAGCGCAGCCGTGCCCTCGTCGAGCAGCTCAAGCGCTCGCAGATCTATCGCGACTATGAAAAGGCCTTCCGCGAAACGACCGGATTGCCCTTCAATCTTCGAGCCATCGAGGCGTTTGACCTGCCCCACCGCGGCGATCCGAAGGAGAATCCGTTCTGTGCCCTGATGTCGCGCACGAACCAGAGTTGCGCGGCCTGCCTCCAACTCCAAAAAAAGGTCGAGGAACAGGCCCAGCTCGAGCCGAAAACCCTGAAGTGTTTTGCCGGCCTCTGCGATTCCGCCATCCCCGTACGGGTCGGCGAAAATCTCATCGCCTTCCTTCAAACCGGGCAAATTCTCCTGCACCAGCCCAACCAGCGGGAGTTCAAAAAAGCGACGCGGGAACTGATCGGATTTGGCGTGGAAGTTGACCTCAAGCGCCTCGAAGAAGCCTATTTTCAGACCCGGGTCCTGGAGAAGAAGCAGTACGAGGCGGTCCTTCGCTTGTTGAACATTTTTGCCCAGCACTTGTCGTCGCTCAGCAACCAACTGATGGTCTCGGCTGAACAGGTGGATTCCCCGATGGTCACGCGCGCCAAGGTTTATATTACCGAGCACCAACACGAGGAAGTTTCGCTGCGCCAGGTGGCGGCGGCAGTAAACACCAGCGCATTCTATTTCTGCAAGATGTTCAAGCAGGCCACCGGGCTGACTTTTACCGATTACTTGGCGCGCAACCGCATCGAGAAGGTGAAGAATCTACTGCTCAACCCGCACAAGCGGATCAGCGAGGTCGCCTACGAAACCGGCTTCCAATCGCTCTCGCAGTTCAACCGCGTTTTTCGCCGGGTGACCGGGGAGTCGCCGACGGTGTGGCGGGAGAAACTGCCGCAGCAGGCGGTGGGCTGACCCCGGTTGATTGGCGGGATTCCCAATGCTCGATTCTTTCCCGCAGGTGGCGGACCTCGTGAATGAGCCGGTGGATATCCGATTCCTCCTTTAGCTGAGCCTTCTCCAGAAAAAAGCTCGCCACATAAGCGGTAAAGGTGCCGAAAAAACTCAGCCCAAATACGACCAGCACCACAGCCACGATCCGTCCCGCCAGGGTGACCGGGAAATGATCGCCGTAGCCGATCGTGGTGATGGTGGCGAAGGCCCACCAGAGCGAATCGCCGGCCGAGTGGATGTTGGCACCGGTGGCCCCGCGCTCAATTTCAAAGACGGCGATCGTGGCTAGCAGTATCGCCGTGACCGACATCAGCCCAACCATGACGAAGGTGCCCTTGGCCCGATCAGCAGAAAAATGCTGGTAGACGGCGGAGACCGAACGCAGGGCCCGCACGATTCGGAAAACTCTGAACACCCTTCCCCACCGGAGCCAACCCACTTCAGGAATGCTCGACAACAGGTCGATCCAGCCCATTTGCAGGAATTTCGCCTTGGACGGGGCCAGGAGGAGATGGACGAAGAAATCCATCAGGAACACCGCACACACAAAGTCGTCGATCCGCCGGAGCATCAGCCTAGTCTCCGGATCAAGTGCGACCAGCAAGTCGACCACCAATGCCACCAAAGAAAAAAGCGAAAGCCCGAGCACGAGCAGCTCCAGATAAACGATCCGCCCATTCATTCGGGCGGCTTCCTTGAGGGTAAGGGTCATGGGGCAGTCCAACGGACCGCATCACCACTAGACTACCCGGCGCCGGAATCAAGGCCTTCGCTTCAGCAATCCTCAGGGCGCAGGCTGCAGCGTTCGCCTCCGCGATGCTGGCAGACCCCGCACAACGCGGACATTTCTTCGTGAGCCAATTGGTTAAAGCGGTGAATAACGGCGACTCGATGGGTTCCATGGTCGGGCGGGAGCAACTCCCTCAGCGTCCGGGCCCCGGTCAGGTAATAATTCAGCAGGAGATTCAAGCCGCAATGACACCCGGTCCGCAGCGCCCCGAACGGCGCCAGCGTTGCCGGTCGGGCCGAAGGCCGACGGCGACGAAGGTTGAGGGAGAGACGAGCCAGGCTCTCGTCCAGCATGAGCATTAGCAGGTCCCGGGTAATCACCCCCGGCACCGTCGAAGGCGGCGACGGCTGGTCTCGCAGCAAGGCTGCCCAGCGTCGCTTGATCGTCGGACGTAGCGCATCAAAGCGCGCGAGCAAACTTTCCTCAATTGTGAAAACCATACCCTAACCGCGAAATAACGGCTCGCCGGTTCTTGGCCGACCATGCGCGTTTTTTGTGCAACAGGGCAATAAATGCGCGCAAACAGCCAACCCGTGCAGAGCCGAGTGTTACTCAAATCGGTACAGTTCGACAAGTTCACCACGCCATGAAGAGACAGTTAACTCCACGCCAGCAGCCGTTTGAGTCCTTCGAGGAGGACATTCAAAAGTGTGCCTATTTCCTCTGGCAGGAAGAGGGCCGGCCGTCTGGGCGCGACCTGGACCTCTGGCTCAGCGCCAAGGAATTGGTGCGACATCAGGTGCCGGATCGGCCGAAAAGGCCCGAGTATCCGCGACGAATTTCGGTCTAGAACATAACCGCGACATACCACGCCATGTCCGCCATCCCCCTCACCGTCTTCTTCAGTCTGCTCCTTGCAGGCTTGTTCATCGTGCTTTTTGCCCACGAACAGCGGCGGCGGCGCTTCGCCAGTGCCGAGAGCGACTCGCTTCTGCCCCTGGCCGACGAAATCCCGCAGATCGTCACATCGCCCGATCATAATCATGGCGACCACGCGGAAGATCCCTCGTGCGGCTGCCGGACCGGCCGTAGACCCCGTGCGCCGGCTGTCTGAGGCGTTCCACGCCCTCCGACTGATTTCCCCACTCCATCCACGCTTTGCTCGCCCCGCTCACCCACATGACAACCGGTCAAAAAACCACCATCGAGTTCAACGACAAGGTCGTCCGCCAATTCATGCTCGCGTCCCTTATCTGGGGCGTCGTGGGCATGTTGGTCGGCGTCCTGATCGCGACCCAGCTCAACTACTGGCAGGCCAACTTCGGCCAGGCCTGGCTCACCTTTGGCCGCCTTCGTCCGCTGCATACGAATGCGGTGATCTTTGCCTTTGTCGGCAATATGATGTTCGCCGGCGTTTACTATTCGACCCAGCGCCTGGTGAAAGCGCGGCTCGCCAGCGATTTCCTGTCCCAACTTCATTTCTGGGGCTGGCAGCTGATCATTGTCGCCGCCGCCATTACCCTCCCGCTCGGACTCACCCGCGGCAAGGAATACGCCGAGCTCATCTGGCCCATCAACATTGCCGTCACGCTCATCTGGGTGGTCTTCGCGGTGAATTTCTTTTGGACGCTCGCCCGCCGAAACGAAAAGGCCCTCTACGTCGCCATCTGGTTCTACATCGCGACGATTATCACGGTCGCGATGCTGTACATAGTCAACCATCTCTCCATCCCGACCTCGCTGATCCACAGCTATCCGATTTTCGGCGGCGTCCAGGACGGCCTGGTCCAATGGTGGTACGGCCACAACGCCGTGGCCTTCTTCCTGACCACGCCGATCCTCGGCATCATGTACTATTTCCTGCCGAAGGCGGCGGAACGGCCGGTCTATTCCTACCGTCTTTCGGTCATCCATTTCTGGTCGCTCGTTTTCCTCTACATCTGGGCCGGTCCTCACCACCTCCTGAACACGGCGCTGCCCAACTGGCTGCAACTCCTCGGCATGACTTTCTCGCTGATGTTGTGGGCTCCTTCCTGGGGTGGAATGCTGAACGGCCTGCTCACGTTGCGCGGGGCGTGGGGCAAGCTCCGTACCGACCCGGTCATAAAGTTCTTCGCCGCCGGTGTCACCTTCTACGGCATGGCGACATTCGAAGGCCCATTGCTCTCGATCAAGCCGATCAACGCCCTCGCCCACTACACCGACTGGATCATCGCCCACGTGCACGCGGGCGCCCTGGGTTGGAACGGTTTCATGGCGGCGGGCATGTTCTACTGGCTCGTTCCGCGCCTCTGGAACCGCAAGCTGCACTCGCAGGCTTTGGCCAATGTTCACTTCTGGCTCGGTCTGACCGGCATCCTCCTGTACGTCGCCGCCATGTGGGCATCGGGCATCACGCAGGGCCTCATGCTCAACGCGACCACCGAGGGTGGCACGATCCTGAAATACCCGAACTTCCTTGAAACTCTTAATGCGATTCGTCCGCTCATGCTGCTGCGCGTGGCCGGCGGCGCGCTGTACCTTTCGGGTTTCGTTCTGATGGGCTGGAATATCTGGCGCAGCATTGCTGGCGCCGAAGCCGTCAACGGCACAATCGAGGTCTATGTCGAAGGTCCGCTGCCCGGCGAAAACTTGAGCCCCGCCGGCATCGTCCTGAACGCCCCCGTGTTGTTCAGCGCGTTCGGCGTCCTTGGTTCGTGCATCTGGATGTTTACCACGGGCTGGCTGAATATCGTCGGACTTATCGCCACGCTGTTCTGCGTTCTTCTGGCCATTGGGCACTTCCAGACCCGAGGCACCAAATGGGTCCAATGGTACGACCGCCTGCTCGTGAACGCGCTTCCTTTCACCATCCTCACCTTTCTCGCCGTCGTGGTCGGCGGCCTGATCCAGATCATCCCGATGCTCACGATCAAACGGAGCCTTCAGACCGAGGATCGGGTCGCGCGCATCTACACCCCGCTCGAACTCGCCGGCCGCGATCTTTACGTGCACGAGGGTTGCTACAACTGCCACTCGCAGATGATCCGCACGCTCGTGCCCGATGTCATGCGCTACGGCGATTACTCGCGCCTCGGCGAGTCGATCTGGGACCATCCCTACCAGTGGGGCTCCAAGCGCACGGGTCCCGACCTCGCCCGCGTGGGTGGAAAATACAACCACGCCTGGCACTACGATCACTTGGAGAATCCCCGCAACATTTCCGTCGGCTCCAACATGCCTTCCTACACCTGGCTGAAGGACAACGCCACGGACTACGCCGCCCTGTCCTCGAAGATCCGCGTGCAACGCCTCCTCGGTGTGCCGTATCCCGCCTGGTCGCCGGCGGAAATCGACCTCCTCGCCAAGGACCAAGCCAAAGCCATCGCCAAGGAACTCCGCGACCAGGGCCGCTACGTGGACCCCGATCGCGAAGTCGTCGCCCTCATCGCCTATCTCCAGAGCCTGGGCAAGACCTGGCAGGCGACGGGAGCACCGGCTGCGTCCGTCGTTCGCTAACCCCTTCTCGACCATTCATCCCTCAACCCACCGCCTCCCATGCTCCACCGCATCATCTACGAAGACTGGCAACTGATCTTCCCGGTCGTCGCGCTCGCTGTCGCTTCCAGCATCTTTCTGGCCGCCGCCTGGCGGGCCGCACAAATGAAGTCCCCTGAAGCCGATCGCCTCGCCCAACTGCCCTTCGACAACCCGTAATCTCCGGGCGGTCAGCCTCGGCCAAGCGGCCGACGTACGCCCATGCCACCCAAACTCTCTGCTCGTTTTCCTCATGAATTCTCATCCGCAATCTCCGGCTGGAAATGACTCCGACATCAGGCTCCGGGAACACTCCTTTGACGGGATCCAGGAATACGACCAGCGTCTGCCGAATTGGTGGCTGAACACCCTTTATGGCGCCATCGTCTTCTGGGTCGTCTACTGGTTTGTCCACGTGATCGCCGCCTTGGTGCCGTCCGACGGCGCCTTGATTGATGCCGAAATGGCGCGGATCTCCGCGGCCAAGATGGCGAGTTCCATCGACGTCTCGAACGACGGAAAATTCTGGGAGATGAGCCGCAACGGCGTTTTTGTCGACTCCGGGAAACAGACGTTCAACTCCCTCTGTGTCGCCTGTCATCTGCCCAGCATGCGCGGCAAGGGTGAAAACCCAACCGCCGTTGGGCCCGACCTGACGGACACCGCCTGGATCCACGGCGGCACGCCGAAGGAAATCTACGCAACCGTTTCGAAGGGCGTTCTCGCCAAGGGCATGCCTTCGTGGGAACCCGTGCTCGGGCAGAAGAAGACCGTCGAGGTCGTCGCCTACGTTCTCAGCCGCCATCAACCAGGAGAAGTCATCACGGTGCAGGAAGCCAACAAGTAACCCGCTGTCATCCTCCGGCTTCACCCTGATGTGCTCAAACCACGCATGAGCGCTGACTCCCAACCGCCTCCACCTCCGACACCACGACGACCCGCCCATCGGCCGGCCGTCGACTCGGTCACGACCATCAACGCCGATGGGTCGAGGTATTTTTTGTATCCGGCCGACGTCCACGGAAGATTCTCCACGGCCCGGCGGTTGAGCGCGTATGTGCTGGTGGCGATTTACCTGCTCCTGCCCTGGATCCCGGTCAAAGGCTACCCGGCGGTGTTTCTCGACTTGGCGGAGCGTCGTTTCCACTTCTTCGGGCTCACCCTCGCCGCCCAGGACGCCTGGCTGTTGTTCTTTGGCGTGTCCGGCCTGGGCTTCGCCCTTTTCTTTCTCACGGCCTTGTTTGGCCGGCTCTGGTGCGGCTGGGCCTGCCCGCAAACCGTGTTTCTCGACCACGTGTACCGCCGCATCGAGCGCTGGCTGGAAGGTGACGCGCCCGCGCGACGGGCGCTGAAAGCCGCCCCGATGACCGCGAACAAGTTCGTCCGCCGCGCCGTAAAGCATCTCCTTTTTGCTTTCGCATCGCTCCTCATCACCCACCTCTTTCTCGCCTACTTCATCAGCATTCCCCACCTGTGGCTTTACGTCCACGAGGCCCCGCGCGAACACTGGGCTTCTTTCGTTTTTGTTTTCGTGGCGGCCGGCATCCTGTATTTCAATTTCGCGTGGTTCCGCGAACAGCTTTGCATCGTAATCTGTCCCTACGGCCGCCTGCAGTCGGCCCTGAGCGACGATCATACGATGGTTATCGGCTATGACGCCCGTCGCGGCGAGCCGCGGGGCAAGCTGGGCGCTCCCGAGGCCGGTGCCTGCATCGATTGCAACCGATGCGTCCAAGTGTGCCCGACCGGCATCGACATTCGTCACGGCCTCCAGCTCGAGTGCATCGGATGCGCGGCCTGCATCGACGCGTGCGACGACGTCATGGTCAAGGTCGACCGCCCGACCGGCCTGATCCGCTACGACTCCTTCAAAGGACTGACCGGGGGCATCACGCGCTGGATCCGTCCGCGGACCCTGCTGTACGGAGCCCTGCTCGCCGCCGGCATCACGGTCGCATCGTTTGCGTTCTCCAACTTGAAACCCGCCAACTTCCTCGTCTACCGGATGCCCGGCGCCGCCTATTTTGTCGGCAAGGAGGAAGTTCGCGACCAATTCATGGTGCGCCTCATCAACAAACGCACCACGCCCACCGTCTTCAAGGTGACCACCGAGGGCCTGCCTCCCGGCGTCCGTCAAACCGGGTTCGGCGCGCCCGTGACACTGGCCCCGCTCGCGGAACTCGTCAGTCCGTTGGTGTTGCTCTTCGAGCGCCAGGATTATCGGGGCCCATTCCTGTTCACGGTTCGAGTCACCGACGGCGACCACACTTTCACTCTCTCCCGCGAAGTAGAGTTCATGGGACCAGACGCCCGCCTCTTGCACGAGGAAGAGGCCGAGCACGCGCCGGAACAGGCCAAATCCAAGGAAGGGAAACATGACTAAGCTTCGCCCCTGGATTCTTGTCCTCGTCGTCTTCGCGGGATTGGCCGCGGCCTATTTTGCCGCGTTTCACTTCGCGCACGAAGCGGGCATCAAGGACGTTCCGCTGGCCACTCAAGGAGGTCAGCCATGACGACCGAACTGGCTGGCATCACGGGACCAGGCACGGCCTTCGTGGCGGGACTCGTCACGAGCCTTCACTGCGCCGGAATGTGCGGGCCGCTGGCGTGTGCCCTCATGCCGGCGACCCGGGATGACGCCGACCCACAGGTGGTCAGCACCGCCTATCACCTCACGCGGCTCCTGAGCTACGCGGTGCTCGGCGCGCTGGCCGGCGGCGTGGGTCGGTTGCCGCTTTGGTTGCTCGGGGAAAGTGTCGTGCGCTTCCTTCCCTGGCTGCTGGTGTTGTTTTTTGTCGCGGTGGCCCTGCGACTCGACCAGCGGCTGCCCCGCCCGCTGGCCCTGGCGCGGGCCCACGGCTGGCTGTCGACGCACCTGCGCGGACGCTCCCGGGTCGCCGCGGCGGCCGGGATCGGCTTGGCCACGCCGTTGCTCCCGTGCGGCCCCCTTTATTTCCTGTTGTCGCTGGCTCTGCTGTCCGGGTCCGCTCTCCGCGGGGCGGAAATCCTGCTCGCCTTCGGGCTAGGCACGGTGCCGCTTCTCTGGCTGGCCCAGACGAATTACCAATGGCTCCGCCTCAAGGTCGGACCGACCCTCCTGGCCCGCGTGCAGGCCACCTTGGCCCTCGCCGTGGCGGTGATCCTGATCTGGCGCCTGCGGGGAACGCTCGGCCTCGGCGGACCGGGAGCCACGGATTTCGTCTGTTTCTGACGATGAGTACACTTTTTCCCAATTTGGTGGACGGGGGTGCGAGCCCGACGGTGCGAGTGCGTGGACTGCGTGCCCCGCAAGCCGCCCCCGCCCACCATTGCCTTCACTGCGGTGCGCCGCTCGCGGGCGACACGGCGCGCGAGTCCGGCTTCTGCTGTGCGGGCTGCGCCTATGTGCACCGACTCGTGCACGAACACGGACTCGACCGCTATTACAAGATCCGCGACGCCCTCGTGGCCCCGGTCGATCCTTCCGTGTTTCAGCCGCGGGATTTTTCCTGGCTGGCGGAACTCCAGCAGACCGCCGAAAAGGCGGTCGGCGCCTCCGAGCTCGAACTCGATATCCAGGGCATCTCCTGCGCCGGCTGCGTCTGGCTGATCGAAAAGCTCTTCCACCAGCAGACCGGGGCGCTCCAGATCGAGACGGATGCGCAGGTCGGCCGCCTGCGCGTGAAGTGGATGCCGCGGCAATTCGACGCCCCGGCTTTTGCCCGCACGCTCCAGTCGTTCAATTACCTCGTCGGCCCGCCCGGCGAGGAGCCCGCGGTGCCGGAAAGCCGGCAGCTCGTGCGCCGGGTCGGCCTGTGCGCCGCGTTCTCGATGAACATCATGTTGTTCACCTTGCCCGTGTACTTCGGAATGAAGGCGGATTTCGCCTATGCGCGTCTCTTTGGGTTGCTGAGCATGGTGTTCGCGACCTTCAGCCTGCTCACCGGTGGAATATATTTCCTCAACCGCGCGGTGCGGGCGCTGCGTGACGGCGTGATGCACATCGACCTGCCGATCGCGGTTGGAATTACCGGTGCCTATCTCGGGTCACTCTATGGTTGGCTGAGTGGAAAGGACGACCTCGTTTATTTCGATTTTGTGGGCACCTTCATCCTCCTGATGCTCTGCGGCCGGTGGGCGCAGACCGTCGCCGTGGAGCGAAACCGCCACCGCCTTCTGAGTGGTCACGCTCGGCCGCACATAGTACGCGTCAATTCTCGCCAGGGTCCCGTTGACCGCACGGTCGAGGAGCTCGCTGTCGGCGACATTTTTGCGGTACGATCCGGCCAGGTCGTGCCGGTTGAATCCAGTCTCGAATCCACTGGCGCCACTTTTGGTACCGCGTGGATCAACGGCGAAGCCGAGGCGCGTACCTGCAGCGCCG
>Ga0302322_100004408_pt1 | contig 12225 bp, 7 predicted proteins | sample Fen_T0_2_FD_203757 | JGI IMG/M metagenome (GOLD analysis project Ga0302322, IMG submission 203757) | Peat permafrost microbial communities from Stordalen Mire near Abisko, Sweden - Fen_T0_2 | ecosystem: Environmental > Terrestrial > Soil > Wetlands > Permafrost | place: Sweden: Abisko... | reverse complement strand
CAGCAATTGATGGAATGGCTGCAGCTCATGCACGTGCCCTGTCATCTGGTGGTCACCAAGTCCGACAAGCTGGGCGCGGCCGAGCGCGGAATCTTGCGCGAGCAAGTGCGCAAGGGTCTGGGGCAACTGTCGGCCTCGGTTTCCATGGCGTCTGGGCAGACCGGGGATGGGGTGGACGCGCTGTGGTCGCGCATCGCCCACGAACTCAAGGTGCGGAAAGACGACGTGCGAAAAGACGACGTGCGGAAAGACGACGCAGGGCCCGGACCGGGCTAGGATTGCCGTCTGCCACGAAAGCAGGTGGCAGGACGAACCGACCGTGCAGGACTACACTATCGCGAGCAGCACAGAAGCTGACCTCGATGCCGTGATGGCGATCGAGAGGCTTTCGTTTCCCACGCCGTGGGAGCGCCAGGCTTTCAGCGATGAGCTGGCGCGGCCGTGGGCCCGGCTGGAGGTGCTTCGCCAGGGTGCCGGCGGTGGCGTGATCGGGTTCTGTAATTACTGGCTGGTGGCCGACGAGTTGCACATCCTGAACGTTGCGGTCCATCCGGATGAACGCCGAAACGGGCACGCGGCGCGACTTCTTCAGCACATCCTGGATGAGGCCAGCCGCAACAAAACCCGCGTGGTGTCCCTGGAGGTTCGGGTGTCGAACCTTGCGGCCCAGGCGCTGTACCGCAAGTTCGGGTTTCGAAAGGTGGGCACCCGCCCCAGGTATTACGCCGACAATGGCGAGGACGCGCTGCTGATGGATCGGGAACTTTCGCCCTAGGTTTCGCATGTCGATGCTATTGGCGCTTTGCTCAATGCTTCTTGCCGTCGATGCGACGGTGCCCGTGGACGTGGGCGACCCGCCCGCCGCGCCCGTCACGACCGATGCCCCGGCTATGCCGGCGCCACCCGCCGCGCTCATCGCCATCGCCGGTGTTACGACCAGCGAACCAGTGGTGGCCTTGACCTTCGATGCCTGCGCGACCAGGAAGCAGGCCAACGGCTTCGACCGCAAGATCTTCGACATCCTGGCGAAGGATCAGATTCCGGCCACCTTCTACCTGACTGGCCGTTGGGTCGAAAAACACCCCAGCGCTGCCAAGGTCATCGCGGCCGCGCCCTGGATCGAGCTTGGCAACCATACCTACACGCACCCGCGCCTGACCCTCACACGCAAGGAGCGCATCCAGCAGCAGATCCGCCGCACCAACAAGATCATCGAAAAGAAGATCGGGCGTCCCGCACTGTCCTTGCGCCCACCCGCGGGCGCGTTCAATGCGAACGTCCTACAGATCGCAGATCAGGAACACATGCCGTTGGTCTTGTGGAGCATTGTCTCCGGCGATGCGGGCGGCCACGTGCCTGCCGCGCGCATGGATCGCACCGTGCTCGACCAAGCCAAGCCCGGCTCTATCATCATCTTCCACATCAACAAACGCGCGCCCTTCACCAAGAAGGCGCTGCCCGACATCATCGCGGGCCTGCGCGACAAGGGATTTCGTTTCGTGACGGTGTCGCAACTGCTGGCCCTGCCGGACGCCGTGCCCATCAAGGCCAAGCCATCGCGCTACGGATTTCGCCCGCGCAACAAACCCCATCCAACCGAGCCGGCACCCCCGGGAGAAGACCATGAAGACCATGCGGATCCGCCGACCTGAGCCCGCCATGGCCGGGCGCCAAGCAGAATGGATCGTGGCCATCGAGCCCTGGCTCTCCCTGGGCTATCAGCGCGCCAACCTCGGCCGCTATCTGCGCCGAATGACCCGCGCCAAGCAAGTGCTCGTGGCCGAGGACAAGGGCCAGATTCTCGGAATCCTCGTCCACCAACCTGATTTCCTGCTCGGCCGCTTCATCGCTCTCTTGGCCGTGCGGCCCGAGACCGGCGGTCGAGGGTTCGGCCGCGCCCTGGTGGAAGGCATCGAGAAGGAAACCTTCAAGACGCGACGATGGCTCTACGTCTCGTCGGACAGCGCGAACCTGCCCGCCGCACGTTTCTACAAGAAGCTAGGATTCTCTCGCGCCGCCCGCTTGCCCGGACTGATCCGCGACGGGCGAACAGAGATCCTGTGGCGCAAAGCACGGCCCACGCACGGCCAACCTGGCGAATGACCGGCTAGAGTTCTAGTTCGCAGCACGGGGGCTGCGGCAAGTGGGCGGAGGCCGGCTTCGGCAAAGCACCGGGCAGCGCGACCAGGCGCTCTTCGCGCTGACCGGGCCGCTGGCGGGTGATCGCCACGGTCTGCGGTGTGGGGCCCGGCGCCGGTAGAATGGTCGAGTCGCGCAGCTCGAAAGTCCCGTAGTGGGTCACCAGGCACGAAGGCTCGGGTGCTTGGCCAAGCTCGACCGAACGCTGGTGCCGGCCTTGTTCCTTCTTCAGCCGATACGCGACGTAGGGGCCGCCAAAGGTGGCCGCCAGCTTGCCCTTCCAGCCGCATTCCTTGATGACGTAGTCACGCAGGATCCGCGCCTGTTCGTGGGTGACGTTGCCAATGCGTTTCAGATCCCGGCTCATCCCCTCGAGCAGCATGGCATAGAAGGGAAACTTCTTGCGGGTCATCTCCCGGCGCATTTGCACCAGTTCGTGGTCCCAGTCGGCGGTGTTGCGGTAGCCGTCGATCTGAGTCTGGAACATGCGCAAGATGGACGGTCCCAGGACCTCGAAGTCGCGCTTGAAGGCGAAGTCGAGCTTCTCCGAGATCACCGCATCGCTGAGAAACGAGTGGTGCCAGTTCTGGACGTGCTGGCCGTGGATGTCGGCCCACGGGAAATTCTCTTTCAGGCGCTGCTCGCTCTTCATCTGCTTCCACAGCGGCGTGCCGGGCATGGCGATGTAGAGCATGAACTGGTTGTAGGTGCAGCCGTAGGACAGAGCGTGTTCGATCTCGCGATCAACATCCTCGGCCTGTTGGTTGGGAAAGCCCAGAATCGTCGAGCCCAGGACCTCGACGCCGTAGGCCTGCAACTGGCCAATCAGCCCCTTGAGCCCGATGCCGTCCATCTTCTTGTAGGTGGTCCCCGTCGATTCTTCGAGGCCGATCCAGATGAAGCTGTAGCCCAGCTTAACGATGTTCTCGACGCCCAGGCGCAGCAGGGCGTCCGCCGACGAGAACACGGCGTAGCGGTAAGGCTTGCGCTGCTCCTCCATCAACTTGAGCAGCGCGAGCGCGCGCTTGGTATCGAGCGAGAAGTTCTCGGACATCACGAACAGTTCAGGCACGCCACGCGCGGTCTGGGCATCGGCCACCGACAGGATGTCTTCGGCGGAGTTCATGAACTTGACGAACTTGCCCTCGAACTTGGCCGAGGTCGTGCAGAAGTTGCAACGCATGGGACAGCCCACATCGGGAATGATGAGCCCGGCGGAAAGCTCGGGCAGCTTGAAACCAAGCGCGCGCTTGTCGAAGGTGGCATCCACCAGCGGTGCATGCACCACGTTTGGATCCTTGAGCCCAACCCCAGGCATCTTGGCGTAGTACTCAAGACCATCGCGCTTCACGAAGGTCACGCCTTGCCCCTCGCAACCGCGCCCACGCAACCAGTCCGAAAGTCCGCCAGAGATTGCGCCGGAGCTTTCAAACGACGGCTCCCAGACGTTGAACGTCTCGGCCGGGCAAGCCAGCAGCATGCGCTCGATAAGTTCCTGGGACACTTCCTCGTCGTTGACGATATGGCCGCCGATATCGATGGGCACGCCCGGCAGCGCCTCGCGTATAAGGCGCCAGGTAACCACAACCTTTTCGAAGTTGGCCATGATGCCGGACAGGCCAACCCGATCCCACTTCCGTTCGAGCAGCTTGGCCTTGAGCTGCTCCTCGGACGGGAAATCCAGCACCGCCACATTGGCGTTCAGGTTCGCGCCCAGCAGATCATAGGCGAAGGTCCGCGAGAACATCTGGACCGTGTAGTGCTGCTGTCCACGCGTGACCTGATTGTTCAGGAGGCTCATCGGGTTCTTGAACCGGCTGTGCGGACCATCCACACCGTGGGGACCGACGACCGAGGTGAACAGGATGCTGCGGAGAGACATCGGCGCAAAGAACGACATTGCACTGATCAAATGGCAGAGTGGCCCAAGTCCCGCAATATCCCCAGGTAAGTATTATGAATTTATGACGATTTCCAGACACAGTCAGGTCGGGCTTGGAGCCGTTTCCCCTTTGAAATTGAGCCTCTTCGGGAAAAGCACAACGCGAACCGACAGAACTGCTGTCGACGCGGTTCCTGGCCCCGTTAAGCTGCATCGTGCTAGCATGACGGACCAAGACTTGCGGACCATGACTTAAGGATCGGCGCTGTGATCGGGCAAAAAGTTAACAACTACGAGATGACTCAGCTGTTGGGCGAGGGTGGGATGGGTGCGGTCTATCTCGCCGAACACCCCTTCCTGGGGCGCAAGGCGGCCATCAAGATTCTCAAGCCGGAATGCGCGTCCAATTCCGATTACGTCCAGCGTTTTCTGAACGAGGCACGCGCCGCCAACGCCATCCACCACCCCAACATCATCGACATCATCGACGTGGGCCTCCTGCCCGACGGCGTGCCGTACATGATGATGGAATTCCTACAGGGCGAGAGCCTGGCCGAACGGATCCGGCGCGTGGTTCGATTGCCGATTGGCGAAGCCACCTTCGTCGCGACGCAGATCGCCTCCGCCTTGGCCGCCGCCCACGCGGCCAGCATCATCCATCGCGACCTCAAACCGGACAACGTGTTCGTCGTCCCCGATCCGCAAAATCCAGGGCAAGAACACATCAAGGTCCTCGACTTCGGCATCGCGAAACTGCGGCCCGAGTTCGCGCCTAGCACGCCCAGGACCAGTGCCGGGGCGCTCATGGGAACGCCCGCGTACATGTCTCCTGAACAATGCATGGGCAAGACCTCGGAGATCGATCACCGCGCCGACATCTATGCCCTTGGCATCATCCTGTTCGAGATGCTGTGCGGACAGCTACCCTTCATGGGGCAAGCCTTTGGCGAATACTTCCTTCAGCACATCACTGCGCCCCCGCCGCAACCCCGGGATCTGAATCCCGAGATCCCTTTTCATATCGAGGCCGTCATCCTCAAAGCGATGGCGAAGGCCCCGCAGGATCGTATCCAAACTATGGAGGCCTTCGCGGACGCGCTGACGGGCAAGTCCGTGCCCGCGACCTTGGTCCTGGATGGGGCACCTGGTGGACTGGGTTCTGCCCGCTCCGTGGCGCAAACGGTGTCGCTGCCATCGGACGAGGATCCGCTGTCCTTCCCCAGCCGGCCCAAGCATCGCTCCGAGCCGCGCCTCCGCCGCACGCCTCGTTTCGCCGAAGACGATTCGCCGCCTATGACAACGCTCTCGTCCAGCAGTGGCCACGTGCGAATGCGCACGGGCAACATGGGCAGGGAGCAAAGCGGGCGCCGAACCGCGGTGATCGTTGGCGTGGTCATCGCGCTTTGTGGAGCAGCGGCGGCGGGTGTCATTGCCCTTTCTGGCCACACCACTTCGCAAGTTAAGGACGACTCTGAATCCAGGCAGCGGGCCGCCGATCCCATTCCCCCATTCACACCGCCACCGACGGAATTGCCCCCCTTGCCGACCCGCCCGGAACCTCCTGCCAAAGCACCGCGAGCGGCGCTCGAAGCCAACGAACAGCCCGAATCAGAACCCGGGGAAACCCAACCAAGCGGCAAGACACCGGCATCAGGACGTGAGCGGGGCAAGGGCCGCACTGGATCCCATGGCGAAAGATCCAGCAAGTCGGGCGGACATCACGAACAAGCCGGAAGCTACGCCAGCGCGCCTAGCACGCCTGCGCCGCCGCCAACCGTAATCCCCAGCACGGTTCCACCACCGGTCAATCCCAGCCCGGCTCCCAAGGTCATCACCCGAGAAAAGTTCTGAGCGCGTGGAGCTCCTCGCCATCCCCCAAAAGACGAAGGGGGCTCAAGCGAAGAGTTCATTTGCGATAGCAGGGAGCCTGATTTGGGCGCTGATGTGGAATTCGATGCGCAGGCATGGGGTGGTCTAGACCTGAACGACGGGGCCTTTGACGTTCGGGAAACGGACCTGGCACTCGCCCGGCTGGATGCCCTCGAAGCGGGCCAGCCCCTTCTTGTCAGTTTTGCCGGCCTTGACCTGTTGGTCCGCGAGGCGCAAGTCGTAGTCGATGTCAGCCACTGGTTCCATCCCGGCGTCCACGAACTGGATCTCGATCCATCCCTCGTCCCGAAGCTTCTTCAGGGCCGAGGGCGTGCTCGCTGGTTCGATCTTGAGGCTCGAAGCGCTTACAACCACAATCCGTCGCAAGAGAATGAGGCCGTCGGGCTGCAAGGGCGGGCGCCAGTCGGGCGTGAGTTCTTTGCTGGCTTGGCCGAGCAACCCTGCCACGTTGCCCCCTGGGCCCGCTTGCTTGGCCACGCCAGCGAGAACGCGCTGGGCCTCGTCGCGCCCCATCACCTCGTAGCTGTCTCGGTCCGCCACGCTCCTGAGATCGACATCCACGACCAGCTTGTACTGACGGCCGGCGAAGCTCAGACGGTCGCGGGTCTGTCGCTCGACCTGTTTGACCAGTTGGCGCTGCTCGACGGTCTTGCTGGTGGCCTTGCCCGTGTTCTCGCCTTCGCGAAGGGCGACCAGATCGCGGTGCTTGATGGCCTGGACCACCAGCTGGCGTAGGCGCGGATCGTCCACCTCGCGCAGAGAAAAGCCGGTCAGGCGAGCGGCGAGCACAAATTCGCGCAGCCCCCACGACGACGATCGATCCATCGCCTCGAACAGCCAAAGGGCCTGGACGGCGTCCATCGCTTGGTAGCTTTCTTCGCGGCAAAGACGAATGGCCTCGGTGCAAGGCACCAGGACAACGGGTGCCTCCAGTCGCCAGCTTGGCGTGAGGGTTAGCGAGGTACGGCCGAATGGCATGGAACCATGATATTCGAAGATGGCGCTGCTGTATGCAGCATCGACCAGGGGCTTTCCGTGGCTGGCGTCGCTACGCTTTCCCCGAAGCGGGATCTGTCACCATCGCTTGTGCTCGACGTGTCAAAGCATTATGGTGTGCGCTTAAGACTTCGTCACCATCTAGCCTGACCTATGCCCAAATTCCCGCCCAAGAATGCCAAGCCCATTCCGATCATGACCGGCGCTCGCCACGTCTTCATGATCCCGGATCCTCCCTGTATCGTCATCCCCATCGATTGGGGCAGCCACCACGCCCACGCACAGGCGTTTCAGCGGCAGTTCGCGGTGGACGTCTTCGTCGATGGCGAACGGGTGTCCCACGCCGTCTCGCTGGCGGCGGATGGCATGCTCGAGGTGGCCTTCAAAGTGGAGCCGGGGGAATACGAGGTGATGGTCAAAGAAGCGGCCCTGGCAGACCGGCAAGACAGCGCGTGTGCCGTCCTGTTCGCCAGCCAGATTCGAGTCAACTATCCCGGCGCGGATGAGGATGACAAGTCCGCCCAGAAGGCCCAGGGACAATAGCCAATGGACCTGACTTTTCAGTCGTTCGCGTGGACGCTTGGCGGAAAGACCGGCGGAAGCTGGCGTCATCCTCATCTGGAACTCGATGCCAGCCTGAAGTTGCCCTTCACCCTGTCCTTCGACAACGGTACCGAGATAAACCAGGACCTCTATTTCGCGGTGAATCCGGCCATCGATCCCGAGGTGAAGCTGAGCGGGGGCGGCCTGGATATCGATATCGGCAAGTGCCCCTGGTATTCCGGCCTGACCGCGCCGCCGAAGGATCTTCAGATCGACGCCGCCCAACAGGACCGGGAGACCCAGGCCCGCAAGGCCTTCCTCGCCAAGGTTCTGCAAGGGGCCGGCGACGACATCCGCAGCGTCCTCAATCGCCTGCTGGAATTGCCCAAACAGCTGTTCGACAAGTTGCGTGCGCAGGTCGCCACGTATCTGTCCCAGTACGTTTTCGGGCCGTTCACCAAGTGGCTGGATATCGAAAAGAGCGTCACCGACCGCATCGAGCGATTGCTGAACGCCGTCGAGCACATGGTCCGCGATGCGATGGGATGGTTGCTGTCGTTGGCCCGGGACGTGGCCAGGTGGCTGCTCACCACGGCCGACCAGATTGCCACCCTGACCATCAGCGGCTGCCGCTCTGTTGTCGAGGCGGTTCAGGTCCTGTATCAGACTGGGCTCGACGGAGCCAAACAGATGGCTGACCTGCTTCAGGAAGCCTTGGTCACCATGGCCCAGGACGTGGTCAGGTTCGCCGAGCAGATCAAGGCCACCATCGTGGCCCTGGTGCAAGAGGCCGTCATCGCCGCGAAGGATTTCGGGGCCGACGTCGAGAAATACCTCGCCTGGGCGCTGACACAATTGATCAAGGCCTTCGGCATGGCCGAGGGCAAGGTCAAGGCGTTCTTCCAGGCCGTTGCCGAGGGGATCACGCTGGCGGTGGACAAGGTGGGCATCGCCGCCCGGGAAGCGTGCAACTTTTTCGCCCGCCTGGTGGAGAGCGCGACCTACGGGCTGCACAAGATCGCCGACGATCCCAGTGTCCTGTACATCTGGATCGGCAAGCTGGTGCGCTGGGGTCTGGAGGCCTTCGTCAAGGTTGCCAAGATGCAGGCGGAGTGGCTGTGCTGGGGCGCGCACGTCATGGGACGTGGCGCCCGCGCGCTGGGTGCCTGCATCGCGGACTTCTCCAAGAAAACCGCCTCTGCGATCGAGCCGTACGCCAAGGCGGTGCTTGAGGCACTGGCCGCGTTGGCGAAAGTCTTCGGTCAAGCCACGCGCAAGGCGTTCGCGGACTTCTTGCGCTGGGTGGCCGGCTGGAGCCGGACGCTGTTTCACGCCGTCTGTCGCGTGCTCAGGGACACCGAGGAGCTCTTGCTGGCACTCATCGGGCCCGAGTTCATTGCCGACGTGAAGGAGGCCTTGAACTTCCTGTGCGACTTTCTCGAGAAGGTCGGGGACAAGGTCAATCACGCCATCGACACCCTCTACCAGATCGGGCGCTACGTCGCCGTGGAGCTGCCCAGCGACATCGCGAAGGTCGGCAGCGTGGTCGAGAAGGAGATCGCGGGGCTTGCGTCCTCGCTGGGTCAGACCCTGGAGAAGGCATTCAAGATCCTGGTGCTCCAGGTCGGCAACCATGTGCGTTCCGATCCCTTGGTGCAGGCACTGACCACCATCATCAAGGCCATGCTCAAGCTTGCCGAGATGGCCGGTGTGGTGATCGCGGACAAGGCCATTGAGTACGGCGATTGGTTGCGTCCCAAGATCGACGAGGCACTTGGTCGGCTGGATGACATGTGCCTGGCGCTGGCCACGCTCATGTCCGGGACGGGCGACGGCTCGGTGATCGAGGCGCGCTTCCGCAGCCTGTCGGTGGCGCAGCCCCGAGGCTCCAAGCGCAGCCGAGCCAAGGTGGACATCCTTTCCAAGATGCCGGTGGTTCACAAGCTGACCGGCGACGACGTGCTCTTGCCGGCGTTGCAGGCGCTGGCCGGCGAGGTTGGGCTTGAGCTGGGGGCGTTGGAACTTTTCGGCTTCGACAACTGGCGATTCGCCGCGCCCCATCCGGTGGGCGGCGAGATCGATCTGGCGCCCGACGCCGCCGTGAAGACGCGCTTCTTGCCCATCCCCATGGCGCCCAAACACGATGTCGTGTTCCGCCTGTGCATCAATCCGCGCATGTGGGTCATCGACCCGCGCTACAGCTGGGGCTACGGCGCTTCGAACCAGCTGCGCCTGGCCGACATCGACGGCGACGGCAAGGTCGACGAGTGGGAAGTCCGGCGCACGTCGACTATCCGTCGCGAGGCGGCCAAGAAGCCCGATGGCGATCCCTTCACCGCCGAAGATCTGCAGACCATGCTGGATCAGGTCCAGAACGTCCTGCACGGCGTGCCCTATCGACAGATCGGTGCGCCCTTCGGCCTGCTGGCCGGCTACGAGGGCGGCTCGTGGCTGTGGTTCTCGGTGGCCAGCATCGGCGACGAGGACGTGGGCGGCAGCTCCAGCGTGCCGCAGGGGCAAGACCCGAAAGCCAAGCTGGGCAGCGTGCATCGCACCGGCGGCGCCGGCACCATCCTCCCTGCCGGCGAAAAGGTCGATCGCTCGGGCATCGGGCTTTTCTGGCAGGGCATGCAGCGCTTTGGCGCCAGCAACTACCCCGTGCGCTACCACATCGAGAAGCGCATTTTCTGGGATCAGTTCGCCTCGGGCTTCGGCAACGCCGGGACCTCGACTTTCTTGGTCTTGCGTGGCGGACCTGGCGGCAACGACTTCCAGGTGCGCACCGAGCTGTACGCCGATTTCTGCGGTCAGGGAACCATCCCCATCGGTATGTACACACCGACCATCCGCATGACCTTCGGTCTCAATGCCGCGGGCGGTGCCGCGGGGGCGGCCGCGGGCGGATTCCGGCTGGGCCTCGAGTACGCCTCGCAGGCGCCCATCGCGGTGCTCATGGGCGACGAGGTGAAGGCGGAGGACAAGGGCAAGTCGACCATCGACAAAGTCCTAGAGAAGCTCAAGGAGGACTTCAAGGTCGAACAAATCGTCCCGCTCATGCAGAGCGCGGTGACGCCCATCCTGCGCCTCTTGATGTTCGACCAGGAGTTCGAGGCCCAGCTTCGGTGTGCCGGGGCGGTCGGCATCGGCGCCGATCTCGCCATCGGGAACATGAAAGTGTGGGCGAACGCATCTGAGGGACGATGTCGGACGCTGCGCATGCTGGAGCGTGCCGAGACCTTCTTCGACGACTGGAAGCAGAGCGCGGAGATTCGCCGCCAGGAAGCCACCCTGCGCGGGCAAGCGGCGGGACCGTCGCAAGCGTCGGGTGAGACCCTCGAAGCCCAGCTCAAGCAATTGTGGGCGTCGAGCAAGTTCAATGATGAAGTCCGCAAGGACATTACAGCGACAGCCCAGTTCCATCGCGCCTTCATGCGTGCCGCTGTCAAAGAGCCGACCTCGCCGGAGGCTGGCCTCGAGGAGAAGTTCGATGCCTGGCGGACGGGGGCCGACCCATCGACCAAGGTCGCGGCGCTGGAAAAGTGGCTGGGCGAGCAGCGCCAGAGTCACTACTTAGAGGCTGTGGGCAAAGGGGCCAAGAGGATCAAGGAACTCTTGTGGGCAGGTGAATTCAGGGACGCCTGGGATATGGTGAAGGAAGGGCTGCAGAAGATCGACGCCACGACCGGCGAGTGTGCCGACGAGATCTGCGAAAGCATTCTGGCTTTGGCGTCGCTCGTCGACATCTTCCACCGCATGGCGGTCGCGCTGGGGGACATCAAGGGGCTGAAGAAGAAGGTCGCCACCGACCTCGAGAAGAAGCGGAAAGAACGCGAGGAGAAGGCGAGCAAGCCACCCGAGCACGTGCCCGAGATTCTCGGACGTATGGGCGCGGAGGCCCATGACAACAAGTGGGCGCAGGACGTGCTGGCGGATGCTACCAAGTGGGGCAACCAAGGCACTGGGTTGGCGGACGGGCTTTCCCTGGTCTGGTCCATTGACGGCGGCATCGGCCTGGGCGCCGGCGGTGCGGCCGGTGGCGCCGGCCTGGGCGCCTTTGCCATCGCCGGCCTGTCCGTCACTCCGCCGAGCTTCAAGCTGCCCGAGGAGCTGCTACGGAAGCTCAGCTCGAAGCTGATGCTTGTGCGCTTCTTCACCAAGTTCCTGGGAGCGCTCTGCGAGGTCATCGGATACGAGGTGAGTTTCGGGCGCAGGCCTCCACCCAAGGATCCGGGCGAGCTTCTCGCTCAAGCTACCGCATGGTACGTCCAGGCCGTTCACCAGACGCTCAAGGACGTCCTCTGCCCTGCAAAACCCGGCCAGGGTCAGGATCCTCTCGAGGATTGGCTGTTCGGGTTCCTGTCCGGAACAACCATCAGCGTGGGTGCAAAAATCGAGGGGTTCGTCAAGGCAGTGGGGACCGTGCTTTCCGCGGAGGCCCGCGGCAGCATGGGGGCCGAGCTGAGCGTGACGCTGGCCTCGCTGCTCGATCCGTTGATCGAGGCGTTGCAGCAAGGCGTGAACCGCAATCCCGGCGACAAAGCATCCCTCGGAGCGCGCATCATTCCAAAGTTCAGTGTCAAGGTGAAGCAGACCATCACCGCGGGGGCGGCCGCCGGCCCGGCCCAGTTCGACCTCGGTCTTTCCGGCCAATCGCTCAGCGCCGATCTGCTTTTTCCCGACGGATCGCCCTGGCGCCACAGCCTTGAGAACTGGATCACGGAGAAGATCGACGAAGCGGTCCAGTCCGACTCCAAGCGCGCGCAGACGATGAGGGC
>Ga0302322_100004407_pt1 | contig 12226 bp, 10 predicted proteins | sample Fen_T0_2_FD_203757 | JGI IMG/M metagenome (GOLD analysis project Ga0302322, IMG submission 203757) | Peat permafrost microbial communities from Stordalen Mire near Abisko, Sweden - Fen_T0_2 | ecosystem: Environmental > Terrestrial > Soil > Wetlands > Permafrost | place: Sweden: Abisko... | reverse complement strand
CCTGGGGCCGCCCTTTTCCGTTTGATCCGAAACAACTTTATTTCTTCGTGCGAGCGACCTCATCCTGATCGGTCGCCGCCTTGTTGGCAGACTTGTCGTCCGATGCGGGCGTGGGGGCGGAGGAGCTGGACTTGATACCGTGGAGCAGGTCGTCGGCCATCTTCAACGCCTTGTCGTCCTTGGCGTCCGGCGGCACGTAGGACTGCGAGCCGGTCTTCTCGTCGCCATCGTTTTTCAAGTGGCCGCGCAACGAGGCCTCGCCCTTGGTGTCGGTGCGCGACTTCAGCTCGTCCGGCACGTCCTGCAACACTTCGATGTCGGGCACGATGCCCTTGGCCTGGATCGACTTGCCCGACGGCGTGTAGTAGCGCGCGGTGGTGAGACGCAGCGCGCCGTTACCGGCACCGAGCGGGATTATCGTTTGCACCGAGCCCTTGCCGAAGGAGCGCGTACCGACCAGCGTCGCGCGCTTATGATCCTGCAGCGCACCGGCGACGATCTCGGATGCCGAGGCCGAGCCGCCGTTGATCAGAACGATCACCGGCTTGCCCTTGGTGAGGTCGCCCGGATGCGCCGTGCGGCGTTGCGTTTCCTCGGCATTGCGACCGCGGGTCGAGACGATTTCGCCGCGCTCGAGAAAGCTGTCGGAAACCGTCACCGCTTCCTCAAGCAATCCGCCGGGATTGTTGCGCAGGTCGATGACGAAGCCCTTCAGTTTGTCGCCGATCTGATTTTGCAGGTTGGCGACTTCCTTCTTGAGGCCTTCGGTGGTCTGTTCGTTGAAGGTGGTGATCCGGATGTAGCCGATATCGTCGGACTCGATGCGGGCACGAACCGAGCGGACGCGGATGTTGTCGCGCGTCAGCGTCACGTCCAGCGGATTGTTAAGGCCCTTGCGGACGATCTTGAGCTTGATGTTCGTGCCGACCGGCCCGCGCATCTTCTCGACTGCCTGGTTCAGGGTCAGGCCCTGCACCGCCTCCTCATCGAGATTGGTGATGATGTCGTTGGCCTGGATGCCCGCCTTGGACGCCGGCGTATCGTCGATCGGCGAGACCACCTTGATCAGGCCGTCTTCCATGGTGACCTCGATGCCGAGGCCGCCGAACTCGCCGCGGGTTTGCACCTGCATGTCGCGAAAGCTCTTGGCGTCCATGTAGCTCGAATGCGGATCGAGGCCGGTGAGCATGCCGCTGATCGCAGACTCGACGAGCTTCGAATCATCGGGCTTCTCGACATAGTCGCTACGCACCCGCTCGAACACGTCGCCGAACAGGTTGAGCTGGCGATAGGTATCTGCGGTCGCCGCACGAGCGCTCGATCCCATCAACACTGCGCGGGGCTGGGTGACGAACAAGGTCAATGCCGCACCGGTGGCCGCGCTCAGGAGAATTACCGAAGTCTTACGCATCATCCGCGAACCTTTTCGCCTTCATTTGCGGCCCACCATGGGCCTGGATCGATTGGAGTGCCGTCCTTACGAAACTCGACGTAGAGCACTGGTTGACTCGCATTGGTAGCGAGAATGGATGCGACCTGGGAGGTCGTGCCCATCGTCGCGACCGGCTCTCCCATCTGAACGAACTGCCCGATGTTGACGGAAATGCGCTCCATCCCGGCGATCAGGACATGATATCCGCCCCCGGCATTGAGGATCAAGAGTTGTCCGTAGCTGCGGAACGGTACAGCATACACAACCCAGCCATCACACGGCGTTGTGACCTGGGCGCCGGGGCGGGTTGCCAAGGAAATGCCTTTATCGACGCCGCTGGCGCCGTTCGTACCGCCGAATCCGCGAATCTTGGTGCCGTTGACCGGGTAGGCGAGCATGCCCTTGCTCGAGGCAAAGGCGATCGCCGGGCTCTTGCGGCTGGGGTTCTTCAGCGCGTTCGCATCCGGCTTGCTATTGACCGGAACACCCTGCAGGCTCGCTGTCACCGCCGCTTTTGCGGCACTCTTCACGTCCTGTTCCATGGTCGAGATCAGGCCCTGCAGATTGTCGATCTGCTGCGCCAGCGCGACGGCACGGGCGCCCTCGGCCGCCATGTCCTTTTCGATCGCCGCCTGTTTGCGTTGGCGTTCCTCGACCAGTGCGGCGAGCCGCGCCTGGTCGGTCTGAAGCTTGTCGCGGTCGAGCCCCAGCGCATCGCGCTCGGTCGCGATGGTCTTGCGCAGGCCCACCAATTCGCCGAGGTCGGTCGACAGCTTTTCGGCGCGCGCGCGCATTTCCGGCACGACGGAGCCCAGCAGCATGGCCGTCCGCAGCGATTGCAACGCGTCCTCCGGCCGCACCAGCAGGGCCGGCGGGGTGCGGCGGCCCGCGCGCTGCAGCGCCGCCAGAACCTCGACGATCTCGGTGCGGCGCGACTCGAGTGAGGTCCGGACGGTCTGCTCGCGCTCGTCCAGGCTGTGCAGCCGTCCTTCCGCATCTCCGATGCGGGTCTCGATGCTGCGCACTTGCCCTGCGACATCGACCAGTTGTTGATTGAGCTTGCTGCGGTCCTGCCCGAGCGCGGCGATATCGGCTTTCAGCCGCTCTTGGGCTTCGGCGGCGTTCTTTTGCGCGGCGCGGGCGGCCTCGAGTTCCTCCGCCCGTTCTCTCAGCGCTTCCGGTGAAGCGGGCACCGCCGGTGCGGCCGGGGTTGTGGCCGGCGCTATGATCGAGGGACGCAGCGCATTCTGGCCGCTGGCCGGGCTGAGGACGGCAAGACTCCCGGCGGACAGCAATAAGACGGCGAGCCGAGACCGACTAGAGCGGGCGGTATCTGGGTAGGATCGGTGAGGCCGCGCCGCTTGCATCGGTTCCTTAATGTGCTGGTCTCGCGCCATCAGGCACGGTGGTAAGGATGGCCCGCCAGAATCGTAGCGGACCGGTAAAGCTGCTCCAGGAGCAAGACGCGCACGATCTGATGCGGCCAGGTAGCGGCCCCGAACGCGACGCCAAGCTTCGATTTGCGCCGCAATTCGGGCGAAAGTCCGTCCGCGCCACCGATCACGAAAATTGCGCTGGCGATGGCCTGATCGCGCCAGCTACCGAGATGACCGGCAAAGGCGGCACTGTCAATGTTCTGGCCGTGTTCATCGAGCGTGATAACCACGGACTTTTCCGGGATCGCGGCCGTGATAGCTGCTGCCTCCTCGGCTATGCGTGTAGCGGCTTCGCGCGCGCGGCTTTCCGGAATTTCTTGGATGTCCAGGCCGCGAAAGCCGAGCCGCCGGCCGATATCCTCGAAACGTTCGCGATAACGCTCCGCAAGCTCCCGCTCCGGTCCCTGTTTCAAACGACCAACCGCGACGACGACGACCCGCATGCGCATGCAGTAGCATGCGCAATTGCCGATGCATATCGGCCACAGCGTCGACCGGCGTGTCAGACCGTCTTCTAGACCGTCTTGGCCGGCTTCGGCCCTTGCGTCCACAATCGCTCGAGATTGTAGAACTCGCGGACCTCGGGTCTGAAGACGTGGACGATCACATCGCCGGAATCGATCAGCACCCAATCGCAGTTGGGCAAGCCCTCGACATGGATGTGCTTGAGACCGGCTTCCTTCAGACCTTTGGCCACGTTCTCCGCGATCGAGCCCACGTGCCGGTTAGACCGGCCGGACGTGACGATCATGTAGTCGGAATAGGCCGATTTGCCGTGAAGGTCGATGGTCACGGTTTCTTCCGCCTTCATGTCGTCGAGGCGGGAGAGAATCATGCTCAGCGTCCTGTCGGCGTCGGGTTGCGCCTTCAAGGCCGCGGCTTCCGTCGATGTCTTACGCGCCGACTTGGCAGTCTTGGGTAAAACGGACTGTGACAATACAGATGTGGCCAGGGACCATTCCTTTCACTGTATCGCAGGTTTCGAATCTCTCTCCGCCCGCAGACCATACTAGGCATGTGGGGTTAATGGTTTCAATATTCCAGTAACCCGCTCTAATCCTGCTCGTTCCGAACTCGATATCGTGGTCGGTCTCCTCCGCTGCAGTTCCTCCGACGCAGACACGGCAGTGTCCAAGCAGGTCTGTTTCCCCGCGCGGACGTGGGAATTTGATTCAACTTTTCCAACTGCCATCCGGGTTCCTGAGCCCGGTGGAGGACAGGTTCATTTTCAGCCCGGTCAGAAAAACCCAGGCGGGAGGTGGGCTCCCGGCCAGGCTGCGCGCTTCGCTCTCTGGAATCCGATACCGCCCAAGGGCCTGGGCGGCTGGCGCGTTCAAGGCGCGAAAACTTTGCGGGGGCCGATCGATCACCGCAATCGGGACCTGGGCAGCGATCCGCCGCCAATTCTGCCAGCGATGGAACTGCGCGAGGTTGTCAGCGCCCATGATCCAGACAAAGCGCAGGCGCGAGGCGCGCTTGCGCAAGTAGTTGATCGTGTCGGCAGTGTAGCGCGTGCCGATGACGGATTCGAGACAGCTGACGTCGATACGCGGATCGTCGGCCATCTCGCGCGCAGCAGCCACACGTTCGGCAAGCCCATGCAGCCCACCATTGTCCTTGAGCGGGTTCCCCGGTGTGACCAGCCACCAGACCCGGTCGAGCCGCAGCCGTTTCAGCGCGAACAGGCTGATGGCGCGATGGGCCTGATGCGGCGGATTGAAGGAGCCGCCGAGCAGGCCGATCCTCATGCCGTCGCTGGAGGGCGGCAGGACTTGGCCGATCGTGGGCGGCACGGCTGAGACGTCGTTCAATGAGGTCTCCGCTGCAGGCTTTGACGGCTCCGCCCGTGGCTCACGCTGGTCACCCAACACCCTGTCGTTACGGCCGTGTCTGTCCGCTGCCGTGGATGCGGTATTTGAAGCTGGTGAGCTGCTCGACGCCGACGGGTCCGCGCGCATGGAACTTGCCGGTGGCGATGCCGATTTCGGCGCCGAAACCGAACTCGCCGCCGTCGGCGAATTGCGTCGAGGCGTTGTGCAGCACGATCGCGGAATCCACCTCGTTGAGGAATTTTTCCGCGGCCCTGCCGTCGTCGGTCACGATTGCATCGGTATGATGCGATCCGTGATCAAGGATATGGGCAATGGCGCCGTCGACGCCGTCGACCAGCTTCGCGGCAATAATGGCATCGAGATATTCCGCGTCCCAGTCGTCGCTGTCAGCAGGTCTTACCCGCGGATCCGCCTCTTGGACCGCAGCATCGCCGCGGACCTCGCAGCCCGCATCGAGCAGCATGGCCACCAGCGGCTTCAGATTGCGCCCAGCTGCGGCGCGATCAACCAGCAGCGTTTCGGCCGCGCCGCAAACGCCGGTGCGGCGCATCTTCGCATTCAGAACGATCGATTTCGCCATTTCCAGATCGGCGGCGGCATCGACATAGACGTGGTTGACGCCTTCGAGATGCGCGAACACCGGGACGCGCGCCTCCGCCTCGACCCGTGCCACCAGGCTCTTGCCGCCCCGCGGCACGATCACGTCGACGCCGCCATTCAAGCCGCTCAGGAGCAGTCCGACCGCGGCGCGGTCCCGGGTCGGTACCAAGGTGATGGCGGCCTCGGGCAGGCCCGCCTCGCGCAATCCCTGCACCAGGCAGTCATGGATGGCGCGGCAGGAGCGGAAACTGTCGGAGCCGCCCCGCAGGATCACGGCGTTGCCGGATTTCAGGCACAGCGCGCCGGCGTCGGCTGTGACATTGGGCCGGCTTTCGAAGATCACACCGATGACGCCGAGCGGCACCCGCACGCGCTCGATGGTCATGCCATTCGGCCGCTGCCAGCTTTCGGTAACGACTCCGACCGGATCGGGAATGGCGCGCACGGCTGCGATCCCGTCGGCCATCGCATCGACGCGCGCAGCGGTCAGGGTCAGGCGATCCAGAAAGGCCGTCGTGATGCCCGCGTTCTTCGCCTCAGCAATGTCCTCGGCATTGGCGGCCAGAATGGTCGCGGCGCCGTCGCGGATTGCACGCTCCATCGCTTCCAACGCGCGGTTCTTCTGCGCAGCCGGCGCCAGCGCCAGCAGCCGCGCCGCGGTGCGGGCGCCCGCAGCGAGGTCATGCATCAGCGTGGACAGATCGGCGCTGCCGTCGATGGCTTTGAGGGGGGCAGTCATGGCGCTTCAACCCGGAATAGCTTTAAGACAATGTCCTAGCACGGAAATTGGTAATCTGCGAAGGCCGCCGGCGAAGCGCGGACCCGCCATGCCGAGGGCTAATGCCCGGCGCCGGCCCGCGCCGGGCCGATCACGAGGTCGTCGCGGTGGATCATTTCGGCCCGCCCGGGCCCGCCCAGGATCGCCGCGACGTCCGGGGAGGAGCGGCCCTTGATCCGCTCGGCATCGTCGGCGTCATAGGCGATCAGGCCGCGGCCGATCTCGTGGGTGTCGGGACCGCGCACGACGACTGCGTCGCCGCGTGCGAACTGGCCTTCGATGCGGACGACGCCGGCCGGCAGCAGGCTCTTGCCGGCGCGTAGGGCCTTCACCGCGCCGGCATCGATCGTCAGCGTCCCTTTCGGCTCCAGCGAGCCTGCGATCCAGCGTTTTCGCGCGGTCACGGGATTGGCTGGTGTCAGGAACCAGGTGCAGCGGCCACCCGCGCCGATGGCCGCAAGCGGGTGTTCGATCTTGCCGGAGGCGATCAGCATATGTGTGCCGCCGGTGGTGGCGATCTTGGCCGCCTCGATCTTGGTGCGCATGCCGCCGCGCGCCAGTTCGGAGGCCGCCGTTCCCGCCATCGCCTCGATGTCGGCGCTGATGGTTTCGACCACCGGAATCAGCTGTGCGTGCGGGTTCTGCGCTGGTGGTGCGGTGTAGAGTCCGTCGATGTCGGACAGCAGGATCAGCAAATCGGCACTGGCCATGGTGGCGACCCGCGCGGCCAGGCGGTCATTGTCGCCATAACGGATCTCGGCGGTGGCCACGGTGTCGTTCTCGTTGATGACCGGTACCGCGCGCCATTCCAACAGCTTGCCGATCGTCGAGCGCGCGTTGAGATAGCGGCGACGCTCCTCTGTGTCCTGCAAAGTCACCAGGATCTGCCCGGCATCGATGCCGTGGGCGCCGAGCACCTCCGACCAGATCCGCGCCAGCGCGATCTGGCCCACCGCGGCGGCGGCCTGGCTTTCCTCGAGCTTCAAGGGTCCGCGCGGCAGTTTGAGGCGGCTGCGGCCAAGCGCGATCGAGCCTGACGAGACCACCAGCAGCTCGCGGCCGTCGCCATGCAGATTGGCAAGGTCGGCGGCGAGTGCCGCGAGCCAGGAGGCCCGCACCTCGCCCGCATCCGAATCCACCAATAGCGACGAGCCGACCTTGACGACGATGCGGCGGAAATTCGCGAGTTCGGGGCGGGTCATGGATCGGATCGAACGCTCAAGGACAGTGCGGGACGCTTGTGGATTCGCAGTCCGGCGTAGGAGGACGCAAGCCGGTCTGAGCTGTCAGCCTTGCGACGGTGGCGGCGCCCACGGCTCGCCAGTGGCGGCGTTGTCCGCGCTCTTCGCCTTGTTGGACACCGGCGCCTCGCCGATCACATCGGCGAGCTTGCGCAACGCCTCCTTGACGCCGTCGCCGGTCGCGCCCGACATCAAGAGCGGCGTCGTCTTGGCCGCGCGCTTCAGCCGCTCCTTCTGCTTCTTCAATGCGTCGGCATCGACCGCGTCGATCTTGTTCAGCGCGACGATCTCGATCTTGTCGGTGAGCTGTCCGCCATAGGCCTCGAGTTCGGTGCGCACGGTCTTGTAGGCTTGGCCGGCGTGCTCGCAGGTGGCGTCCACCAGATGCAGCAGCACGCGGCAACGCTCGATGTGGCCAAGGAAGCGATCGCCAAGGCCCGAGCCCTCATGCGCGCCCTCGATCAGCCCTGGAATGTCCGCCAGCACGAATTCGCGGCCATCGACGTTCACGACACCAAGTTGCGGATGCAGGGTGGTAAAGGGATAATCGGCGATCTTCGGCTTGGCGGCGCTTACCTTGCTCAGGAAGGTCGACTTGCCGGCATTGGGCAGGCCGACCAGGCCGGCGTCAGCGATCAGCTTCATCCGCAGCCAGATCCAGCGCTCCTCGCCGATCTGGCCGGGATTGGCGTTGCGTGGCGCCCGATTGGTCGGCGACTTGAAATGCGCATTGCCGAAGCCGCCATTGCCGCCATGGGCCAGCACGAAGGTTTCGCCGCGGGTGGTAAAATCGTGGATCAGGGTTTCCCTGTCGTCGTCGAAGATCTGGGTGCCGACGGGAACCTTCAGGGTAATCGACTTGCCGCCGGCGCCGTGGCAGTCCTTGCCCGCACCGTTGCCGCCCTTCTGGGCCTTGAAATGCTGCTGATAGCGGTAATCGATCAGCGTATTGAGCCCGTCCACGGCTTCGACGATGACGTCGCCGCCGCGTCCGCCATTGCCTCCCGAAGGGCCGCCGAACTCGATGAACTTCTCGCGCCGGAACGCAACGCAACCGTTGCCGCCGTCGCCGGAGCGGATATAGACCTTGGCTTCATCGAGGAATTTCATGGCCTCTAGGTAGGCGAGCCGGGCCGCCGCGGCAACCGCGGATTCCGGCGATTTTGGCCAAAAGCATTAATTGCCGGGCCATTCGCGGATGCTTTGCTCGCGATTGAAGCGGGCCCAAGGATTGGTCGGCGGGTCCAAGACTTGTATTTGACTTCCCGGCCGCCAGGAGCGCCGCAGAGGGGCAGCAGCGGGCATGGGTGCAGAAGTCGAGCAAGTGAGCGATCTGGCGGGCGCAGCGATCCCCTGGCAATCGCGTTGCCTTCGTGACGTATGCGCCGGAAAGCGGTTCCGAGCCGCCGTCGGGCAAGCCTGGTCGCCTTACGGCGGCGCGACATCGCCGCCGCCACGTCTCGCGATCCCTGGCAGATCGGTTGGGGGCGGAACGAGAGTTGGTGTCGGGAAGGTCATTCCTGCCGCGACCTTGGCAAATTGTCGGGCCAACTGCGGTGCGCCCACGCTCGTTCCGATCAGACGAAAGGTCGCGCCAGTCCGATTGCCTCCGGCACGAATGCCCTGCAGGGCATAGGATTCATCGGTCGGGAGCACGTAGTCGGGGCCTTCGCGAGGTCCTTTGCGAGCTGGACCTGCAGAGGAATACGGCGATTTCCGCCCATTCGTGAAGATGTACCCCCCGGCTTCGTGCACGCGCGGGTGTTTCTCCGTTCCGAGCCCGTTGAGAGTGCCGAACCGGGAAATCAACGAACCGGCGAGGTCGAACTCTCCGTCCACCCATTTGCAATTGGCCTCGGCGGATCGGCGTCGCTCCCATTCGGGATCGACAAAATAGGAATGCTTTGCTCCGGTCACGACGCCCATATTCGGGTCGGTGCGGGCCACATAGGCGTGGACCTGCGCCCCGACGGAGAGATGGGATACTTCGATCGTATAGTCGCCATGCTCGCTGGCCGCGACGAGAGGGGCGCTGACTGTCGGGCCAACGTCCAGCCGCCACATGGTGCTGCTGCCCCAGACGAGCGCGCCGACCGGTGAGCTCAATCCGCTCGGCGATGTCAGCGTAACGGTGACCGCGCTTGCGTCGGCGTTGCTGACCCAGATTTCAGCAAAAGAGATCGCGGTGTTGTCGGGGAGAACGCGCCAAGTCCAGCTGACGCGATCGATATGCTCTTGTTTCCTCGCGAAAGCGACATGCCCCGCCGTGAGGTAGGAGTTGCCAGCAGGAATCGCGATTTCAAGCGTCGGATTGCCGTCGCTCCCGTCATATTCGGAAACCAGCGCGATCAGCGCCTGCTCCAGTTCGTCGCTACCGTCATGCGGTCCGATCGTCGGACCGTAGCTGAGATTGATGATGACGCTCTTGATCTGGTTAGGATCGGCAAAAGACATAATGTACCGGATGCCGTCGAGGACATAGGACTTGAGCCAGACGCCGCTCGCGTCGCGAAGGCAGTCGTCAGAAAACTGCACGAATACGATGTCGGCGTCAGCCGCGGGATCGGTTGCGGGAGCGCTCGGCTCGAATGACGGTGGGTTGTCAGGATTTGCGCTCATTCGTGCCGATACAGGGACGCGCCCAGCGCACACGTCCAGGATATGCGCGCCGTGCGATCGCTGGCTCGCAAGCCGCCTGAAGTCGGCATCCCGATAACAACTGTCCTCATCGGTAAAGCCGGCAGGCGTGGCGTGCATCGCCCTCCATTCGTCAAGCCCGATCTGATCGTGCATCGTGGGATCGCGGCGGAATTCGAGGCCGTACAGGAAGTCTGGCGGATGCCCGAAATACCGGGTGGTGCCTGAGCCATCCACCACCGCGATTGGCGATCTGTCATGGTTCTGATCCCAGAGGGCCTTGACCCGCGTCGTCGTCAACCCGTTTGTGACGCGCAGGAACTGCGCCGCGGCGAATGGACAACCGTCGTCCATAACGCCGATCAGCAGTTTCTTCGGGGGTGTTTCGTCTTCCCCATGGGCGACACCAAGCAATCGCCTGAACTGCGCGCCTCTTACAGCCGGCTTCATCGGCAACGACAATTCGACTCGCGAGACGGCACCGTCCCAGACCGCAGACACGGGGCTTCCGGGCGTGGCTGCGGTCACCGCGATCGCAGGCGCACGCAAGGTGGCGTAAGGCGCGTGATCCTTGGCCGGGCCAAGCACCACGTGCGGTGGCGCAGCAGAGCCGCCGGTGGCTGCCAGCGCTGCATCCAGATCCGCAACGAAAGCTGGTCCACATCCAGGACGCTTGAATTCGATCAGCAGGAACAGCCTGAACTGCTTCGCTTCATCGAATGACGCGAAGCCTGCGAAGCCCGTCGAGATCGCGTAACGCAGGTAAGGGCCGAAGCAGCTCGGATAGCCGTCACTCATGGATTGCCCCCCGCTCAATGCCTATGGCACGCCAAAGCGGCCCGTCCACTCGGCGCGGGCCTTGCACCAGAAGTATTCCATGATCGGCGAAGGCGGAATCGCCGCTCCGGTTGTCTGTGCGTAGAACGGGCCGCCACTGAGCTTCTGGTACTGGTTGAACGGATTGAAATCCGTCGTGGGCGCGGCGTCTATTCCGGCCGCCAGGAACGTCCGGCCTGGCAGATGGCGTCCCGTCATGCACCGGCCCGTGAAATATTCTCCGAGCGCCGTTCCCAGCATGCGTCCCGCCATGCTGTCCACCGGGAAGTGAACGCCAGCGATCACCCGGTTGGTGGTGATGCGCGCCATCTGCCGCTGCAGCTGGTCGATCACCCAATTCTGCTTCGCATCTGCCGGATCGAGACCCAGCAACTCTTGGATGACATACGCGACCGCATAGGCCTGCGTCGCATGTCCCATCGGGAAGCTGCCGTGGCCGGGCGTTGTGATCATCGGCTGGATCTGGGCGTTGTATTCGACCGGCCGATAGCATGCCAAGGCATGTTTCAAGCGCATTTCCACGTAGACGCAGAACTGCAGCACCAGATTGATAAGTTCCAGCGTATGTCGGGTCCGCTCGGGATGCAGATAGACGATCGAAGACCAGAACGCGTATTGCGGATCAATCTGCGCGAGGATTTCGGTGGCGCGCTCGTTGCGGAGCTCGGCCCAACTGAGAACGAGCGGGATCTGGCTTACGAACGTGGTCTGGGCTGGGCGCTGAACTTCCGCCAGCAGATCTCCAAACGAAAGAACCTGGAAGGCCGTGGTCGATGCTACGTTGAACGAGATGCCCTGCAACATCTCGCCGATCGCGATGTAGGCGCGCACCCACAACTCCCAGCGGTCGAGTTGGGCAGGCTTGTCGAGGGCCGGCCAGGGCGGCGGATAGCAGGTCAGGTCGGGAACGGCGGTGCCTTCGCGGCTGTGGATGAGCGCGTCAATCATGACCGGATTGGCGTAGGCATCGCCAAGGGTCCCGAGCACGGCGCCGCCGGCTCCGCCAACCCCGCCGGCACCTCCCGCTCCGCCGGCACCTCCGGCTCCCCCAGCGCCGCCCGCTCCTCCGGCGCCACCTGCGCCCCCTAGCTGACCCATCGTTCTCTCCCTGCGCGTTGCATTGCCGCCGGAGGCAAAGCTGGCATCCCGCGGCAATTGTGCCCCGTTACCTGCGATGGAAGTGTGCAGTCGTTCACACGATCGAGAAAAATTTCGTCCCTTCTCAGTGCCGGTGTGAGTTTCCGTTGCCGGATGGCAAGCCTGCCATCGCCAGCCCGCGCGCCCATTGCCGGCCTATTTCCAATTCCGAATTTGGCACGCGCGCGAGATATCTCTCGACCGTGAGCTGGGGTTCGAGCCGCAGCAGATGGCCGAGCGCCTCGCGCGCTTCCTCAACGCGCCCCTGCTCGGCGAGCGCGATGGTCAACACCCGC
>Ga0302322_100004404_pt1 | contig 12227 bp, 8 predicted proteins | sample Fen_T0_2_FD_203757 | JGI IMG/M metagenome (GOLD analysis project Ga0302322, IMG submission 203757) | Peat permafrost microbial communities from Stordalen Mire near Abisko, Sweden - Fen_T0_2 | ecosystem: Environmental > Terrestrial > Soil > Wetlands > Permafrost | place: Sweden: Abisko... | reverse complement strand
TGAATGACGATGATATTGCCATTATTAAGAAAGATGAACTCATCCTCAAAACAATCAGAAATGAAAAGATTCAGCCAGAAGTCAAAGAGATTGATTTACAAATAGGGGAAATCGACAAAGAGGGATTTGCTCATTTCATGCTGAAGGAAATTTTTGAACAGCCAAGGGCAATACATGATACGTTCAGGGGAAGAGTTCTTCCCGATTATTCCGGGATCAGGCTCGGAGGGCTGCATGATGTTCTTGATACAATGGCGGAGTCTGAAAGGATAATAATAATCGCGTGCGGTACATCATGGCATGCCGGACTGCTTGGTGAATATATTTTTGAAGAGTACACCAGGATACCTGTTGAGGTGGAATATGCGTCTGAATTCAGGTACAGGGATCCGATTATAAACAAAGGTGATATAGTAATTGCTATAAGTCAGAGCGGTGAAACAGCCGATACTCTTGCAGCAATTAAACTTGCCCGGCAGAAAGGGGCAAAAGTAGTGGGAATTTGCAACGTAGTTGGCAGCAGCATCCCCCGCGAAACAGATGCAGGAGTTTATACCCATGCAGGCCCGGAGATTGGTGTTGCGTCTACAAAAGCTTTTACTTCACAGGTTACAGTTTTGGCTATGATGGCTTTTGAAATAGGGCATAAAAAAGGAATCTTGTCCGATTCGGCATATAAAGATCTGATAACTGAACTGGTATCAATACCCGGGAAAATAGAGAAAGCACTTGAGGTAAATGATCAGGCTCTTGAACTTGCAAAAGTATTTCAAAATACACTCAATGCCTTATACCTTGGCAGAGGTTATCTCTTCCCCGTTGCTCTTGAAGGAGCCCTGAAACTTAAGGAAATCTCCTACATACATGCGGAGGGCTATCCTGCAGCAGAGATGAAACATGGTCCTATTGCCCTTATTGATGAAAATATGCCAGTTGTGGTTGTTGCTACAAAAGATGACACCTACGAAAAGATCATTAGTAACATACAAGAAATTAAAGCTAGAAAAGGTAATGTAATAGCTATTGTAACAGAAGGAGATGAAATAATCAGGAAAATGGCTGATTATGTTCTTGAAGTACCAGAAACTATTCCGGCATTATCTGGATTGTTAGCAGTAATTCCACTTCAATTACTTTCATATCACATTGCAGTTCTGAGAGGATGTAATGTAGATCAGCCACGGAACCTGGCAAAGTCGGTGACTGTGGAATAAAAAAACCTCACCCCTTCCACTCTCCCAAGGGAGAGGGGTTAAGATAAACAAAATCACGTAGTTACCCCCTTCTCCCCCTGGAGAAGGGGGCAGGGGGATGAGGCAAAACGAAAGTGAGAGGATAAGTTCAAAATTGAGTTAGAAAAGATGAACGCTAAGGATAAATATCGGAACCTTACCTCCCGGGAAATTGACTCACTGAAAGTTAACGGTTGCAGTTGTGATGATTGGAAGAAAGTCAGTGTCAAAGATGGATTCGATCCTACACGATGTGTGAATGTCATTTTTTCCGGTGATATTATTCTCGGTGTTTTCAATGAGCCTTTTATTGATGAATCTGGTGTAAGCATCCCAAGCGGAATATTAAACGCAAGGCTTCATAACTGTACTATTGGATCAAATGTTGTTATCAACAATATTGGTGATTATATTGCCAACTATAATATTGAAGATAAGGTTGTTATTAAGAACTGTGGTAAAATTCATACTGAAGGCATTTCCTCTTTTGGAAACGGCACTTCAGTTTCCGTTATGAATGAAACAGGAGGGAGGGCTGTTAAAATCTGGGATCGGCTTTCGGCCCATGAAGCTTATATCATAGCTCTTTACAGGCATCGAAGCAAAGCCATAAATATAATCGAAAAGATGGTTGATGATTATGCTTCATTACAATCTTCAGGAACAGGAACCATTGGATCCAACACTAAGATCTTTAACTGCAACAACATACGAAATGTTAAATTCGGACCATTCAGCCATATTGAAGGATGCATGATACTGAATGAGGGGTCGGTTAACAGTTGCAAAGCAGATCCTGTTCTGATCGGACCCGGAGTGATAATGGAACATTTCATAGTTTGTTCAGGATCAATTATTACAGAATCGACTTTAATTGATAAGTGTTTTATAGGTCAGGGTTGTGTACTGGCTAAACATTATTCAGCCGAAAACTCATTGTTTTTTGCCAACTGCGGGGGATATCATGGTGAGGCCTGTTCAATTTTTGCCGGTCCGTTTACTGTTACTCACCATAAATCAACACTTCTTATTGCCGGGATCTTCTCATTTATGAATGCCGGCAGCGGGTCGAACCAGAGCAACCACATGTATAAACTCGGTCCCATTCATCAGGGTATCATGGAGAGGGGGTCTAAGACTACAAGTGATTCATACATCTTATGGCCAGCCCGCATTGGTCCATTTACACTAATTATGGGGCGGCATTATAGAAACCCTGATACATCCTCATTACCATTCTCTTACCTTATTGAAAGTAATGACGAGAGTATTCTTGTTCCCGGAATAAACCTCAGAAGCGTTGGTACAATACGGGATGCTCAGAAATGGCCACTTCGCGACAGAAGAAAAGGCCCTTTGAAAATTGATCAGATAAACTTTAATCTGTTAAGTCCGTACACAATACATAAAATGTTTGCAGGAAAGGATATTTTAAAGCGATTGCGATCAGAGTCTCCGGAAAGTACCACCACTTTTTCATATAACGGCATGCAGATAACGGGAGCATCCCTTGAGCGCGGAATAGAACTTTATCAGACAGGGATAAATAAGTTTCTTGGGAACTCTTTAATTAAGAGAATTGAAAAGACAGAGTTCAAAACAGATCAGGAACTAAGAAAAAGACTTATCCCAAATCATCTTCAGGGTAAAGGTGAATGGGTTGATCTTGCAGGGTTGATAGCCCCTAAAAGTGAAGTTGTTAACCTCCTTGATAATATTGAATCAGGAAAGTTCAGATCAATAGAGGAACTTTCAGAATCGTTCAGTGAAATGCACAGACACTATTATGATTGGGAATGGACATGGTCTTGCGAAATGATTGAAGCGGAAGCAGGTATTTCGGTAAATAATCTTACAGGAACCGATATTATCGGGATAGTTGAAAGATGGAAAAAGAGTGTTGTTGATCTCGATAATCTTCTTTATGAGGATGCCAGAAAAGAATTCACTTTATCATCTATGACAGGTTTCGGTATTGATGGTGGAGATGAGGTTAAAAAGCTCGATTTCGAACAGGTTAGGGGAGAATTTGAATCAAACAGTGTAGTTTCTGCAATTCAGGATCATATAAAACAAAAAACCGCTCTTGGAGATGAGTTAATACAGAGGATGAGAAGGATTAAATAACTTCAAAAGCTATCTTCCGGCATACATCAGATCGTAATACTTGCCATAATCGCCAGACAAGACCCTTTCAAGCCATTTTTCGTTTTCCAGATACCAGCCGACGGTTTTTTCAAGACCAACAGCAAATTCAGGTATTGGTGACCAGCCAAGTTCATTCTGTAATTTTGAGGAATCAATAGCGTATCTCAGATCATGTCCGGGCCTGTCTTTCACATAGGTAATAAGTTTTTTGGAGGTTCCGGCAGGACGATCGAGTTTTTTGTCCATTATTTTGCAAAGCAGCAGGATAAGATCGAGGTTTTTCCATTCGTTGTTGCCCCCTATATTATATGTATCACCTACTTTTCCGCGGTGAAAGATAAGATCAATTGCTGAGGCATGGTCTTCAACATAAAGCCAGTCGCGGATGTTTTCACCTTTTCCGTAAACCGGTATGGGTTTGCTGTTTTTGATGTTATTTATTGCAAGGGGAATAAGCTTTTCGGGGAACTGATTGGGTCCGTAATTATTTGAGCAGTTTGAGATGACTACAGGAATTCCAAAAGTATGATTATAAGCTCTTACAAGGTGGTCGGAACTAGCTTTTGATGCGGAATAAGGGCTCTTTGGGTCGTATGCTGTTTCTTCGGTGAAAAGACCTTCTTTTCCCAGTGATCCATAGACCTCGTCGGTCGAAATATGATAAAAGAGTTTTCCTTCAAATGCATCTTTCCAGCTTGCCAGGGCTGCATTAAGAAGGTCAACGGTACCAACAATATTTGTAAAAACAAATTCATCGGGGCCTGTTATTGAACGATCAACATGTGATTCAGCAGCAAGGTGTATAACTCCGTCGAAACTGTATTTCTTAAAGAGATTCAGTACAGATTGCTTTTCAACAATATCAATCTTTTCAAAGAGGTAATTCCTTTTTTTATCGATATCAGTCAGGTTTTCCAGATTACCTGCATAGGTAAGCTTATCAGCATTTACAATAAGGTAATCGGGGTACTTATTAACGAATCTTCTTACTACATGTGAGCCTATAAACCCGGCACCGCCGGTTATCAGAATTGTCTTTTTCATGGTATTCTTTTTTACTACCTACAATTTACTACCTACTTCATACTTCTTATATACTTTTCCCAGTCCCACGCTGTTTTCATTGACTCGTCCAGAGAAATCAGTGTTTTCCAGCCTAATTCTTTATTTGCATAAGAAGGGTCAGCCCAGATCTTTTCGATGTCGCCTGCCCTTCTTGCTACTATCTTATATTTCACTTTAATTCCGGTAATCCTTTCAAACGATTCAATTGCCTCAAGTACTGATACTCCTTTTCCTGTTCCAAGATTAAACACCTCATAATTAGAAAGGTTACACCCTTCAATAAGCCTTTTTACTGCCACTACATGTGCTTTAGCGAGATCAACAACATGGAGATAATCCCTTACACAAGAACCGTCGGGAGTGTTATAATCATCTCCAAAAACTTTGAGTTCCTCTCTTAAGCCATAAGCAGTCTGGGTAATATATGGAACCAGATTTTCAGGAACTCCTCTTGGCAGTTCTCCTATTAACGATGAAGGATGAGCTCCAATGGGATTGAAATATCTTAAAGAGATTGCCTTGATGTTTTTGTCTGAAACAGTTGTATCTCTGATTATTGCTTCACCTACCTGTTTTGTATTTCCATAAGGGGATGTTGCAGGTTGCTGAGGTGAATTTTCGGTAACAGGCAATTTTTCAGGTTGTCCGTAAACAGTGCATGAAGATGAAAAGACCAGATTGGGGATGCCATTCTTCTTCATTGCCACCAGAAGATTTACAAGGGATAGAAGGTTGTTCCGGTAATATTCCAAAGGCTTATTAACTGATTCCCCTACCGCTTTATATGCTGCAAAATGAATGACAGCTGCGATATCATTATTCTTCCTGCAAAAAGCATCAAGTTTTTCAGAATCGCACAGATCAAATACTTCAAGTGCAGGTTTAATACCGGTTATCTTTTCGATCCTGTCGACAACTTCTGCTTCTGAGTTGTAGAGATTATCAATTATTACAACATCAAAGCCATTTTCAAGCAGTTCAACAGTAGTATGAGAACCTATATATCCGGTGCCTCCGGTAACCAGGATTTTCTTTTTCATTTACAGACTCCAGTAAGTATGATTTTTAATTTTCCCGCGAAGAACTCCCTTTATATCAACCACAATTCCATCATTGTTTAGAAGTGGGGTGAAAAAAGATTCATCCAGTTTTATATATTCCTTATGGCACACAGCAAGAATTACAGCATCGTATTTGCCCGAAGGATGGTCTTTCATTTCAATGGAATATTCTTCCTTCACCTCATTTTTTCCTGCTCCCGGATCAATAACATCAACTTTAATTCCAAAATCGGCTAGCTCTTTTATTACATCCACAACTTTTGAATTACGAATATCAGTAACATCCTCTTTAAAGGTAATACCCATAACCAGTACGCGTACATCTTTAAGGTTTTTACCAGCTGCGACTATTTTTTTTACAGTCTGTTTTCCTATATATCCACCCATGCTGTCGTTGATGAACCGTCCCGAATCGATCATCTGGGGGTGGTACCCGAGTGCTTTGGCTTTGAATGATAAATAATAAGGATCAACTCCGATACAATGACCTCCTACGAGCCCCGGAAAGAATTTCAGGAAGTTCCATTTTGTTCCGGCTGCTTCAAGGACTTCATAAGTATTGATCCCCATTCTGTTGAAAATAATAGAGAGTTCGTTCATAAAGGCGATGTTGATATCGCGTTGTGTATTTTCAATGATTTTGGCAGCTTCAGCAACTTTTATTGAGCTTGCCCTGTGAATACCAGCCTTAATTATAAGTTCGTATGTTTTTGCAATGTTCTCAGCAGACTCAGCATCGCAACCACTTGTCACCTTCACTATTTTAGTAAGGGTATGATTAGTATCGCCGGGGTTAATTCGTTCGGGGGAGAAACCAACCTTAAAGTCAATGCCGCATTTTAGTTTTGAAAATCTTTCAAGCACCGGGATGCAATCATCCTCGGTACACCCGGGATAAACAGTCGATTCATAAACAACATAATCACCTTTTTTGAGGACCTTGCCAACTGTTTCGGTTGCTTTAAGTACAGGAGTCAGGTCAGGAAGATTATTTTTGTTGGTAGGGGTAGGTACTGCTATAATATGAAATGAGGCATCTTTAAGATCGGATGGATTGCTGGTAAGGATGATATCTGTATTTTTGAAAGCTTCAGCAGTAAGTTCATTACTTGGATCAATCCCCTTTTTCATCAGATCAACCCTGCCAGGTTTAATGTCGAAACCGATTACCTTAATTTGTTTAGCAAACTCGAGGGCAATGGGAAGACCTACATAACCAAGGCCGATTACAGAAAGTTTTGTCTCCTTATTGAGAAGTCTGTTATACATTAGAATATTGTTTTTAATATAGGATGATAGTCCCCACGAAGACCTACAGCTTTTGCATTTCTTATGGTGTATGCAATTTCGACTGATTGTTTAGCCTCCTTAAGCCCGAATCCCCTACCTGCAAGAATTTCTTTATATGTCTCAGTATGAAGGTCAGCAAACCCTTCGCTGAATTCGATCTCTTCTCCTTCCACAGTTATTGACCTGAATGTTCTCCTTCCGTTTCTTTTAACGATATCCGGAATATCATTATAATCAATGCTTAGAAACCATCTTACCCTCGCATTTTCAAGTTCAAGGTATCCCGCTGCTTTATTTGGTTCGGAAAGCTGGACGGTATTATTCTTTACATCGCCGAAGATCCAGCTTAACATATCGAAAAAATGAATCCCGATATTAGTTGCAACACCTCCTGATTTTTGTATATCGCCTTTCCATGATATATTATACCAGTTTCCGCGGCTGGTAATATAAGACATATCAATATCATATATTTTACCTTTGGGTCCATTCAGGATCTTTTCCCGCAGTTCAATTATTTTAGGATGAAGACGAAGCTGGAGAATGGTATAAATCTTATGTCCTGTTTCATTTTCAATCTCCTGAAGCGCATCAATATTCCATGGGTTGAGAACGATAGGTTTTTCGCAAATAGCTTCAGCATGATGACGAAGAGCAAACCTGATATGAGAATCGTGAAGATAATTAGGAGAGCATATACTTACATAGTCTATCTTGGTTCCGTTTCGTTTCAGCTTATCAATGTGTCTGTCGAAACGCTCAAACTCGACAAAGAAATCACTTTCCGGAAAAAAACTATCAATGAGTCCCACACTATCAAATTTATCGAGGCTTGCGAGCAGGTTATTACCGGTTTCTTTAATGGCCCGGAGATGCCTGACGGCTATATATCCGGCAACGCCTATCATTCCGAAATTTTTTGGAGTATCAGTCATCATGAAATGTTTAACAAGCTCACAAAATTACGGAATTAATTTAGAAACTTTGCCATCTTCAAGCTTGTATCTCTCTCCACTTTCAGGACAGGTTGCAATTCCTGAGTTGTCGAAAATAAGTTTATGCCCATATTCAGACATCCAGCCTGTTTGTCGGGCCGGATTTCCAACAACAAGAGAATATGGTTTTACATCTTTTGTTACAACTGCACCAGCGCCTATAAAAGCATAAGTTCCGATTCTGTTTCCGCAAACAATTGTGGAATTTGCTCCAATAGTGACTCCTTTCTCAACAATTGTGGTTAAGTAACTGTCTTTACGGATAATTGCGCTTCGGGGGTTGATGACATTTGTAAATACCATTGATGGTCCCAGGAAGACATCATCGTCGCAAATTACACCTGTATAAATGGATACATTATTCTGAACTTTAACGTTTTTCCCTAATTTCACACCGGTTAAGATCACAACATTTTGACCAATATTGCAATTTTCCCCTATTTCCGAGCCGGTCATTACATGACTGAAGTGCCAGATCTTTGTTCCTTTTCCGATTTTGCAACCACCATCAATGACAGCTGTTTCGTGAGCAAAATATTCCTTATCCATAGCAGTTAATTACCTAAGAAATTTAAAATGTTAAGTGTTATATAATCAATCTGTTCCTGCTTCATGTCTGGATGCATCGGTAACGACAAAACCTCTTTACAAAGCATGGTAGTCACCGGGAAATCATTCTCTTTATATCCCAGATATTTATAAGCTTCCTGCATATGAAGAGGCCCCGGGTAATATACCATCGATGGAATATTCTTTGATTCAAGAAACTTCTTAAGCTCATCTCTTTTCCCGTACTTCACTCTAAGAGTATATTGATGAAATATATGAGAAGAATAGTTTACTCTTTCCGGAACAGATAATGAACTGCAACCAGAAAATGCTTTATCATACTTATCTGCAACTGTTCTTCTTGCAGCGTTGAATTGTGTCAGGTGTTTAAGTTTAACTCTGAGTATAGCAGCCTGAATTGTATCAAGTCTTGAATTAATGCCAATGTCATCATGGTGGTACTTAACCTTCATGCCATGGTTGGCAATACTTCTGAGTTTTTTGGCTAGAGTGTCATCATTGGTATATAAGGCACCTCCATCTCCATAACATCCCAGGTTCTTTGAAGGGAAAAATGAAGTAGTACCTATATGTCCGATTGTTCCGGCCTTTTTTGTGGAACCATCTCTGAATATATAGTCAGCTCCCGTTGCTTGTGCTGCATCTTCTATTATATAAAGGTTATGTTCTTTTGCGATTTCCATGAGGTTTTCCATATCGGCACACTGACCAAAAAGATGAACCGGGACAAGAGCTTTTGTTTTTGCGGTGATAGCTTTTTTGACTGCAGCTATAGAAATTGTGAAGCTTCCGGGTTCGGGTTCAACTATTACAAGCTTAAGGCCAAGAAGTGCAACAACTTCAACAGTGGCAATAAATGTGAAGTTTGTTGTGATAACCTCATCACCGGGTTTAAGCCCGAGTGCCATCATTGCAAGTTCAAGGGCATCTGTTCCATTTGCGCATGAAACAACATGTTTTACTCCCATATATTCCTGAAGCTCTTCCTCAAACAACTTAACATCTGGACCTTTGATGAATGCTGTTGATTCCAGAACTGATTTTATTGCATTATCTATTTCTAACCCGATTTTCTTGTATTGAGCCTTCAGGTCGACCATCTGGATTTCTCTCATAAATGGTTTAAATTTTGAAATACGAAGATAATATTTTTCCGTAAGACTATTTTTCTTATTTTTGTATGGATATTAGATTAGATTTTGTGGATATAACTGTCTTCATACGCGAATTATTGTTCGGACACGATTGTGTAATCGTTCCCGGATTTGGTGGGTTTATCGGAAACTACTCACCTGCACGTATTGACAAAAATTCAGCCACATTCTATCCTCCTGTAAAGCAGATCTCATTTAACAGGAACCTTAATCATAACGACGGACTTTTGGTTGGGAAGGTTTCAGCATCTCTTAACATTAACTATGGAGATGCCAGAAGTATGGTTGAGGAATTTGTTTCGGAACTTCGTAAAAAACTTACTAAAGGGGAGAAGGTTGTTTTCGACAATATCGGAAGTTTTATAAATAATCAGGAAGGGAATGTTCAGTTTGAACCTGACAGGGATGTAAATTATCATCTTGATTCTTATGGTCTGGAGTCCTTTCAGTGTTTGCCACTTGAAGGGTATGATGTAAGAACACGGATATTAAGACATCCGGGGAAAGATCCCGTTAAGCAGGCTTCAATGAGAAAAATACTATGGAGAGCTGCAATAATAATTCCTCTTCTTCTTGTTACTGTCACTGTTCCGCTTAAAACAAACCTCTTTAAATCGAAGGTAGAAACTACGACCATGAATCCTCTGGTAACGGCTGAGTTTGAACAAAATAAAAAGGCTGTTGATCAGGACATTAAAGATGAAGCGGAAAAGGTTGCTGAGAACATTAAACCGATAACTGAAGTTGTTTCGGCTTCTGAGGTCAAAGTTGCAGTGCCGGCAGAAGAGACTATATATTTCCTGATTACCGGGAGTTTCTTATCAGAAGATAATGCTGTCGCACAGGCAGAGATGCTCAGAAAAGAGGGCTATGCACCTGAAGTCGTAGCTGCTCCAAACGGTTATTACAGGGTTAGTGCAATGATGTGTCATGATATTAACACAGCATTGGCCAAAAAAGACAGTATTTCTAAAAAATTTCCGGGAAGCTGGATTTCAAGAAAGAAATAACTTCCACCCAATAATTCTTAATTTATACTCGCCAAGCTATTATTTATTTTATCATGCTCCCATTACTGACTTTATCAGAAGGAGAAACCATCACCAGTTTCCCGTCTTTGTCCTCAGCCATAAGAATCATTCCCTGCGATTCAATTCCCTTTATTTTACGGGGTTCAAGATTAGCTACTATAGATATTTGCTTACCTATTATAGCTTCCGGTTCATAATATTCTGCAATGCCTGATACTATTGTACGTACATCGAGTCCGGTATCTATCTTTAATTTCAGCAGTTTTGTCGTTTTTGGAACTTTTTCAGCTTCAAGGATTGTTGCCGTCCTGATATCTATCCTTGAGAAATCATCAAAAGTTATCGAATCTTTTCCCGGAGTTGTTTTTGCACCGGCAACTTCATTAGCTTTTTTTGTGGCCAGAAGTTTATCTATCTGCCTTGTAATCTCTTCGTCTTCAATCTTTTCAAAGAGTAAATCGGGCTTATTAATTTCATGACCCGGCTGAAGTAAATCTGTTTTTCCGGCTTCGCTCCATTTCAGTTCATTTAAATTGATCCAGCCGCGCAGTTTATTCATTGAAAAAGGAAGAAATGGTTCGCAAATAATTGTCAGATTAGCAGTTATTTGGAGAGCAATGTTCATTATTGTTTTTACTCTTTCCGGATCAGTTTTAATTACCTTCCAGGGTTCCGCGTCAGCAAGGTATTTATTGCCGAGACGAGCAAGATTCATTGCCTCCTTGAGAGCCTCACGGAACCGGTAGGTTTCAAGACTTGTCTCTACATTTTCCTTAATCTTTGCAAATTCATTCAAAACAGCATCATCATTTGGATCTGTTTTTCCCCTTGCGGGTACCTTACCGTTATAGTAATTATTGGTAAGCACTAGTGTCCGGTTGACAAAATTCCCAAGTATAGCAACAAGTTCGTTGTTGTTTCGTGCCTGGAAATCTTTCCAGGTGAAATCATTATCTTTTGTTTCGGGTGCGTTGGCACAGAGTGCATATCTAAGTACATCCTGTTTTCCCGGAAAGTCTTCAAGGTATTCATGGAGCCATACTGCCCAGTTTCTTGAAGTTGAAATCTTGTCGTTCTCTAGATTCAGAAATTCATTTGCCGGAACATTTTCAGGCAGAATGTAACTTCCCTCAGCATGAAGCATAGCCGGGAAGATAATGCAATGGAATACTATGTTATCTTTCCCTATGAAGTGGACCATTTTTGTCTCTTTATCCTTCCAGTACTTTTTCCAGTCCGTGGTAAGTTCTTTTGTAGCAGAGATATAACCTATCGGAGCATCGAACCAGACATACAGTACTTTTCCTTTAGCCCCATCAACAGGCACAGGTACACCCCAGTCAAGATCACGGCTGACAGCTCTTGCTTGCAGACCCTGATCGAGCCATGATTTGCACTGTCCGTAAACATTTGCCTTCCACTCTTTATGATCTTCAAGGATCCATTTTTTAAGCCAGGGTTCATACTTGTCAAGAGGGAGATACCAATGAAGTGTCTCGCGCAGAACAGGTTTGCTGCCACTGACAGTTGAGTGCGGATTAATGAGTTCATTCGGACTCAGAGATGTTCCGCATTTTTCACACTGGTCACCATAAGCGTTTTCATTTCCGCAATGAGGGCAAGTTCCCATTATATACCTGTCGGCCAGGAAACAACAAGCCTCTTCATCAAAATACTGGTC
>Ga0302322_100004402_pt1 | contig 12228 bp, 6 predicted proteins | sample Fen_T0_2_FD_203757 | JGI IMG/M metagenome (GOLD analysis project Ga0302322, IMG submission 203757) | Peat permafrost microbial communities from Stordalen Mire near Abisko, Sweden - Fen_T0_2 | ecosystem: Environmental > Terrestrial > Soil > Wetlands > Permafrost | place: Sweden: Abisko... | reverse complement strand
TGTGGAAGACGTACTTCTCCTTGACGCCCGCGCCCATCAGGTCGGGGCGCAGCCGGCGGGCGAACTCCTCCAGCTCGAACGCGGTCGGGTCGTCGTAGAGCACGACGCCGTCCTTCAGCTTGGGGTTCGTCCGCTCGTAGTCGTCCTTGTGGGCGAACTCGTAGCCGGTGCCGATGATCTCCATGCCGAGGTCCTCGTAGGCGCCGACCGTGTGCCGCGGGCGGAGGCCGCCGACGAGCAGCATGACCCGCTTGCCGTCCAGCCGGCCGCTGTAGCGCGCCCGGGTCGCCGCGAAGCTCTCCTCGTACCGGGCGATCGCGGCCTCGGTCTTCTCCTTGATGACGTCGTCGAACTCGGCGGCGATGGCCCGCATCGACTCGATGATCTTCGTGGGGCCGAAGAAGTTGTACTCCACCCAGGGGATGCCGTACTTCTCCTCCATCGTGGTGCAGATGTAGTTCATCGAGCGGTAGCAGTGGATCAGGTTGAGCTTGGCGTGGTGGGAGCTGGCCAGCTCGTTGAGCGTCCCGTCGCCGGACCACTGGGCGATGACGCGCAGGCCCATGTCCTCCAGGATCCGGCGGGAGGCCCAGGCATCGCCGCCGATGTTGTAGTCACCGATCAGGGCGACGTCGTACGGCGTCTGGCCGGTGGTGTCGCGGGTGCCCATCACCCAGTCGCGGATCGCGTCGTTGGCGATGTGGTGGCCCAGGGACTGGCTGACGCCCCGGAACCCCTCGCACCGCACGGGGACGACGGGCATGTCCAGCTCCTGCGAGCTCGCCCGGGCGACGGCGTCGATGTCGTCGCCGATCAGCCCGATCGGGCACTCGGACTGCACGCTGATGCCGTGCGCGAGCGGGAACAGGTCCTTGATCTCGGTGCAGACGGTGGCGAGCTTCTTGTCGCCGCCGAACACGATGTCGCGCTCGGCGAAGTCCGTCGTGAACTGCATCGCGACGAAGTTGTCGATCCCCAGCTCACCGTGGGCGTAGTTGCGCCGGGTGCCCCAGGAGTACTGGCCGCAGCCGACCGGCCCGTGGCTGATGTGGACCATGTCCTTGATCGGACCCCACACCACGCCCTTGGACCCGGCGTAGGCGCACCCGCGGACGGTCATGACGCCGGGGCGCGACTTGATGTTGGACTTGACCTCGCACTCCTTGCCGCCCTCGGTCTGGTTGGCGGCGAGGTGCTTGGCCCGGAACTTCGCGGTCTTGGCCGGATAGGCGGCGAGGACGTCGGCGATCAGCGCCTCGGTCTCCTCGCGGCTCGGGACGAGTGTCATCGCACGTCCCTCAGGCGACCGTGGCCGCGGCGGCGGTCTGGCCGATGAGCGTCTCGTCCTCGACCTCCATGATCCCGAAGTCGATGAGGAGCTGCTCCAGCTCGTCCATCGTGATCGGGGTCGGGATGGTCTTCATGTCGTTGTTCTCGATCTTCTCGGCCAGCTGCTGGTACTCCCTGGCCTGGTTGGACTCCGGCGCGTACTCCAGCACCGTCATCCGGCGCAGCTCCGCGTGCTGCACGATGTTGTCCCGCGGAATGAAGTGGATCATCTGGGTGTTCAGCCGCCGCGCCAGCTCCTCGATCAGGTCGGCCTCACGGTCGGTGTTGCGGCTGTTGCAGATCAGCCCACCCAGACGCACCCCACCGGAGTGGGCGTACTTCAGGACACCACGGGCGATGTTGTTCGCCGCGTACATCGCCATCATCTCACCCGACGTGACGATGTAGATCTCCTGCGCCTTGCCCTGCCGGATCGGCATCGCGAACCCACCGCACACCACGTCGCCCAGCACGTCGTAACAGACGTAGTCCAGGTCCTCGTACGCGCCGGCCTCCTCCAGGAAGTTGATCGCCGTGATGACGCCACGGCCCGCGCAGCCGACGCCCGGCTCCGGACCACCCGACTCCACGCACTTGATGCCGAACTGCCCCTCCAGCAGGACGTCGGACAGCTCCAGATCCTCGACCGACCCCACCTCCGCCGCCAGCGACAGCACCGACGTCTGCGCCTTCGCGTGCAGGATCAACCGGGTCGAGTCCGCCTTCGGGTCACAACCCACGATCATCACCCGGTTCCCGCGCTCCGCGAGCGCGGCCATCGTGTTCTGCTGGGTCGTGGACTTGCCGATCCCACCCTTGCCGTAGAAAGCGATCTGCCTCACGGGGGTTCCTCTCTGCCGGCGCGGTCAGGTGCCGCGCCTCGTACTACGCGACCTGCGGTCGCGCCGGGTTGTCAGGGGCTGCGCCGTCGCCGGACCCCTGGGAACGCACCACCCGCTCGACGAGCGCCCGCAGGTCCGCGAGGCGGGGCGGGCGCTTGTGCGCGGTGTGGTGCTCACGGACGGCGGCGAGCAGCGGCATCAGCTCGTGCTCCTCGACGTCGATCCCGCTGCTGCGCAGGACGTGCCGCAGACCGGCCCGTCCGGCGTGCTTGCCGAGCACGAGCCGGCGCCGTCCGCCGACCTCCTCGGGCGGGAAGGGCTCGTAGGCGCCCGGTGTGGCCAGGACGCCCTTGGTGTGGATGCCGGACTCGTGCGCGAACACCGCGCTGCCGACGACGGCCTTGCCCGCGGGCAGCGGGCGCCGGGAGGCCGCCGCCACCTGCAGGGCGAGGATGCGCAAGCCGGGCGAGAGCACGCCCGTCTCGACCTGCAGCAGGTGCCGCAGCGCCATGACGACCTCCTCGAGCGCGGCGTTGCCCGCCCGCTCGCCGAGCCCGCCCACGGTCGTGCTCACCCACCGGAACCCGGCCCGGACGGCGGCGAGCGTGTTCGCCGTCGCCAGGCCGAAGTCGTCGTGGGCGTGGATCTCCCAGTCGGCGTCGACCTGCCGCGCCAGACCGCCGAGGCGCTCCCGCGCCCCGAGCGGTTCGAGCAGGCCGACCGTGTCGGCCCAGCGCAGGTGCCGCACCCCCCGGGTGCCGAGCTCGCCCGCCAGGTCGACGACGAAGCCGTCGTCGGCCCGGGAGGCGTCCTCGAAGCCGGCGCTGACCGCGAGGCCGTGGTCCTGGGCGTGCGCGACGGCGTCGAGCAGGGTGCGTCGCGCCCGGTCCCGGCCACCGTCCGCGCCGAAGGTGCGCGCCACGTGGCCGTCGGAGGCGGGCACGCAGACGTGCACCTCCACCAGCCCGCACGCCACCGCCGCCCGGATGTCGCGGCGGTCGGCGCGGCACCAGCCGACGACGCGCGCCGCCAGCCCCGCGTCCGCCGTCGCGGCCAGGGCGCGGGCCTCGGCCCCGCCCATCGCCGGGCAGCCGGCCTCGATCCGCTGCACGCCCGCGGCGTCCAGCAGGCGGGCGATCGCCACCTTCTCGGCGACCGTGAACGCCACGCCGGGCGCCTGCTCGCCGTCCCGCAGCGTGCAGTCCGTGACCCGCACGGCGGGGTCCGTCTCGCGCCGTTCCTGCATGCGGGCCACCTCCTGCGACGTCCGGATCCGGTTCCTCGGGCCGCCGTGGGGGATTCCGCCCGGCGTGCCGCTGACTCCTCGAATCTGGGGCTGGGTGGTTTCGCGTCCAGAGGGGGAACGTGACGATCCGGATTCCCGGCCGTGTCCTGTGCGCTAGGAGGGTGTTTCGTCGTCGTGTCGTTCCTGGCCGCGGGCGGTGGACGTCGCGTCCGGCGGCCGGGAGGGGATAGACACGGCATCGACCGCGAGAAAGCCCCTGCTCCGGACCAACGTCACCTGCCATTCGAAAGGATCCCCATCCACCTCCGCCGTGATCATGCCGTCCGGGGCGATCATGCAGTTCGAGGACGTACCCGGGCTGCATGATCGTGCCGGACAGCATGATCAGGACGAGGGTCGGGGGGCGGACCAAGGTCATGGACGGGGAGGTGTGGCCCTGCTAGCAGGGCGGCGGGGGCCGTCGCCACGCCGGCAACCGGGACTTTCGGAACCCGGGGCGGGTGGTCGCCTCCCCCTAGCGTGGGGAACTCCGGCCCCCGGGTGACGACGACGCGGTCGTCCCCGCCGGCGATTCGGGTCGCGAATGCGGAGGCGAGATGGACGGACAGTGGGCGTGTCTTGACGGCAACGAGGCGGCGGCGCGCGTTGCCTATGCCCTGAGCGAGGTGGCGGCGATCTACCCGATCACGCCCGCCTCACCGATGGGCGAGGCGGCCGACGCCTGGAGCACCGCCCACCGCCCCAATATCTGGGGTGCCGTCCCCGGCGTGATCGAGATGCAGTCCGAGGGTGGAGCCGCGGGCGTTCTGCACGGGGCGGTGACCAAGGGGGCGCTCGGGGTCTCCTTCACGTCCTCGCAGGGCCTTCTCCTCATGCTCCCCAACATGTACAAGATTGCCGGCGAGCTGACGCCGACGGTCCTCCACGTCGCGGCGCGCACCCTGGCGACGCACGCGCTGTCGATCTTCGGTGACCACAGCGACGTGATGAGCGCGCGTATGACCGGGTGGGCGATGCTCTGCGCGTCGTCCGTCCAGGAGGCGCACGACTTCGCGCTGGTGTCGCACGCCGCGACGCTGCGCTCCCGGATCCCCTTCCTGCACTTCTTCGACGGGTTCCGCACCTCGCACGAGGTCAACAAGATCAAGCTGCTGAGCGACGACGAGATGCGCGCCCTCGTGCGCGACAGCGACGTCAAGGCGCACCACGACCGGGGCCTCACCCCGGACGCGCCCATGCTCCGCGGGTCGGCGCAGAACCCCGACACCTTCTTCCAGGCCCGCGAGGCCTGCAACCTCTACTACGACGCCGTCCCCGGCATCGTCGCCGACCTCTTCGACGAGCTGGCCGCCGTGACCGGCCGCCGCTACCGCCTGGTGGAGTACTACGGCGCCGAGGACGCCGAGCGCGTCGTCGTCCTCATGGGCTCCGGCGTCGGCGCGGTGCAGGAGACCGTCGACGAGCTGGTGCGCCGCGGCGAGAAGGTCGGTGTCGTCGTCCTGCGGTTGTACCGGCCGTTCCCCGCGGAGGAGCTGCTCGCCGCGATCCCCGCGTCGGTCCGGGCGATCGCCGTCCTCGACCGCACCAAGGAGCCGGGTGCCCCGGCGGAGCCGCTGCACCTGGACGTCATGAACGCCCTCGTCGAGGCGGGCCGCTCGGTGCCGGTGCTCATCGGCGGCCGGTACGGGCTCTCCAGCAAGGAGTTCACGCCGGCGATGGTCAAGGCGGTGTTCGACGAGCTGTCGACCCCGAGCCCGCGCAAGCGGTTCACGGTCGGCATCGTCGACGACGTCACGCACCTGTCGCTGCCCGTCGACGCCGACTTCCAGGTGCCGACCGGGGCGGTCTCCGCCGTCTTCTTCGGGCTCGGCGCCGACGGCACGGTCGGGGCCAACAAGAACTCCGTCAAGATCATCGGTGAGGGCACGGACGGGTACGCCCAGGGCTACTTCGTCTACGACTCCCGCAAGTCGGGTGCCACGACCGTGTCGCACCTGCGCTTCGGCACCGACCTCATCCGCTCGACGTACCTGGTGGAGCACGCCGACTTCGTCGCCGTCCACCAGTTCAACCTGCTCGAGAAGATGAAGGTGCTGGAGCTGGCGAAGCCCGGCGCCACCTTCCTGCTGAACTCGCCGTACCCCGCCGACGAGGTGTGGGGCGCGCTGCCCGTCGAGGTGCAGCAGCAGATCATCGACAAGCAGCTGGCCTTCTACGTCATCGACGCCTTCAAGCTGGCGCGCGAGGTCGGGCTCGGCTCCCGCATCAACACGATCATGCAGCCGTGCTTCTTCCACCTCTCCGGCGTGCTGCCCGAGGCGGAGGTCGTCCCGCAGATCAAGAAGGCCGTCGAGAAGACGTACGGCAAGCGCGGCCGCACGATCGTCGAGCGCAACGTCGCAGCGATCGACCGCGCGATCGAGGCGCTCGTCAAGGTCGAGGTCCCGACGGCGGTCGTCGGCGACCTGCACCGGCTGCCCCCGCTGCCGGCGGGCGCGCCCGACTTCGTGCGCCGGGTGACGGCGAAGATGCTCGCCGGCGAGGGCGACCTGCTCCCCGTCAGCGCGATGCCCGTCGACGGCACCTGGCCCACGGACACGGCCCGGTGGGAGAAGCGCGCCATCGCCCAGGAGCTGCCGATCTGGGACTCCAGCATCTGCATCGACTGCGGCAAGTGCGCGATCACCTGCCCGCACACCGCGATCCGGATCAAGGTGTTCACGCCGGACGCGCTGGAGGGCGCCCCCGAGGGCTTCCTCAGCAAGAAGTACAACAGTCGCGACCTGCCCGGGCACCTGCTGTCCGTCCAGGTGGCGCCGGACGACTGCACCGGCTGCGGCGTCTGCGTCGACGTCTGCCCGGTCCGCAGCAAGACCGAGGTCAAGCACAAGTCGCTCAACATGGAGCCGGCGATCGATCACCGGGACGCCGAGCGGGAGAACTTCGAGTTCTTCCTCGGCATCCCCGAGATCGACCGGACGGCGGTCCGCCACGACACGGTGAAGGGCGTCTCCCAGCTCCAGCCGCTGTTCGAGTTCTCGGGCGCCTGCTCCGGCTGCGGCGAGACGCCGTACCTGAAGACGCTCACCCAGCTCTTCGGCGACCGGATGCTCATCGCCAACGCGACGGGCTGCTCCTCGATCTACGGCGGCAACCTGCCGACGACGCCGTACTCCACGAACGCGGCCGGGCGCGGGCCCGTCTGGTCCAACTCGCTCTTCGAGGACAACGCGGAGTTCGGCCTCGGCCTGCGGATCGGCTGGCAGCAGCAGCACGGCGAGGCCCGCCGCCTGCTGGGCCAGGTGCGCGAGACCGTGGGCACCGAGCTCGCCGACGAGATCCTCGGTGCCGACCAGACCGGCGAGACCGGCATCCAGGCCCAGCGGGTCCGGGTCGAGCGCCTCAAGGCGGCGCTGGCGGCCCAGGGCGCCGGGCCGGACGGCGTCGGTGCGCTCGGGCGGCTGGCGATGCTCGCCGACGAGCTCGTCGAGAAGAGCGTCTGGATCGTCGGCGGCGACGGCTGGGCGTACGACATCGGCTACGGCGGCGTCGACCACGTGCTGAGCAGCGGCGTGAACGTCAACCTGCTGGTCCTGGACACCGAGGTGTACTCCAACACCGGCGGCCAGGCCTCCAAGGCGACGCCGCGCGGTGCCTCGGCGAAGTTCGCCGCCGCGGGCAAGGTCAGCGCCAAGAAGGACCTCGGTGCGATCGCCCAGCAGTACGGCAACGTCTACGTCGCCCAGATCGCGGTCGGGGCGAACGAGCAGCAGACGGTGCGCGCCCTGCTGGAGGCGCAGGCCTGGCCGGGCCCGTCACTGATCATCGCCTACAGCACGTGCATCGCCCACGGCATCGAGATGAGCACGTCGATGTCGCACCAGAAGGAGGCGGTGTCCAGCGGGTACTGGCCGCTGTACCGCTACCGCCCGAGCGAGGACGACACGGGTCACCCGTTCCACCTCGACTCCAAGAAGCCCACGACCAAGGTCAAGGACTTCATGGCCGAGGAGACGCGGTTCAGCATGCTGAACCGGTCCGACCCGGACCGGGCCGCCCACCTGGCGAACCTCGCCCAGGCGGACGCCGACGAGCGGTGGCGCCTGTACTCCCAGCTCGCCGGGCTGGAGCGGACCGTCCCGCACGAGGTCGCCGTCGCGGCCGTCGAGGACGCCGAAGCGAACGGCTCCGCCCCGTCGAGCACCCCGTCGAGCACCCAGGAGGACCGGGCATGAGCCCTGACCTGCGGACCCGCTACCTCGGCCTCGAGCTGTCCGGGCCGGTCATCGCGTCGGCGTCGCCGCTGACGGGTCGCCTCGACGACCTGCTGCGGCTCGAGGACGCCGGGGTGTCCGCCGTCGTCCTGCCCTCGCTCTTCGAGGAGGAGGTGATCGCCGAGGAGCTGGCCCTGTCGGCCAGCCTGGAGTCCACCTCGAACTTCACCGCCGAGGCGCTGGACTTCTTCCCCGACCAGCCGGAGCTGGAGCTCGGGCCGGAGCGCCACCTGCGCCTGCTGTCCGAGGCCAAGGAACGGCTCAACATCCCGGTGATCGCGAGCCTCAACGCCGTCCACCCCGGCTCGTGGCAGCGGTACGCCACCGAGTTCGTGGAGGCCGGCGCGGACGCGATCGAGCTGAACATGTACTCGATGGCGACCGACCCGACCCGCGACTCCACCGTGGTGGAGGCCGGCTACCTGGAGGTGATCGACGCCGTCCGCAAGGCGGTGTCGGTGCCGCTGACGGTCAAGCTGTCGCCGTACCTGTCCTCGACGGCGCACTTCGCCGCCCAGGCGGTCGCGGCGGGCGTCGACGGCCTGGTGCTCTTCAACCGCTTCTACACTCCCGACCTGGACCTGGTCACCTTCGGGGTGGAGCCCACGCTGGAGCTGTCGACGCCGGCGGACCTGCGGCTGCCGCTGCGCTGGATCGCCGTCCTGCGGCCCCAGCTGCCGGGGACGTCGCTCGCCGCGACGTCCGGGGTCCACAGCGCCGAGGACGTCGCCAAGGCGCTGCTCGTGGGCGCGGACGTCGCCTGCATGACCTCCGCCCTGATCAAGAAGGGCCCGGCCCACGTCGGGACCGTGCTCGACGGGCTGGAGGCCTGGCTGTCCGAGAACCTGTACGAGTCGGTCACCCAGCTGCGCGGCAGTGCGAGCGCGGCGGGCGTCGAGGACCCCGCCGGGTTCGAGCGCGCCCAGTACGTGCGGCTGCTCACCGGCGCCCGGCGGCGCTGACCGGCCGTCCTCGCGGGCGGCGCCGGCCGCCGCCCCGCACGTCACGACGTCCCCGTCGGCCCTGGTGGCCGGCGGGGACGTCGTCGTTCCGAGGACTTTCCCAGTTCGTTCTGACCTGGGCGTAACCCACGCCACATCCCGGCCGTACTCCTGGCTGTTCCGGTCACGCACCGCGCCCTGCGCGGCGCCGAACCCGCAGCACCGACGGCGTGACCGTCACCGTCCGTCAGCCAGACGCCCGTCCTGGAGGAATGTCATGTGGGACCGCTCACGTCGATCGGCAGACCCGTCGACCGGCCGCTCCGCCGCCCGGCCCGCCGGGCACGCAGGGCGCGGGTCACGGCGGACCCGCCGCCTGCTCACCATCGGCCTGAGCCTGGGGGCCGTGGTGGCCACCGGGGCCGCCGCGAACGCCGCGGGCAACGGGGACGGCTTCTTCGCGCCCGGGGCGCGGCCGGCCACCGCCCGGCCCCTCGCCGCCCAGACCGCGGGCACCTGGGCGGTGCCCGGCGGCGTGCCCGCGGCGTCCGCCTGGGCCTACGCGGCCGGCGACGGGAGGGTCACCGACGACCTCCACCTCGCGCAGTGCCGTACCTGGGCGCCGCGCTGGACGCCGTCGCACTACGTCGACCACGACGGCGACGGGCGCGGGTGGGAGCGCACCGACCGGGTCACCCGCTGGATGGGCGAGGGGGACGGCGACGACGACGCCGACGACGCCCCCGCGACCTGGTTCACGAAGCGCTGGTGGACCGGCCACAAGATCGCCCTCAAGCCCTTCGCGACCCGGGCCGACCCGTCGTTCACCCAGGTGCTCGGCATCAACGACACCGGCGTGGCCGTCGGGTACTCCGGCAGCGGCGCCGACCCGGCCCACCCCAACAAGGGCTTCGTGGCGCGGTCGCCCTACCGCCAGCGCGACGTCGTCGCCCGCAACGTGCCCGGCTCGCTGCAGACCCAGGAGATCGGCATCGACGCCGCGGGCGTCCAGGTCGGGTTCTCGGTGGGCAAGGACGGCGTGACCTCGGGCTTCGTGCGGAACGGCGCCTGGGTGCGCCTGGTGCGCAACCCCGCGGGGACGGCGAAGCCGGCCGTCGACCAGCTGCTCGGCGTCAACGACCGGGGGGTGGCCGCCGGCTTCTTCAACGACGCCGCCGGGCACTCCCACCCCTACCTCTACAACGTCTGCACGCGCTCGTTCCTCGACGTCCAGCTCCCGGTGCCGCACGAGAGCGCGCAGGCGACCGGCGTCAACGACCGCGGCGTCGTCTCCGGCTTCTACGTCTCGGGGACCGTGACGCGCGGCTTCCTGCTCGACCACGGCCGGTTCAGCGTCATCGACCTCGGCGCGCACACCAACACCCAGGTGCTGGGCATCGACGCCGCCGGTGACGTCGTCGGCTCGTTCGCCGACGCCAAGGGCCTGCTGCACGGGTTCCTCTGGTCCCGCGGGCACGTCCGGACCGTCGACGCCCCGCACGCGACGGGCGGGACCGTCGTCAACGGCCTCAACGGCCGCGGCCAGCTGGTCGGCTTCTTCACCACCGGCGACAAGAAGACCATCGGCTTCGTGGCCTCCTAGGCCACCCCGCCGCCCGGCGCCGCGACCAGCCACCGCGGCGCCGCCCCCGGTGCGGGCGGGGCCCGCCGCCCCTGGGCCCCGCCCGCCCACCTTCCCTCCCGCTCGCCTCGCTCTCCCCTGCGTCCGTGCCCGGCCCTCCGACCGGCCCACCGGATCATGTGAATGATCAAGGAGGATTCCCCATGAGCCTGCGTCCCCCCGACCGGGCGGCGTCCCGCCCCGGCGGCGCGCGCCGACGTCGGACCCGCCTGGGTCTCGCCACCGCCGTGCCGATCGCGGCCGTGCTGGCCGGTGTCACCGCCCTCTCGGCCGCCGGCGCCGGTCCCATCGGCGACCTGATCGGCCAGGCGGCGGACCCCGTCACGAGCCCGTCGCCGTCGGCGTCCCCCTCGCAGTCCGCGGGCGCCGGGCAGGCCGCGGTGGCGGCGGACGCCGCGGCGGCCACCCCGGCCGCCGACCCGCCGGCCGGCACCCCGGCCGCCCCGGCCGCCCCGCCCGCGACGAACGCCGCGAACGTGGCCGCGACGATGGCGGTGGCCCCGCCCGCGAACGCCCCGGTGGCCGCCCCGCCCCCGGACGCGAACGCCAACTGCACCCTGATCGTGCCGGCGGACCCGCTGAGCGCCGCGGGCCTGGCGACGCCGTACCAGCTCGTCGCCACCGATCCCGCCGCCGGGCCGTGCCACGAGGCGAACGCCGCCCAGTCCGCGTTCGTCCAGGGGGCGATCCTGACCCCGCGCGGCCGGCTCACCCTGTACAACCCGCTGGTCACCGACCAGGGGACGCAGCCCGCCGCGCCGCCCGTGCCCGCCCTCGTGCCCCAGGGTTCGGTGGTCGGCCTCTGGTTCGGCTTCAACGGCGACGCGCTGACCCTCAAGTCGGCGGACGGCACCACCGCGCTCCAGCAGGGCCGGTGCGTGAACGGCGGCAACGCCTCGATCTTCGGCCAGTTCGCGGCCTGCAACGCGACCGCCTTCTTCCAGGCGGCGAACACCGCCATCCGGCGCGGCCAGCTGCACGTGCCCCGGCTCGGGACCGCCCGTGACGGCCTGCCCTGCCCGACCGTCCGCGACTTCTCCGTCGTCGACCAGGACCAGAGCGACAACGTCAACACGCACTACCTCGCCACGGCCGACGGCCGCACGGCCCAGCCCAACGCCGCGTGGCGCAACGCGCTCGGCACGACGACCGACCTGGCGAACGGCAGCGACAACCGGCTGCTCACCGAGTTCATCCTGCCGACCCTGGGCTGCCGCTCGTTCACGCGGCCGGACCAGTCGAACAACGCCCAGCTGACGGCGTCCCTGCCGTTGCAGGAGCTGCAGGCCGCCGCGGGCCAGCGGGCCCCCGTCGCGATCGTCCCGCTGAACGACCCGATGACGCTCGAGGGTGACCAGCAGAGCGCCGCCAAGACCAACCTGTTCCGCTCCGCCGTCGACCAGCCGGCCCTGGGCCGCGGGGACGCGGGTGACCCGGCCGCGTACTGCCGGAACCTGTTCACCAGTGCCCGAGGCATCCAGCGGGTGTTCAAGAGCCAGCAGATCTTCGCCCAGGGCCGCTCGCCGAACCCGGGGGCCGCGTCGAACCTCTTCACGTTCCTCGCCACCCGGGCCAGCGACGCCTTCGGCATCCTCGGCTGCGACAAGCTCCTCGGCACGGCCGACCCGATCACGGTGACGACCGACGCCGCGGGCGTGGCGACGGCGGCCACGTTCGCCGGGATGGCGGCCACCCCGGGCGTGTCGCCGTCGCCGACGCCCGGCGTGACGCCGTCACCCACCCCTGGCGTGACGCCGACGCCCGGAGTGACGCCCACGCCGGGGGTCACGCCGTCCCCGACGAAGCCCGCACAGCCGACCGGCGTGGCCGGAGGCGCCGCCGCGGGGGCCGCTGCGGGAGGGGCCACGGGCAGGCCGTCCTGGCCGTGGTGGGTCCGGGGGCGGCGGGGCTGACGCCGCGGCGCCGCCCTGACGGCGCCCTCCAGTCTTCGGGG
>Ga0302322_100004401_pt1 | contig 12228 bp, 9 predicted proteins | sample Fen_T0_2_FD_203757 | JGI IMG/M metagenome (GOLD analysis project Ga0302322, IMG submission 203757) | Peat permafrost microbial communities from Stordalen Mire near Abisko, Sweden - Fen_T0_2 | ecosystem: Environmental > Terrestrial > Soil > Wetlands > Permafrost | place: Sweden: Abisko... | reverse complement strand
TTTTCGGACGACACGGCTTTGAAGTGGCTGGAGGACTTGTTGCATCCGCGTTTGTACGTGATTTTACGAGCGAGATTAGCTGCAGGCGCTTCGGTTGATCACGTGGTAGAAGTTCCGCTGCTCTTCGAAAAACATTTGGAAAATTGGTTTGATTTCACCGTCTGCGTAGCCACAACCTCGCAACTCCAACTAGCCCGGCTAGAAGAGCGCGGCCTCCCCAGAGCGCTCGCCGAGCAACGAATTTCCAAGCAATTGCCCTTGGCGCATAAACTAGAGCTCGCTGATTACGTATTATTGAACGACGGTTCACCTGATTTTCTGCGCGACCAAATTAAACAGCTGGTCGCCCAAGTTCGGGACCGCCGCTGAAGCACTGCGGGCTAGTGGCTCCGGCCCCCTCCGATGCGTATGACCACGCTCAAACTAATTTCTATTTATGGAAGACTCTCATTCTAAAGACGACACCTCAGCTGAAAAAGAAGGCACCACTAAGAAGGTGGTGAAGCGACGCCTGCGCGCGCCCCGTGCGACCAAGCCCGTGAAAAAGAAGGCGAGTGCTGCGACCGCTGAAGCGACGACTCCCGAGTTGAACTTGGAGCCTGCTCCCGCTCCGGCCAAGGAACCTCGCAAATCCGCTCCCGCTGAAGAAGCACCCAAACCCATTTTCGTTCCTTCAGCTGCCCCGGTGAAAGAAACACCACCAGCTGAAGAGCCTAAGCGCTATAGCTTCGAACCGACCAGCGGCCCAGAAGATAATTCACCTGCAGCGGAACCTACACCTGCGAAATCATCTTCATCCGAACCTGCCGCGTCCGAGCCTCAAACTTCCGGAACCCCAACAACCAGCCAGAGCGCGAGTCCGGTGCCAGCACCAGCGCAGGGCGGGCAGCCTCCGCACCAACAACGCCCCCAGCAGGGGCATGGCGGTGGCGGCCACGGCGGCGGTGGTCAGGATCCTTTCTGGAAACGCGACAAACACGACAAGCGCAACAAACGCAGTCGTGGCCGTCATGGCGGCGGTGCTCCTTGGCAGCAGGGCCCAAGTGGTGGCGGTGGCGGCCCTGGCGCCCCGAAGTTTCCCCCGCAGCCTCCTCCTCCCGATTTGACGCCTCATTACGGCGACCTGCCCAATCCCGCCGGTTTTGTCGATCTTGAGGCACTCGCCGTCGCGGCGGCCGGGATTAGTTCTGGCGGTGGCGAACCTGTCTACCTCGACAAGCTCTATGCGCTCAACCTCTTCGATCTCACGGCCGAAGCGGGCCGTCTCGGCGCGACGTTTCAAGGCGCGCCCAATCGCAAGCAGCTCCTTGCCGAAATCTTCAAACAACTCGCCGTCGCCAAACGTCCGATCATGGACCGTGGTTGGATTGATCTCACGGACAAGGGCTATGGCTTCATCGTCCACGAGGCGGTCAACTATCGCCTGTATCCGGAAGATCCCTACCTGCCGGAAAGCCTCATCTTCAAATTCGGCCTGAAGCGCGGTCATTTTGTCGAGGTGCTCGTGCAGTCGCCGCTTGAGGGCGAACGCTGCCCTTCTGTCGTGCGTATCGACAAGGTTATGGGCCTCGCGCCCGATGAGATTTCGAAGGTGAAACCCTTCGAGGATTTGATCCCTTATTATCCGCTCAACCGCATTTTGCTCGAAGCGCCTGAAGTCCATACCGACATCTCGATGCGCGCGGTCGACATCCTGACTCCGATCGGCTTTGGCCAGCGTGGCCTCATTGTCGCTCCGCCTCGTACCGGCAAAACCGTGTTGCTGCAGAACATGGCAAACTCGATCTCGAATAACTTCCCAGAGACAAAGTTGATCCTGTTGCTCATCGACGAGCGCCCCGAGGAAGTCACCGATTTTAAACGCCACACCAAGGGCGAGGTCGTCAGTTCTACCTTCGACGAAGCGCCCGAGAGTCACGTGCATTGCGCCGAGATGGTTGGTGAAAAGGCCCGTCGTCTCGTCGAGGCCGGCCAGCACGTTGTCATCCTGCTCGACTCGATCACCCGTCTCGCCCGCGCCTACAACGCCCTGGCTTCCAACTCCGGAAAAATCATGTCCGGTGGTATGGAGGCGACCGCGCTTCAGAAGCCGAAACGTTTCTTCGGCGCCGCCCGCAACATCGAGGGTGGTGGCAGCCTCACGATCATCGCCACCGCGCTGATCGACACCGGTAGCCGCATGGACGAAGTCATCTTCGAAGAGTTCAAGGGCACCGGCAACATGGAGCTGCACCTCGACCGCGGCTTGGTGGACAAACGCATCTTCCCCGCGATCAATATGGATCGCTCGGGTACGCGCAAAGAAGAGCTTATCTATCATCCTGAGGAGATGCAGCGCATCTATGGGCTGCGTCGCGCGATGCAGGGTATTCCGCCGGTTGAAGCGATGGAGATGCTCATCACGCGCCTCAAGAAGACCAAGACCAACGCCGAATTCCTGATGGGCCTGAATCGCTAGTTTGGGCCTTATCTTGGTAAATCCCGCGTAAAACCACCCAATCCCGCGTGTCGTTCATCGCCAACAGGATGTCTGCCCGCTTTGTTACTCAAAAAAGGTGACCCTATGAGCTATGACATGAACGAACTGTTGGAACTGGTGGTTGAGCAAAATGCTTCCGACCTCCATTGTCAGGTCGGCCAACCGCCCACGTTGCGCATTAGCGGCACCATGCTGCCGATCGAAGGGCCGGACCTCACGCCGTTTGATACGGAGAAGTTGATGCTCTCGATCACCCCCGATCAACATCAACAGGCGACCAAGCTCAACGGCGGTGCGGACTTCGGCTTCGCTTTTGCCGATAAGGCCCGTTTCCGCGTCAGCGTGCTCAAGGCCAAAGGCAACTACGGCCTCGTGCTGCGCCAGATTCCCAACCGCCTGTTCAGCCTCCGCGACATCGGTCTGCCCGACAAGATCAAGGAACTCCTCTTCCGCCCGCGCGGTTTGGTTCTGGTCACCGGTCCGACCGGCTCGGGTAAATCGACCACGCTTGCGTCGATGATCAACTACCTGAACGAAAATCGCGACGGTCACATCATTACGATCGAGGACCCGATCGAGTACTTTCATCCGCATAAAAAGTGTATTGTCACGCAGCGTGAAATTGGTGTCGATGTGCCGAGTTTCTCTGAGGCAATCCGCCGCGCGCTCCGTCAGGATCCCGACATCATTCTCGTCGGTGAAATGCGCGATCTGGAGACGATCGAAGCCGCCATCGCGGCCGCCGAAACGGGTCATCTCGTGTTCGCCACGCTGCACACCAACGGCGCAGCCAAAACCATCGATCGTATCGTCGACGCCTTCCCGTCCGCGACGAAAGAACTCATCCGCACCCAACTCGCATCGTCGTTGCAGGCCGTCATCTCCCAGACGCTCTGCAAAAAGATCGGTGGTGGTCGTATCGCGGCGTTTGAGATCATGCTCACGACGACTTCGATCCAGTCTCTCATCCGCGAGAACAAGACGTTCCGTATCACGTCGGATATTCAGACGGGTGCCGGCCTCGGCATGATCACGCTCGATTCGCATTTAACCAGTCTCTACAACCGTGAACTCATCACGGCCGACGAAGCGGTGGAGCGTGCGCAGGATTCGGTGGGCATGCGCGAGAAACTCCTCGCCGCCGGTGCCAAGTTAAGGGCGATGTAAACGCTGACGAACCTTTCAACCGAAGCCCGGGTCTCAACCGCCCGGGCTTTTTTATGCCCAGCGGTTTTGAGCCGTGCAGCTCCTCTCTACTCAGAGCAAACTGAATCTCGAAAGGCTCAGACGTTTTGTCGATTTGGCCTTGTTGCTCAATTCCTGGTTTCCGAATAGGAATTGAGCAGGGCAGCGTAAAGGCAGCGCGCTATCGCGTCGCCGCCTGCTCACTCCAGCTGGTAATCTTTATGCGCGAGGTGGTAGTCGAGCGTCAGCTTGATCGCAGTCTTGAGGTTCACCTTGGGCGTCCAGCCGAGTTGCTTCTTGATATTGGTAATCGATGGCACGCGTTTCTGGATGTCCTGATAATATTTCCCGAAGTACTGGCCGGAAGAGACTTTTACAACCTTGGCGGCTTTGACGTGTTCGGCATAATCGGGATAGCCCTTAAAGGCTTCGATGATGAGTTTGGCGAGATCGGCCACGCTGACGTCGTTCTTTGGATTGCCGATGTTGAAAATTTGGCGCGAGGCCTTGCCGTCTTTGTTCTCAATGATGCGCAGGAGAGCGTCGATGCCGTCGTCGATGAAGGTGAATGAACGGCTCTGTTTGCCGCCGTCGACGAGTTGGAGCGGTTTCTTGAAAATGACGTTGGAGATGAACTGGGTGAAGAGGCGTGAACTGCCTTCCTTGGGTTCGAAGACGTCGTCGAGTTGGGGCCCGATCCAGTTGAAAGGACGAAAGAGCGTGTAGTCGAGATTGTCGCGCACGCCATAAGCGTAGATGACGCGGTCGAGGAGCTGTTTGGAGTTGGCGTAGATCCAACGCTGGCGCTCGATCGGACCGTAGACGAGCGTGCTGGTTTCTTCGTGGAGCTCCTTGTCGGGGCACATGCCGTAGACTTCGGACGTGGAGGGAAAAATGACGCGCTTCTTGTACTTGGCGGCCTGGCGGACGATCGCGAGGTTGGCTTCGAAATCGAGTTCGAAAACCCGCAGCGGATCCTTGACGTACTGAACCGGGTTGGCGATAGCGACGAGTGGGATAACGGCGTCGCACTTCTTCACGTGGTACTCGATCCACTCGCGGTTGATGGTGATGTCGCCCTCGACGAATGTGAAACGCGGGTTGCCGAGGCTATGGGTCAGCTTGTGGTTGCCGATGTCCATGCCGTAAACCTCCCAGTCTTTTTTTTGCAGGATCGTTCGCGTGAGCGAGCTGCCGATAAAACCGTTGGCACCGAGAATAAGGACTTTTGTGGGCATGGGTTGAAGGAGCAGAAGTAGGCGGTGTCGCCAAATTGGCAAGCACGCGCGCAGCTGATCGGAACGCCCTTAGCTGCGTGGGTGCTTACGACAATCGAGGTGCGTCGGCCTTACGACTTCGGGTAGCCAACTGACTGGGCCGCCACGATCACTTGCTCAGCGCGGAGTTTGAGTTTGGCACTGAGCGCCTCGCGATCAATGCCGCTGATGCGGTAGCCGGTGGCCAATCCCTCCGATGCGCAGAAGAGGTAGATGTTTTCCGAGACGAAACCTGAGTCGACGACTGCGAGATTTTTCTTTTCTCCGGCGGGCTCCGTACTTTTTGCGAGGTCGGCGACGAAGAGCAGGACCACAGGGGCGTTTGCTTTGCCGCCGGGTGCGCGCAGATCCTCCGCGACCTGCAGGCGGAGTGTGTTGGCGGCGGCGTCATAGACGTACGCGCCTTGTTTCATCAGAACGTAGAGCTCGATTTCCTGGCTGTTATGGGCTGTCGGCGAGGTGCGTTTGCCGTCGGGTCGGCTAATGCCGAGCCCTGCCCAAGTGAGGTCCGAGAGCTGCTGAGCCGAGAGCTCACGTGCGTCGAAGGCGCGGGCGGTGGAACGTTTCGCGAGCGCCTCCATCAGAGGCATGCCACCGGTCTTGTGCGGTGCGGGTAGTTCGATGTTCTGGGCGTGAACGAAAGAGGAAAGGAGTAGGCCAAGCAGGCAAGCGATGGTGCGTTTCATGGTTTGGTTGAAGACTCCAATGCTATCCTTTTTTTGAAAAATACAACGGCTTCGTTCAGGGAAATGGAATCAACTGGCCGCCGTCCGCCAGCTTGTAGGTCTTGCCACTGAGCCATTGGTTTGCCTGCAGACTGCCATCATAACGGACGCTGTGGCCGTTTCCGTGGAGGTTGGCGATAGTTGTGCCTAATCCAATGGAAGCCCCGGTCAGGCTCGTCAGGGTTGAATCACCAGTCACGTTCCAATTGCTGGTCGCGTCGAGCGTAAGTGCGGCGCCTTTGATCGTGCCGGTGAGCGTGGAGTTTTTCCGCAGGTTTGCGGTGATGGTGCTGGCTTCGTCGCAGACCAGATCACCGACGAGGGTTTGCGTGGTGGCAGTGAGGACGGCTTTGCCGCCATTGGTGCCTTTGCGGCCCCAGCGTCCGGCGCTGGCTCTGAGGAGAGTGCCCGAAGCAGCGGTGATGGTGACCTTAGTCAACGCGATCTCACCCGTGGTATTGGTTACAAAGAATGCCGGACCTTCTGCGGCCGAGAGCGAACCGCCGTCCATCGTTAAAACACCGCGTTGTCCCTCGGCACCGCCGGAGAAACTTTGATAGATCATCACGCCGCACAGCTTTTTGCCGACGAGTACGGAGTTTTTTAGGGTGATGGAGTTTTGCCCTTCGATCACCGCGGCTTCCGAGCCGGTCGCGGTAAATTTACTGCCTGTCGCTGTGATCGTGCCGGTCGAGTAAATGCCGGGCGAACCAGCGCCTGAGGTCGTCGCTTCGCCGCCAATCACGTTAATGGATCCTCCGCCGCGATCGATGGCGACGGCAGCGCTGTGAGCGTCGGAAGTGATCATGTCTACTTCGGTGAGCGTCATCGCGCCGCCAGCACTCACCATGACACCGTGACCGCCGTTTCCCGACGCCACGATTTTAAGTCCGGAGAGGATGGCTGAGGACCCGGCATCGGTGACGAATACGCCGTTTGCTCCTTCGCCACTGGTGACGATGGAGCCGCCGGAAATTTTTAACGTGGCTCCCTTGGTTACGAGGACAGCGGCATTGAGACCGAAGAAACTGCTGGCGTCATTGGAGGAAGTTTCGCCACTGGTTTCGATGGTTGGGCTGATCAACGTGAGTGTGGCGTTTTCTGTTACCATGATCGCCGAGACATCTTGGGCGCTTGAACCGTATTTTTTCGCGGTTTCGGTTTTGGTCGCACCTGCGCTTACTGTATACGCGCCGCTGGGTTTACCGTTGCTCTGGCTGCGCGGCAGCGGACCGCCCGGACCGGCTCCAGGTGGTGAGCCTTCCGGTCCGTCAGCCGACGGCGGGTTTTGCAGGTATTGAGCGTGTGCTGATGTGACGAGAATGCCGATCAGCAACCCGGTTGTAGCCAGGCCAGTCAGGGCGCGGCCTAGGCTTAAGATCTTTTTCCGTTCGCAGGATAATCCGTGAGTGTCGTGAAGCACGTTTACTGCGACCGCAAACCGGCCCGGAATGTTTCGTCTCTCTGCGCCATAATCATGCCGCAGATTTTTTGATCAGAGCATGTGGCCGACCTGGAGCGCAGGCGCTGGGCGGCCGCGCCATTCGGTCTTGGTCAGCTCGAGCGCGCCGTCGGCGGTGGCGACGACTAGCGGAACCAGTGAGAGGATTTCGCCAGGCTTGCCGTGGCGATTTTTCGTGGCGGTGGAATCAGGTTCGGCCCACCAGATCATCATTCGAGCGTCGCCGATGTCGGTGAAGGCGCCAGGATACGGATCGGTGACGGCGCGGATGAGATTGAAAATCTGTGCAGAGGTTTGCGCCCAGTTGATGCGGCCATCCTCCGGTTTGCGGCCCGAGAAGTACGTGGCCTGCGTGTCGTCCTGCGGTGTTTCCTTGGCGGTACCGGTGAGGAGAGCATCGATCTGCCGTTCAAGTACGCGGCGGGCGCAGGGCAAGACTTTGCGGAAAGCTTGTTCGGCGGTGTCGCGCGGGCTGATTTCGACGCCGTCCTGATCGACGACGGCGCCAGCGTCGGGGGCTTTAACCATGCGATGGAGCGTCATGCCGAGACGAGACTCGCCGTGGAGAACCGCCCAGTTGATCGGTGCGCGCCCGCGGTATTTCGGCAGGAGCGAACCGTGCATGTTGAACGCACCGAGCGGCGGAAGCGCGAGGATTTTGGTGCCGATCATGTGCCGGTAGTAAACGGATAGGATCAGATCGGGCTTGAGCGCCGCGATGCGTTCGCGCCACTCGGGTGTGTTGACGTTTTCGGGCGTGAAAACCGGGATAGCTTTCTCGCGGGCGGCGACGGCGGGCGTCTTGAACCAGATTTTTTCGGTGGGATTGTCCTCGTGCGTGATGAGCGCGACAACGTTGTCGCCGCGTTCGAGGAGCAACGAGAGGCACGCGTAGCCGACCTCGCTATAACCGAAAAACAGAATTCGCGGCTGGGCGCTCATTCCTTGGCCTCCAGCACTTCCTTCACGAAATAACGCTGGCGGGCACGAACTACTTGATAGGTTCTTCCAACGTATTCGCCGATCAGACCGATGCCGATCATCGCGACGCTGAGCAGGAAGAACAAGATGGCGAACAGGGTGAACACGCCGAAGGTTTCGCGATCGAGGCCGAAGACAAAACGACGAACCAGCAGCAATGCCATAAGTGCCAAACTACCGAGCGAACTCAGTCCGGAGAACATCGTGAAATACTGGAGCGGCGCGAGTGAGAAGCCAGTGATGAGATCGAAGTTCAACCGGATGAGTTGGTAGAACGAGTAGTTTGATACGCCGGCGTGGCGTTCCTCGTGTTTGACGCCGACTTCGGTCGGGTTACTGGCAAAGCTGTAGGCGAGGGCGGGAATGAAGGTATTGATCGCGCCACTACGCACGATGGCGTCGACGATCGGCCGAGAGTAGGCGCGCAGCATGCAACCCTGGTCAGTCATCTCGATGTTCGTCGTCTGCTTGCGGACGAAGTTGATGATCTTCGACGCGAAGGTGCGGAAGAATGAATCCTGGCGGTTGAGCCGGGCGCCACCGACGCAGTCGTGCCCAACATCGACGAGCGCGAGGAGCTTGGGGATTTCCTCGGGCGGGTTTTGCAGGTCGGCGTCGAGGGTGACGATGATGTCGCCGCGCACGCGTTCAAAGGCCGCGATGATGGCCATGTGCTGGCCATAGTTGGTGTTAAAATCGATCACGCGTGTGACGTCGGGCCGCGCAGCATATTGAGCCTTGAGCAACTCGATCGAGCGGTCGTGCGAGCCGTCATTGGTGAAAACGACTTCGTACTTGCGGCCAAGGCCGTCGAGCACCGGATAGAGGCGCGTGAAGAGCGTGGGCAGGTTTAGCTCTTCATTGTAGACTGGGATGACGATGGAGAGTTGTACGGGAGAGGGCGAACTCATGATTGGAGATTGGCTTGAAGGATCGAAATCAAGGTTTCGACGACGCGAGTGACGTCGGCGCGGGTCATGCCGGGGAAGAGCGGCAGCGTGAGAATATTGCGGCCTGCGTACTCGGCGTGCGGGAAATCACCGGGTTTCCAACCGAGTTTGCGGTAGATCGAGAATAGATGAATCGCAGGATAATGGACCTGATTGCCGATGCCGGCGGCTTGAAGCTGGGTCATCACCTCGGCGCGTTTGATGGAAAGTTTTTCCTCCGGCAGAACGACCTGAAACATGTGCCAGTTGCTGTTGGTGAAATCGGCCGGCGGCAGGCGCAGGCCGAGCGCACGCGCAGCAGGCGTGCCGAACAACTCGAAGTAGGTACGGGCGAGTTCGCGACGTTGGGAATTGAATTCTTCGAGGTGCGGCAACTGCCCGAGTCCAACCCGGGCGGCGACGTCGGTGAGATTAAATTTACCGCCGACGACTTCGACCTCCATGCCATCGGTGCCGGAGCGAACAACGCCTTGCAGGCGATATTGCTCAGCAAGCTTGGCCTCGGCCTCGTTGTTCAAAACGAGGCAGCCGCCCTCGATGGTGGTGATGTTTTTGTTGGGATGAAAGCTGAACGATACGAAATCGCCAAAGCTGCCGATACGTTTGCCGGCCCAGGTTGTGCCGATCGCTTGGGCGGCGTCTTCGATTACGCGCAAATTATGTTTTTTCGCGATGGCGTAAAGGCGATCGCGGTCAACCGGCTGGCCGGCGAGATCGACGGGAATGATCGCGCGTGTCGCCGGTGTAATGGCGGCCTCGATACGGGACAGATCAATGTTGCGCGTGACGGGATCAATATCGACGAAGACTGGACGAGCGCCGACTTCGAGGATGACGTTGCTGGTGGCGACCCACGAAAGCGGCGTGGTGATGACTTCGTGACCGGGACCGATGCCGGCGATGCGCAGCGCGATTTCCATCGTGCAGGTGCCGGAGTTGAAGGCGCGCACGGGGCGTCCGCCGAAGAACTCGGAGAGCTTGGCCTCGAATTCTTTTACCTTGGGTCCGGAGGTGATCCAGCCGGAGCGGAGCACTTCGACGACGCCAGCGATGGTTTCATCGTCGATGGTCGGCCGCGTGAACGGCAGGAACGGAGCGGTGGGTTTGGGCGATGCGGTCGGTGCGGACATGTCAGGGTTGGTTGGAGAAAAGGTAGTGGTCCGGTGACTCGGCGAGCAAATGATAATGGAAGGTCTGATCGCCGAAAAGATTCCCCGTTGGCCGACCGTTCTTTGATGCAACAACATCTTTTTTTCGGGCCACGGCGTAGATGCGGCCGGGTTGCTCCCAGAGGTTGCGAAATTCTGCTTCAGCGAGAAAACGCCCGCTGCTCCGAGCGGCGGCGTCTTCCTCAAGTTCAAGTTCGCCCTTGTAGTTGACGACATCGACCACCTGACCGGCGTAGTACGTGAAGTCGTGGAAGAACTCGTGGTAATGCATCACACGGTCGCCCGGCTGTACCCGCGCCTTGACTGCGAGGGCAAGGATCCGCGTTCCTGGTTTCTGGAGGTCCGGGGCGGCATAGGTGAGCGTCACGAAAAACAGGCCGATTGTGACCAGCATGCTGGTGAGGGCGCTGCGCGAACTGCGTTTGGCGGCTAGCCATGGTGCTAGGATTCCGCCGATAAGCATTACGGCGGCGAGGAAGCAGCCATACGGTCGGAGGGCTAACATCTGCTCAGGCTCGCGAATGACCTCGTTGTCTCCAATGTTCAGGACGATCACGAGCATGGCCACGGCGAGGAAACCGCTGACAAAGCTAAACACGCGCAGGCCAGTGCGCAGGGCGGTGCTACTTTGTTCCGAGGCCGCCGCCAGCCAAGAACCGATCAACAGGGCTAACGGAGGGAAAACCGGAAGGATATAGGGAATAAGCTTCGACTGTGACTTGCTGAAAAAAAGAAAGATGAATGCCGCCCAGATGACGAAGAACCAGGCCTCGCGGTTTTTTTCGCGCGCGGCCCAGCCACCGCTGAGGTTGTTTTTCAAGGAAACCCAGAGAAAGCCGACCCAAGGGAAGAGACCGCCAAGTACGATTGGGATAAAATACCACCATTGTCCCGGGCGACTGGCCACCGGTGAGCTGAAACGCAGCCAGTGTTCGTAGACGAAGTAGCGCTGTACCCAAGTCTCGTTGTGTGCAGCGGCCAGCAGATGCCACGGCAAGGCGATCGCGAGAAAGAGCAACGCGCCAGTTGGCAGATAAAAAGGCCGGAGGCGGCGCCACTGGTTGAGGAGCAGTAGCCAGAAAAACATAACAGCTCCAGGGACAAGTACGCCAATCAGACCCTTCGACAGCGTTGCCAAGGCCGCACTCGCGTACAGCCCGTAGAAAAACCAGCGTCGTTTCCGACCGGCTGCTTCGCGAATGCCGAGGATGAAACAAAACAGTGACGCACTCATCAGCACCGATACCACCATATCTAGAATCAGGATACGCGAGAGCGCGAAATAGAGCAGCGAGGTGCCGAGAACGACCGCCGACGCGATGGCGGCATTGCGTCCGATGAGTCGCCGGGCCGCTGCATAAGTCAGGAGAATGCCAGCGAGGGAGAAAAACGCGGGCACGACCCGCACCGACCATTCGCTAGGGCCAAACAATCGCAGGCACCCGGCAACTGCCCAGTAGGCAAATGGCGGCTTTTCAAAATAGTTCACGCCATTGAGCCGCGGGGTGACGTAGTCGTTTGTCGCAACCATTTCCCGCGGGATTTCGGCATAGCGCCCCTCGTCCGGATTTGCCAGTTCGTAGCTACCAAGCCTGAAACCGAGCAAAACGGCAAAAAGCAGGGTTAGGATCAACAGATCGCGCCTCCATGAATTACCAGAGCGGTCGGTAGCGGGGACTATTTTGTCCGAGGTGGATGAAGAAGACGGAGGCATCACAATAATTGGCAGGCGTTTAGTGGTTGGATTTGTTCACAGACAGGTGGTGGCACGCCAGCCGAATCGGCCTGGTTTAGATTACAATTGTGAAATGCTCGCATGGCGGGCTTGTTCTGTGACACGAAAAAAGCCCGCCGGGTCCGGCGGGCTTTGCAGTGCGCGATAAGCGCGAGATCGGATGGCGCGGATTACACGGCCTTTGGTAGTTCGGTGTCGAGTTCGACCGCGTGCGGGTGCTTGCGCTTCACTTTATGGAGGCTGTTGCGCCGTTCCAGCATGCGAT
>Ga0302322_100004400_pt1 | contig 12232 bp, 11 predicted proteins | sample Fen_T0_2_FD_203757 | JGI IMG/M metagenome (GOLD analysis project Ga0302322, IMG submission 203757) | Peat permafrost microbial communities from Stordalen Mire near Abisko, Sweden - Fen_T0_2 | ecosystem: Environmental > Terrestrial > Soil > Wetlands > Permafrost | place: Sweden: Abisko... | reverse complement strand
AAGATGAAAGTGAACATGAATATGATGGGCCAGTCAAATACTTACAATTCCGACAATAAGGAAGGTAATAACGAAGACATGGCTAAGATATTTGATGAAAAAATGAACAAGCAGGTTGATGTTTTACTGGATAACAAAACAGGTGCTACAACTACCGAAAAGAAAAAAGACAAGAAAGCCGATGACGCTGATGCAGACCCTACTGCCGGTTTACTGAAAATGTTTGCAGATAATTCGGATGAAGCAATTGTTGCCGCTGCCTTTGAAATTGTACCAACGGGAAAATCAGTTGGCGACAGTTGGGCGGACTCTACAATAGATAAGGACACAAAAATGGTTCGTACCTATATACTTAAATCAATAACCGGCAATGAAGCCGTGATACAGTCAGTCATTGTGGCAACCGGTAAAAATAAATTGAATTTTCAGGAAATGGAATTTGAAGTAAAGAGCGAAACAAAGACCAATGGAGAAATTGTGATGGATATTTCAACTGGTTTGGTAAAGAAAAGAACAAATGTTGCAGATATAACAGGAAGTATACAGATGATGGGCCAGGACATGCCTATAAGTGCAAAAGCCACAACAACCAGTATTTACAATTAAGCTTCCTATTTTCTTGCTAACAGTTTTTGATACCCAAATGCTGTTATCAAACAAATGCCCCCAACTATCCACCAAAGATTATTAAAGCCAATTACATGGGCAATTTGGGTACCGCTGGTGCTGCCAATTACCTGTGCCGCACTCCAGGCCATGGTATAATAGCCGGCGTATTGCCCCCTGTTGCCTTCGCTGCTGCGGGAAATATAATAAGAGTTCATAAAAGGCATCGATGACATTTCGGCAACGGTCATCAACAGCATAGACACAAAGGCTATGGCGAAACCATGCATTAATGGTACGTTTAGAATAAAAAAGGATATTGCCATAAAAATTGTTCCATAGGTTATTAACCGCAGGTAAGGTCTCCTCCCTTCCAGCTTAAATACAATTACCATTTCAAATAGCGCAATGATAATTCCGTTCATGGCCATAATAATGCCAATCAGGAATTCATTCAAATGCAGGCCATCCTTAAAATATAATGGTATAGTAGTAAAAAGTTGAAAAAAGCAAATGGAGAATAGAATTTGCAGGCCCAGGAAATACATAAAAGCAGTATCGGCATATGCAGGCTTTGCTTTTACTTTTTTATCAGGGTTTTTAGCAGGATTTTGCTGCTGGCTTAGACTAACCTTTGGTAACAGCCATAAAAGCAGCAATGCGGCAAAAATATTTGTCCCCCCATCTACCCAAAACAACAGGCTATAATTTACTGAAGCAAGAAATCCTCCCAGCGCCCCTCCTACTCCCCAACCTAAGTTAATGGCCAGGCGATTTATTGAAAAGGATTGTGTGCGGTTTTGCGGGGTGCTGTAATGGGCAATAGCTGTAGCATTGGCAGGCCTAAAAGATTCATTTACCATACTTAGAAAGAAAGTACAAATGCAAATGGACAGGTAAGTTTTCATTTGGCCCAGCGTTATAAAAAGAATACCACCACAAAAAAGTGAAAAGAACTGGGTATAATAAAAACCAAAACGGTCACTGATCTTTCCGCCGATAAAAGCCCCCACCAATGAGCCAATGCCATATACTCCTACCACAAAACCAGCCAGCTTTGTTGAGTAACCAATGTGATTTATATAAAGGGTCATGAATGCCAGCACCATTGTTCCGCTGCGGTTTATCAGCATTACAATTGAAAGAAGCCACATACGGCGGGTAACACCTGTATAGGCATTTCGATATAAATTAATGGTGGCGCTAAGCATAAAAAAGTGTTGCAAAGATAAATTTTGCAACACTTCTCCTTAAAAAAAAATTACAGGTTGTTCAGTATATCCTGAACCGAGGCACGTTTTCTATAATCAGTATTAAAGAAAACATATTTTATAATGCCGTCTTTACCTATGATGTATGTCGCCGGTACCGGAAGGTTGGCTCCGTTGCTTCCATTGGCTTTGTCAAAATCTATACCGTAGCCTTTGTACTTGGTAATTGTATTTTCATCCACCGCAAAATTCACTTTGTACATTTTCATTATCGCCATTCCTTCATCTTCAAGTATCGGGAAAGATGATTTGGTCTTTTCAATCGTCTTTTTCACATTCTCAGCAGTTTCGGGTGTAATGGCAAGTATCGATGCTCCTTTCGCCATCAACATTTGCAGGGAATCTGAAAAATGGCTGAGTTGCTTATTGCAAAACGGGCACCATTGTCCCCTATAAAAAAGCATTACCACCGGACCTTTTTTTAAAGCCTCCTTAAGACTGATTGTTTTACCGTTTTGATCTTTTGCAGTAAACACTGGTGCAGCATCACCAACTTTTAGCCCCCCGGGGTAAATTGTTGCCTGTGCAAAAACACCAGCAGTGAACGTGCATAAAATTGAAAATAAAAAGATTACCTTTTTCATAACTTCTTTTGTTTGTATAAAGTTAGATAACCTCATTTTTATACAATGTCGGCAAAAAGACATTTCCTCTTATTGATTAAAATCATCCGTTTTAGGAATCAGGTGCAGCCCTATTTTACATACTTCAGGTGGAATTGCCAGTTTTCGCAACCTGGTATCCAGCCATGCCCCATCAATGGTAATAATTGCTGCCAGTGTATTTCCGTTTATCCATAGTTCATGCACCATGCTCCAGCGACTGCTGTCTCCATTGCATTTACTTAGCTTCACAAAAACTTCCAGCTCATCACCGAATTTTATTTCTCTTTTAAAAATGCATTCTTCCCTGAAGATGATCGGCCCGATATTGTTTTCCATCATCACCGCAGGAGTAATACCATGTTCAGTTAAAAATGCCATACGGCAGTAGGCACCAAAATCGTAGTACTTCGAATGTAACACATGAAAATTGGGATCCAGGTCGGCCCAACGTATTTCCGGTTTTTTTGAATATTGTTGCATAAATTAAAGTTAGGTTATAAAAAAACATCCCCCGGTGCGGAGGATGCATTTTTACTTATTTATAAAGTATTTCGTAATACTCTTTCGCCATTCGGTTGCTATCAAATTGCCAGCGTACATCACGCATTCCGTTCCTGGTTATCTCACGCCACACTTCCGGGTTATCATAATACAAAGGCAATACCTGGTTCTCCAGGATTTCGTACAATTTATTAAGGTCATTTTCATAATCTATCGGCGGTACCACAAACCCATTGTTACCATGATTAATGAATTCACATATCCATCCATCATTGGTACTGCAATTTACAGCGCCGTTCATGGCCGCTGTCATACCGCTGGTGCCGCTTGCTTCACGTGGCACCCTTGGGTTGTTTAACCAAAGATCAGATGCCTGTTTTAATCTTTTGCTCAAGCCCAGCTCGTACCCAATACAAACTGCAACATGATCGTACTTTTTACTCAGGTGAACAAGCATATTAAAATCGCTGATTGCGGGATAATCAACCGGGTAAGGTTTTCCGGCCCAGATGATCTGTACCGGGTATTTTGGATTACCCAAAAGGGCTTCAAATCTTTCCTGGTCACGTGTAAGCAAATCAGCTCTTTTATAACCAGCAAAACGGCGAGCCCACACAATAGTAAAAACATCGGGATTGAAAAGTTTACCGGTTTGATCGGCCACTACATCAAAAGCACGCTTCTTTAAATATCTTTTGCGGTCTATGAACCCATTTTCATTATTCTCTTCCATAAAACGGTACAACTGCTTATCAGCCCAGTAATGCCAGTTTTGTGCATTGGTGATGGCTTTAATTTCGCAAATACCTTCGTATTTTTTCCAAAGCTGGCGGCTAACCTCGCCATGCAACTGGCTAACTCCGTTTGCCAGTTTCGCAAAACGCAACGCTGCCAAAGAATGATTAAAGAGATCTCCATCCATACCCGTAAGCCGCCTTACATCTTCCAGTTTCATGCCACAGAAATAACTCATTTTTTCACAAAGATGAATATCATGTTTCTCATTACCGGCTTCTTCGGGTGTATGGGTTGTAAAAACCAATCGCTTTTTAACATCTTCCACATTACCGAATTTTCTATACAGGTAAAATGCCGAGCTGATACCATGTGCTTCATTTAAATGATATAACTCCGGGTTAAAATTCAATTCATCCATTAATTTGGCACCACCAACACCAAGTAAAATAAACTGAGCAACTTTGGTTGCCACATTGGCATCATACAAGCGATGTGTAATTGTTTGCGACACATAATCGTTCTCCGGCAAATCGGTACTAAGCAAAAACAACGGAGCCGATTTAAACGTTTCAGGATTAAGATACCAAACCTTAACCCATACCGGGTGTTCATGTATATCTATCTGAAATTTAATGCCGGTATCTTCCAGGAAATTATAGATCTTTTCGTTCCATTGCACTTGCAGGGTTTGATCCTGGTTGCGTGCCTGATCGTAATAACCGTATTTCCATAAAATGCCAATACCTACCAGGTTTTGTCGCAACTCGTATGCACTGCGCATGTGAGAACCGCTTAGAAAGCCTAAACCGCCGCTGTATATTTTAAGTGGTTGACTTATTGCAAATTCCATTGAAAAATAGGCAATACGCTTGCTGTATTGCTCATCAACCTGATAGGGCACATTAAAAGAAGAAAAATTCATAATGGGTTAAATTGTTGAGTCGCAATATTAAACGAAATTTTACACAAAATTATTCTTGAAGCTACAATTTAATCTCCGCTAACGATTGCAGTCGCTTCGATCTCTATTAGCAGGTCATCATTTATCAGTTCTGAAACCTCTACCATGGTGGCTACCGGTTTAATATTCTTAAAGAACTCGCCGTGGGCTTTACCAGCTTCCTCCCACCTGGCAATATCAGTTACAAACATTCTCGTTCGTACTACATCGGTCAATCCAGCACCTGCTTCATGCAAAGCTTTTTCAATTTTTTTAATAATGAAAACAGTTTGGGCATACAAATCATCTTTACCAACTATGGTATCACCATCCATCGCAGTAGTTCCGGCTACTTCAACAATATTGCCAACCCGCACTGCACGTGAATAACCTACTATATCCTCCCAGGGCGAACCGGAGCTTATTTTTTTTCTCATGTCATTTAATTGTACCTCAATTTATCAAATGTTTAAATCTTACACACAAAGCAATTTTTGGAAATCCTAAATTATATTTTTAGATTTGTCTAAATTATATTTTCATTATCATGAGTTTTACCACCAGCGAAGAAAATTATATCAAGCGTATTTATCACCTGCAGCAGGAAACCGGCCTGGTAAATACCAATTCCCTGGCCGCCGAAATGCAGACCAGGGCCGCATCAGTTACCGATATGCTTAAAAAGCTGAAAGGCAAAAAACTGTTGCAATACGAAAAATATAAAGGCTTTAAATTAAATGAGGCTGGTAAAAAAGCAGCGCTGGATGTGGTTCGTAAACACCGGCTTTGGGAATACTTTTTAGTGGAGCATTTAAAATTTGACTGGGATAAAATACACCCCATTGCAGAAGAGCTGGAGCATATCAGCAGTGATGAACTGGTGCAACGGCTTGATAATTTCCTGGGTAATCCTTTATTTGACCCACATGGAGATCCTATTCCGGATAAGAATGGAAAAATAACGGTGATTAAACAGCAAAGCCTTACGGGAATCCCTTTTAAAAAAAATGTAACCGTAAGCTCCGTAAGAAATCAGACCGAACAAATGCTGGATATGCTAAGGCATTACAATATAGCACTGGGTACACAGCTTATGGTACTTAAGCGATTTGAGTTTGATGGCTCACTGGAAATAAAAGTTTTAAAGCAAAGTGCCTGTATCATTAGCGAACAGGTGGCAAAAAATGTATTTGTACATGATGTTCACGAAAAATAATATTGATGCTTCGCTGAGTGAAGTACACGGATCAGTTGATACCACCATAAAAAAAGCAGGCTGGAGAAGGATATTTTCTTTTTTAGGCCCGGCCTATCTTATAAGTGTTGGCTACATGGATCCGGGTAACTGGGCAACCGACCTGGCCGGTGGAAGCAAGTTTGGCTACACATTGATATGGGTTTTGCTGATGAGTAACCTGATGGCATTATTGCTGCAGGGACTTTCTGCACGGCTTGGCATTGTACGTGGGCGTGATCTTGCACAGGCCAACAGGGAAACATACCCCAGGGCAATAAATTTTGTATTGTACATTCTGGCCGAAATTGCCATTGCAGCCTGCGACCTTGCCGAAGTGCTGGGCATGGCAATCGGAATACAGTTATTAACCGGATTACCATTAGTTTGGGGTGTTTCTATTACCGTGTTGGATACTTTTCTTTTACTATACCTGCAAAAGCTTGGTATGCGCAAAATGGAAGCATTTATTATTACACTTGTAGGCATAATCGGCATTTGCTTTTTAATAGAGATATTTTTAGCAGCTCCAAAAATTGGCGAAGTCGCTACTGGCTTTATTCCCACTAAAATGAGTGATGAAGCACTATACATTGCCATCGGTATTATTGGCGCCACTGTAATGCCACACAATTTGTATTTACACTCAGCCCTGGTTCAAACACGAAAAATTGACCGCACTGATTTTGGAATTAAACAGGCAATTAAATTTAACCGCATTGACACAACCATTGCTCTAAACCTTGCCTTTTTCGTAAACGCCGCAATTTTGGTGTTGGCTGCAAAAGTATTTTTCACATCAGGAAATTCGGGTGTTGCGGAAATTAAAGAAGCTCACCGCTTACTCCCTTCTTTTTTAGGAAATGTAGCTCCTGTATTATTTGCTGTTGCATTAATTGCTGCCGGGCAAAGCAGTACCGTTACCGGAACACTTGCCGGGCAGATCATCATGGAAGGCTATTTAAGCCTGCGTATTAATCCATTGCTGAGGAGATTGATAACAAGATTGGTAGCGATTATACCCGCGTTAATAGTTATTATTATTTACGGCGAAAAAAATGTAGATGCATTATTGATTTTTAGCCAGGTTATTTTAAGTCTGCAACTGGGTTTTGCCATTATTCCCCTGATACATTTTGTAAGCGATAAAAAAACAATGGGCAAGTTTGCCATTAAACCAATAACAAAAATTGGCGCCTGGCTTATTGCAACAGTACTGGTATTTTTAAACTTGAAAATGCTTGCAAACGAAATGGCAAAAGTCTTTACAGGTGGAGCTTTGTGGCAACAGGTATTGGTAAGCTTAGTTGCATTAATCTGTTTTGCACTGCTAATCTATGTGATCATCCATCCATTTATAACAAAAACCGGGAAAGAGGTCTCCATTAAAATGCATCCCGAAACCAATACGCTCAATAACCTGGTTATTCCCAGCTTCCATAAAATAGCCGTTGCCCTCGACTTCAGCGAAAGCGATGAAAAGCTACTTGCATACGCCCTGGGCCAGGGTAAGGAAAAAACCCAATACCTGTTACTGCATATTGTGGAAAGCGCATCTGCTAAATTACATGGAGACGAAAGTGATGACTATGAATCGAGAAAAGATAAAGAGCGCATGGACAACTATGTTTTACAACTACAAAAACGTGGGCTGAATGCTGAAGGCTTTCTTGGTTACCGAAACAGGGCAAAAGAAATTGTAAGAATTGCAAAAGACGTGAGTGCAGATATGATCGTGATGGGGGCACATGGCCATACCGGATTGAAAGATTTTATTTATGGAGAAACAGTGAACACAGTAAGGCATGAATTAAAGATCCCGGTGCTGATCGTTAATTTATAATCAGTGCTGCCAGTTGCTGGTCTATCTTTTTATTCCATTCTGCCTGCACTTCCTTCTTTCTCCCGTTAGAAGTTTCGCCATCGTACTCGTCCTGCATTTTATTGAGTGCAAGAACACATTCGTCGTAAATTTTTCCGGATAAGGAATTATAATTTGACCTGTTCAACCTTGCCGCTCTTAGTTTTTGGATAAACAAACAGGTATTAATATAAGTGATATCATAATGATGCTGTTCATGCTGCAGGGCATAATCATTTTTCATTCCCCTTTTTACCCATGATTTAGACTTACTGAAATAACAGTAAACCGTAATATTGATAAAGGTTCTGTTATTTAAAGATCGCATGGCCAGCAGGTAGCCAAAGCCAGATTCAGTTATTGCCGCAGCGGGGCTTGCTGCAATGGGCGTTCCTTTAAAATCGGGCCAGGTTAGTTTCCGATCACTATCATAATAAATAGTATCGCCGGTATTACCATTACCCGGTTTAATATTTTGCCATTGTATATTAACCGTAACCTGGGCCTTAACAGAAACTGCCGAAAGTAGAAGTATTAGAACGAAAATATTTTTAATCATACGAACAGGGGTATAACCCAAAACAACAGCTTTTATTATTGCCGCAAGCATTGTGTAACCAGATTTACAATATCGTTAACATCAATTTTTTCCATGCACTTAAAATGTCCTTTAGGGCATTTCTTATACCCTATCTTACTGCAAGGCCTGCACCAGAGTTTCTCTATTTCCACCACATCGTATTGCATATTAGATCGTTTTCCATAATAAGGGTACATACCAAAAGCCGGTACCGTATTACCCCAAACAGAAATGATTGGTTTTTGGAGAGCCGCTGCTATGTGCATCAGGCCTGTATCGTGTGTGATAACCAGTTTTGCTTTTTTCACAATATCTGCCGATTCGTTGAGGTTAAATTTGCCGCAGGCATTGTAAACTTTAATTTCATCCACCAGTGCGATCTCCTTTCCATCTTCATAATCTTCTTTACCTCCTAATAATACAATTGGATGATTGATGGCAGCAGACAATTCTTTTAATTTATGAAGGGGCATTTTTTTGGTTGCCAGTGCAGCACCAATTACCACTGCAATATAACCGGCAGAATGAGCGGTGGGCAAGTCACTTTCTTTAACCCGGTCAAAATCCGGGATAAAATAATCGAGGCCCAGCCCGTCATTCACAACGGCCAATGATTTTATACATTCAAAATTACGGTCAACAATATGTTTCCTCGGTAGCGTGTTTATCTTAAAATTGGTAAGTATGAATTTTTCTACATTCAACTTCTTAAAAGAAAAAGACTTGACATTTTTTAAATGCTTTTTAATCCGAAGTGTACGCAGGTTATGATGCAGGTCAATGATATAGTCGTATTCTTCAGTAGCCAGTTCATGCAGCATCAACTCAAAGCTATCGCCCAGCGTATGAATTTTATTGATATAAGGATTGTGAGCAACAATATTCTTAAAAGACTGCTTGGTTAAAAAATGTATCTCATCATCAGGATATTTTTTGCGCAGGCACCGGATCACCGGGGTTGTTAAAACAATATCGCCGATGGATGAAAAACGAATGATGAGGAATTTAGCCACTGTAGTTTTTGTTGTTAAGGTAACATTTCTTCTCCTTCGGTGTAATTAAGATCTTTGTGAAAAGTTTCTTCAGTAAAATAAAATGCTATGAATGTAATAACCATAACAACCACGCCGGTAACAATACCTGATTTTACAAGTGGCCATTTCCAGCTTTTTTGAAAAAGATCCAGGAACATCAGGTTTATTAAGGGTAATGCGCCTCTTACCATATTGGGAATAGTGGTTGCAGCAGTGGCCCGCAGGTTGGTTCCAAACTGCTCGGCTCCCATGGTTACAAAAATTGCCCAATAACCATTACCAAAACCCAGCATAAAACAAATAAGGTACATCCTTGAATCTGAATTATTAAAATCACTGAAGAAGAGTGCCAGGGATATAACACAGAAACAATAAAAGATCAACAATGCTTTTTTCCTGCTTTTAAAATACTGGCTTACCAGTCCGATTAGGATATCACCACTGGCGATAGCAGTATAGGCAAACATAATAGACCTGCCCGAATCAATGGTTGTACTTCCAAACATCGTTTCACCAAACTTATCACTTTGATTTATTAATATACCAACCACGTACCAGGTTGGTAATCCAATTAAAATTGCCAGTATATATTTTTTAAACCGTTTTGCATCATTAAAGAACATGAAAAAATTTCCACGCTGTACACCGCTGGCCTTCACTTCTTTAAACATCCCCGACTCTGCTACACTTATCCTCAGAAATAATAAGAGTACGCCCAACCCCCCACCTATCTTATAACAAAGCCGCCATTCTTCCTTTGTAAAATAATGATACGTAAAATAGGCAGCTACCGCACCAAATAAACCAATGCCCGCCACCAATGAAGTACCAACTCCCCGTTTATTCTTAGGCAACAATTCGCTTACCAACGTAATCCCTGCACCAAGTTCGCCGGCCAGTCCAAACCCGGCAACAAACCTGCACCAGGCATACTGATCTACTGTTTGAATAAAACCGGTAGCAAAGTTTGCAACAGAATATAAAATGATGGAACCAAATAACACAGATAGTCTACCTTTTTTATCACCCAACATACCCCAAACAATACCACCCAATAAAAGTCCAATCATTTGCCAGTTAATGATTTTGGTGCTATCTGCCAGCAGGGTGGCTTTTGTAGCTCCAACTGCCAATACACTCGATCTTTTTACGATGGTAAACAACAGCAGATCATAAATATCTACAAAGTATCCAAGCGCAGCTACAACAACAGCAATGTTAAAAATAGATGCAGATTTATTTTGCGATTGTATCATCAGCATTTTTCTTTTTGCCAAAAAACAATTTAATCAATATAGGTGCCGTGGTAACCAGTACAATTCCAACTACAATTATTTCAAGATGCTCTTTCAGATCAAACTGAAAAGCATCCCATAACCATTTCTGTAAAAAGAACCCTCCCAGTATCATAGAAGTAACCCAGGCTACACAACCGATAATATTATAAAAAGTAAATTTCGCTTTGTTCATATCAACAATGCCGGCAATTAAAGGAGCAAAAGTTCTGACAATGGGAACGAATCTTGCCATTACAATAGCACCGCCACCATGCTTTTCATAAAAATCATGCGCTTCATGCAGGTAACGTTTTTTAAAGAACCACCTGTCACGCCAGCTGTACATACCATGGCCGAATCTTTTCCCAAACCAATATCCCAATGCATTTCCCAGGACACCAGCAAGTGAGATCAATACTACCAACACAAACAGATCAAGCCAGTAACTGTGGTTATTATCCATGCCTAGTAAATGTAAAAACTGGTAACCCAAACCGGGTTCAGTCCTGCCTTCCATTTTAATTTCATGTGCCGAAAGTCCGGCTACAAATAATAAGGAATCGCCAGGCAGAAAGAAGCCGGCAAACAAACCCGTTTCGGCAAATACCACCAGCAACACAAACCAAAGTCCTCCGTTAAGAATATACCATTGTGGTTGTATTAAATTTGTCCAGTGAAAATCAAGTAAGATAAAATCCAGCATCTGTTAGTTTAAAAATTATGAATGTTACAATTGTCCTTCCCCATGGTTGGTGTCCTCACCAACCATTACCCATGCTCCAATTGCCCTTCCCACTTACTCACGGCGGCAGTTGCCAACGCATTCCCTAATACGTTCGTCATGGTGCGGCCCATATCGCAAAATACATCTATGGCAAGTATCAATGCCACGCCCTCTTCTACCGGCAGTTTAAACATTGACCCCGTAGCCAGAACCACAACCAGCGATGCCCTGGGCACACCTGCAATGCCTTTGCTGGTAATTAAAAACACAAGCAGCATAATGATCTGCTGACTAATATCACCGGTTATAGAAGTTACATTAAATGCCTGTGCAATGAACATGCTTGCAAAGGTCATGTACATCATACTGCCGTCTAAATTGAAAGAATATCCCAGTGGCAACACAAAGCTTACAATTTTATTATTGCATCCAAAGCGTTCCATTTCTTCTACCAGTTTTGGATAAACAGCTTCGCTGCTGGCAGTGCTAAACGCAATTGACATTGGCGATGCAATGCGCTTTATTAAATGAGATAACCTGTTCTTAAAAATTAAATATCCAATAAATAATAATAGTAACCATAGCACAGCCAATCCTAAATAAAACGAGCCAATATATTTGCTAAATGTTATCAGCACGCCTAAGCCGTTTTTAGCAATGGCCGCAGCCATGGCACCAAATACTCCCAATGGAGCCATGTACATCACATAAGTAACCATTTTAAGTGCAACATGTGCCAGGGAATCCAATGCATTGATTATCGGTTCACCTTTTTTTCCAACAGCAGTTACTGCCAGTCCAAAAAAAACTGAGAATACCACCAACTGCAGAATTTCATTATTAGCCATTGCTTCCACAATA
>Ga0302322_100004399_pt1 | contig 12233 bp, 11 predicted proteins | sample Fen_T0_2_FD_203757 | JGI IMG/M metagenome (GOLD analysis project Ga0302322, IMG submission 203757) | Peat permafrost microbial communities from Stordalen Mire near Abisko, Sweden - Fen_T0_2 | ecosystem: Environmental > Terrestrial > Soil > Wetlands > Permafrost | place: Sweden: Abisko... | reverse complement strand
ATGCCGGACCTCTGAATGGGAGCCTGGCCGCTTCACGAAATCACGGTTCCAAAAGCCCTGTCGCAGAGCATCGGATGGCTAAGAGCGTATATGGGCAAAATTGTCGTGCAGCACTGACGTGAAGCCGCCGGATTACACCTTCATGCCCGCGAGGCTCGATGCGCTGGCGCGGCTCTCGATCTTGGACACGCCACCTGAACGCGGCTTCGACGACATCGTCGACCTCGCCGTTCAGATCTGCGAGACGCCGGTCGCCCTGGTCAGTCTCGTCTCGTCCGATCGGCAATGGTTCAAGGCGCGAACGGGGTTCGAGGTGTGCGAGACCGCGCTCGACAGGTCGGTCTGCGCATTCGCGCTGGTCGAGCCGAACCTGTTGATCATTCCCGATCTCGCGGACGACGTTCGCACCAGGAACAATCCCCTCGTCACGGGCAAGCCTCATATTCGGTTCTATGCCGGCGTTCCGCTGCGGACGGGCGAAGGTCATGTGATTGGCAGCCTCTGCGTCATTGACGACAAACCGCGCCCTGGAGGTCTGACGGAGCAACAATCCGGCGCCCTGCGGAATCTCGCGCGCCAGGTCATGGCGCAATTGGAGTTGCGGCGCGCAATCGTCGAGCGCGACGCGGCACTGGCCGCTCAGAAAGCCCAGGAGGCGGAGCGGGAAAAGAGCGAGGCTCAATTCCGGATCCTGTTCGAGTCGATCGACGATGGCTTTTGTATCGTCGAAATGAAGTTTGCCGGTGATCGGGCTGTCGACTATCGCTTCGTCGAGGTCAATCCTGCGTTTGTGAGACAAACCGGCCTTGCAGGCGCCCAGGGCCGCTGGATGCGGGACATGGTTCCGGATCACGAACAATATTGGTTCGACGTCTATGGCCGGGTCGCTTCGACCGGCGAGCCGGTTCGCTTCGAACACCAGGCTAAGCAACTCGATGATCGCTGGTTCAGCGTTTCCGCGTTTCGGATCGGTTGGCCTGATACGCCTCTCGTCGCGATTCTGTTCAAAGACGACAGCCTTCGCAAGGAGGCCGAAACGTTCAGGGTCAGAGCCGAAGAGCAGCAACGGCTGCTGAACCACGAACTCAGCCATCGTATGAAGAACACGATGGCGCTGGTGCAAGCGGTTGCCTCGCAAACGCTGAAGGCCATTCCCGACCAGGCACCCGTCAAGGCATTCTCCGAGCGCGTGCTGGCGCTCAGCATGGCCCACGACCTCCTGCTGCAGCGGAACTGGACCGCCGCGCAGATTGGAGACGTGGTCAAGACGGCCGTCAGCACGTTCGGCGACTGCGCGCGGTTTGACATGTCCGGGCCGAAGGTCACTCTGGGCTCGCGCGCGACCCTGTCGCTGTCTCTGCTCCTTCACGAGTTGACCACGAACGCGCTCAAATACGGGGCCCTGTCCAACACGACCGGGAAGGTGAAGATTGGCTGGGAAGTCAGGGATCGTGACGACGCATCGGAGCTTTTCCTCGAATGGCGCGAACGCGGGGGCCCTGGTGTCGTCGCACCAACGCGCACGGGTTTTGGGTCCAGGCTGGTGCGGATGGGACTGGCGGGAACGGGCGGCACGCAATTTCGTTACCGAAGCGATGGATTTGAGGCGGAATTCACCGCCGCGCTGGATGACCTGAAGGTATAGGCGAGATACATGGCGAACTGCCGGCTTGTGCGAACGGTCGTTCTTGTCGTCGAAGACGAACCTCTTCTGCGGATGAACACGGTTGATATGGTGGAACAGGCGGGCTTTGAGCCCATCGAGGCTGCGAACGCCAAGCAGGCCATGCAGGCGCTCGAGCAACGCGACGATATCCGCATCATCTTGAGCGACATCGAGATGCCGCCCGGGATGGACGGCGTGGAACTGGTCGCAATCGTTCGCAATCGGTGGCCGCCGATCGAGATCATTCTGGTGTCCGGCCAGGTCGCTTCAGGCGAGGTCTTGCTTCCGGAACGTGGCCTCTTCTTCAGCAAGCCCTTTCGCTCGCAGGACCTGATTGCCGCGATGTCGCGGATGGCAGCCTGACCGCTTGTCGCCGAGCAGGCGCATGAACATTGCTGACGCCCTTGCGGAGCCTGCCTTTTTGGCGCCAATCGGACATGAGAATCAGCTGGCGGCGTTGTCTTGCCCGATCGCAGGGCGCGGCGCGGCTCCCATTCCTTCGTCCGGTTGTCATGCATGAAATCCTATTCCGGCCCGGTCTCCGACCATTTCGACGGCAAACGTTTCTACGATCCCGATGGTGTTCCCCCGAAGTCCCTCTCCGACTTGCTGCGCTGGCAGTTCGGCGGCGGCCGCAAGCGTGTGGACTGGCCGGAATGGGTGCCGAGCCCGCATGCGGACGCACCGCCCCCGCTGGTTGATGGAGCCAAGGTGCGGCTGTCGTTCATCGGCCATGTCAGCTGGCTGATCCAGACCGGCGGTCTCAACATTCTGGTGGATCCGGTGTGGTCGGAGCGGGTCTCGCCGGTGTCCTTTGCCGGACCGAAACGCCGCAACGAACCCGGCATCGCCTTCGAGGCGCTTCCCAGAATCGATGTCGTGCTGGTGTCGCACGGCCACTACGACCATCTCGACATCTCGACCGTGTCGAAGCTCACCGCGCGTTTCTCCCCCCGTGTCGTCACCCCGCTCGGCAATGACCTCACGATGCGCGCGGTCGATCCGAAGATTCGCGCCGAGGCGTTCGATTGGCACGACCGGGTTGCCCTCAATGATGAGATCGCGGTGAGCCTGGTGCCGACCCGGCATTGGTCGGCCCGTGGCGTGTTCGATCGCAACAAGGCGCTATGGGCGAGTTTCGTGCTGGAGACGCCGGCCGGCAAGATCTACATCGTCTGCGATTCCGGCTATGGCGAGGGCCTGCATTTCCGCCGGGTCGCCGAGGCGCATGGGCCGCTGAAACTCGCGATCCTGCCGATCGGCGCCTACGAGCCGCGCTGGTTCATGCGCGACCAGCACATGGACCCCTATGACGCTGTGAAGGCCTTGCGGGATTGCGGCGCCGCGGCCGCGCTGGCGCACCACCACGGCACCTTCCAGCTCACCGACGAAGCGATCGATGCGCCTGCGACCACGCTTGGCCACGCCCTGGACGAAGCCGGCATTCCGCGCGAACGGTTCGCCGTGCTCAAGCCGGGGCAGGTGGTGGAGATTTGAGAGCAGTTTACCAGCCGTCGTCCCGGCAAGCGAACGCAGTGAGCGCAAGCCGGGACCCATAACCACCGAACTTCATTTGACGACGACTGGAGCCGCAGTTCGTCTTGCTACTTGCGCCTGTGATTATGGGTCCCGGCTCAAGGCTGGGACGACGCCGAATCTGTGGCCGCTCTTGTACGTCTTACCGCGTTTGCCTTGATGACGGGCGACCTACGGCCCCGCCTTGATCGCCCAGATGACGTTGACGGTGATCGACAAGGTCTCTTCGCCCTGCGCGATCGGCGTCCCGGTGGCCTGCATCGGCGCGGCCAGCGTCTTGAGCCGGAACATCGGCGCCGGCGTACCCTCCTCGGAAATGTTCAAAGGCTGACCGAGCGTGACGCCGGCGGCCTTGGCATAGATCTCGGCTTTGCGTCGGGCGTCGGCGATCGCCTTGGTGCGGGCCTCGTCGAGCAGCTTCGACGGCTCCGCGACGGTGAAATAGATGTTGCCGATATCATTGGCGCCAGCGCCGGCCAGCGTGTCGATCGCGGCGGCCACCTTGCTCACATCACGCACCTTGATGCTGACGCGGTTGCTGGCGCGATAACCGACGATCGACGACGGCCCCGACCGGTTCGGTGCATATTGCGGCTGCAGCGACAGTTGCGATGTCTGATAGTCCTTCGGATCAAAATTGGCGGCCTTCAGGGCCTGCAGCACCTTCGTCATCGCGGCATTGTTGGCCTCGGTCGCTTCCCGCGCGGTCTTGGCATCGGAGCCGACGCCGGCGTCGATCTGCGCGAGATCGGGCGGCGCCGCCACGCTCGCTTCGCCACTGACGGAAATGGCCGACGGGTAATCGGACGGTGCCGGCGCCTGGGCGAATGCCGGCAAGGCGACCGAGGCAGCGACGGCAACGGCAACGGCGAGAGGGATTCGGCGGATCATGAGCCTCACTTCAGCGGCACGTAGACATTGATGACGAGCTTGTCTTCAGCCGTCTTCAAGGGATCGGTCAGGTATTCCTCGATGAAGGTGTCCTTGGCTTCGAGCTTCTGCTCGTCGAGGTGATTGGTGATCGCTTCATAGGTGTTGTCCATGTTGTCGTAGGAGCCGCGATGGACGAATTTGAGCGCCTTGCCATCGGGCGACTGGCCGATGTTCATGCCTTTGCCGAGAGTCTTCGGTTCCTGCTCGACCGGAACCTCGGCCAGGAAGGTGAACCCGGTATCGTCGGTCGACGTGTAGACGATCATCCCATTGCCCGCCGGCTTGATGCCCTGCTTGTCGAGGAGGGTCGAGAGCGACTTGAACGAATCGATCAGGGTGTCGAATGCATTGTCCCAATTGGCGCTGCCCTTGGCGATGACGACCTTCTTGGGCTCCAGCGTGATCGGCTCGCCGAACGGATCCGCGGTCTGCACTGGCGCGGCCGCCGGCGACGTGGCGGGGGGCTGGGCCGCGGCAGCCGGTGGTGCCAAAGGGGGGGCAGATGGCGCTGGGCTCGCATTCGGCGTCGCGGGTTCAGGTGTAGACGCCGCAGGCGCTGCGCTTGGCGCGGGCACCGGGGTAGCCGCCGTTGCGGGAGCCGGCGAGGCGGCAGGCGGTTGCGCCTGCGCGGTCGTGAGCCACAGCGCGACCGAGGCGGCGGCCAAAACCAAACCAAACGTGCGGGTATTCATTCAACTATTCTCCAGAGCCGTGCTTTGTTGCCCGGTTCGTGCCGGCGAAATAACCGGTTCCTAGCATGCTCAGCCGCTTGTCGTCTCATGACAGATGCGTCATGCCCATGCTGTTGATAAGGGCAATTGCGTTGCCATTGCGGCGCGTTCGTCTCGGCAAGAACGATGCCTGCTCTACGCTAGAACTTTGATTCTGCTGGCGTCCCGCGTGTCCGACTCGGGCTCGGCAAATGAGACGACGATCCGGAGCCCGACGTTGGTCTGGTCAATGCCCCGTCATTCGCCATATAACTCGGACACAAATTGGATATTTTCATGAGCCCGCTTGCCAACCACGCTTTTGCCAAGATGAACGGCATCGGCAATGAGATCGTTGTCGTCGACTTGCGCGACGCGGCCCATATCGTCACGGCCGACGAGGCGCGGGCGGTTGCAGCTCAGGTACCGTACGACCAGCTCATGGTGCTGCAGCCGCGGCGGCTCGATGGCACCGAGGCCTTCATTCGCATCTATAACAATGACGGTTCCGAAGCCGGTGCCTGTGGCAATGGCATGCGCTGCGTGGTCCGCCGCGTGTTCGAAACCACCGGCCAGTCGGCTGCGACCTTCGAGACCCGCGCCGGTCTGTTGAACTGCTGGCAGGGGCCGGCGCCCGATCTCTACACCGTGGACATGGGTGCACCGAAATTCGGCTGGCAGGATATTCCGCTCGCCGAAGAATTTCGCGACACCCGCTATATCGAATTGCAGATCGGGCCGATCGACCGGCCGATCCTGCATTCGCCGTCGGTGGTCAGCATGGGTAACCCCCACGCTGTGTTCTGGGTCGAGGACGTCAATGCCTATGACCTCGACCGCTTCGGGCCGCTCTTGGAAAATCATCCGATCTTCCCGGAGCGCGCTAACATCACGCTGGCTCATATCGTCGATCGCGACCACGTCACGATCCGCACCTGGGAGCGTGGCGTCGGGCTGACCAGGGCTTGCGGCTCGGCCGCCTGCGCCACCGCGGTCGCGGCCGCCCGGCTGCGGCGGACCAACCGCATCGTCCAGGTGACGTTGCCGGGCGGTAATCTCGCCATCGAATGGCGCGAGCGTGACGACCATGTGCTGATGACGGGGACCGCGACCTTCGAATTCGAGGGCCGGTTCGACGGGGCGCTGTTCGCCGCGATGGCTTGAGCCGTGGCGATCGATGTCGTCACCTTCGGCTGCCGTCTCAACGCGTTCGAATCCGAACTGATCGCGCGGCAGGCGAAGGCCGCCGGACTGCGCGATGCCATCGTCGTCAACAGCTGTGCCGTGACCAACGAAGCGGTGGCGCAGGCGCGGCAGTCGATCCGCAGATTGAAGCGCGAACGCCCCGATGCCCGCATCATCGTCACCGGCTGCGCGGCGCAGACACAATCAGACATGTTTGCCGGGATGCCCGAGGTCGATCGCGTCATCGGCAACGACGACAAGCTGCAGGCTGCGGCCTGGCGTACCACCCGCGAGGCGCTCGCCGCGCCGCGGTTCGGTGTCGAGACATCCGAGAAGGTCGCAGTCTCCGACATCATGGCTGTCCGGGAGATGGCGCCGCATCTCGTCGATGGCTTTCAGGCCGGTCTGCCGCGCGTCTTCGTCCAGGTGCAAAACGGCTGCGATCATCGCTGCAGCTTCTGCATCATCCCGTTCGGGCGGGGCAATGCGCGCTCGGTGCCGATGGGAGCGGTGGTGGAGCAGGTGCGGGCGCTGGTCGCGCGCGGCCATGCCGAGGTCGTGCTGACCGGGGTCGATCTGACCAGCTACGGCGCAGATCTGCCGGCTGCACCGAAACTTGGCCGGCTGGTGAAGCAGATCCTGCGCCATGTGCCGGAGTTGAAGCGGTTGCGGATCTCGTCGATCGATTCGATCGAGGCCGATGCCGATCTTCTGGATGCGCTCGGCGATGACATGAGGTTGATGCCGCATCTTCATCTTTCGCTGCAATCAGGCGACGATCTGATCCTGAAGCGCATGAAGCGGCGGCACGGGCGGCGTGACGCGATCGATTTCTGCGCGCAAGTGCGGCGGTTGCGTCCGGACATCGCGCTTGGCGCCGATCTGATCGCGGGCTTTCCGACCGAGACCGACGAGATGTTTGCCCGTTCGCTCGATCTGGTCGTCGAATGCGGCCTCACCTTCCTGCATGTGTTTCCCTATTCGCCGCGGCCGGGCACGCCGGCGGCACGGATGCCGCAGGTCGATGGCAGCGTCGTTCGCGAGCGCGCGCGGCAGCTGCGCGAAGCCGGCGAAGCGGCGTTGCGCAAGCGGATGGACACGGAGGTCGGCGCGCTGCGCGAGGTGCTGATCGAGAGCGCGAGCCAGGGCCGGACGGAGCATTATCTGCCGGTCATGATCAGTGGCGAGACGCCTGGGAGCGTGCGACGGCTTAGCATCGCCGGCCATGATGGGGCGAGGCTGCTCGTTTAGTTAAATCTGTCATCGCCCGCCAATGGGTCTCGCCTTCGGCGAGCCCGATGACAGGCTCAGGCGGGCGATCCAGTACGCCGCGGCCTCTCGATACATCGCTGATGCCTGTGGCTACTGGATCATCCGCCTTCGCGGATGATGACGGCGGTATGCTTGTGGACCGCAACGCATCTCTTGAAAGGTTACTCCCCATTCCACCCGCATACCCCGAAGGGCCGTGCATATGCGATGACGGCGGGCCATGCCGACCGCGGCCCCCGTAGTCCTACCCGCCGCGTCGTTCATCAATGCTCAGCATGTGGCGGCTTATCTGTTCGGCATGAATTTGCTCCATCACTTCAAGATCCGCACCAAGCTTGCGAGCATGGTCGCATTATCAGCGCTGGCGTTGTGCGCGATAATCGTGCTGTCGGCATGGCTCAGTCAGAAGCGCATGATGGAGGACCGGATTGCACAGCTCCACGCGGCGGTGGATATGGTGACCGGATTGGCCCAGTCGCTCCAGGACGATGTGGCCGCCGGCAAGCTGACCATCGCCGAGGCCGAGCTGCAGTTCCGGGCCCGCGCCAAACGCATGGTCTTCAACAATGGTCAGGGCTATGCGACCGCCTATCGATCTGACCAGACCGTCATGATGAATGCCGCGTTTCCGCAGCTCGAGGGCAAGATCACCGGTACGAAGGACTCCAACGGCGTGCTGATCGTGGCCGCGGTGCTCGACGCCGCCGCCCGCAGCCCTAATGGGGGAACCACCAGCTACCTCTATCCACGGCCTGGACAGACGGCGCCAGTGCAGAAAATGGCGTTCGCGCGCAGGTTCGAGCCTTGGAACATCGTTGTCAGCGCAGGTCTGTATGTCGACGATCTCGACAGCGACGTCAACGCCCTGCTGATCCGGCTGGGCTCGATCGGCGCCAGTGTAATGGCGCTGATGGCGCTGTTGTCCTGGCTGATCGCAAGCGACGTGCTCGGCGCGCTGAGGCGACAGCAGAACCGGATGCACAACATTGCCGCCGGCTCGCTCGACCAGCCGGTCGAGGAAACCGACCGCGGCGACGAGATCGGCCGCATGGCCGAGACCCTGGAGATGTTGCGCCAAACCGCGCTGACCGCGCGATCCCTGCAGCTCGAGCAGACGGAATCGAAGCAGCGCAGCGACACCGAGAAGCGCGGCGCGTTGATCGCGCTGGCCGATCGCTTCGACGCGTCGGTGGGACAATTGGTCGGCTTGATGGCGTCGGGATCGCATGAGCTCGAAACCACGGCGCAATCCATGACCGGCACTGCGGAGCGGACCAATCAGCGTGCGACGACGGTCGGCACGGCGGCGGCCGAGGCCGGATCGCGGGTTGAGACCGTCGCATCCGCGGCGGAGGAACTGTCCTCCTCGATCGGCGAAATCAGCCGCCAGATGGCGCAATCCGCCAAAATCACCGGCCATGCCGTCGACAGCGCCCGCCGCACCGACACCATCGTGCGCGCTTTGGCCGACGGCGCCCAGCAGATCGAGCATGTGGTGGAGCTGATCTCGTCGATTGCCGGACAGACCAATCTGCTGGCGTTGAATGCCACCATCGAGGCGGCGCGCGCCGGCGAAGCCGGCCGCGGATTCGCGGTGGTCGCTTCGGAAGTGAAAAGTCTGGCAAGCCAGACCGCGGAGGCCACCAAGGAAATCAGCACCCGGATCGCGCAGATCCAGGGCGCCACCAAGGAAGCCGTTGACGCCATCCAGGGCATCACCGGCACGATCGAGGAAGTCAGCGCGATCGCCGCAGCCATCGCCGTCTCGATCGAGCAGCAAGGCCTGGCCACCGCCGAAATCGCCCGCAATGTCAGCCAGACCGCGCAGGCCACCCAGCAGGTGACGACCAACATCGCCGGCGTCAGCGACGCCGCCAGCGAGACCGGCGGCGCCGCCAGCCTGGTGCTGAGCGCTGCCTCCAATCTTTCCAAGCAGGCCGAGCAGCTGTCCGGCGAGGTCACCACCTTCCTGGCCGGGGTCCGTGCCGCTTGATCTTGAACCCGCGCGCCCGTTCGGAGTAACCGCTTTCGCGCCTACATCCCGGGTTACGGTTTCGTCCTTGCCAAGCAGATTGCTCAGATCTGGGCGAGGCCGGTTGTCCAGTTGAAGCTGTCATCGCCCGCGCAGGCGGGCGATGCAGTACGCCGCGGCCTCTCGATTCATCACGAGAGCCTGGGTTTACTGGGTCCCCCGCCTTCGCGGGGGACGACCAGTTGGTGTAATTGGCGAGGGGGCTGCGCCTCCATCTACTCCCGGTTCCAGCCGCAGGCCCTGAGCCGCTCATGCATGTGCGACGGCGCCGGTGCCGTCACATGCACCGGCGGCTTGTTCTTCGACAGCGGAATCAGAATCTCGCGCGCATGCAGGTGCAGGCTTGGTTCGCCGAAACGCGGGCCATTGCCGTAGATGTTGTCGCCGACGATCGGCCAGCCCATGGCCGCGGCATGCACGCGCAATTGATGGGTGCGACCGGTGACGGGTTCCATGGCAAGCCAGGTGAGTTTTGCGGTTCTCGCCGAGGTGATTTCAGTGTCGCCTGGAGCGATCTGCGCTCCCTCACCCCTTGTGGGGGAGGGTGGGGGAGAGGGGTATTCCAACGCGACAGTGCCTTTGTTGACCCCCACCCCTAACCCCTCCCCGCAAGGGGGAGGGGAATAACACCGCCCCAGCACCCGCCACTTTGTGGTCGCGGGCTGGCCCTCCGGATCCGGCTTCTGCCACCAGCCGCGCTCGGCGTTCCGTCGCCCCAGCGGCATCTCGATGATGCCTTCGTCCTGGTCGGGGCCGCCTTCGACCACCGCCCAATAGGTCTTGGAGATCTTGCCGTGCTTGAACAGAAGCCCGAGCGAGGCCGTGGCCTTGCGGTGGCGTCCGAGCACCAGGCATCCCGAAGTCTCCTTGTCGAGTCGGTGGGCGAGAACCGGCGGCCGCGGCAGGCCGAAGCGCAGCGCGTCGAACGAGGCCTCCAGATTGGGACCGCCTTTGGGACCGCGATGGACCGCAATCCCGGCCGGCTTGTCGATCACCAGCATCAGACCGTCGCGATGGAGCACGCGGGCCAGGATCTCGTCGTCGGTTGGCTGGTTAATGTCCATTCAGGTCGCGGAACGTCCGAGGCTTTCGTTTGCGGGATGAAACGGCTAACACCACACAATGAACGATACCACCTCCGACACACCCAAATTGAGCTGGTGGCGACGGCTGTCGGCCGGCTTGAAGCGCACCTCGGGCGCGCTCGGCACGGCTGTTGCCGATCTCGTCACCAAGCGCAAGCTCGACCGCGCGATGCTCGAGGAGATCGAGGACGTGCTGTTGCGCGCCGATCTTGGCACCCAGGTCGCCGCCCGGATCGCCCAGGCCGTGGGGGCCGGGCGCTACGACAAGGCGATCAGTGCCGATGACGTGAAGAACGTGGTCGCGACCGAAGTCGAGAAGGTGCTCAAGCCGGTGGCCAAGCCGCTCGAGATCGATGCCGCGCGCAAGCCGTTTGTGATCCTGGTGGTCGGCGTCAACGGCTCCGGCAAGACCACGACGATCGGCAAGCTGGCGGCAAAATTCGCCTCCGAAGGCCACCAGGTGATGCTGGCGGCCGGCGATACCTTCCGCGCCGCCGCCATCGAGCAGCTCAAGGTCTGGGGCGAGCGTGCCAAGGCGCCGGTGATCGCGGGCAGTCAGGGATCGGACTCCGCGAGCCTCGCCTTCAACGCCATGACCGCGGCCAGGGAGCAGGGCCGTGACGTGCTGCTGATCGATACCGCCGGCCGGCTGCAGAACAAGGCCGAGCTGATGAACGAGTTGGAAAAGGTCGTGCGTGTCATTCGCAAGGTCGATGCGTCAGCGCCGCATGCGGTGCTGCTCGTGCTCGATGCCACCGTGGGACAAAATGCGCTGTCGCAAGTCGAGGCATTTCAGCGTACCGCGGGCGTCACGGGCCTCGTGATGACCAAGCTCGACGGCACCGCGCGCGGCGGCATCCTGGTGGCGCTGGCGGAGAAATTCAAACTGCCGGTGCACTTCATCGGTGTCGGCGAAGGGATCGATGACCTCCAGCCGTTCGCGGCAGAAGATTTTGCCAAGGCGATCGCAGGAATCGAATAACCTCAATCATGTGAGACGTGCATCACGGCGCTCCTTCGCCCAGGGCTCCAACAAGGCTCCAAGGAGTGCATGCACGGCAAGTCGTCATCCGCGAGCGGCACTTGCTGCCGTTTGAAGCGGATGGAAAGCAATGAACGGACTGAATGAATGGACAAGACCCAGCCGCACCCGCTGTTCAAGCTCGCGACCGAACTCGGTCCGCTGATCGTGTTTTTTTTCGTCAACGCGAAATTCAACTTGTTCGCCGCAACGGGCGCTTTCATGGCCGCGATCGTCGTGGCCATGATCGCCTCCTACGTGGTGACGCGGCATGTGCCGATCATGGCGCTGGTGACCGGAATCATCGTGCTGGTGTTCGGGACGCTGACCCTGGTGCTGCACGACGAGACCTTCATCAAGGTCAAGCCGACCATCATCTATGCGCTGTTCGCTGCGATACTCGGCGGCGGGCTGCTGTTCGGCCGCTCCTTCATCGCCATCATGTTCGACCAGATGTTCAATCTGACACCTGCGGGCTGGCGCATCCTGACCTTCCGCTGGGCGCTGTTCTTTGCCGCGATGGCCGTCTTGAACGAGGTGGTGTGGCGCACCCAGACCACGGATTTCTGGGTCGGCTTCAAGGCGTTCGGCGTGCTTCCGTTGACCACGATCTTCGCCATCGCGCAGATGTCGCTGATCAAGCGCCATCACGTCGAGCCGGTGTCGCTGGAGGCGAGCGAGGCCGAGGCCGGCGATGTCAGCAAGGGGTGACGCCTTTGGCGTCATTGCGAGCGAAGCGAGGCAATCCAGCATTGCGCAAAGCTTCCGGATTGCTTCGTCGCTCACGCTCCCA